>Ga0111539_10007837_pt1 | contig 13640 bp, 13 predicted proteins | sample RhiMethybrSRZTD1_FD_79667 | JGI IMG/M metagenome (GOLD analysis project Ga0111539, IMG submission 79667) | Populus rhizosphere microbial communities from Tennessee, USA - Rhizosphere MetaG P. TD hybrid SRZTD1 (version 2) (version 2) | ecosystem: Host-associated > Plants > Roots > Rhizosphere >...
TGTGTTTCTCTTCGCAGACAGATATTCGGTCTGCGACGAGAGCAGTTCCTGCGAAAAGATGTGAGCCAGAGGCTGCCCGGTTCGCACCACTTCGCCGGTGGTGTTGACATCGAGGTGCTCGATCCAGCCGGCGACGCGAGTGTGCACGTGTGAGATGCGTGATTCGTCGGGGGCGACCGTCGCAACCGCCCGGACCGTCTGTGTCACCGATTGGCGTCCAACTGTTTCGAGCCGAATGTCCAGTGATTTGCCCGCGGCGGTATCCACCGGTACGCGGTTGTGCGTGGTGTCCGCGCTGCTTGTCGGCTCCGTGTCCACCATGCCTTCCGCGACAGCTATCGAAGCCGGCCGCTCGAATGGCCACCCCGAGCGCGCGTGCTGCACCCAGAGGATGCTGGTGAAGACGGCGGCCGTCGCCAAGGCTGAGAGGACGGGCGCACCGATGCGATGGAGAGCATTCTTGGATGTCATTGGACGATCGCCTCATACGATCCGATCGCGCGCCCGAGACGCGCCCATGCGAGACCAAGTTCGGTGTCGGCCGCAATCAGGTCGGCCTGAACGAGCGAGAGGGCCTGCACTGCTTCGATCACGCTGACGAGTGGTAACTGGCCCGACGTGTACCCGGCGACGGCCGGTTCGATCGCCATGCGCGCGCGTGGCAGCACGTCGGCGGTCAGTGCGGCCTGGCGATCACGCGAGGCCTGTAGTTGATTGATGGCGACCGCCGCATCCCCCTCGATCATTCGGGTCATCGCCCGCAGGTCGGCTTCAGACATCGAGCGCATGGCTTGTGCTTCGGCGACCCCCGCGCGGAGCTTCTCGCGCCAGATCGGCAAACTGAGCCCTACCATCGCCATCCATCCTCTGCCGTCGGTCATGGTGTAGGAAGGCCCCGTGCGAATCGTCGCCATCGGCCGGAACATGTCGCGCATGACCTGTATGTCCGCCTCAGCCCGGACGATCTCGGCGCGACCGGCCACAAGCTCCGGCCGGGAAGTCAGCGCCGTCTTGACGGCCGACCAGGGAGGAGGCGACTGCGCGAACACGAGAGAGGCGAACGGCGGTACGGGACTCTCCGCGTCCAACGCGAGGCTCGTATTGAGCATGGCTTCTGCGCCCCGCACTTCGCTTGTGAGCGCGCGGGCAAACGCCTCGAGCCGGGCCACTTCGACTTCAGCACGCAGTACATCCGACTGAGGCGCGGTCCCACTGGCGTAGCGGGCATTGGCTGCGCTGACCACGTCACGCGCGAATGAGAGCTGTTCGGAGACGAGGGCCTCGGTGCGTCTGCGCTCCTGCACCATGAGAAAGGCGTTGACCGCCTGTAAGCCGACGTCCAGCGTGGTCCGGCTCGCCTCAGCGCGCAGTCGAACGACATCCGCCAGGGAGGATGCGCGGCGGTGCCCGCGAATGCCGGACAAGGGAATCTGTTGTTCAATCGTGAAGCTGACGTCCGCGCCGCCCAGCATGAAGGGCAAGTGATCAAGCGAGGGCGAAATCATGGGGTCCTGGAGTGCGGACACGATGGTGGGCCGTGCCTCGCCCGCGCGAGTACGTGCACGCGCTGCCTCAATCTCGTCTCGGCGCTCGCTTGCAAGCCGAAGGACATCGCCGAGGCTCAGGGGCGACGGAAGCACCGGGGGCGTCTGTGCCGTCGCGGCAGTCGGCCAAGTCGTGGCCCACACCGTCAGGAGAAGTGCGAATCGAAGACCCGTGAGACTGTTCATGACGTCACCGTGTGCTTGATGCGATTTCCGCCGGACCAGCGAACAGCGGCGGCCCGGACAAAAACCGCAACCGTTACCGGCCGGCGCCGGCGAGCCGCTTGTGCATCTCGGCAGCGGCGGCGGCTTCCTTGGCGGCGTCCCTGGACAATCTGACCAAGTTGTCGCAGTGCACGGCCGCTTGGGCGATCTTTGTGCCGCGATAGGTGATCGCCGTCGTGGCGTGCTCAGTGGCGTCCGCTGTGTACCGCTTCGCCAACGTCAGGAAGTACTCCTCGAGAGCGCGGTGTTCGGCGGGCGAGCTCGCCTTGGCCGCCATCGCGTTGAGTTCCTGCTCGGTTGGCGCTGGCGCACCCGCGCCTCCCTCGAAGCGTGCGCCCCCTGCCGGCGGCGTCGCAGTGACACCCGACGCCAGTGTCTGGTGATACGCTGCGAGCTCACGCAGCTCAATCGCCGACTTCGTCTTGAGATCCGCGAGCTGCTTGCAGTGCGCGTTCATGCCTGTCCCAAGGTTTCGACTTGGGTTGCCAACAAAGCTTTGCGCCATCGACGTGTGGCGCTTGGCTTCGGCGGCGTAACGATCCGCGAGAGCCGTGAAGTGTGCGGCGAGGCTCGCGTTGTCGCCCGGCTCTGCCCGCTTCACGAGCCGCTGCACTTCGAGGGTGTTCAAGACTGCCTGGGATCTGTCTTGTGCTGCCGCATTCCCTCCGAAAGCTAGAAATGCAAGCGCGACAATCGACAATGAACGGATCTGAAGCGCTCTCATGACGGACCAACCTCTCGTGGATCTTCTTGAACATCACCGCCTGCTTATGACTTCGGCGGGGGCGGCGTTTAAGCGTCGCCCCGGCCAAGCGTCTCCGTGACTCGCCGTCACGAAGCTGGTGGTCACTTCGCGCTGGCCATCAGCCCATGCTCCGCTGCAAGTTCCCGCGCTTCCTTGGCCGCGTCTCGAAGGGTTTGCGTCAGCCGGTCGCAGTGCTCGGCTCTCTTTGGGTAGCTCCCTGGCATGAGGCGGCCGACGGGGGGCTTCCGGTACGATTGAGCCAAGTCCGCGTGCTCTGCGGCCTCCGCGTCGTACTTGGCCGCAAGCGCCAAGAAGTGCTTCTGTAGTGTCACGTGGTCCGCTGGCGTCTGCGCGGCGGCTACGAGATCCTTCACCTGCTTTGACGTCAGCAGATCTGTCGACTTCGGCGCCTGAGCCGCGAAAGCGGCTACCGACGCTGCCAATGCGATCGCAGCGAACACGCCAACGACACCAGTGGAAATCCTAGTCATGGCAACTTCTCCTTCGAGATGTGGGCGTCTAGCCCGCAACTCACCTCTGTGTTTGTCTTCGCCTGCGCGATTCACACGCCCAGGACATCCGTTGTGTGATTTGGAGCGACACCGCGAGCGCTCGGCCTAGTAGCCGGCTGCGGCGTACGGATTTAGATTCGGAGGGCGATAACGAGAGGTCGTTCTTCGAGCAGAAGCCGCCCGGACTCGAAGCCGGAGTCCAGGTCAGTATGCGAAAGGGCCAACAGGAACCGAGGAACAGCAAGGGCGTTCTGCGCGTCCGGAGCAGCAGCGGCGCGCCGAGCGTCTTCGCGAACAAACGCGGCCGCCCCGCCGACGTCGCTTCTGCAGTTGTCGTGGGCGCTCACGCTTGGGGACGTGGTTGAGTCCTGATGCGGGCACCCGGCGGACGTGGTGTCGGGACACCAGACCTTGCACAGCAGGCTGGTGTTTTGCCCAACTGCCAGCGTCAACACGATCGAAAAGAGAGCCGCTCGAAACACGTGATGCTCCGCCACTCATCAGTGGCAAGAGCTGCGCCAGCCAGAAAAGGCGGAGACCTCCGGGAATCCTACCTTTTCAAGGTCTCGCCGCCGCCGGCCAAGGCGGCCCTGCGGAATTTCGGCAGTCGGTGCCGAAAATCTCGCAGGTCGGACTGACTGGGTTCAACGAAGCGCTGCGAGGGTTATTGCGCTTCTGCTGGGACCGAAGCTGCTGAAACAACCAGGCGTCTAGTGTAGAGCGCGGTGTCGCCTTACAAATGGCGCTGTTGGCTGTGGAGTTGCCGCCATGCGCCGGCGGACAAGGCTATTGAGGAAGGCTCCGTGGAATCAGTTGTGAAGCTGCTCACTGCGGCCATGCAGCAGCACCTGCGCGAGCACTCAACGAGGTCGTCAGCGCCACAGCCTTCATGCCGGACGATGTGACGGCTGGCCGCGCCTAAGTAAAGGCTACGGTGCGATTTTGCGGCCAAACGACATTGCTCCCCATCCACGCGCTGGACGGCTGATCAGTCGCGGAAGGAAATCCGATGCGTTTGCCAGCGCGGGTTACGCCAGGGTAGCGACAACGAGCTACATTCGCTCAGGCACGAGTTACGCGCATGTCGTCTTGGCGAAAGAACCAAGGCACTGATCTCCCGGTCGTCAGCGAACGCCTGAGCTGCGCGATTTTGCACCTGTCCAGGCTCGACTGCTAAGGTTGCTTCCTCGTCCCCCGCCGCTCGTCACCGGAGCCCAGGGGAACGGGGGGAGCACACCATGTCCCTGAGCGGGTTCATACGCGGCCACCACGAAGAGATCATCAGCGAGTTCGCCCGTTTCGCCAGGACACTGATGCCACCAGGCGTAGAGATGACCGAGGCAGAACTGCGCGACCACGCCGAGGACATCCTGACGGCGGTCGTTCAAGACATGGGCATTGCGCAGAGTCCCGAAGAACAGTCCCTCAAGTCGCGGGGCCGCGGCGCCGCTAGGACTATGGAACCCTCTGGGACGCTTCACGCCGACGATCGCATCAAGCACGGCTTCACGTTCCGGGCAGTACTGGCGGAATTTCGCGCACTTCGGGCGACGGTGCTGCGACTCTATGAGAAGAGTGGAGAATCGGACCTCACTGATGTCCGCCGATTCAACGAAGCCATCGACGAAGCCATGACGGAGTCGATGGATCGCTTTGCGGTTCAGACCGACCTGTTTCGGGATCAATTCCTCGGCGTCCTCAGCCACGATCTGCGTACTCCTCTCGGGGCCGTGACTGCCGGCGCCGCCCTGTTGGCTATACCCGAGGACAATCCTGAACGAAGGGGCCGCGTCGTCACACGCATTATGAATAGTGCGCAACGCATGGAGCGGATGATCGGCGATCTCTTGGATTTGACGCGGACCAGGTTAGGTGGATCCCTTCCGCTCAAGCGACGGCCAGCAGACCTTCAGCGGGTGTGCGAGGAAGCGACGATGGAGATCCGTGGCGGCCACCCTGACGCAGTCTTGCAGTTGCAAGTGAACGGGGATCTGCGCGGGGAGTGGGACGCTGACCGACTCGGGCAAGTCGTGTCGAATCTCGTCGGCAACGCGATACAGCACGGCAACGGAACGCCCGTCACCCTTACCGCCCAGGAACAGGGCAACTCAGTGACGCTCACGGTCCACAATGGGGGCCCACCGATTCCCCCAGAGGTGCTGCCGTACGTCTTCGAACCGCTTGCTCGCGGACGCGCGGAAGGTGCCTCACACAGCATTGGGCTGGGCTTGTTCATCGCGCGGGCGATCGTGTCGGCACACGGCGGACACATTCAGGTCAGTTCATCGACCGATACCGGAACGACCTTCACCATCGCGTTGCCAAAGGCTGTGTAGCGGCGCCTTGGCGTTGGTTGGGTTGGGCGAGCACGATCAGCCGTTCAGAGGGTTTAGGCGTCCAGTGGAGGAACGACCTCAGGCTGGGATTGCCTATCTGCGAGTACAGACGATTGGAAAGCGGTTCCGGCGACTCACCGAGCAACACCAAAACACCTGTTCGCGCAATTCAGCGATATACCTTCCACCGACGCTCTATGATGTGACGACGTAAACGAGGACATCGACGACACCGTGGCCCGCCTCCGCGCCCACGGCGCCGAACTCGTCGGCGGGGCCGTCTGGTACGACGACAAATACAGGCTCTGCCACATGCGAGGCCCTGCGGGCATCATCGGTCGGCTGGCCGAGGAACTCTCCTGACGCTTTCACCGCCGTCCGGAACACCGGTGGCGCCCTAGGCGCTCCTTCTACTCGATACCCTGTTTGGCAACCATCCTGCTTTCTCGCCTGCTTGCGCCGCGCTTTTGTTAGGCGCACTAAGTCGTACCGTCGTGAACGCGGCGGAGGAACCAACGAGAGCACGACAAAAACAAGCCCCACGCTTCCGCTGCTCCGTTCCGGAGGGCGTCTCGCTCGCAGCGGTTGTTCGCGGCGGACGACCAGCACCGGGACCGCGCAGTCGGATTAGGCTGCGGCGCCGAAAATTCCGCACTCTCCCGCGGGAATTCCGCCGCCCGAGAGTTGCAAGTGCTCGGAAATAGGCGCAATTCGCGGCTTCCGCCAGGCAGTGATTATGCGTTGTTCTTCTTGGGCAATCCGGAGGTCCGTGAAGGACTCCGATTGCGAGAACGTGAGAGGTACGCTCATGAAACCACCGCTCTTTGCGGCACTTGCCGCCGGGGTGGCGATTCCCGCATTCGGCTTGTCCCTCCGTTACCGGCGGGATCTGAACGCGGCGCGCGCGCGCCTGGCCGCGGTGACACGCCACGTCATCTCGACACGATGGGGTACGGTCGAGTACGCCGAGCGGGGCGACGGCGACCCGGTGCTCGTCGTGCATGGGATCTTCCACAACTGCGTCGGCGGACTCCTTTCTGTCCGCGGCTTTCCCGACCGTCGATTCATCGCGCCGTCTCGATTCGGTTATCTCGGCTCGAGCATGCCGCTCGACGCGACACCCGCACACCAAGCCGACGCGCTCGCCGCTCTGCTCGACGCGCTCGATATCGCTCAGATCGACGTCATCGGCGAGTCAGCCGGTGCGACATCGGCGCTGCAACTGGCCCTGCGTCATCCGGAGCGGGTGAAGCATCTCGCTGTGCTCGTCGGCAACCTGCCGGGGAGCCCTACTGCCGTCGTCCAACCGTCTTTGGCGAATCTATTCAACCGGCAACTCCCCCTGTGGGTGCTGCGGACGTTCGCGCCATCGATGATGGTCCGGCTCGTGGCGGGACTCCCGAAAGGGTTCGCCATGAGTAGTGAGGACGCTCGGTTCGTGACCGAATTCATCGACAGTCTGTTCCCCGTCAGTTCCGAGGGCGTCGACTTCGACGCGTTCGTATCCAACGCGGATGTCAACGACTACAACCTGGAGGCCATCAACGTACCAACCTTGATCGTCCACACCAAAGACGACCAGGTCGCCTCGCACGAGGCGAGTAAGCGCGCGGCTGAGCGCATCCCCGGCGCGCGGTTTGTGAGCCTCGAATCGGGGGGTCACCTCATGCTCGGTCAAACGAAGATCATCCGCGACGAACTCGCCGACTTCTTTGCCGAGAGGGGGGATCGCCGCGCGGAGCGAATGGCATCTTGAGGCCCGTCCTTCGCGTGAATGAGACGCGGATCCTTCGCTAATTGGCGTCAAGCAATCGGCAGCGGTTATGCGCTGTTTCTCAAGTCGGGAACTGCGCGAGCCGTTCTTCGCCGCGCCACGCGAAGCGCTCCGGAAACGATGAGAGGCGCACTATGAAAGCCGGGAAGGTCTTCATCAGAACTCATCCGGTGCTGACGTATTTCGCCGTGACGTTTGCGATTTCATGGGGCGGCCTGCTGGCTGTGGGCGGACTCAGCGGAATCTCAGGCACGACGTGGCAGGCCGATCCGCGGCTGCCGTTCTTGGTATTGGCGATGCTCGCCGGGCCCAGTATCGCAGGACTCCTGTTGACCGCCTTGGTCTCCGGACGCGAGGGTCTCCGCGCAGTGCTTTCTCGGTTACTCAAGTGGCGCATAGATGTACGCTGGTACGCGGTCGTGCTCCTGACAGCCCCGCTCGTGTTCACGATAACCCACTTCGCACTGTCCCTCGGCTGGCCCGTGTTCTTTCCCAACGTGGTCACGATACCTAACACCGCATCGCCCCTGCTGTTCGCCAGCGCAGGAGCGCTCGCCGTAGGCATCTTTGAGGAACTCGGGTGGACCGGTTTCGCGACTGCGAGACTGCGGGCGCGTTACAGCGCGCTTGCAACCGCCCTCATCGTAGGCCTGCCGTGGGGCGCGTGGCACCTCCTGACGAACGACCTCTGGATCGCCACGACGTACTCCGGCGGGCTACCGCTGGCCTTTTTCGTGATGCTGAACGGACTCATCCTCGTGGTGGGCGAACTGCCGGCATATCGGGTGCTGATGGTGTGGGTCTACGACCGGACCGGAAGCCTGCCAATCGCGATGCTCATGCACGCCAGTCTGTCCGCTTGCACGTTTATCCTCAGTCCTTCGATAGTGACAGGGCTGCCGCTCGTGGCGTATGGCTTCACGTTGGCGGCCGCATGGTGGATCGTCGTAGCGGTTGTCGCGGTAGCGACTCGTGGACAGGTCACGCAACAAATGCTCCCGAGGCGGGCGGCTTGAACAGGAGTAGTCCAGCGCGTGGGAGGAGGATTCGAATATGGTTACCACCGACAGGGCTTTCTTCGACGCGTATCTCGCTGCCTGGAACGCGCACGATCCAGCGGCTGTCGCTCGTTACATGGCAAACGATGCGATCTATGAAGACGTCGCGCTGGGGCGCGTCCTGCATGGTCCGTCGGAGATTGCAGCGTTTGTCGAGGAGGCCACGAGATCGTCGAGCGACTTCCGCTTCGAAGAAGTCTCGCTGTTCACCGCTGACAGAGACTACGCGAATGAGTGGATCATGACCGGAACGAACGATCGCGAGGTCCAAGGCGTTCCTGCGACCGGCCGCTCGTTCCGCGTTCGAGGGGCGTCCGTTGGAAGACTCGATACGAGCGGGCGGATTGTCGAGAATCGCGACTACTACAACCTCGCCGAGTTGTTCGCGCAGCTGGGCATGCGACCAACAGCGCCGCCGTCGCATGCGTAAGCACGTGTCATCGGTGGCCTGACTCACGTTAGCTGCCCTCTTAGCAAACCGCCGCCCTCGCGAACTTCGATGTGTAGCGGCCTCCTGAACCGCTGCATTCTCACCAAGTTGCCCGTTTTCGACAATTGGGCGATTCCGGCCGCGCGTAGCGACGCACATCAAAACCCGCGACGCTGTGTTACCTCAGAAAGTAGTCACTAACCGCCTTGGCAACCTCTCGTGGAGCTGTTCGCTCGATGCCGAAGTGATCGAGTCTTGGAAATTCCTTCGTTTCAGAGTGCGGGAGTAGCGCTGCAAGCCGCTCCATTGCCAGAGTGACCGCTGTGCTATCGCTTTTCCCACCATACATGAGCAGGACGCCGCCAGCGATTTCGCGGTAGTGTTCACAACTGCTGTCGAGTCTGGCGATTTCGCGCCATTCCCGCAGATTTTGATCGAGGAGATCCAGCATCTGGCGATATTGGCGGGAGCAGCTAATAAGCACAAGCAGGATCAGCTTCATTAGCCATCGAGGCGTCTTCTGGATACGTGGTGGCGCGTCGGCGAGCGTGAACTCGACCAAGGCGTCGACGTTTCTTTTCTCGGCGAGCTTCTCCTTATACCCAGGCATCCACGCCGTTGGCATCGACCCATCAATGGACACGCCCGGTTCGTAGACGGCTATTTTGGTAAAGGCTTTGTTGTTGCGAGCCACTTCCAGGGCAACCAGTCCACCGTAGCTGTGGCCAACGAGCAAAGAGGCGCCCGTTTCCGCCTGTAGGGCGAGGACGTCCTCACACTCTGTGACGATGCTGTACTCATCACCCTGCGGGCCGCTCTCGCCTCGTCCCCGGCGCTCGATGGTGTGGACGGCAAAATGCTCAGACAAGGCGCGCGCGAAGGCAGCGTAATCGGCTGCCATGGAGAGTACGCCGGGAATTACGAGAACTGATGGCCCGCTTCCTACGGAGAGATAGCCAATCTTGGTCCCGTCCCTGGAGAGCACGATGTGGCTAGTCCCGACCAGTTTCATACCCGGTCATTCACGTCGGCGCCCGACGTGATCCGGACGTAGTGGCCGCGCCAGCGAGGCCCGTAGTCGTCTGTCTGGGCTATTCGAGAACTCGTCAACCAGCGATGGAAGGCAAAGCTGGCCATGAAATGATCCTTGCGCGGCTGCAAGCCAGCGAAGCTAACGCGAGCGACGGCGACGTATTTCCGCACCGCGGCAAGGACCTCAAGCTTCGAATCGGCGAAGAGGGCCTCCAGCGTGCACTGTCCGCACGAGTGCCACAGGTTCCGGCTGCCGAGGCGCGCGCCATTGCGCGCATTGACATGAGCCAATCCGCATCGTTCGCGAGTCCGGCCAAATCCGAGAGCAGATTCGGATCCTTCTGGAGCAGCGTGCGGACGCGATTCGACTTCGCGATCAATCTTCGATCGCCTCCAGAAAGCATCATTCGCAGGTCTTGCCGTGGTGTCGAGCGTCCACTGCGCATGGTTGTTCCCGCCTGCCTAGATCAGGCTTGAAGCGCGTTGTTGAACAGCGTCAGCCTTCGATCCGAGCACCGGATGTCCCGCAATCCCACGCTGTAGCACGTCCTAAGCATGGAGCGACCCGGCCGACGACGACCGGCCTAGGCGAATCGTCGGAAAAACCACGCCTTCACCATCTCGCTCGCCACGAGGTATCCCCCGGTGATCCCGAGCAGCAGGAGGACGAACAGCGGCGGCAGCGGCACGAATCCGAACAGCGCCCCGAGTGGCGTGTAGGGCAGAAAAACCGTCGTGCCCGCCACGAAAAGTGTTGAGACGAGCAGCAGTCTGCCGGGCCGGCTCCGGTAGAACCGCCCTCGGGTGCGGACGACCAGCACGATGAATAGCTCCGTCATCAGCGATTCGATAAACCAGCCGGTCTGGAACTCCCGCTCCGTCGCTCGCAGCCAGTAGAGCAGCGCCCCGAACGTCAGGTAGTCGAACACCGAGCTCACCAGTCCAAACACCAGCATGAAGTTGCGGATGAACCGAATGTCCCACCGGCGCGGCCGGTCCACCTGTTCGCGATCCACGCGGTCGGTGGCGATGGTCATCGACGGGACGTCGGACAGGAAGTTATTGAGCAGGATCTGCTTGGGCAGGAGCGGGAGGAAGGGCAGGAACAGCGACGCGCCCGCCATGCTCACCATGTTGCCGAAGTTCGCGCTGGTGGTGATGAACACGTACTTCAGCGTGTTGGCGAACGTCTGCCGGCCGAGCCGGACGCCCTGCGCGAGGACACCCAGGTCGCGCTTCAAGAGGACGATGTCGGCCGCTTCCTTGGCGACGTCCACCGCGCTCTCCACTGAGATCCCCACGTCTGCGGCGTGGAGCGCGCTGGCGTCGTTGATCCCGTCGCCGAGGTAGCCGACTACGTTGCCGGCCTTGCGGAGTGCCGCGAGGATCCGCTCTTTCTGGTTCGGCTCGGTCTCCGCGAAGATGTCCACCTCGCCCACGCGCTGCAGCAGAGCGGTGTCGCTCAAGGTGCGGAGCTCCTCGCCGGTAAGCACCGTCGGTCGCTCCAGCCCCATATACCGGCCCATTCTGCCGGCGACAAGGCGGTTGTCCCCGGTGATGATCTTCAGCGCCACGCCGAGCTGCCCGAGCTCCACGATGGCGTCGAGCGCATCCGCCTTCGGCGGGTCCTCGAGCAGCAGGAACCCGATGAAGGTCATCTGCTGCTCGTCGTCCTTGTTGATGATCGGGTCGCCGGTCACGTCCCGGACTGCGACGCCCAGCACGCGATAGCCTTGTTCGCTGAAGGTCGCGAAGCGCTCCTGTAAGGGGCCGCGCACGTCGGCGATGGGCACGGTGCGGGCTGCCGCGGGATCCATCGGCCGGCGCGCATCGACGCAGGCCTCGAGCACGTTCCGCAGCGCCCCCTTGGTGATCATCGTGTGTCGGCCGGTGTCGACCGACGGCGTCGTACGCTCCACGACCACGCTCAGTCGCTTGCGGATGAAGTCGTACGGGATTTCGTCCACTTTGACATGTGCTGCGAGGTCGGCGCACGGCAGTCGTCGGAGGGCCTCGTCGATCGGGTTCGGGAAGCCCGACTCGAAGGCGGCGTTGAGCTGCGCGTAAAGGAGCACCTCGTCGCTCGCGATGCCATCGGCGTCCAGAGCAGCGTGCAGCCTCACCACCCCCTCGGTGAGCGTGCCCGTCTTGTCGGAGCACAGCACGTTCATGCTGCCGAAATCCTCGATGGAGTTGAGGCGGCGCACGATCACCGAGGAGACGGCCATCTGCTGCGCGCCCCGAGCGAGCGTGAGGCTCACGATGGCGGGAAGAAGCTCCGGCGTCAGGCCTACGGCGAGCGCCAGCGCGAAGAGGAACGAGTCCACGACCGGCCGCTGCAGATACACGTTGATCCCGAAGATCGCGATTACAAAGAGCAGCGTGATCTGAATCAGCAGCCCGCCGAAATGCCGGAGTCCACGCTCGAATTCCGTCTCGGGCGGGCGGAGCCGGAGCCGCTCGGCGATCTCGCCGAACACCGTGTGCGCGCCGGTATGCACCACCACGGCACGGCCGGTCCCGCTCACCACATGCGACCCCTGGAACACAGCGTTTGATCGTTTCGCAAGCGGCGTGTCGCCCGGGAGATCACCGGCGGCCTTTTCGACGGGATAGCTCTCTCCCGTCAACGTGGATTCGTCCACGAAGAGGTCGGTGGAATGGACGATCCGGCAGTCGGCCGGGACGGCCGTACCCGCAGCAAGGACGACCACGTCCCCTGGCACGAGCACGTCCTGCGGCAGATCGGCCTCGCGGCCGTCGCGCAGGACGGTCACCCTCGTCTGGATGACCGCCAGGAGCTTGGCGACCGCGTGGCCCGCCCGGTATTCCTGCAAGAAGCCGAGCAGCGCGCTGCCGAGCACGATCGCGAGGACAATCACGCCGTCCGTCGTCTCGCCTAGAAACAGGGAGAGCGTCATCGCGAACAGCAGCAGGATGACCAGCGGACTGCGAAACTGATTCAGCAGCAGTCCGAACGGAGTGATCCCCCTAACGTCGGATCTGCGATTAGGACCGAGCTGCAGGAGCCGCTGATCAGCCGCGATCTGGCTAAGGCCGTCGTCCCGCGCGGCGAGCTCGGCGAAAACCGTTTCGATCGGAGCGGACCAGAAGGGCTCCGGCATCACTGGAGCATAGTGCCAAGCGCGACTTTGCGCCCGTCCGCTGCCAAGACACATTAGCAGCGCGATCTTCGAAGCAATCGTTCAGTGCGTGTCGCTTTCGTGCGACGTTCACACGCCTATGGGGATGGCTCCTCAGCTGCGCGAGGACTGCGAGAAGTCGGGGCCAGGGTTAACGACAGCTAAGATGTCGGTCACCCCGGCCGAGGATCCCTTCAGCGAGGGATTCCATAGTGCTCCTTGACCTTCGCCACGATCTGCGGATCGGTCAGCTTGTCTGCGCTTTCGACTGCGACGATGCGGTCTGACAACACTTTGGAGCGACCGAGACGATCCTTGAGCTGCAACTTGGCTTCACCGGGCCCGAAGAGCAGAAGAGCGTCCGGCTGGCCAAGCTGGCTGATAACGTCGTCGTAGTACCGATCAAGATCCTGGCTGCGGCGCTCCTCGTACTTCTTCTCCCCGCCGCCCTCCTGGGACCCTGCGTATCGCGTGTGCGGTCCGACATCAGACACCAGCGTCTTGGTGCTCACGTGCCCCACCGAGATCGTCACGACGACGGCCTTCTTGTGGTCGATCCAAATTCCCACCTCGTGACTCATCACACCCCCCGCACGCACAGTCTTCTGTGACCGCGCGATTCGCCCTCGGAACCGGCAGCCTAGAGCCCAAACGAATGAACGACACGCCACCGAATCCGCTGTTATTTCGCACACCTGACAGAGCATCGGTCAGGCGTTCCCTTTGCATTCGTCGACACGGCGACCGGCGTAGTTGACCACCTGACGTCGATTCCGCCGTTTCAGCGCCTTGCGGATCAGGCAAACACCAAGCGCGACGCCGAAAACTCTGGCAATTGCAA
>Ga0111539_10007838_pt1 | contig 13639 bp, 17 predicted proteins | sample RhiMethybrSRZTD1_FD_79667 | JGI IMG/M metagenome (GOLD analysis project Ga0111539, IMG submission 79667) | Populus rhizosphere microbial communities from Tennessee, USA - Rhizosphere MetaG P. TD hybrid SRZTD1 (version 2) (version 2) | ecosystem: Host-associated > Plants > Roots > Rhizosphere >...
AGCGCAGAGGATGAGACGCGCATATGGCTGCGGCACGTCGCTTCGGAATGCAGGTCCTGATTCGTCGAGCGCGCGAACAAGACGCCGCCGCTCTGTCACAACTGATGCACGAGTCACGCGCGTACGCCGGGCCATACGCGTGCATTCTGCGCGGCTATCAAGTGAAGGCGGAACAGATCAGACGAGATCTCGTCTTCCTGGCCGAGGACCTGGTGAATGTCTGGGGGTTCTACTCGTTGACGTGGACGGTCAGGGTGTCTGAGCTCGATCTTTTCTTGGTACGTGACGAGGCGCAGGGCCGAGGTCTGGGAGCCGCACTCTTCGCTCATCTGAAGACTCAGGCGGCCGAGCACGGTCTCCAGGCGATTCGGATCGTTTCGCATCCTCCCGCCGAAGGTTTCTACTTGCGCATGGGCGCGATGCGGATCGGCATAACTGACCCGTGCCCGCGTGTCCCTTGGTCTCGTCCTATTCTCTACCTCAAGATCGGTGCGGAGGACGGGAATGCCTAGCATGAGTGGTGGCGGCATAGGAGTGCGCCTCGAGGTGCTCGGCGCTCGGGCTGATGGACAACGCCCCATTAGATTTCACACTTGCAGGGGAAGCGCAGTGTGGTTGAGTTGTTCGCTGCACTTTACAAGACTCTCGCGGATCGGCCCGTCGCAACCGACAAGATAGCGATGCGCCAATACGTAGCGAAGTAACTGACCAAATCCGCAGACCTACCTGAGGAACGCTTCAAATGCAGAGAAACGAATTGGCGCCGCGAATCCTGCTTGCTGTCTCGGCATTTGTCTTTGCAGGTGGCGGCATCCTGCATGCCATGGCTGCACCCAAGTCGTTCTCAAGCATCGATGCATCCAACCTCGCGCCGTTCCTGGCCAACGAGCTCAAGATGCTCTGGCTGGCAGATTCGACGACGCTGGTCGTTGTTGCCCTTATCTGTGGCACGCTTGCTTTCAGACCGACTGCGGCAGCGCGCAGCATTACGATGCTCGTCGCTCTGGTGCCTGGCGCGACGGCGGTGCTCTTGTACACGTTCCTAGGCGGCTTCTACGCCGGGCATCTCCTGATGGTCACGTCGGCGCTGGTGTTGATCGCGGCGTCGCTGCGGCGTGATCGAACCACGTGAAGACCAGAAGTCCGCACCACGCATTCCGCCCGGCTCTGGCACTGCGTGGTGCAGTGCCAGAGTACGGAGGCTTCATTCGGCTGCGGGTGTCAAGACGATGAACTCTGGTGCGCCAACGATGATCTGGTTGAATTCATCGCGAAGCTTCGTGATGTAGGGCGTGCGCAAGTGCTCTTCCAAGTCGGCCAAGCTTCTCCAGCGCTCGTAAACGACAAAGCGACTCGGGTTGCTGGCGTCCCGGTTCAGTTCAAATGCGACGACGCCCTTTTCCTTGAGGGTTGACTTCCGGGCCACCGCGAAGGCGGATTCCGCGTTCGTCCAATGTGAGTCGGCTGTTTGAAAACGAACCAGGAGGGTGAACGGTCGAGTTGGGTCTTTCAGCTGAGCCCTGAACATCGCAATGATCGCAGACACATCATCTTGGGGATCGATCGTCAATGAGTTCATGATCTCGAATCCTGTTTGAAAGATAGGAAGTCCATCAGGCGGCGTTGATCAATCGATCCCACGTCGTCGCCTGCATGCTCGAGCGCCCTCGCATCCGATTGAGCCACAGCTCGACTCTTGTTCCCTTCAGCATCTCGCTGCCTTCCACAACACCAGGCAGAAAATCGATATGCGGGGCGAGGAGTAAGTCCCCCAACGAGACCTTCGACCCGGTGATGTACGGATCGGCACCGAGCACTTCATCGAGCGCGTTGATACAGGTCTGAGCTTTGGGGAGCGCGGCTTGCACCACAGATTCGTCGCAGGACTTTCCAAACCGAGCAGCAATGATTCTGTTCCAAACGATACCTTGGGAAATCGAGGGGAAAACATACGAATCACTGATGCCCATCGCCTGGTTCATGCGCGCGCGTGCCTTCGGGGACTCCGGTACGAGCGCCGGACCGGCAAAGGCATCGTTGATGTAGCGCAGGATCGCTTGAGTCTCGTAGAGGCGGAAATCGCCGTGTTCGATGATTGGGATTCGTGCGAACGGATGCAGGGCGAGATGCTGCGCGCTGTACATCAACTCCATCGCCATCGGCTGCAGGCGGTACGAGATGCCCTTCTCAAGACATCCAAGCAGGACTGCGCGCACGTACGGGCTACCAGGAATTCCATGGACAGTGATCTCGGGCATGGGAACCTCCGCTTGGAAGTGGTCCGTGTTGGTCGGGCTGCGAAAGGTAAGTATGTGCTTACGGTATGTCAAGCCGCCAGGACTTGCGCGACCTCCTTTGGCTGATTGACTTAGCGGTAAGCATCGAATTACAGTAAGTGGTGACTTACGGAGAGTCATTGACGGCTTTGAGTAACCCGACACGCCGACAGATTTTCGAGCGGCTGCGCGCCGGCCCAAAGCCTGTTGCTCAGATCGCAGCTGGAGTGCCCGTGAGCCGCTCGGCCGTTTCGCAGCATCTGAAGATCCTGCGGGAGGCCGGGCTGGTGCGGCAGAGCGCGGCTAGCGCTCGTGCAGTCTATGAGATTGATGCCGCAGGATTGCAGACCTTGCAGCAGTGGCTGGAGGGCTTCAGCAACGAGACGCGTCCGTACCTTGAGGCGTCCGCAGAACCTGAGAGCGCGCCTACGAGGTCGGGATATCGATGAACTGCGATCGCCTAAGCAGCTTCGAGCAAGACGCAGAGGATGTCGGCGGACTGCTCGAGCACCTGCAAATCGCCCAGGTTGACCTGCTCGGTCAAAGCCGAGCGGGAGTCGCCGCGAAACTCATCGCCATTCGCTACCCGCAACCGGCTTGCCGCAGCGACTTGGATTTCAACAAGCACTGTGATGATGAAACCGCTGTCGAGCTGGACGCAGCTCGTATCCGAGCCGGGCACAGTGCTTGACGTCATTCGCGAGCGCGGCGTCGAGCGCCGTCGGCATCGCAGATCACCCACTAACGCAGAGAGCTCACTATGACCATGCGCCGCATTGTATCGCCCGAAAACTGGCTCGCCGAACGGCGGCAATTGCTGGAGAAGGAGAAGGCATTCACGAAACTGCGCGATGAGCTCAGTCAGGCGCGCCGTGATCTGCCATGGGAACGGGTCGAGAAAGACTATCGATTCGAAACTGTGCGAGGCACTGAAACGCTCGATGATCTGTTCCGCCACCGTAGCCAGCTCGTCGTTTATCACTTCATGTTTGCCCCGGATGCTGAAGTCGGTTGCAAGGCCTGCTCCTTCTGGGCTGACAACTTCAACGGAATCATTCCGCATCTGAATCAACGTGACGTGACCATGGTGGCCATCTCGCGCGCTCCGTTGGTAAAGCTCCAGGCGTTCAGGCAACGACTGGGCTGGAGCTTCGACTGGGTGTCCTCAGCGGGGGGCGATTTCAACTTTGACTATCACTGCTCATACAGGCCGGAGCAGGGCAACGCCGCGATGCATAACTACGCACCGAAGACCAGTTCCCTGAGCGACCACGCCGGCGTGAGCGTGTTCTACAAGGACGAGGAGGCGGGTGTCTTCCACACGTACTCGTGCTATGCGCGCGGCCTGGACATGCTCAACACGGCCTATCACTACCTTGATCTCGTGCCCAAAGGACGAGATGAGGACAACCTGCCGTTTAGCTGGTCGTGGATGAACTTCCGCGACCTTTACCTTCCGTGAGCACTTGAGCTGTTGCGGGGAGGGAGCATGTGTCCTGTGTGTGTCGGACTCATTGGTACGAGTATGGCGAGCGCTGTGTCGGGAGGCACCCTCGCTGCGCTGTTGGTGAAGCTTCGCCGCGGGGAATCGGTGAGAGGTTGCAGCGACACTGGGCCTACGGAGCCAGGTGCGGCTCCGCGCCGAACACAGAGCCGACAGGATCCAAGGACGCCGGCGGTCACTTGCATAGCGGAAGGCCGGGATCGTGCTGAGGTGGGCCGGTAGATAGATTTGCCAGAGGATATATGTGATATCATCTGTCTGCCTACGCAGGACGAAACTGCAGCGCTGTGCGTCGATTGAGGAGCGAGAACATGCCTGGCGAGACAAGTCGCGCAACCTGCCTAACCGCCTTGATTGCCCTAGCCACGTTCGTCGTTGCTAGCGGCGCAAGCGCGGCGAATCCCCAGGGCCGAGGCTCGAGCGGGCTCAAGCGTGAGGCCGCTGCACAGGTCACGCAGCTCGCGCCTGAACTCGGCGGCATAGCCGGACGCATCTGGAGCTTTGCCGAGACGGGACTGCGCGAGCAGCGTTCCTCAGCGCTCCTGGCGGATCGCCTCGCACTTGAAGGATTCAGCGTGGAGCGTGGCGTCGCGGAGTTGCCGACGGCGTTTGTCGCGACCTACGGCACAGGAAATCCCGTCGTGGCTATTCTGGCGGAGTACGACGCGCTGCCGGGCGTAGGCAATGAAGCTTCGGCAGAGCGACAGCCACGCGCCGATGGTGTAGCAAGCGGCCACGGCTGTGGCCACAATCTCTTGGGAAGCGCGGCCGTCGGTGGAGCGATTGCACTTAAACGCGTCATGGCAAGCCACCATCTTCCGGGCACACTCAAGGTGTTTGGTACGCCGGCGGAAGAGGACGACATTGGCAAGCTCTATATGGCCAAAGCTGGTGTCTTCAACGGTATCGATGCGGCCATCGAGTGGCACCCGTATGCTGAGACTGGCGTCAACAATGGCGTGGAGCTTGCGCTGAACAACTTTCAGTTCGAGTTCTTTGGCAAATCTGCGCATGCTTCCGCCGAGCCAGAGAAGGGTCGCAGCGCGCTGCACGCGCTGGAGATGACCACATTCGGGCTCAATCTCATGCGTGAGCATGTGCGCTCAACAGTTCGAATGCACTACTACGTCGCCAATGGCGGTGTCGCGCCGAACATCGTCCCCGACTATGCGCGCCTCGTGCTCAACGTGCGTGACGATAACCGCGAAGGGGTCGAGGAGGTCTACGCTCGCGTGCTCAAGATCGTCGATGGCGCCGCGAACGCCATGGAGGTTCAGTACAAGGTAACCCTGTTCAGCGCGCTGAACGCACTGCTCCTGAATCGTCCGCTGCAGGAGGCAATGCAAGCCAACCTGCAGGCGTTGGGTCCGATTCAGTTCAGTGCCGCTGATCAGGAGTTCGGGCGGAGCTTGCAGCGCTCGTTGCACATCTCGGAGACTGGATTTGATGGAAGCATCAAACCGCTCGCGGCCGCGCCAGTCTATGCGGGCGGCTCGACGGACGTGGCGGAGGTGAGTCGAATTGCACCCACCGTGGGGTTTCAGGCGAGCAGCGCTCCGGTCGGCACGCCGTGGCACGCTTGGGCGACGACGGCAGCACACGGCTCGCCCGCCGCGTCGAAGTCCGTGGAGTATGCGGCGAAGGCAATCACCGCCATGGGGATCGACCTGCTGACGGATCGAGAGCTGCTGAGTCGCGCCAAGCAGGAATTCCTGCGCGCCACGGGCGGACGACCTTACGTGGCCGGCATCCCGGCCGATCAGAAACCACCCCTTGATCGCGCGACAGGCAACTGACGCAATTCGTGCAGAATGGTTTGCCGGCAGACTGTTTACCCAAATGACATGCGAGCCGTCGCGTGAACACAGACACGGCGTCTGCGGCGGCTCAGTCCGATGGGAGTACCGGCCGAGCTTTCTTGAGCGCGATGCAGGCGCTGGTGCGGTTGCCTTTGATGCAACGATCGCGAGATGTAGCTGCGGGACTCAATACCGCAGGATTCATCAGCGGCTATCGCGGATCGCCTCTCGGGGGGTACGACCTGGCGCTCATGAAAGAGCGTACCGCTTTGGCGGACGCACACGTGCGATTCGAGCCGGGCGTCAACGAGGATCTTGCGGCCACCGCCGTGTGGGGGACTCAACAAGCGCACCTGTTGCCGGGCGCGAAGTACGACGGCGTGTTTGCCATCTGGTACGGCAAGGGTCCGGGAGTCGATCGCTCGGGCGATCCCATCAAGCATGGCAATCGGATGGGAACCGCTGCGCATGGCGGCGTCGTACTCGTCTTTGGCGACGATCACACCGGCAAGAGCTCGAGCGTTGCTCATCAGAGCGAGCAGGCGCTCGCAGCAAATGGTGTGCCCGTTCTTTATCCCGCGACCGTTCAGGAGTATCTGGATTTTGGTCTGTACGCCTTTGCACTCTCGCGCGTCGCCGGCGTGTGGGTTGGGCTCAAGTGCATCAGCGAGACTGCAGAAACGACGCGATCAGTCGATGTTGACACCGGACGCTTGCATATCGTTGAGCCCCCGATCGAGGAGGCCGTGGCCACTGAGATTCGCGCGCGCTGGGCGCTGGATCCGCTCGGTGATGACATCCGGCTGACGCGGCACAAGCTTCCGACCGCTCAGGCGTTCGTCCGGGTGAATGGACTGGATCGCGTAACGCACGGGGAATCCTCGACGGCGGACGGCGCTGAACCCCGCACTCTGGGGATCGTAGCGGCAGGAAAATCGTGGCTCGATGTGTCGGAGGCGCTGCGCTCACTGGGACTCGAAGCAGACGGACTCCGACGAAACCGAGTTGCAGTCTACAAACCCGCTCTCATCTGGCCGCTCGAGACAGAAGGCCTGGTGGCGTTTGCGCGCGGGCGCCGGGAGCTGCTCTTTGTCGAGGAGAAGGCGGCTTTCATGGAGCTGCAGGCGGCCCACGCGCTCTTCAATCTGCCCGTTGGAGTACGTCCCCGCATCATTGGCAAGCGCGATGAATCGGGCCAGCCGCTCGTCGCTGCAGATGTCGCGCTGAACCCGCTCGAGATCGCCCTGGTGATCGGACGGCGCCTGCGGGAGCTCGGCGTCGCCGATGCATCGGTACTGAAGCGTCTTGAGAAGATCGAGCACTCGCTGGAGCTGGCACGTGAACGACACGGCAGCGTCGTGACACGACAGCCGTACTTCTGCTCCGGCTGCCCCCACAACAGCTCGACCCGCGTGCCCGCAGGCAGCCTCGCGCTCGCGGGCATCGGTTGTCACACGATGGCAATCGGCATGAACCGACACACCATGCCACCGACGCACATGGGTGGAGAGGGGGCGAACTGGACGGGCCTCGCGCACTTCACAGAGCTCCAGCATGTTTTCCAGAATCTCGGGGACGGCACTTACTTTCACTCGGGCCTGCTGGCGATCCGCGCTGCGGTGACGGCGGGCGTGAATATCACCTACAAGATTCTCGTGAATGACGCAGTGGCCATGACCGGCGGGCAACGCGTCGAGGGTCAGCTGAGCGTGGCGGAGATCAGTCAGCAGCTGCGAGCCGAGCGCGTACAGCGCATCGCTGTCGTCAGCGATGATCCTGCGAAGTACGGCGGTGTCGCCCATTTCGCGAAGGGCGTTACGGTGCATGCACGTGCGGAACTGGACGCTGTGCAGAATGAGCTGCGGGAAGTGAAAGGTGTCTCCGCCCTGATCTACGATCAGACTTGCGCAATCGAGAAGCGTCGTCGGCGCAAGCGGAGCAAGGAGAAAGTTCTTCAGCAGCGCGTCGTGATCAATGAGATGGTTTGCGAGGGCTGCGGAGATTGTTCCGCCACGTCCAATTGCGTCTCGGTGGAGCCGCTCGAAACGGAATTCGGCCGCAAACGTCGCATCGAGCAATCAAGTTGCAATACCGACTATTCCTGTGTGAGTGGCTTTTGCCCCTCGTTCATCACGGTTCGCGGCGGCACGCCACGAACACTGCCGGTGCTGCAACGGCTTGACGCCGAGGCTGGGCCGATCCCGGAACCTGTACGCGCACCGCTTGCGGACGTCGTGTCGGTCTTGATCGCCGGTATCGGTGGCACGGGGGTCGTTACGGTGGCTGCGATACTGGGTACCGCAGCGCATTTCGAGGGCCTCAGTGCTTCCATCGTCGACATGACTGGGCTGGCGCAGAAGGGCGGCGCAGTGCAATCGCACCTGAAGATCGCCAAGCGCGATGAGTTCATCGCGACCTCCCGCATCGGCATGCTCGATTGCGACCTGGTGCTGGGATGCGATTTGGTGACGACAGCGTCCGCGGAAGTGTTACGAACCATCAATGCGCACACGCGCATTGTCATCAACGCCGATGTCACGCCGACCGCGGCCTTCCAACGCAATCCTGATTTCGACGCGCGTACCGGTGAACTGATCTCCCTTATCAGAGCCGTCGCAGGCGAATCGTGCATCGACTCGATCAATGCCACGCAGTCGGCCGCGCGCATTCTTGGCGACACGATAGCCACGAACATCTTCATGGTGGGATTCACGCTACAGAAGGGTCTGCTGCCGGTTGGACGGGCGGCGGTGGAGCGAGCCATCGAATTGAATGGCGCGAGGGTCGAACTCAACCGGCAGGCGCTCCTGCTTGGCCGACTTGCCGCTCATTCTCCAGCCAGGCTCTTGGCACTGCTTGCGCAAGTGAGCCCGCCGGCGACGGCAATCGCGACGTCGCTGGTCGATCGAATCCGCGTGCGGCGTCAATATCTGGTGCGCTATCAGAACGAAATCTATGCAAAGCGCTACGAGCGGTTGGTTGAACGGACGTTGCGCATCGAGCGCGAGCGAGGGTTGAACGGTTCGCCGCTCGCGGATGCAGTCTGCCGCAACTATTTCACGCTGCTCGCCTACAAGGATGAGTATGAGGTGGCAAGGCTTCTCTCAGACGCGGCCTTTCATCGCAAGCTCAGGGATCAGTGGGAAGGTCCTTTGAACCTGACGTTTCATCTTGCGCCACCGATCTTCGCACGCACGGATCCCTCGACCGGGTTGCCTCGAAAGAGCGAGTTTAGAGCGAGCTTGCTCCGACCTCTCTTGTGGGTGCTCGGGAATTTGCGCTTCCTGCGTGGCACCGTGCTCGACATCTTTGGGTACACCCGGGAGCGGCGCGAGGAGCGGACGCTCATCCTGGAGTACGAGCGGATGCTCGAAGCTCTGCTCGCGCACCTCAACCACGACAACCATGCTGATGCGGCAAGCATTGCGAGTTGGCCGGAGCAGGTGAGGGGATTCGGACACGTGAAGAAGCGTCACGTCGTCGCCGCACGCAACAAGCGCGACCGCCTGCTCGCGCAGTTTCTCGGTCAACGGGCTCCTCGCCCTTGAGCCCTTCTGGGTTCGGTAGTGCGAGCCCGGCTATGTGACCCCTCTTGAGATGCCAGTATCGCAAGCGGAGCCAACCGTCATCTTGAAGTGCAAGTGTCGCTCGCCTTCTCAGCGCTACTTGAGAGCGACTTCGCCGGTTTCCAGAAGTGACTTGAGATTGGAAAGGATCAGAGGCCAGCTTTCTGACGCAGCGGCGATGAGTGTGGAGTTGGGACGATCCATCACATGAGTGACGCTGAATTTCGTGACACCGTCTAGACCACACAACTCGAGAACTGCATTGGAATAGCCTTCGGCTGCGCGTTCTGGGTGGGCTTCGTTACGCCAACTAAGCACGAGGCGATTCGGTGGCTCAATTTCAAGTATCTTCCCGCTGTTGGCTGTGCGCCCGTCCGGGTAGACCATCCGCCACAATCCACTCGGCTTCCAATCGGTGACGAAGGATGGACCTCGCCAGCAGCGCCTCTCGATGTTCGGGTCAAGCAGCGCAGCCCAGACGCGCTCAGGCGTAGCACGAATGAAAATGATGTAGTGGAAGGTGCTGGCAACAGGTTTGGTCATGATCCTCGCTGTCGCACTCACTGCGCTGCCCATCAATGCGGCCAACGCCAAGCTGAGGACTGCCTGCCGCCGCGTGATCACGGCGCCCAGTCCCGCTTCGGTATCGAAGGTGATATCGCCAGGCTCGAGTGCTCACACCACGAGCCATGGATTGCCGAACATGCGCTCGCCCGTCAGGTTCTCGTGCCCGTGGTGGTGAGGGCTTCGACGCTTGTCGGCTCAGCCATCGCAAGCGGCGCAATCAGTGGGAGGGGAGCCCTCGTACTTGGAGAGGTCTTCGTTGATTCCGACCAACCGGAACACCTGTCCCCCGGGCGCCTGGAAATAAAGATGAGGATCCGGTACATCAAGCACCCGGACGCCGGAGGCGACGATCTTTTGCCGCATCTCCTCGACATTGTCAGTCTTGAGCTCGAGGAAGATCCCCTTCAAGAATTCATTGTCATTCAGGGCATCTTCCGCGGCGTAGGTCACACCCTTATCGACTTCCTGTGCTTGTCCGCTCGCGTATAGAAACGCGATGTAAAAGCCGTCTCCCATTTTGAAATCATCCTTGTCTTCAAAATGCCTCGTCATCTTGCATCCCAAGATGTCGCGATAGAAGTGACGAATCTTCTCTCGTTCCGTGCGCCGCACGCGTACTGCAGAATGATTTCCGAAGAGAACCTTGGTCATGATCATTCCCTTTCCAGGGGCTGTGCTCTTAAATTGCTGCCTTGAACGGCATGTCGGTATCGGGTTGCTCTGCCATTGACTGAGGAGAGAGATTTCCTTGTCACTCTGCCCTGCGAATCATCGAAGCATTGCTCTGTGCAGCTGTCGTAGTCGTGTTGGCTGAGAGCTACCGCTACTTGTCGTACTCGTCGTGCCGACGCCACCAGTGGCCCGTCTCGTTGCGCCCCTTGGGCGCGCGATCAAGCCATTGCCACATGCCCCAGAGACCGTCCACACCGCGCGCATAGGTTGAATACGTGTGATAAACGACACCGTCTGAGAGCGCGAAGGCACTTAGGCCCGGCCTTTCGCGCAGGAACGTGGCCCAATCGACTCCAGTCCCAAATACGTTGTTGTCATCGGAGCTGGCGGGCTTCAATGCGCCCTCGCGACGATAGTTATAGGCAATGCCTCCGTCGCGTTGCTGCTCCTCGGCAGTGAAGCCCACGCTGAAGTCGAAATTGAAGTCACTGCCGAACGAGGAGGCCCAGGGGAACGTCCATCCCATCCGTTTCTGGTACGCCTGCAGCTTCGCAAGGGGCGCGCGCGAGATCGCCCAGAGCATGACGTCGTGGTTCGCCAGATGGACCTGGATCCCGTCGAAGCCGTCGGCGATCGAGGAGCAGGACGGACAGGCCGCACGGTATTCGGGCCCGAACATGAGGTGGTACACGAGCAGTTGCGAGCGGCCTGCGAAGAGCTCGGCCAGAGAAACCTTCCCCTCACCAATTTCGAATTGATAGTCCTTGTCAATTCGCACCCACGGCAACTCCTGACGCATCTGTGCCAGCTCGTCGCCGCGGCGCGTGTGTTCCTTCTCCGCCTTGAGCAGCTTGAGGCGCGCTGCGAGCCACTCGTCGCGTGTTCCTACCGAATGCTTTGGTTCCGTCGACATCTTTTTCATAGCGAAGTCCTCCTCAACAATCCACTTGAGCGCCCACAGCCCACTGACCGAACCTGCGCTTGAGGCCAGGATCGCTGCGACGCAAGCTGGGCACATACTGATCAGCGGTCCCGTCTAATCCGCGCGAGCCCGAACCCCGTCCTATCTGGTTTCACCGGGGTGATAGCCCACGTTGGCGGTCGCCAATGGGAGTTCTTTCTCGGGCTTTTCCAGGAAGCGCTTGATCACTGGAATCACGCGCTCGGGTTCCGAAGACAAGGCGAAGTGGCTGGCATCCGGGACCACCGCCAGCTCGGCGCGCGGGATGAGCTTGACGGTTTCAACGGAGTGCTCGAGGCGAACGAAATCGCGATCCCCTTGAATGATGAGCATCGGCGCTTTGATGGCAGCCAATTCTTCCTTCGAGAAGCCTCGCCACTGAATGTTGCCAACCTTGGCGTAGATCTTGGGCCAGTAAGTTGGATCGGGTGCGACTTTCTTGTAGCCGTCTCTCTGTTATTCGCTGTTTCTGTTCTCAGCCGTGGGCGGCTGATCGTAGTGTGTGGTCTCAGGGTTCAGGGTGTTCGGCGGAGGGGCAAAGGTGGCTGAGTAGGTCACTACACGACTCACAAGGTCGGGATAGCGAACAGCGATCATCGCGACTGTGTTGCCGCCGTAACTTTCGCCCAGGAAGTCGGCCTTTGGGATCTTGAGATACTTCAACAGTCCAACCACGTCTTTGGCGTACTGCTCGATTGAAATTGGACGCTCTGGGATGTCCGCCGTACGTCCGTTGCCCTGGAGCTCGACCGTAATCACCGTATGGTTTTGAATCAGGTCGACAAATGAGTGCGTCCCAGCAAATCCAAAGGCGGGCGGAACAAAGACCAGAGGATCGCCGGTGCCCTCAATCTCGTAATACATCTTTAGACCGTTGACCGGCACGTAGCCGTGCGTCTTCGTCGTCTGACCGTTGGATGAGCTCATACCTGTTCCTTTACTGTCATTCTGTGGAGATGTCGGCCTGTGGAGATGTCGGCGCTCCGTTCGCCACCGTAGGAGTTGTCGTGACAGCCAGCAAAGCAATCGCCGTCAGTTGCAAGCGCACCGTTAGACTCCTTTCGGGGATGGACTTTGCAGAACGGCGGAGCCGGTCTCGAGCAGCGACTTGAGATTCGAGAGGATCGCCGGCCAGCCGCCGGAGATGGCCGTGATGAGTTTCGAAGGCTCGCGTTCTATGGTGTGGGTGATGGAGAGCTTCACCGCCGCTCCGCTCGGTTCCAGCTCGATCGTGCACAGCGAATCACCCTCGGCCTTGAGCTCGGGATTCTTCTCGTGCCGCCAGCGGATCACTAGGCGTCGCGGAGGCTCGGCTTCGACGATCTCGCCGGCATCGGTGACCTGCCCGTCCCCGGACAGCATCTTCCACGACGATCCCGCCGTCCATTGGCTCTCGCAGTGAAAACCGAACCAGTACTGCTTCACGAACGCCACGTCGTCAGTCAGCGCCGACCACAGCTTCTCCCGCGTGGTACGGATGTAGATCACATAGACAAAGGTTGATCTAGCCATCGGCTCTCTCCAGTTTTCGTCTCAGATCGGCAAGCGCCTTGAGGCGGGGCTTCTCGAATTTGGCAATCCAGCGCTCGTAGATCTCCTGCAGCGGCACCGGATTGAGGAAGTGCAGCTTTTCGCGGCCGCGGCGGACGCTGGCGATGAGGTTCGCCGCCTCCAGCACGTCAAGGTGCTGGGTCACGCCCTGACGCGTCATGTCGAGGTGCTCACACAGGTCGTTGAGGGTGCGACCGTCGTGCGCGTGCAGCAGGTCGAGCAGCTTGCGCCGGTCGGGGTCGGCCAGTGCTTTGAACAGCGCGTCAGTATCGGGGCGTTCGGTCACGGGCTATAGGCAAGTGGTTACTTGCCTAAATGATAGGCAAGTGATGACTTGCATGTCAAGCACCCGAGACTAACACCGGAAGACGCGCAGGCTGTCGCCGGAACACGAAGACGGACACGCCCGCTTATGGCCCGGCCCCACTCAGCGCTGTTCGGAGAGCTCCTGAGCCAAGTCTTGGTGATCGATCTGCAGCACGATCCGCAGACGCGCTCCGTCATCGAAAATGATGTACGTCGCACGCACGTCCTTGGTGGCGTCCTGTATGTGCATCTCGAAAGTAGCGCGCGCCTGAATGTAGTTTGCATCGATCGAGGTCACCTCGACCTGCTTGAGGCGCGTTTGCGATAGGCCTTTGCCCCTGAATTCCTGACGTCGCTTCGCCGCGAGCACAAAGTTTTTCGCGGGCACTACGTGGACATGTTGCGGCAGTCCAAACAGGAAGGTGTCGTGATACGAG
>Ga0111539_10007839_pt1 | contig 13639 bp, 9 predicted proteins | sample RhiMethybrSRZTD1_FD_79667 | JGI IMG/M metagenome (GOLD analysis project Ga0111539, IMG submission 79667) | Populus rhizosphere microbial communities from Tennessee, USA - Rhizosphere MetaG P. TD hybrid SRZTD1 (version 2) (version 2) | ecosystem: Host-associated > Plants > Roots > Rhizosphere >...
ATCTCAAAACGAACATGAAGAAGAACAGTGACGACGTCCTGCGTTGTTCCTTCTGTAATAAGAGTCAGAATGAAGTTCGGAAGCTGATTGCAGGTCCCACAGTCTTCATCTGTGACGAGTGCGTTGGCGTTTGCCAGGACATCATTGACGAAGATCAGAACTACGAGCCTTCCGGCAAGAACATCCACTTACCCAAGCCGCCCGACATCAAAGCATTTCTCGATCAGTACGTCATCGGGCAAGACAGGTCGAAAAAGAAACTCGCCGTCGCCGTCTACAACCACTACAAGCGAATTGAGCTGTCCCGCAAGAAGTCAGACGTCGAGCTTCAGAAGTCCAATATCCTGCTGATCGGCCCGACCGGCACCGGCAAAACGTTGCTGGCCCAGACGCTGGCGCGCCTTCTCAGCGTTCCTTTTGCCATCGTGGACGCGACAACGCTGACGGAGGCTGGATACGTCGGAGAAGATGTTGAAAACATTATCCTTAGGCTCATCCAGAACGCCGGAGGAGACATCGAACGCGCCCAAACCGGCATCATCTATATAGATGAAATCGACAAGATCGGCCGAAAGGACGAAAACCCCTCCATCACACGGGATGTTTCGGGTGAAGGTGTCCAGCAGGCTCTTTTAAAGATGCTGGAAGGAACTATTGCTAATGTTCCACCCCAAGGCGGTCGAAAACATCCTCATCAGGAATTCACGCAGGTGGATACCACGAACATCCTCTTCATCTGCGGCGGGGCATTTGTCGGGTTGGAGAAGATGATCGAAAAACGCCTCGCGGTTCGAAGCAGCATGGGATTCCAGGGCGAAATTCGACAAAAGAGCGACAGCATCCGGTCTGAGCTTCTCGCCCGCGTCGAACCCGAAGACCTGATCAGGTTCGGGATGATTCCCGAGTTTGTGGGTAGAGTGCCCGTGGTTGCGACGTTGCATGATCTCGATCAGGCAGCGCTCGTTGAAATTCTGACGCGGCCGAAAAACGCGTTGGTTAAGCAATACCAGAGATTGTTCGAGTATGAAAACGTCAAGCTTAAGTTCTCCGATGATGCCCTTGAGGCGATTGCGTCGGACTCCATCAAACGCAATGTCGGAGCTCGAGGTCTGCGGATCATCCTCGAAGAGTTGATGCTGGATCTGATGTATCAGCTGCCGCAACAGCGGGATCAGCGTGAACTGACCATTACGAAAGAAATGGTTATGAAGAAAGAGATCCAGTTCCCATTTGAAAAGGCGGGATAGGGACATCCGCGCAAAGCCTTTATGAGTACCAGAGAGAAGTACGAACAGATTCGCCTGCCCATGGTTCCTATCCGGGACGTCGTGATTTTTCCTTACATGATGGTCCCTTTCGTCATCGGGCGAGAGACATCGGTCAATGCGCTGGAAGCCGCTCTGAAGGGCGACAAGCGCATTTTCCTTTCAACACAGCACGACGCTGCCGTCGACAATCCGAAACCTGGAGAAATCTATCCGGTCGGAACCATCTCCAATATCGTTCAGTCCCTCAAGCTTCCCGATGGCAATACAAAGGTACTCGTAGAAGGCATCGAACGCGCCCGGATCCTGCAATTGGCCGAGGATGGTGGGTACTGGCAGGCCACGTTACGCCTTTCGCCTTTCCGACACCAGGCGTTCACCGGCTACGACACGATGGCTGCGCGGCTGTCGCAACAGTTCGAACAGTATCTTAAATTGTGCCAGCACACGAACATGGAGCAAGTGCTCTCGACCATCAAGGTCGACGATATCGGAAGGCTGGCCGACATCATCTGTTCGCATCTGGTTCTCACCATCGAAGAGAAGCAGGAACTCGTTGAATTGTTCAATCCCATCGAACGCTGCAAGAGACTCGCAGACATGATGGATCTCGAGCTCGAGAAACTTCATGTGGACCGCTCCGTTCAGAACCGGGTCAAGAAGCAGATGGAGCGGGCACAGAAGGAGTACTACCTCAACGAGAAGATGAAGGCCATCCAGAAGGAACTCGGCAGAAAGGACGAGAAGTCCGAACTCGACGACCTGCGAAGGAAGATCGATGCATCAGGAATGCCGAAGGAAGCAAAGGAAAAGGCCATCCAGGAACTCCGCAGGATCGAAATGATGCCTCCGATGTCGGCCGAATCGTCGGTATCGCGAAATTATCTCGATTGGCTGCTGGCCGTTCCGTGGAAAAAGAAATCCAAGGAAATCCGCGATATAGAGCTCGCCGAAAAAATTCTGAACGAAGATCATTACGGGCTCGAAAAAATCAAGGACCGCATTCTCGAGTTTCTTTCCGTGCGGCAGCTCGTGAAGAAGCCGAAGGGATCGATCCTCTGCTTTGTCGGTCCGCCGGGCGTCGGGAAAACGTCGCTGGGCATGTCGATCGCGCGCGCAACCGGCCGAAAGTTCGTACGTCTCGCACTGGGCGGAGTCCGGGATGAGGCTGAGGTTCGCGGACACCGACGAACTTATATCGGCGCTCTGCCCGGCCAGATCATTCAGATGATCAAGAAGGCCGGCACCGTAAATCCCGTCTTCCTGCTCGACGAAGTCGACAAGATGAGCATGGATTTCCGAGGCGATCCCGCAGCAGCGATGCTCGAAGTTCTCGATCCCGAGCAAAATTCGACATTTCAGGATCATTACCTCGATGTGGAATATGACCTCTCGCAAGTCATGTTCATCGCCACGGCGAACGTGCTCCACACGATTCCTCAGCCGCTGCAGGACCGCATGGAGATCCTCCGCCTCCCCGGATATACCGAACAGGAGAAGGTCGAAATCGCCAAGCGCTTCCTGATCACCAAGGAAACGGAAGCCAACGGCGTCACGGCAAAGGATCTGGAGTTCAGCGACGAAGCGTTGAAAGGGATCATCCGGCACTATACGCGAGAAGCCGGCGTCCGCAATTTACAGCGCGAAATCGCGGCGATATGCAGGAAAGTGGCGAGGTCGGTGGTCAGAGGAAAGGGACATAAACCGGTCCGCGTCGAACCCACGAATCTCTCCGAGTATCTTGGTATTCTCAAGTACCGCTCCAATCGTCTGGAAGAGCAGCATGAAATCGGTTTCGTCACCGGCCTGGCATGGACAGAAGTGGGCGGTGAGATCCTCTCTACCGAGGCAACGTTGATGTCCGGCAAGGGCAATCTGACATTGACCGGAAAGCTTGGCGAAGTCATGCAGGAGTCTGCACAGGCCGCCATGAGCTATGTACGCTCCCGTTCCGGCCTGTTCGGCATTCCGAAAGATTTCCATCGCCATCTCGACATGCACATTCATGTTCCCGAAGGCGCGATTCCGAAAGACGGCCCATCTGCCGGAGTCACCATGGCCACGTCGTTGGTCAGTGCGCTGACGGGAATTCCGGTTCGACGCGATGTTGCCATGACGGGAGAAATCACGCTTCGCGGAAAAGTTCTGCCGATCGGTGGTGTAAAGGAAAAACTCCTCGCGGCTCATCGCGCAGGAATTCGCGCGATCATCCTGCCGCGCGACAACGAAAAAGATCTTGCGGATGTCCCTGTAGAAATCCAGTCCGAATTTGCGATTCACTTCGTTGAAACAATGGATGAGGTGCTGAAAGTCGCATTAACGCGGTCGCCCGTACCGCTAGAGGAAAACACGGGTGCGGAAACCGGCTTCCGGCCTTACATTGAAAAGGACTCCGGAGTGCGACACGATCCGATGACGCACTAAAAGTCTTTGGCACCAAGAAGGTACCTTGCTACAATGGCTTCGTCTGATCGTTCCAAAGACCTTTCGCTGCGCTGAGAGTCGTGAGAATCCGTTCCGCCCGATTCGTAAAGAGCGCAAAACAATCGGAAGATTTTCCCCATGACAGATTGCCAGAGATAGCGTTTTGTGGACGTTCAAATATCGGTAAGTCCAGTTTGCTGAATGCACTCACTAACTCCCGCGGATTGGCCCGCACGAGTTCAACGCCCGGACGCACTCAGACGATCAATTTTTTTCTCGTCGATGAGCGAATGTATTTTGTCGATCTTCCGGGCTACGGATACGCCAGGGTTTCGAAAGATATAAGAGGCACCTGGGGAGCGATGATTGAAGGCTATCTCGCTGGTCGCAACGAATTGAAGCTGGCAGTAATGCTGGTGGATTGCAGAATGCTCCCGACGGATTCGGACAAGATGATGAAGGAATGGCTCGATCATCATCACATTCCGAACCTGATAGTTCTGACGAAGACAGACAAGCTGTCGAAGAACCGATTAAACGTGGCGCTCCGAAAAAGCGCCGAGGTACTAAAAACTAAAGAGACCATAGCTTTCTCGGCCTTGACGGGTTTTGGTAAGGACCAGATCCTGGCCACCATCCGTGAGGCTATTGCCTGGAAGGACCCCACATCGTGAGCGAAGAAAACCCACCTATGAGTAAAAAAACAGTTACCCCTGAACGCCCTGAAGGCGGGGCGGCAATGGATATTGCCCAGCTAAAGGAGATGAACATCGCGTCCCTGACGCAGGTTGCCAAGGACCTTAACATCCAGGGAGCTTCCGGAATGCGGAAGCAGGAATTGATCTTCAAGATCCTGCAGGCGCAAACCGAAAAGAGCGGCTTCATTTTCAGTGAAGGCGTCCTTGAAACTCTCCCGGACGGCTTCGGATTCCTTCGAGCACCGGACTACAACTACCTCCCCGGACCCGACGACATCTATGTATCGCCCTCGCAGATCCGCAAGTTCGACCTGCGCACCGGCGATACCGTTTCTGGACAGGTCCGTCCGCCGAAAGACGGAGAGCGCTACTTCGCGCTCATCAAGGTAGAAGCCGTCAACTTCGAACATCCGGATGAAGCCCGCAACAAGATCTTCTTCGACAACCTGACGCCTCTCTACCCGAACGATCGTCTCAAGCTGGAAACCACGAAAGACAACCTTTCCGCACGCGTTCTCGATCTGCTCACACCTATCGGGAAGGGCCAGCGCGGCCTTATCGTGGCGCCACCTCGAGCCGGCAAGACGATGCTGCTCCAGACGATTGCAAACTCCATCACGCAGAACCATCCCGAGGTCATCCTCATTGTTCTGCTCATCGATGAACGTCCGGAAGAAGTCACGGACATGCAGCGTTCGGTAAATGGCGAAGTCATCAGTTCGACTTTCGACGAACCAGCTTCTCGTCACGTCCAGGTTGCCGAGATGGTGATCGAGAAGGCGAAGCGGTTGGTTGAACACAAACGCGACGTCGTAATCCTGCTCGATTCAATCACGCGTCTGGCGCGTGCCTACAACACCATCGTTCCGCCGTCCGGAAAGGTGCTGTCAGGCGGCGTGGACTCTAATGCGTTGCAAAGGCCGAAACGTTTCTTCGGTGCCGCGCGTAACGTCGAAGAAGGCGGAAGTCTCACGATCATCGCAACGGCCCTGATCGACACCGGTAGCCGTATGGATGACGTCATCTTCGAAGAGTTCAAGGGCACCGGCAACATGGAAATCAACCTCGCCCGAAAGCTAATGGACAAGCGCGTCTTCCCTGCGATCGACATCAATCGCTCGGCAACACGAAAGGAAGAATTGCTTGTGGTAAAGGACGAGCTGACGCAGATCTGGATTTTGCGAAAGGTCATCAATCCCCTGTCTACGGTTGAAGCCATGGAACTGTTGCTCGAGAAAATGGGCAAGACCAAGAACAACGGCGAGTTCCTCGCCTCCATGAGGGGCGGAAAGTAAATCTCGAATCACGCCAGGAATCATCCGAGAGCGCGGAGTGAATCCGCATCTCGGATGATTCCTGGCGTTCCTTTTGGACTCCTATGAAACTCGTGAAGAAAATGGAGCGGATCGGAACCGAATCCGCATTTGAAGTATTGGCGAAGGCCCAGGCGCTCGAAAAGCAGGGAAAGAACATCATCCATCTCGAGATCGGGGCTCCGGACTTTCCAACACCAAAACACATTGTGGAGGCCGGCAAGAAAGCACTAGACGACGGCTTTACGAAATACGGTCCGACGGCAGGCCTTCTCGAATTCCGCGAAGCTATTGCGGAAACGATTTCGAAAACGCGTGGCGTCAAAGTGGGGCCCGACAATGTCTGTGTCGTTCCGGGCGGCAAGCCCGTCATGTTCTTCACCATGATGGCGTTGCTGGAAGCAGGCGATGAAGTCATCTATCCCGATCCCAGCTTTCCGATTTACGAGTCTCTGATCCATTTTCTTGGCGCAGTACCCAAGCCGGTGCCACTCGTCGAAAGTCGTGGATTCTCGTTCGATCTGAACGTTCTTAAGGATCAACTTTCAAACAAGACAAAGCTGGTCATTCTCAACTCGCCCGCCAATCCCACAGGCGGTGTGATCTCGAAGGAAGATCTGAAGCAGATTGCCGGCATGTTGAGGGACCGGGATCTCACGATTCTGAGCGACGAGATTTACTGCAGGATTTTTTACGAGCAGGAGCCCTCGTCGATCACGAGTTTCGAAGGCATCATCGAAAAAACGGTGATCCTGGACGGTTTTTCCAAGACCTACTCGATGACCGGATGGCGGTTGGGTTTCGGAGTTATGCCTCTCAAGCTCGCCGAAGCCGTGAATCTGCTGATGGTGAACTCCAACTCCTGTACGGCAACCTTTACTCAAAAGGCCGGCCTGGCCGCGTTGCAGGGCCCACAGGATGACGTCACGACAATGGTGAATGAATTCCGCCGTCGCCGCGATGTGATCGTGAAAAGTCTGAACGAGATTCCGGGCTTCCGATGTTCGCTGCCGGCGGGAGCGTTTTACGCCTTTCCGAATGTCACCGGCACGGGAGTGAATTCAAAGGATCTTGCGGATCTCCTGCTCAACGAGGCGGGTGTCGCGTGCCTGAATGGCGCGGCTTTCGGGAAGCACGGCGATGGTTATCTGCGATTCAGTTACGCAAACTCCCTTGAGAATATCGAGGAAGCTATCCGACGGATTCAGAAGATCTCGAAGACCTGGGTGAAATCCTGACACAGAAAGCGCCGCGCGAGGGCCGCGCGGCGACATTCTGGCAAACCGCGCTTTCCAGATCCCCCTCGGCCCCTTCGAACCCATTGCAAACTCGGGAACTTTATATCCGCTGAGCATGGCAGGTCAGTTGCCCTATCCTTTCGGATGATGCGGAGGAAGTTTATGAAGACTGGAATATTTTTTCTCTTCCTGACACTGACGGCGATTCTGTCCGCGACAGTGACGGGAGGGCAGTCACAGCCGCCCGCTCAATCGCTGTACGACTTCGATCACGGAGCCGTCCGATATACGACCACCGACCCGACGGACTCCATCAGCAGGATTCAGTCCCGAATCGACTCCGGTAATCTCGAACTGAAATTTGATCCTGAACTGGGGTATCTCCCCGCATTGTTGGATGAGTTGCATATCCCGCGGTCGTCTCAGAGCCTCGTCTTTTCGAAAACGAGCCTTCAACTTTTCCTGATTGCTCCCGACAACCCACGCGCGATTTACTTCAACGACGACGTCTATATCGGCTCCGTACAGGCAAGTCCTCTGCTCGAAGTTGCGTCGATGGACCCGAAACTCGGCGCTGTCTTCTATACGTTGGATCAGAAAAAGAAGGAAAAGCCACAGTTCCAGAGAGAGTTCCTTGCGTGTCTGCTCTGCCATGACACTCCGATAACCAACGGCATACCGGGACTGATGACGCTTTCGGTGCTCACCGATCGGGGCGGCAATGTCATCCCTGCGGCGGGCACGGCCGCAATGACCGATCGAACGCCGTTCAAGGAGCGATTTGGCGGTTGGTACGTCACCGGCACCCATGGCAACCAGCAACACTGGGGCAACCTCACCGCGTCGGCGACCAGGGAAACCATTGGCGACGCGAAAGCATTTGTCCGCCGCCTGAATCTGGCGCAGGGAGCCAATGTGACGAATCTGGCGACCCGTTTCGATACAGAGCCCTACCTGACGCCAAATAGCGACATTGCAGCACTAATGGTGATGACACACCAGACTCGGATTCATAACCTGATTACAAGTACTCGGTTCGAAATGGAAACGGCCGGAGATGACCCGGAACGTATAAGAGTCGCCGTGGAACCCCTCGTCCGAGGGATGTTTTTCGTCTGGGAAGCCGCTTTGGAAGAGCCCATCGGCGGCAACACGACTTTCGCCAGGGACTTCGCTGCGGCAGGTCCTCGTGACCAAAAGGGACGGACCCTTCGAGAACTCGACCTGAGTAAGAGGCTCTTGCGCTATCCACTCAGCTACCTGGTCTATTCGGACCAATTCGCAGGGTTGCAGGACGCGGCCAGGAAACAGTTCTTCAAGCGCGCCAGGGAAATCCTGGCCAGTGAGGATCCGGGACGCGACTTCAGCCATATTTCACTGGCCGATCGCCATGCTATTGCAGAGATTCTTGCGGATACTCATCCCGAGTTTCGGTAGCTGGAGGGGATCCCCGCAAAAGACCTCGCCGCCTTGACAAAGCGTTAGAGGACGGGTGCAATATCCGGCATGAGAATCCGATACTGCATCCTTGTTGTCGGCCTGTTGGCCTCAGCCACGCTAGCGGCCTTTCAATCGAACTCCAGCGTTGTCGCAACCGTAAACGGCGGGAACATCACCGAGCAGCAATTGCTTCAGGCCGCTTCGGCGGACCTCTCCAGACTCGATGCAAATCGTCCCCAGCCTCAATCGGCTTACGATAAAGCCAGGCTTGAGGTTCTGTGGCGGGCGCTTAATTCGCTCATCGAAGACAAGCTGATAGCGGCGCAGGTCGCGGCAGGAAGTCTCACGCGTGAACAACTTCTGAACGCGGAGATCGAGAGCAACGTCGAAACCCCGTCCCCTGAAGAAGTCGATCAGTTTTACGAACTCAACAAAGCCCAGATCCAGGCGCAGATTCCGGGCACAAAGGCTCAGGCCTTGCCACAGGTCCGTCAGTACCTGATCGATTCCAGTCGCCGGCGATATCGCGAGATGTTCATCAATAATCTGCGCCGCACTTTCAAGGTGACGACATACCTGGACCCGATAAGGACGGACGTCGTGATCACGGGATCCCCTTCACGCGGCCCTGCGCAGGCACCTGTGACTATTGTTGAATTCGCAGATTTTGAGTGTCCATTCTGCGGCGGCTTGTATCCCACATTGAAACTGGTGGAAAAGAATTACGCCGATAAGGTCCGTTTCGTCTATCGACAATTCCCTCTCACCAACATTCATCCCAACGCCCAAAAGGCGGCGGAGGCGTCTCTCTGCGCCAACGATCAGCAGCGGTTCTGGGAATTCCACGACGCGCTTTTCAGCGATCAAACCAGGCTCGACGTTCCGTCGCTGAAGCAACGCGCGCAGGCGCTCGGACTAAACACGACAGCGTTCAACAGCTGTCTTGACTCCGGGAAGCAAGTGGACGCTATTCAGAAGGATCGCGACGACGCGAGAAAGATTGGCGTTTCAAGCACGCCTACCATGTTCATCAACGGCCGTCTGTTGTCGGGGAACAGGCCTTACACCGAGATTCGTGATGTCATCGAAGATGAGCTGAAACGAACCGCAGGAAAGTAGAATCAGCCTTGTGGGGAAATTAGGGACGTACCCCAATTTCCTGCAGGAAACTGGGGGTACGTCCCTAATTTCCCCACGGCTGATTTCAAAGTCTGAAGGTTACTTCTTTGCTCCCAGAACGGCGTCCTTCGCGGCTTTCGCTACGCGAAACTTCAGGACGGTCTTGGCCGGGATCTTGATCGATTCGCCGGTCGCGGGATTGCGACCGATGCGGGCCTTCCTCTTCACCTTTACAAGTTTTCCAAGTCCAGCGAAGGCGAACTCGCCCTTCTTCGCTTCACGATGAGCAAGGTCTATAAGCGAGGTTAGGAACTCTTTCGTCTGCTTCTTGGAAAATCCGGATTTCGCCGACATCTCGGCGATGATCTGGGTCTGGGTCATTTTCGCCATTCGTCATCTCCTTTTTCAATCTGCCAATAATTACAGCCGCATTTGCGCGCACCAATAAATAAAGGGTGCGGGCGCACATGTCAACGACTAAGACCGTTTAAATGCTCTTTCGATTTCCCGGAGGTCATACCGGAGGATAATGGGACGGCCGTGTGGACATACGGTCGGAACGTCCGTTTTCATGAGTTCACCCACCAGCCAATTCATTTTCGTTTCATCCAGTGGCGTATTGATCTTGATCGCGGCGTGACACGAAACCGACGCGGCGATCTTCCTTTTCAGCGCGTCGATGTTCATTACTTGAGTTTCGCGTTCCAGGCCGTCCAGCAACTCGCGCAGAAGTTTCTCAACCGCACCCGCCTTCAAAATGGCTGGAGCAGTCTGAACTGCGATTGTCCGCGGGCCGAAAGGTTCCACATCAAAACCGTTCTGCGTAAGTTCCGGAATGATGTTTCCGAGAATCACCATTTGCTTCGGCGGTAACTCCACCAGTATCGGCATCAACAAGCGCTGTACCTCGAGGCTGCCGGCAAGTTTCTGGCGCAAGTAATTCTCAAACAACACGCGCTCGTGCGCGACGTGCTGATCGATCAGGATCAACCCCGACAGGTCTGTTGCAACAATGAAGCTGTCCCGCAGCTGACCCAGCGGCCGAACCTCACGCTTCACACGATCGAAGTCTGCGTATGCCGGCGCGGGCGAGTCATTCGGCAACGACTGCCCATAGGTGAGTTCAAGAGGACGCTCCTGTCCCTCCACGCTGACAGGTGGAGGCTGCAACGAAAGGGCTGCATTCAGAATCGGATCGTCACCGGCCCAGGACTCCGGCACTCGTGGAGGCGGCCCTGGAAGCCCGTAGGGTGATCCAGGGCCCGATGTGGCTTCCATCGCGACGATTGTCTTATCGCCGGTCATTGCCGTAACGATGGTGTCGCGGATCGAGTCGTGGATAAAACTTGGATGTTTGAAGCGGACTTCGGTTTTGGCCGGATGGACGTTGACATCAACATCCTGGAAAGGCACGGTCATGAAAAGAATGACGACCGGAAACGTGCCGGACGGAAGCATATTCCGGTACGCTTCACTGACAGCGTGCATGATGATCTTGTCGCGAACCAGCCTACGATTCACGAAAAAGAACATGGACGATCGGTTGTATTTCTGAATGTGCGGGCGCGATGTGAAAACGTGAATCTTCAGTCCCGATCGACCTAGTTCCCGTTCGTGCTCGACCAGTTCCTCGAGAAGGTCATTCCCAAAGACTTGAAAGATTCGCTCGCGGAATCCGGGAACCGCGGGCGTTGACAACACTTCGAAACTCCCGCTCTTTAGTGTGAAGTGGATCTCCGGAAACGCCAGGGAGTAATGCGTACAGTACGTCGTCACCTGGCTGAGTTCGTACGAGTCCGACCTTAAAAACTTGCGACGGGCAGGAACGTTGAAGAAAAGATCTTCGACGGTAATCTGCGTCCCTCTGGGAAATGCTCCTTCACGGCGGCTCACGATCTGACCGGCGGCAACCTCAATTGCAGTCCCTGGGCCGGATTCGGCCTGGGTTTCGAGCCGGAGACGCGCAACCGAAGCGATGGAGGGAAGCGCCTCACCCCGAAACCCAAGCGTTTTGATCGAAAACAAATCTTCAGGGTTGTAGAGCTTGCTCGTCGCGTGTCGCAGAAGGCAGGTTACCGCATCTTCAGCAACCATCCCTTCCCCGTTGTCCGTGACGCGAATGATGCGGCGTCCCCCATCCTCCACATCGACTGCAATCCGGCTCGCACCCGCATCCAGAGAGTTCTCCATCAACTCTTTGACTATCGAAGCGGGACGTTCAACGACTTCGCCTGCGGCGATGCGATTGGCAATATCGTCGGGCAGGACGCGAATCCGAGGCATAAGAGAAATCTTAATGCGAGGAAGGCTAAGTCAGGACCCATATCCGTGTCATCCGCGGCCATCCGCCGGAATCCCCGGCCTACTCCATGTCACCGGGCAGGAACACCCGGGAATCGAGTTTGAAGCCGGCGTTTTCCAGCCGGTCGATACATTTTGGTCGAACGCCTACGGGCTGTAATGTGCCTCCCCCCGACTGGCTCGGCCCGTGCCCGTGATAATCCGCGGTCTTGTACACAAACAGGTCCTGGATGACGACCTGCTCCCCTTCCATGCCCTGGACTTCGCTGATCTGAACAATCTTCCGGCTGCCGTCTTTAAGACGGCTTTGCTGCACGACCAGTTGGATAGCGCTGGCAATCTGGCGGCGCACAACATTGACCGGAAGGTCCAGCCCAGACATCAAAGACAGAGTTTCGAGACGGGCGATACAGTCTCTCGGGGAGTTTGCGTGCACGGTCGTCAATGAACCATCGTGTCCGGTGTTCATCGCCTGCAACATGTCGAGGGCTTCGCCGGAACGGCATTCTCCAACGACGATACGATCCGGCCGCATCCGCAGCGATCCTTTAACCAGATCTCGAATGACGAGCTGGCCCGCCCGGCTTTCGCCCGGCGCGGTCGGGGGCGCACCGGGAACAGGCGGTGCGGTCTCCAGCGAAACAACGTGCCGCTGAGTCAACTGGAGTTCGGCGGAGTCTTCGATGGTGAGGATGCGCTCGTCTTCCGGAATGAAAGCGGACAACACGTTGAGCAACGTCGTTTTTCCTGAGCCGGTTCCACCCGAGACAACAATGTTCAAACGCGCAAAAACGCACGCTTCCAGAAAGCTGGCGACATCCGGAGTGAACGAGCCGAATCGAACCAGGTCATCGACGGTCAGCGCTTTTTCCGGAAATTTGCGGATTGTAATGGTTGTACCGTGCAATGCAGAAGGCGGCATTATCAGATGGACGCGTGAGCCATCCGGGAGGCGGGCGTCGGTCATCGGCTGCTCGCGACCGAGCGTGCGTCCAATGCGGCGAACGATCCGTTGAGCCACCCATTGAACATGCGGATCGCCGTCGAAAACATATTCCGTTTCTCTGAGCTTGCCCTTTCTTTCAGCAAAAACGATGTCGGGACCATTCACCATGATTTCGCTGCAGGCTCGATCGTTAATCAGGGGTTCGATAGGTCCGAAACCCAATAGGTCATCGAGCACCCCGGTCCGTAATTCCTGCAGTTCCGTTTCAGACAACTCAATACTGTTGCGCTCTACGTACGCGCTGAAACGGGAAGTGATGGTTTCAACATGTTCTGGATTCCCTCGAGACCAGCGGTCCGCTTCTTCAGGCTGCGCCAGCAACTGTTCGCGAATCTGTCTCCGCAATTCCACGAGACGCGGCGCAAGTCGGAGCTTTTGCGGTGGCACGTAGGGTTCTCGTGTCTTTTCCGTCTGGACTGCAGCGGCAGCTTTCGTCCCGCCTTCTGCGGCTGGCATCGCTGCTACCGTTTGTCGCGAATCCTGAGATGGAGATGAACTGGTCCGCCAGAGGGCCATGGTTTTCCTTTCAGCAGTTGAAGCTGAGTATGAGGGGCGCAAGCCTATCCGCGCAATCAACCAGAGTCAATATGAGCAAACTCACATCAAGCCATGACAAATGACACATGGTATTGGACTTACAGAAATTGATTGCTGAAAAGACGTAGATGTTCTGCTAGGATCCCACGCACTAGGGAAAACCATCAACACGCGGGCCCGCGAATGATTGATCATTCGTGGCCCCTTTTGGATTCTTTATCAAGAGTTGCCCGTGGGGTATTCCCTAACGCAAGACAGACCAAATTTCGGACGGAATGCGATCCATCCATCGCATTTC
>Ga0111539_10007843_pt1 | contig 13635 bp, 14 predicted proteins | sample RhiMethybrSRZTD1_FD_79667 | JGI IMG/M metagenome (GOLD analysis project Ga0111539, IMG submission 79667) | Populus rhizosphere microbial communities from Tennessee, USA - Rhizosphere MetaG P. TD hybrid SRZTD1 (version 2) (version 2) | ecosystem: Host-associated > Plants > Roots > Rhizosphere >...
GGCGATCTCGCTTGCGCCCGCGCGCGACTACAAGCGGGCGCACGACGGAGACGAGGGACCCAACACCGGCGGCATGGGATCGTTCGCGCCTGTTGCCTTCGACGGCGACGAGGCAGATCTCGTCGAGACGTGCATTCGACCGGTCCTGGCCGAGCTCGCAGACCGGGGCACGCCGTTCGTCGGCACGCTCTTCGCGGGGCTGATGCTGGCGGCCGCTGGGCCGCGTGTCCTCGAGTACAACTGTCGGTTCGGCGACCCGGAGACGCAGTCGGTCCTGCCGCTCGTGGAAGGTGATCTCCTTGAGGCGCTCGCGGCCGCTGCGACGGGATCGCTCGCCGGGACCTCGCTCGACCGGCGGGACGGCGCCGCCGTGACGGTGGTTCTCGCGGCTGGCAGCTATCCCGCCGCCGGCAACCGGGGGACGCCGATCGAGGGCATCGAGCAGGCCGAGGCCTCCGGAGCGCTCGTCTTCCACGCCGGGACGGCGCTGCGAGACGGTCAGCTCGTCACGAACGGCGGGCGGCTGCTGGGTGTGACGGCAACGGGCGCCACCCTCGCCGCGGCTCGGGAACGCGCCTACGCCGCGTCCGACCTCATTCGCATCGACGGCTGTCGCAGGCGGGGCGACATCGCCCTCGAGGCCGAGACGTAGTCGCCGATCGATGTCGCAAAGACCGGGTTTCTGCTGGGGCACCCCAACCCACCACCCACTTTCTATCCTATCGTCATTTCAGGCAACAAAGGACACGACTCCGTGTCGCCTTCGTGCCGATTCCGCGTCGTCGAGGACGCGACGCGCCGCCGCCGGCCGCCGGGGTCGCCCGGAGCGACATCTAGGATGACCGTGTGATCGAGCGCTACTCCCGCCCCGCCATGACGCGGATCTGGTCGGGAGAAGCGACGCTCGAGCGATGGCTCGCCGTGGAGCTCGCGGCGCTCGAGGCCTGGGCGCGCCTCGGAGTCGTGCCCACGGCGGCGGTGGAGCGCATCCGGGCGACGGCCGTTGCGCCCGACCCTGCTCGGGTGGCGGAGATCGAGCGCACGACGAACCACGACGTGGCGGCGTTCGTCGACGCGGTCGCCGAGCAGCTCGGGGAGGACGGCCGCTGGTTCCACTTCGGCCTCACCTCGTCGGACGTGCTCGACACCGCGTTGTCGCTCGCCGTGCAGGACGCCGGAGCACTCGTGCTCGAGGGGCTCGAGCGGGCGTTCCGGGTCGTCGTCGCGCGAGCCGAGGAGCATCGCGACACGCTCTGCATGGGTCGAACGCACGGCGTGTATGCCGAGCCGACGACGTTCGGGCTGAAGCTGGTCGGCTGGGCGTTCACGCTGGACCGCGAACGGTCGCGCATCGAGGGAGCTCTCGAAGGGCTCCGCGTCGGCAAGCTCTCGGGCGCGGTGGGCCAGTATGCAGCCATCGACCCCGAGGTCGAGCGCATTGCCTGCGAGCAGCTCGGGCTCGATGCGGCACCGAGCTCGACCCAGATCCTTCAGCGTGACCGACACGCCGAGTTGCTCGGCGCTCTCGCGCTCCTCGGCTCGTCGCTCGAGCGTTTTGCGACCGAGATCCGCCATCTCGCCCGAACCGAGGTTCGGGAGGTCGAAGAGCCCTTCGGCCGGGGCCAGAAGGGGTCCTCGGCGATGCCCCACAAGCGAAACCCGATCGTCGCCGAGCGCATCTGCGGTCTCGCGCGGGTCCTCAGGGCACACGCGCTCGTCGGCCTGGAGAACGTCGCGCTCTGGCACGAACGCGACATCTCCCATTCGTCCGCCGAGCGGGTCGTGATCCCGGACTCGTTCCTCGCAATCGACTACATGCTGGACAGGTTCGCGTGGCTCGTCGAGGGCCTCGTCGTGCGGCCGCAGCGAATGCGGGCGAACGTCGACGCCGGTCACGGGGTGTTCTTCAGCCAGCGACTGTTGTCGGCGCTCGTCGAGAGCGGGCTCTCGCGCGAGGCCGCCTACCGGATCGTCCAGCGGCACGCGGCGAGGGCGTGGGACGAGGAGCTCGACTTCCGTGAGCTCGCTCGGGCGGATGCCGAGATCTCCGGCCGCGTCGACCTCGACCGCGTCTTCTCGCTCGATGCGTATACCGCGCACGTCGACACCGTGTTCGAGCGCCTGCGGGCGCTCGTCGCGGCGCGGGAGGCGCCTCTGCATGCCTGATGCGTTGCACGTCGGGAGCGGCAAGGTGCGCGAGCTCTACGCGCTCGACAGCGAGACGTTGCTGCTCGTGGCGACGGATCGGATCTCCACCTTCGACGTGGTGCTCCCGACCGAGATCCCCGACAAGGGACGCGTGTTGACGGGGCTCTCGGCCTTCTGGTTCGCGCGGACGCGGCACATCGTCCGCAACCACTTCGTCGCGCTGCGTGACGACGGACGATCGCTCGAGTGTCGGCGCCTCGAGATGCTTCCGGTGGAGATCGTCGTGCGCGGCTACCTCGCCGGCTCGGGCTGGACGGACTACCGCGCGACAGGGGCCATCTCGGGCCACCGCCTGCCGGGTGGGCTGCGCGAGTCCGAGCGGCTCCCCGAGCCGATCGTCACGCCCGCGACCAAGGCGACCGAAGGACACGATGTGACGATCACCGAGGACGACGCGGCATCGCTCTGCGGCGCGAAGCCGTACGCGAAGGCCCGGGACGCCGCGCTCGCGCTGTACCGCTTCGCCGTCGAGCACGCCGAGGCGAGGGGCATCCTCCTTGCCGATACGAAGTTCGAGTTCGGCATCGACGAGCAGGGTGCGGTGACGCTCGCCGACGAGGCGCTGACTCCCGATTCGTCGCGATTCTGGCCCGCCGACGGCTATGCCCCGGGGGCGCCGCAGCCGTCGTTCGACAAGCAGTTCGTCCGCGACTGGTGTCTGGGCACCGGCTGGGATCGGACCGCGCCCGGGCCGGAGTTGCCGCCCGAGGTGGTGGCCGGGACGCGCGCCCGGTACGTGGAGGCCTTCGAGCGTCTCACCGAGGTTCCCTTCGCCGGTTATCTCGCCGCGCCGGACGTGATCCTGTGAAGTTGACCGTGCTGATCCGGCCGAAGACGGGGATCCTCGATCCCCAGGGAGAAGCCGTCCAGGGATCCCTCGCGACGCTCGGATTTGCCGTCACGAGCGCGCGGGTCGGCCGGCTCGTCGACCTCGAGGTCGAGGCCGCCGACCTCGACGCGGCACGAAGCGAGGTCGAGCGCATGTGTGCGGAGCTCCTGGCCAATCCGCTGATCGAGAGCTTCGAGATCGTCGAGGGCAACGCGTGACCGAGCCACGCCCCCGGATTGCCGTTGTCACGTTCCCCGGGTCGAACGACGACGGCGACGCGCGCCTCGCGCTCGACCGCCTCGGAGCCGAGCCCGTCGCCCTGTGGCACACGGCGACGGAGCTCCCCGAACGCGTCGCAGGCCTTGTCCTTCCCGGTGGGTTCTCGTACGGGGACTACCTTCGCTGCGGCGCTCTCGCGCGCGTGGCGCCGGTGATGGATGCGGTTCGCAGGTTCGCGTCGGACGGCGGGCCGGTGCTCGGGATCTGCAACGGCTTCCAGATCCTCTGCGAGGCCGGTCTCCTACCCGGCGTGCTCCGCTGGAACCGGCAGCTCGAATTCCTGTGCGCGGACGTGACCGTCGTCGTCGAGTCGGCCGCGACCCCGTTCACCGAGTCGTGCGAGCCGGGCGACGAGCTCGTCATCCCAATCAAGCACGGTGAGGGCAATTGGGTCGTCGACGACGAGCTGTACGGCGACGTGCTCGCCCACGGCCAGGTCGTCCTGCGATACACCGAGGACGTGAACGGCTCGCGCGACCGCGTGGCAGGCGTCTCGAACCGCGAGGGCAACGTGCTCGGGCTGATGCCGCACCCGGAGCACGCGGTCGACCCGCTGCTCGGGCCAACGGGCGGAGTCCCGTTGCTCGCGGGATTGATCGCCGCGGCGCGTGGCCGCGTGCGGGCCGACGCGCTCGCCCGGGCGTGACCGGGGGCCCCGGGCCCGCCGCATCCATCGTCGCTCTCAGCCGCCCATGCCGGCCTCCTCGAGCGCACGTCTCAGGTCGGGCGACCGCTCCAGCGCTGCGCGAAGCCGTGCGAGATCGCGTTCGCGGAGCGTGACGGGGCCGCGCCGCGCGCTCCCGCTCGTCGCGTAGGAGAAGCGCACCAGCCGCTCGCCGCCCGCGGATTCGAGCAGCTCCACACGGGTCGTGAACCGCTTCTCGCCGGCCCGCTGCGCGACCGACACCCCTTCGACCGTCGTGGCCCGGCCCCAGGGTGTCGTCACCGTCGCCATGGGAGACAACGTAGCGCGGGAGACGTGACGTGTGTGTGCCGAGAACGTGCCGACTCTGCGACGATGCGAACGTGCTCGAGCTCTGGCAGGCCGAGTGGTGCCCTCATTCCCACCGGGTCAGGCTGCGCCTCACCGAGCTCGAGGTCGACTGGGTCGCGCGCACCGTTCCACTCGACCGGGACGAGCGCGACGCGATGGAGGCCGCCACCGGCTTTCGCTCGATTCCCACGCTCGTCGACGGGGAGACCGTCGTCCACGGCGCCGACGCGATCGTCGAGCACCTCGACGCGCATCACGCGAAGCCCGCCGACGCGATGCGCCACCGCGCGCAGATGCGCGCCGAGTGGCCTCACTGGGTCGAGCTCGAGGGACGGTGAGGGTGTACGACGTCGTGGTCGTCGGGGCCGGGTCGGCGGGCTGCGTGCTCGCGGCCAGGCTGAGCGAGGATCCATCGACGAGCGTTCTGCTGCTCGAGGCGGGGCCGCGTGACCGCAAGCTGAACGTCCGCGTTCCCGCCGCCTTCTCGAAGCTGTTCGGATCGCCGCTCGATTGGGGCTACCGGACGGCGCCGCAGGCCGCGCTCGACGACCGCCGGGTCGTCTTTCCCCGCGGCAGGGTCCTCGGCGGCTCGTCGTCGATCAACGCGATGATGGCGATCCGCGGCCACCGGGCCGACCACGACGCGTGGCCTCCGGGATGGGGCTGGGACGACGTCGCTCCGGCGTACGCCCGCAGCGATGCGCACTTCCCGCGCGCGACGCAGCGGCATCCGAGCCGTTTGACACTCGACTTCCTGGAATCGGCGGCCACAGCCGGGATCCCTGCCGCCCGCGACCTCAACGCCGCCGACAACGAGGGCGTCGGCCTGACGCCGGTCTCGATCCGGCGGGGCCGTCGTCACAGCGTGGTGGACGGCTACCTGCGCGCGGCCATGCGCCGCCCGAACCTGACGGTGGTGACCGGCGCGCACGTCACGCGCCTGCTCGTCGACCGCGGAAAGGCCCGCGGAGTCGCATACCGACCTGGAGAGACGGCGAACGAGGAGGAGGCACACGCGAGTCGCGAGGTCGTGCTCGCGGCCGGCGCGATCGACACCCCGAAGCTGCTGCTGCTCTCCGGGATCGGGCCTCCGGACGAGCTCGAGCGGCACGACATCGCCGTCGACGTGGCGTCGGCGGCCGTCGGCAAGAACCTCAAGGACCATCTCGCAAACGGCGTGCTTGCAGCGGTCGACGCAGAGACGCTTTTCAGCGCCGAACGGTTGCGTCACGTCCTCGCGTGGCTCACCTTGGGCCGCGGCCCGCTCACATCGAACGTCGCCGAGGCCGCTGCGTTCGTCCGCACCGAGCCGTCGGCGGCCGGGCCCGACCTCGAACTGATCTTCGCGCCGGTGCTGTTCGAGGAGGAGGGAACGGTGCCACCGTCGCAGGACGGGGTCACGATCGCGGCCGTCGTCCTCCAGCCGCGGAGCGTCGGGGAGGTCAGGCTCTCCTCGTCGGATCCGCTCCACGCGCCCGAGATCGATCCGTGCTACCTGACCGACCCCGGAGGTCGCGACGCCGCGGTGCTGCTGGAAGGCATCCGCAGGGCCCGGCGAATCCTCTCGGTCGAACCGCTCGCCCGGCACGTGTCCGGCGAGCTGCTGCCGGGCGCCGACGCGACCGACGACGACGCCCTCCACGCCCATCTCCGCGCGCGCTCGCAGACGCTCTACCACCCGGTCGGCACGTGTCGCATGGGTGAAAACCAGGACGCCGTCGTCACGCCGGATCTCCGCGTCCGGGGCGTCGACGGGCTCCGTGTCGTCGACGCCTCCGTGATCCCGGCTCTTCCACGCGGGCACACGAACTGGCCGACGGTGATGGTCGCCGAGCGCGCCGCCGAGCTGATGCGCGTCCGGTGAAGGCCGACCGCCCGGTCCTCTGCTGCCCCGACAAGTTCCGCGGCACGCTCACGGCACGCGAGGCGGCCGATGCGCTCGCCGCTGGAGTCGAGCGGACAGGGCGTGCCGCGGCTCGCCTGCCCCTTGCGGACGGAGGTGAGGGCACGCTCGACGTCCTCTGCCCCGATCTCGACAGCCGCCGCACCACGCGGGTCACGGGACCGCTCGGCGACCCGGTCGAGGCCGAGTGGGCCGTCCGCGGCGACACCGCGGTGATCGAGATGGCGCGTGCGAGCGGGCTCGCCCTCGTGAGCGGGCCGAACGACCCGCTCCGGGCGACGACGGCGGGCACGGGCGAGCTGATCGAAGCTGCGCTCGACGACGGCCTGGGGCGCATCGTGGTCGCCCTCGGCGGCTCCGCGACGGTGGACGGAGGGCTCGGCGCGCTCGAGGCGCTCGACTTCGATCTCCGTGATGCCGAGGTCGTGGTCGCCTGCGACGTGTCGACGACGTTCGTCGACGCGGCCCGCATGTTCGGACCGCAGAAGGGTGCGGACGCCGAGGACGTACGCCGGCTGGAGCAACGGCTGGAACGCCTTGCCGAGCGCTATCGCGCGTCCCACGGCGTCGACGTCCGGAGGCTGCCGGGCTCGGGAGCCGCCGGGGGCCTGGCCGGAGGCCTCGCTGTCCTGGGCGCGCGGCTCGTGGCGGGGGCAGCCCTGGTTGCGGACGCGGTCGGCCTCCGGGCTTCGCTGGGATCGTCCTCGCTGGCGCTGACGGGCGAGGGGCACGTCGACGCGACCTCCGTCGCCGGGAAGGTCGTCGGGCACGTGATCGGCACGGCGCGCGACGCAGGGACGCCAGTCGCGGTCGTGGCGGGCGACGCCGACCTCGGAGCGCTACCCGACGATGTTCGCTGCTTGACGCTGGTCGAGCTCGCCGGCTCGGCCGAGACCGCGCGGCGCGACGCTGCCGGGCTCGCCGCCGCCGCGGCCGAGGCGCTCGTCGCGCGTCGTTGACGGCGGGCAAGAACGCCGGTCTGCGCCCGCGGCCGGTGCGGAAAACCGCACCGATCGCGCCGGATGCCGCAGCGACGCTCGAGGCACGACCCCGAAGGCACAGGAGACTTTCACATGGCGCAGCTCATCGAGACCGGAAACCCGCGCACCGCGTCTTCGCCGGACATCCTCCTCTTTCCCGGGGACGCGGGCTGGGATGACGCCAGGCGCGCCTGGAACCTCGCCGTCGATCAGCGCCCCGCGGCCGTCGCGCTGCCCGAGACGGTTGACGACGTCGTCGACGTCGTCGAGCAGGCCCGGCTCGTCGGGCTGAAGGTCGCCGTCCAGGGCACGGGGCACGGGGCCGGCGCGCCGCTGGACGGCACGCTGCTCGTCAACACGTCCCGGATGACCGGTGTCGAGATCGACCCCGTGGCGCGCGTCGCCCGCGTCGCGGCGGGGACGATCTGGGCGGACGTCGTCGACGCCGCGGTCCCGCACGGTCTCACCGCGCTCCACGGCTCCGCTTCCGACGTCGGCGTCGTCGGCTACTCGCTCGGCGGCGGCGTCGGCTGGCTCGCCCGCAAGCACGGGCTCTCGTCCTCGAGCGTGCTCGCCGCCGAGGTCGTCACCGCGAGCGGCGAGGTCGTCCGCGCCGACCCGGAGACGAACGCCGACCTCTTCTGGGCGCTGCGCGGCGGCGGAGGCAGCTTCGGTGTCGTCACGGAGGTCGAGATCGCGCTCTACCCGGTCTCGGAGGTGTACGCCGGCTGGCTGATGTGGCCGATCGACCGTGCCGAGGACGTGCTGGCGGCGTGGGCCGACTGGACGCGAAATGCGCCGGATGAGGTCACCTCTATCGGCCGCCTACTGCAGATCCCGCCGATCCCCGAGATGCCGGAGCCGCTCCGCGGCCGTCAGCTGGTCGTGGTCGAGGCCGCATACCTCGGCGACGAGCGCAGCGGCCGCGAGCTGCTGGCACCACTGCGCGCGCTGGGGCCGGAGATCGACACGTTCGCGACGATTCCCGCGCGCGCTCTCACCGAGCTGCACCGGGACCCGCCCGGCCCGGTCCCCGGCCGGGGCGAGGGGTGGATGCTCGACCGGGTCGATGCGGACGCCGTCCGCGTGCTCGTGGCGGTCGCGGCGATGGACGGCACCTCGCCGCTGCTCTCGCTCGAAGTGCGTCACCTCGAGGGTGCGCTCGGACGGCCCGATCCGAACGGGGGCGCCCTTTCGCACCTCGAGGCCCCGTACGTCGTGTACGCGGTCGGCGCCGTCACGTCACAGGAGGCCGTGGCGTCGATCGACGAGCGCGTCGACGCGATCCGCTCCTCCCTCGCGCCGTGGCTCTCGGGCAGCGCGTACTTCCACTTCGCCGAGCGTGGCGTCGACAAGAGAGCGCTCTACCCGGCGGGGGTGTACGAGCGGCTGGCACGCGTCCGTGCGGACGTCGACGCCGAGGGCCTGTTCCGCGCGAGGCACACGATCGACTGACGAGCTCGTCGGACGGGTGGGGAGCCGCCGCTCCCCACCCGGCTACCCGTCCTCGTCGGCGAGCAGACGGTAGAGCGCGCGCCGCGCGTCCCGCAGCACCGACTGCGCGGCCTCGATCTGCGCCGTTGTGCCGGCGTGGGCGACCTGGCGCGTCGCGGCGAGCACCTGGAAGCCGAGGTCCCGTAGTCCGACGAGCGCGTCCTCGCTCTCGCCGGCGACCGCGTTCCACGGCGCCTCGGTCGACGCGGCCTGCTCGCGGCCGGCGTCGGTCAGCTCGTACACGCGCTTGCCCGAATCGGAGGCCGTCTCGCGCACGAGCTCCTCGTCCTCGAGCTGCTGGAGCGTGGGGTAGACCGAGCCGGGGCTCGGCCTCCAGACGCCGCCGGTCCGCTCGGCGAGCTCCTGGATGATCTGGTAGCCGTGCATCGGCTCCTCGGCGAGGAGAACGAGGATCGCGGCGCGGATGTCGCCGCGTCCGGCGCGCCGGCCGAACGCGTAGCCCGGCCCGAAACCGCGGTGGTGCTGGCGGCGGTGGCGCCGTCCGGTCATGAACCGGAGCCGATCCTCACGATGGCACCGGTTTGGTGCGATGGCGAATGCCGACATGGCACTCCTTTCGTCGCTGTATCGCGATATATCGTAACAGATCGTTGCTCCAACCGCACAGCGGGGTTGTCGCACGGCCGCGAGGCCGTTAGTGTGGCGCGCACCTCGTGTCGGAACGCACGAGCGGGGGCAACCAAGGGGAGGAACGGATGAGGAAGCTTCGAGTGGTCGCGGCGGCGGCCGTTGCGGTCGTCGCCTCGCTCTGTCTCGTGCCGGCGGCATCGCCGGCCGAGACAACGCCGAGCGCCGTCGCCATGTGCACAAGCCTGCTCGCTCCGGTGATGGGTGGCGCCGTGCCGTCGTCAGAGCCACTGGCCCCGTGCCAGTGGGACATGCTCCAGATCCACGCGACGACCGGTGGCTCGTACGCGGTCGCGACCGGCCGGGGCGTGCGCGTCGGCGTCATCGACGGCGGCGTCGACATGACGCATCCGGACATCGCGCCGAATCTGAACGTCGCCCTTTCCTGCTCGTTCATCTTCTCGACGACTCCGACCGCCGACCCGCAGGAGGTCGGGAACGGCGACTGCACGAACAAGGCAGCTGTTCAGGACCTCGGCGGCCACGGGACTCACGTCGCGTCGACCATCGCCGCGCCGGTGAACGGGATCGGGATCGCGGGCGTCGCGCCGCAGGCGACGATCGTGGCGATCAAGGCGTGCACGATCGCGAGCTACTGCTTCGCCGACTCCGTCGCCGCCGCGCTCCGGTACGCCGGAGACCTGCGGCTCGACGTGGTCAACCTGAGCCTGTTCGCCGACCCGTACCTCTATCTCTGCGGGAACGACGCGGAGCAGCGTGCGATCTACCGGGATCTCCAGGATGCCGCGCGGTACGCGCAGCAGCGGGGAGTCGTGATCGTCGCCGCGGCCGGCAACGAGTCACAGGACCTGCAGCATCCCGATCAAGACGTGATCAGCCCGGACTGGCCGCCGGGCGCGGCCGTGACCCGGGACGTCGGGAACAACTGCCGTGTGACGCCGGCAGAGATCCCCGGGGTGCTCGCGGTCTCCTCGGTCGGCCCGTTCGGCATCGCCGACTACTCGAACACGGGCATGGGCGTCGTCGGGGTCGCCGCGCCGGGCGGTGACTACTTCCAGGGGCTCGACGTCGTCCAGACCGGTGTCCTGGCCGCGGGGTCGAGCACGGACAACGACCCCGACCTGGGGATCTGGCCGTTCCTCGACTTCCTCAACGACAACGCCTTCCCGGGCCTGACCGTGCTCGACCACGGGGCCCGTTACGACGTGCTGACCGGGACGTCGATGGCGTCGCCGCACGCCGCCGGCGTGGCGGCGCTCGTCCGGCAAATGCATCCGGGGTGGAGTCCCGGAGCGGTCATCGCCGCCGTCGAGCGGACCGCGCAGCCGCGTTCGTGCCCCGCTGCGGACGGTTTCACGACGGCGGTTCCCTGCCAGGGGCAGGGAGGCCGGACCTCGTACTTCGGCCACGGTCTGGTGGACGCGCTCGCCGCGGCCCGCACGTAGTTCTCCGGGGGAGGAGAGGGAGGGGCGCCCCTGCGGCGGCGCCCCTCCCTACTGCACCGGTGCGGTCTCGATGGCCGCGACGGCCGGGAGCCCGGACGCCGCGCACGGGCTCTCGACGCCCGCCTTCGTGCCGACGATCCGGTCGGGCGCCCCTCCGATCGCGCGGACGCGCCCGAGCAGCGGCAGGGCGAGGCCCGTCACGATCCCTCCGGCGACGAACGCGGCGCCGACCGAACGGCTCTCGCCGAGCGCGCCGAGCCCGACCTGGCCGCCGACCCCGCCCGTGTTCGAGATCATCGAGTCGAACGAGACGACCGTCGCGCGCTTGTCGCTCGGCACGACCTGGTGGAGGTACGCCTGGCGGACGGGGCTCGTCACTCCGGACGCGCCCATGATCAGGAGCAGCGCCGGCAGCGCGAGCCAGAACGAGGACACGAGCCCGAGCGCGACGGCCGCGCCGGTCTCGACGGTGGCCGCGCCGAGCAGCAGGGTGGTGCGGCGGCCGCAGCGCCGGGAGAGCACCTCGACCAGCTGGTTCCCCGCGATCGTCGAGAGCGCGATCCCTGCGGTCACGAGCCCGGCGATCCACACGGCGTCGCTCCCGAGCAGGTCGAGCATGTACGGCTGCGAGGCGTAGAAGGCCCACATCGAGAATCCGAGCTGGAAGAACGACGCGAGCATCAGCAGCCGGAGCGGTCGCTGCGCCCAGCCGTACGCGACGCCGTCGCGGGCATTGCGGGCGACCGCAGACGGGAGCTCGGCGACGGTCACGCGGCGGGGCGTGAAGCCGACGTCGTGCATCACGGCGTAGGCGATCCCGAACACGGCGACGAGCAGTCCGGAGCGGACGAGGTAGGGAAGCGAGAGGTCGATCTGGCCGAGGAGGCCGCCGCCGACCGTCCCGACGAGCATCGCCGCGCCCGTGATCTGCTGGCCGCGGGCGAAGATCCCGTCGAGCGGCCCGTGATGACCCGTGACCGCGAGGGCGTCGACGAGCCAGGCCTCCATCGCGCCGGAATAGAAGGTGAAGCCGAGCCCCATCAGGACGGACACGACGGCGAAGGCGACCACGCCCGCGTCGACCTCGGCGAGGGCGACGTAGAGGAGCGTCGTGACCGCGAGGACGACGAGGGAGAGCAGGAACGACACCCGCCGGCCGAGCGTGTCGGCGACGACCCCGGTCGGTACCTCGAACAGCACCATCCCGGCCGAGAACGCGGCGTTCGCGAGGAAGACCTCGAAGAACGACAGCCCGGCGTCGAGCAGGAAGAGCGTGTTCACGCCCCAGATCGCCGCTGCCGACAGCGTGTAGAGGCCGGAGAGCACGAAGTAGCCGGTGAGGATCCGCCGGGTCGACGGCACCTGCGGGGCGACGGGCTCGCTCACGGGCTGAGCCTACGTCCCCGGGCCCGCGCGTAGAGTCGTCCGCATGGAGGCCTACCGCACCCCGGACGAGCGCTTCGACGAGCTCGCGGGATGGCCGTACACGCCGCGGTACCTCGAGCAGGACGGCTTGCGGATGCACTACGTCGAGAAGGGCGCGGGCGAGCCGGTGCTGCTCCTCCACGGCGAGCCGACGTGGGGGTTCCTCTACCGGCGCATGATCCCGGCGCTCTCCGCGGTGGGCCGTGTGTTCGCTCCGGACCTGTTCGGCTTCGGCCGCTCGGACAAGCCCCGCTCGCAGGAGGACTACTCGTACGCCGGTCACTACCGCTCGATCGAGCGGTTCGTGCTCGAGCTCGACCTCGCGCGCCTGACGATCGTGGTGCACGACTGGGGCGGGCCGACCGGGCTCCGCCTCGCGGTCTCGCATCCCGCCCGCGTCGAGCGGCTCGTGATCCTCAACACGGGCGTCGGCGTCGGCGCGCCGTCCGAGCAGTGGCTCCGCTTCCGCGAGCTCGTCCGGGCAGTCGGGCCGGACTTCACGGCGAGCCGGCTGGTGCAGGTCGCCTGCGTCTCACCGCTGGACGACGACGCCGTTCGCGGCTACGACGCGCCGTTCCCGGTCGCCGAGGCGAAGGCCGGCCCGCTCGCCTTCCCCGAGCTCGTCCCGACTGAGCCGGACCATCCCTCCGCCGCAGAGATGCTCGAGGTGCGCGCCGCCCTGTCGCGCTGGGAGAAGCCGGCGCTCGTCCTCTTCTCGGACTCCGACCGCGTCTTCTCGCCGGCGCACGCGGAGCTGATGGCGGCGCACATCCCGGGCGCGCTCCCGGCGGAGATCGTCCCGGGCGCCGGGCACTTCCTGCAGGAGGACAAGGGCGAGGAGATCGCCGAGCGGATCGTCCGCTTCGTCGCCTCGTAGCCCTACTCGATCGTCGGGTGGAACGTCGCCTCGCCGCGCTCCGGCGGGGCACCGTAGACGAAGAGCCGCAGCTCGTCGTCGTGACGGTTCGAGAGCTGCAGCACCGTGCCGGGCTGCACGATCAGCACGCTGCCGCGCTCGAGCTCGTGGCGCTCGGGCTCGTCCCCCTCGCCCATGTGGATCGTGAGCGTGCCGTCGAGGACGACGAAGACCTCCTCCTGGACCGGGTCGCTGTGGCGCCGGCCGATGGCGCCCGGCGGGTAGCGGTAGAGGTTCGCCCGCGAGCGCGTCATCGCGTCGGAGAGCTCGGAGACGAGGCGGGGGTCGCCTTCTCGGCGAGGGTGCCACTCGAGCTGGCCGGCGTGGAAGACGGTGTATGCCACGCCGCGATTCTTTCACGCGCCCGAGGGTTAGGGTGCCCCATGCGGGTCCTCTTCAGCTGCATCGCCGCCTACGGGCACTTCCACCCGCTCGTGCCCCTTGCCCGTGCGTTCGCGGACGAGGGCCACGACGTCGCATTCGCGACCTCGGCGTCGTTCGCAGACCGGGTCCACCGGGCGGGGTTCGACCTCCTGCCGGCCGGGATCGACCA
>Ga0111539_10007844_pt1 | contig 13634 bp, 8 predicted proteins | sample RhiMethybrSRZTD1_FD_79667 | JGI IMG/M metagenome (GOLD analysis project Ga0111539, IMG submission 79667) | Populus rhizosphere microbial communities from Tennessee, USA - Rhizosphere MetaG P. TD hybrid SRZTD1 (version 2) (version 2) | ecosystem: Host-associated > Plants > Roots > Rhizosphere >...
GAGACTGGGCGGATCGCCTCGGCAGCCGCGACTCGACAGTCCGCGCCAGCGCCGAAGCCGCGCTGGTCAGAGGGGGGCGGCGCTCGCTGCCGCTGCTGAGACGGCTCCTCGACCCCGAGCACGCGGAGCTGCAGGCAGCGGCCTTCAGGATCGTCCAACGGATCGGCCCGCCCTCCCTTCCGCTGCTCGTCGAGCTGCTGCGGCACGAGTCGGACGCCATCCGGCGCGGCGCCGTCAACGAGCTCGTCGACCTCGCGCCTCAAACGCGGTCGATTCAGCCGGCGTTGCGACGGGCGCTGATGGACGAAGACGCGACGGTCGCGGGGGACGCCGCGCGCGCCCTCGGAGCGCTCGGCGAGCAGGCCAGCCCTTCGGTCGACGCTCTCGTGAGGACCCTGCCGCACGAGGATCCCTACGTCCGCATCTACGCGGCGGAGGCCCTGGCGTCGATCGGTCCCAAGGCAGCCGGGGCGACGAAGGCCCTGGCAGGCGCCCTCGACGACCCGTTTCCGGGCGTCCGATGGGCGGCGTGCGAGGCCCTCGGCGGCATCGGCGCGGCTGCAGCGCCTGCAGTGCCTCGGCTGATCGAAGCTCTGCAGGACGATTTCCTCTACGTGCGCCGCTTCGCCGCCTCCGCTCTGGGGAGCATCGGACCGAAGGCACAGCCGGCGCGGGATGCGCTCACCGCGGCCGCCAAGGATCCCGCGTTGCGCAGCGAAGCGGAATGGGCGCTCGCTCGAATCGCCGGAGACGCAGCTGTAGAGCCAGCTGCCTCAAGCCTCGCGTCTGTCGCTTCGATCTCGTTGCGACTCGAGGTGACGCCTCCCCCGACGGGTCATCCTCCGGTCGACTGGAACACGACGACGGGCCGCAACGTCGTCTGGAGCGTCGAGCTGGGAGGCGAATCCTTCGGTCGTCCCGTGGTCGCTGGCGATGCGGTCTACGTGGGCACCGACAACGCACGCCCCAGGAACGCGGGCTTCCGCGAAGAAGCCGGCGTGCTCATGGCGTTTCGAGCCGCGGACGGCGCATTCCTCTGGCAGGACGTGGCGCCTCGCGTCGAGCGGGGTCTGCGAGAGTTCCTGCTGCCGTCGACGACGAGCGCGCCGTACGTGGAAGGGAGCCGGTTGTACTACGTGACCGCGGAGTGCCAGCTCCGCTGCCTCGACACGCGGGCGGGCGACCTCGTCTGGGAGCTCGACATATGTGGCCGCCTCGGTGTCTTTCCACACGAAGCCACCAACAGCGAGGTACTGCCCGTGGGCGACCTGCTGGTCGTCTCGACGTCGAACGGCCAGAACGAGGGCCACACGCGCGTCCCCTCGCCGCGCGCCCCGAGCCTGATCGCTGTGGACAAGCGTTCGGGCGACGTGGTCTGGCGCGCTGTCGGCCCGGGCGAGCAGGTGTTGCACGGCCAGTGGTCCAGCCCCGTCGCGGCCGACGTCGACGGGCGCCTGCAGGTGCTCTTCGGCGGAGGCGACGGCTGGCTGCGCTCCTACGAAGCGCGGTCGGGCCAGGAGCTCTGGCGCTTCGACGGCAATCCGAAGGACGCCCGCTGGCTTCCGCGCCCCCGCGTCTTCTCGCGCGGCTCCATCATCGCGTCGCCGGTGTCCGCCGACGGCCGCGTCTTCGTGGCGATGGGACAGAGTCCGGGGCACGGCAACGCGCCCTCGTTGATCCACGCGGTCCGTCCCGACGGCCGGGGAGACGTCACCGCGAGCGGCCTCCTCTGGACCTCTCGCGACGTCGGCCGCGTGGTTGGAACGCCCGTCGTGAAAGACGGCCTTCTGTACGTCGGAGATCTGGGCGGGACGGTTCACTGCCTGGACGCGGCGACCGGCGCCGTCGTCTGGAAGCACGAGACGAACGAGGCCATCTGGGGCTCCCTGCGACTGGCGGGCGACCGGCTCTATGTCGGAAACGTCGAGGGCCGTATGACCGTTCTCCGCGCCGGCCGGCAGCAGGAAGTGCTGGGACAAATCGAGATGGACGCGCCGCTCTATTCGGCTCCCGCCGCGGTGGGCGATGCGCTCTATCTGGCCACGGCGCGCCGGCTGTACTTCATCGCGGCCAGGCCCTGATCTCTGGGCGCAGACAGTGACGAGGCTCCCGTCCGGCGTGTCCGGGTTTCGGACCCGGGTCACATGAGCTGGCTCTCCGGCCAACACTGACCGGCACTTAGCAGACACTCGCCCTGCTCACTTTGTGGCACGGGCGTTGCTCAATCCTCCCGCCGGACTGGCCTTGGGGGGCTAAATGAAAGAAGCGCTGCCGGACCCGGCCGGGCTCTTCGAACGGGCCCCGGAACTGGCGCACCTTGCCCGCGCGGACGCGGCGATCGCGAAAGCTGTTGCTCGCGGTGACGCCCACGCGGCCTACCGGGCACTCTGGTGGGCGCGCTTGCGGGGGCGCCTCGCAGCGCACCGACCGATCGTCGATGCCCTGCTCGCCCACCGGGCGCTCTTCGTTTCCCCGATAAGGCGCATGCCGGTCCTCAGCACCCTGAACGGAGTCGGCGCCTCGGTGTACGGCGACTCGGATCGCGCCAGCGACGGGTCGTACATCAAGACGCACTTCCTCGTGGCCGTGTTCGTCCCGATCTTTCCGCTGGCCCAGTACCTGGTGAAGGACGCCGATCGCGGCTGGTACTTCCTGGGCAAGGTGCCGATGTCGACGCCCGTCAGGATCTGGAATCGGCTGGCCGTGCTCGGGGTCCTCGCGGCGGTCGTCGCCGGCGCGTTCCAGGCCTATCAGGCGTCGCGCTATCACGACGTCCATGTCGTGAACGGGCTCCCCGGCCCGGTCCAGGTCGCCGTCGGCGACGTCCGGTACAGCGTGCCCGCGGGGCAACGCCGCATGGCGTCTGTCCGGACGGGTCGCCATGCCGTGCGCGTGACGTCCGCGAGCGGGGCGCCCGTCGAGACGGGCGAGCTGCTGGTCGAGGCGGGAACGGACGTGCTCGTCTGGAACGTCCTGGGCGCCGCGCCTCTCTTCGAGCGCACGGTCGTCTACAAGAACGCGAAGGGAGGCCAGCCGCCCAAGCCTCAGTTCTTCTGCGGGGAGCAATCGATAAGGCGCGCCGGAGTCGATTACGCCTTCTCCGAGCCGCCCCAGAGCATCTCGATGTCGAGCGGGCAGAGTGTCGGCTATCGCCGCCAGCTCGGCCTCCTGCCCGATGGACTCGACTTCTGCGCCCGCGAGCTCGCCGGCAAGCCGGCGCGGGCTCTCGCCCTGGCCCGAGGCCTGGTCGCGGTCGATGCCGAGGGGAAGCGCACCGCGCTGGCGGTGGGTCTGTGCCGCGCCGCGGGGAAAACCGACGAGGCGATGGGGCTCGCCCAGCAGGCGCTGGCCCGAAACCCCGACTCCGTCGAGCACCATCGGCTGTACCAGTCCGTCGCCCAGGATCTCGGGCAGGAGGCCGCGCTCATCCAGACCTACAAGACCCGCTTCGACGCGGCTCCCGGCTCCGCGGACGCGGCCTACCTCTACGCGCGCCTGCTGCCCGACCAGGATGCCCTACCCCTCGCCACGGCCTTCGTCCAGAAGTTCCCCGGCCACGTGGGCTTGAACCGCATCCTGATCTTTCGCCACATACGCGAGCGACGCTTCGCCGAGGCGCTCGCGGCGATCGAGCGTATCCGGGCGGCGGATCGAAAGGAGTGGGTGGACTACCTCGAGGAGCAGCTGACCGCTCTCGCGGGACTCGGGCGAGTGGACGAGGCGAAGCGGCTCGCGGAGCAGTCGTTCGCGCGGAACGAAGGCTGGCTGTACCAGCTCGCCGCCGCTCACACGTGGCTGTCCGGAGGCGCGGGCCCGTCGGCGCAGACACTCCTGACCAAGCTCGCGGAGGGCGACGTCACACAGCGGCTCGAGCTGCAGGTCCGATTCTGGACCGCCCCCGCGAACGCGAGCCTCGCGCCGCTCGCGCGCGAAACCGACAAGACCCTCTACGCGCTCCTGCAGCACGCCCACTACGATCCCAAAGCCGCTCTCGGAGACCTGCTCAAGGCGCGCGCGGACGAACTGTCGTCGCTCGACCTCCAGGTCCAGATCCTCCTGCTGAGCGAGGCGCACCTGACGCGCGCGGAGGCGGCGCTGCAGCGCCTTCAGCCGGTGGTCGAGAAACAGCTACCGCCCGACGCGGTGTTCGCGTACCTCGACCAGGGCACCTGGGACGAGAGCCTCAAGGATCTCCCGCTGGCTCCGCAGGGCGCGCTCCATCTCGCGCGGTCGCGCAAGCAGGGCTTGCCTCCGGGGGAGCGCGAGAAGCTCCGCGCCCTCGCACACAGCTGCGATCCACTGGGGGGATACGTGCGGATGGCGCTGTCGCAGTGGCCGTCGTGACCGTGACCTCGCGGATCGCCCTCGCGCTGGCGCTGCTCGTCGGCTTCTACCTGTTCGGTCTGACTCTCTGCTGGGCGCTTTTGTGGATTCCATGGGCCCAGCTCCGCTACGCGGGGAGCCTCGACCTGTCGGGCATCATCGCTGGCGTCGGGGCTCTGTACCTGCTCTGGGCGCTCGTCCCGCCGCGCACCCGGTTCACGCCGCCCGGGCCGGAGATCTCGGGCGACTCGCAGCCGCGGCTCCACGCGCTCATCGGGGATGTCGCGCGCAAGGTGGGCCACCCGCTGCCCCACGCCGTGTATCTCGTCAAGGACGCCTCGGCCTTCGCGACGAGTCGCCCGCGCTGGTACGGGATACGCCAGGAGCCCGTCGTCGGCATCGGCCTGCCCCTCTTCGCGCTCCTCACGGAGCCCGAGCTCGCGGCCGTGGTCGCTCACGAGTTCGGCCATCACGTGGGCGGCGACGTCAAGCTCGGACCGTGGCAGCACCGCACCTTCGTCGTGATCTCCGCGGCCCTGGACCGGCTCGAAGGCTCGAACGTCTTCCTGCACCTCCCCTTCTACGCGTACGGCCAGCTCTTCCTCCGACTGACCCGACCCGCATCCCGCGAGCAGGAGCTGCGGGCAGACGCCCTCGCCGCGCGCAGCGTAAGCGCGAAGGCGCTCGGTGGGGCGCTCATCGCTCTCGAGCAGTACGGCTCGTCGTGGGATGCGTACTGGCACGGCATCTACGTGCCGGCGGTGAACGCGGGCTTTCGCCCACCCATCGTCGAGGGCTACCGGCGGTTCCTGGCCGCCACGTCGCCGGCGCCCCTGACCTCGACGACGCCGGCCATCCGTCCCGACGAGCACGACACCCACCCGCCCCTCGACGTGAGGCTGGCGGCGCTCGGCGTGCCGCTGCACCTGCGCGAGGACGGCGAGCGGAGCCTGCGCCTGCTCGACGAGCTGCCCGGCGCGGAGGCGCGCCTGCTGGCCCCGCTCCTCGCCGACGACACCGTAATGGGGCGCCTCTGCCCTGTCTCCTGGGACGAGTGGGGCAGCCGCGTGCTGCCCGCCATCTGGAAGCTGCACATGGACGGGGTCCTCCAGCCACTGCGTGGGATCGCGCTCTCTTCGCTGCCCTCGCTCCTCTCCACGGGCGACGCGTGGTGGGAACGCCTGCGCTCAGGGATCAACGTCTACTCGTCGGAAGCGCGGCGCCGGCAGCTCCAGGTCTGGCTGGGCCACTGGGTCGGCCTGTCGCTGCTGGAGGCCGGGTTCACCGTCGTGTCGGGGCCCGGCGCGGAAGCCGCGCTGGAGCGCAACGGCCTCCGCGTCGAGCCGTTCCGCTGGGTGCAGGACCTGGCCGCGGGCTCACGCACCGCGGAGGAGTGGCAGGCCCTCTCCCTGTAAGGCGCGCCGGAAGCCCTACTTGACGTAGCCGAGCGCGCGGAGGCGCTCGAGCACCTCGCCGTCCTGGAGGGAGGGCTCGCTCGCCGACCGCGCGTAGGCCGCGAGAAGGCTCGCCCGGTAGCCCTCGAGCTCCCGCGCGAGCTCCCGGTGACGGCGGTTCTCGGGATCGAAGGCGACAGCGGGACGCCCGGGCGCGCCGAGGTCCGCGAGATCGACTCCCCAGCGGTCGGGGTCGAGCTTCCGGTAGCGGGCGTAGAGGTCCTTGTCGCGCACGGAGACCCACATCAGGTCGGGCGCGGTCGAGGGGTAGTACCGCGCGACCAGCCAGCCTTTGAACTGGTCGACGAGCTCGGGGCCGAGGAGGGTCGTATGTGAGAAGGCTCGGAGGGACGGGGGGGGCTCTTGGCCGAGAACGGCCTTGGAAAGATCGACGCCATCGACTCCGGCATTCGCGCCGACACGGAACCCGGAAAGACCGGAGAGTGTGGGATACACGTCGATCGACCGGCTGACGCCCTCGTACCTGCCCGCGGAGCGTCCGCGGGGCAGCCGGACGAGAAGAGGGACTTGCACCGCGTCCGGCACGATCTCGAGGCCGTGCGTCCACTTGAAGAGCGTTTCGTCGCGGTACATCTCTTCGCCGTGGTCTGCGGTAAAGGCGATCAGGCTCTCGTCCAGGAGTCCCGCCTCGCGGATCGTGTCGACGAGCCGGCCGAAGCAGTGGTCCAGCAGCCGCACGCTCACCTTGTAGTAGGCCTCCGCAACCTGGGCGAGCTTCGCCACTTCCGCCGCGTCCATGCGGTTCTCCCGCACGACGCTCGGGAAGTCCCACTGCAGCCGCAGGTAGTTGGCTTCGTAGAAGCGGACCAGGCGCCGGACCTCGTCGTCGGGGAGGGCGGGCCACTCCTGCGGGTACTCGCGGCGGAAATCGGCGACCGCCCGCGGGTCGACGGGAGTATAGGGGCTGTGGGTGATCGTGAAGAGGACCTGCACGTACGCCCGGTGCGCGGGCTCGCGCTTCAGCCGCTCTAGGATGCGGGCGAAGCTCGCGTCGTTGGCGGTCAGCTCGTAGAGGTTGGCGACACCGGGCACGCGCCTCTCGACATTCTCGGGGCGCACGCCCTGGGCGTAGTTCAGCTCGGCCGCCGCCATCGGGTGGCCGCTCCAGAAGTGCGTTTCGAACCCTTGGGCGGCGAACGCCTCCGCGGCCAGGTAGAGATCGTCGGGAAGTCGCGCCGGGTGGCGGAAGACGCGGTGCCGGTCGACCTGGGCGCCGCTGAGGATCGAGGCGAAGGCGGGACCCGACTGCTCTGTCTCCGTCTGGTGGCGCTGAAAGACGACGCTCTCGCGCGCAAAGGCGGCGAGGTTCGGCGTGTAGCGCACGTCCTTGCCGTAGGGGGCGAGGTGCTCCCGGTTCAGCGTGCACGTGGCGTAGAGGAGCACGAGGCGCGGACGCGGTGGAGAGGCCCGGCAGAGCGTGAGCGGGAGGAGCGCTGCCAGGAGAGCAGCGAGCGCAACGGGCCGCATGGATCCGGTCATCTTAAGCCGGAGGACGCCCGACCGCATCCTCGTGGACTGCGCGCGGTCGCACGGAGAGCAGTCGACTTCCCCGAAAGACGTCGTTACGATTCGATCGTCCACCGCCGTTCGCAGAAGCTCATCGTTCGAAGGAGATCAGTCCATGAAGTCAGCACGCGTATGCCTGTTCGCCGTTTGCTCCCTGTCGCTCGTGGTCGACGTCCGGGCCAACACCTACGGCTCCGTCGAGCCCATCGCCAACCCCGCGGTGATCGACACCACTCCCCTGCGTGACCAGAACCTGAGGGTCCGGGTGGAGTTCGCGAAGCGCCTCTTTGGATGCGGCATCGTGGACGACGTCATCGACGTGCTCACCAAGACCGACGCGATCAGCACCGTCAACGACCTGAATACGCATTTCCAGGTCGGAGCGGGAGGCTTCGCTGGCGCTACGAACCCCGCCTACGTCTACACGGTGATCGACAGCGGTCCGAATGCGGCGAGCTCCGCCGACGTGAAGGTGCTCACGGACAGCCTCGGCTACGTCCTGTCGCAGGGAAGCGCCTTCCTGCTCGACGCCGACGACAGCACGAGCTTCGACTTCCCCGCCAACTACGTGGTGCTGAACTTCGCCGAGCCTCCGTCGATTGCGAAGTCGGCGCGACTGTTCGAGACGGTCGGCGCGATCGACCCCCAGCTCTTCGAGACGGACACGAGCGGCTACACGCAATACGGCCGCGCCTACCTGTCGCTGCAGTCCGCCGTGCCCGACGCGCAGTTCATCGCGGGGTACGTGGAAGCGGCCAGCCGATTCGGGGTCGAGTACACCCCGATCGTCGGCGGCGTCCCGTCGCTCTTCCAGGGCGGTGCCGCGTTCCCCGGAAACGACTGGACGGCGAGCCCTCGCGGCGAGGACTACCTGGCGCGGATCCCGGCCGCTGCTCACCGCGCGCTCGGCAAGCTCCGCGACTTCACCCTGCGGGTCACCAAGCAGGTCGTCCGCCGGATCGAGCAGGGACGGCACGACGTGGTCGAGTTCAGCTGCCACTGAGCTCAAGAAAGCCATTGACGTCCAACTGAATGGACGCTAGCCTCTGCTCCTCCCTCTACAGTTCAAAGGAGCAGTGCATATGAGCAAGAGACTCGGCTTCGTCCTGGCCAGCCTCGCCATGTCCTTTCCGTTGGCCGCCGGCGACTTCGAGAACCTGTCCCGTCGCTGCGCGACGAAGGACCACGACGAGGCCGAGCGGGAGCACGTGAGCCAGGAGAATTCGCGCTTCAAGAAGGCCCGCGTGGACGCTGGCCAGGAGGTGGAGCGTGCCCCGGGCTCGGTGAACGTGCCGGTGTACTTCCACGTGATCCGATCCAGCTCCGGAGCGGGCGACGTGTCGAACCAGGAGATCGCCGACCAGATCAACGTCCTCAACGCCGCGTATGCCGGGTCAGGAGGGGGCGCCACGACGCCGTTCCATTTCACGCTTGCGGGCACCGACCGCACGAACAACGACGCCTGGTACAACATGGGATACGGGTCGCAGGAAGAGAAGGCGGCGAAGGCGGCGCTCCGCGTGGGCGGCCCCGAGACGCTGAACATCTACACCGCGAACCTCGGCGGCGGTCTGCTTGGATGGGCCACGTTCCCCTCCGACTACCGCAAGCGTCCGAGCCAGGACGGCGTCGTGATTCTCAACGAGTCGGTGCCAGGCGGATCGGCCGCACCCTATAACCTGGGCGACACGGCCACCCACGAGGTCGGCCACTGGGTGGGCCTCTACCACACCTTCCAGGGTGGCTGCTCGAAGAGGAACGATCAGGTCGCCGACACGCCTGCCGAGCAGTCGCCAGCCTACGGCTGCCCCGCGACGCGCGACACCTGCAATGCAGCAGGCGCGGATCCGATCGAGAACTTCATGGACTACACCGACGACGCCTGCATGTTCGAGTTCACGGCCGGACAGAGCGTGCGCGCCGACGGGCTGACGCTGCAGTACCGGTAGCGGCAAGGCGCCAGCGACTCGCCGCGCCTGCGTCCGTGACTGCCTACCGGCTCTGATGGCCGGGAAGCGGCGCTTTTTGCTGAGCGACCGGCGCGGCCGTCGGTCGGTCGGACTCGGCGCCGACGCTTCCGTGCGCGAAGGGCGGGAGCGGGCGTTGGTCGAGGCGCATGCTCGCGACCTCCACCCAGACGAACGGGGGCTCGGACGCGGTGTCCGGCGGCAGCCGCTCGTCGCGGGCGACGGCGGCGGTCAGATCCTCGAGCGGCAGCACGCGCCGATCGATTCCACCGGCAACCCCGGGCAGCTTCGCAGCGAACAGCGTCGCGAACGCGTCCACGTAGTCCTGGGGCGCCATCGCGTCGACGAACGGGGGCTCCGGAGGCGCATCCGTGATGCGCGAGCCGTGGTCTCCGTGAACGAGCACGATGCTCTGTTCGAATACACCCGCCTCGACGAGCGCATCGAACATCCGGTTCAACACCTTGTGCGTGCAGATCACCTGCTCCAGGTAACGCGAATAGCGGCGGCGACGCGGTTCGACCTTCTTGTCCTGGCGAACCGCGACCGGAAGGGCACGGTCCAGCCACTCCTTCGGATCGGGCCGCAGGCGGCACTCGGAATCGAGGGTATAGGGGAAGTGCGGAAGGATCATGTGAATCAGATAGGCGTCGCCGGCTCGCGCGCCGCGAAGCAGCGACACGATCGAATCCGAAGCGCGCAGCGTCGAGACTGCGCCCACCCGTCTCGGCTCCAACCAGCCGAGCGTGCGCCGGACGCGCTGATCGAGCTCGGAGCGGTGCACGAACATGTCGAGGATCATGCCGGCCTTCGTCCGCGCACTCATCGGAAGATCCCGGAGCGACGAGATCGCGTTGAGCGCGTAGGTCGCGCACTCGTCGGCTACTGCCTGACGCCCGACGTTGCAGAGGTCGAGGTACTCGGTGTCCACGACGTGCACCCGATAGCCACGGTCGCGAAGCTGCGCGATCGTGGCGTTGGCCAGCATCTGGATGGGCCTGCGGCTCATGTCCTCGACGAACGCACTCGGGTCGCCGGGTGCCGCGAAATTGAGCGCCGCGGGAATCGCGCGCCAGCTCTTGAAGTACCGACTGTACGCGCGCGTGAACACGGTGAAGCCACGCTGCTCGAGGCCGTCGCGGACCTGGCTGGCAATCGCGGCGTCCGGATCGAACTCCCGCGGAATCGCCTCGATCCCGACGTGCTCGTCCAGGATGATCTGGACGAACGGCGACGGACCCGTGGCCTTCGCGTTCGCCGCCTCGCCTCGAAGGTGCCAGCTGGCGACAGCGGGGACCAGGAAGCTCGTGAGCCAGAGGGCGCCGGCGACGACGGCGAGCAGCGGCCCGAGCCGCTCGCGCACGAGCCAGCAGATCGCCGCCGCGCCGACGACGATGAGCGAGACCTTGCGGAGTCCGACACTATCGAACCAACCGACCTGGAGGTCGATCGCGAGCGACACCAGGGCCGGCGCGCCGAACACGCGCAGCCACACCGGCGCGATTGCCACGACGGCGCCGCAGAGCAGGCCCAGACCCCCGACGGCGAGCATGCAGAGCAGCATCTCGGGCGCGAGAAACGGGTAGCCGGCATGCGCGACGAAGGTCGTCAGCGGCGCGAGCAGCAGAAACGGCCCCGCCAGGAGAAACGCCCAGTCCGCCCGCGATCCGCGGGGCCGTTGTGGCGGAGCGCCCGCTCCGTTCACGCCTGCTTCCGTCGGAGCAGATAGAGCGTGCGCGCGCTCTCGGGGATCGGGTGGGCTTCGATGGTCTCGTAGCGGCGACCGAAGGCAGCCTCGAATCCGGCCCGGGTGTAGCCGTCGAAGATGTCCTCGCGCGTGGCGAGCAGGCGCTGCACCTGGGAGTCGTGCTTGGGCACGAACTCGATCAGCAGGTGCGGGCCCAGGGAGGCGAAGAACTCGGCGACACGCGCAAGCGGCACGTTGTTGGAGATGGCCAGGTGGTGGATGAGCGCCAGCGCCATCACGAGGTCGACGGGGCCGCGGCCGCACAGCGACGACCGTTCTTCGTTGGCCCAGCCGATGGCGGAGCTGGGATTGGTCAGATCGAGCAACAGGGGAAGCAGCGGACGCGGACCTTCCGCACGCAGGTGCCGGTAGTTTTTCTCGACCGCAGCCGGATCGACGTCCCAACTGGTCACGTGCGCTCCCGCGTCGACCGCCAACCTGCTGAACAGTCCCGTGTTACCGCCGAGATCCCAGACCGTCGCGGGCCTCACCGATGCCACCAGCTTGCGAACCAGCTCCAGCTTGTGCTCGGAGGCGGACGCGGAGTAGTTGGTCGCCTCGTAGTAGTCGCCCCATTCGGTGCCGCCGGGCTCCCACGACAGACTGCGGACGAGCGAGCGGAGGCTGTCGATCAACCCGCGCAGACCCATGCGGCTGACGCGTGCCGCCCCAGCTGCAGTCGCGGAGGCAGCCGCGTCGTTTGCGTGGCGCGCCTGGCTGCGGGCGTGCAGGTGGATGTGAGTCAGCAGACCGAAACGGAAGCGCGTGCTCGCGGGCAGCAGTCGGCTCGCGAGATCGAGCGGCACGCCGTCGATGTGGACGCGGAGCAGCTGCCCGAGTCGCACGTCGCGACACGCCATCAGAGCGAGCGTGGCGAGGAAGTGCTGACAGAATTGACGGTAGCCGACCCACGGCGTGCCCTCGACGTAGGGCTCGAACGAGAGGGTATCGATCAGCAGGGGACGGCCGTTGCGAAACTGGATGTTGTAGGCGCTCGCGTCTTTCAGGGTCAGACCCCGTTCGAGCGCGAGCTCCTGGATCCGCAGCGTGGTGAGGGCGGCGTCCTGGAGCTGCGAGAAGCACCACTCGTACGGGTACGAGATGAATGGGATCCGCTCGGGACGGATCACCCGGTAGGCGTCGGGACGGGCGGCGAGGTCGAGCGACACCTCGTCGTGCTCGATCAGCAGCCCCTCGCCGACCAGCGCCTGATAGAGGCCGGACTCGTGAAGAGCGTCCCAGGCCGGCCGGTAGCGCCGGTTGACCTGCCTGTAGAGGATGCCGCCCGACGTGAACAGGAAGCCGCTGGGGTCGCGAAACGAGCCGCCGACGGCTTCAGCTGCGACGGCCGTCGGCCTGCTCCAGTCTGTCTCCCTGCTCGTCAGGCGTCGCCGAGTGGCGGGAGAAAATTGCCTTGATGCGCCGCCAGTAGGTCTTCACCACGAAGAGCGACCCAGCCACCGTCGCGATGACCGTCTGGAACACGAAGCTTCCCGTGCCGGGATCGAGGTAGGCCTCGGCATCAGACTCCATGATGACCAGAAGGAAGAACGCAAGCGTCGCCACTTGCCAGGATTTCATGGGATCCTCCTTACGCACTCGACACGCTTTCTGGGTCGAGGATGTACGCTTTAGCTTCTTTGTAGCTGCCTCGTCATGGGAATGTCAATGGTTTGTGGAGCCAAACCAGGGCGCGTGCAGAGTGTAAAACCTACACGCCGAGCCGACGGGCGGCACTGCCGACACGAAGGGCCGCCGGCGTTCATCACGCGGGCGGCCCTCAAGGCCTGCCGAACGAGGCGGCAGGCTACGTTGAAGCGATCCGGAGCTAAGCCTCGGCCACACCCTCCCGGATGTGCTCGGGCTCGACCAGGTACTCGGCCTGGTACTCGCCCTCCATGCCGCCCTCGCCCAGGCCCTCGATCACCTCGTCGGGGATCTTGATCTTGCGGTAGAACTCCATCCCCGTGCCGGCCGGGATCAGGCGGCCCATGATGACGTTCTCCTTCAGGCCGCGCAGGTGGTCGACCTTGCCGCTGATCGCCGCTTCCGTGAGCACGCGCGTCGTCTCCTGGAAGCTCGCCGCCGAGATGAACGAGTCGGTGCTGAGCGACGCCTTGGTGATGCCGAGCAGCAGCGGGTGGCCGGTCGCGGCCTTCTTGCCCTCGGCCGACAGCCGGTTGTTCTCGTTCATGAAGCGGAAGCGGTCGACGACCTCGTCGATCAGGAACGCGCTGTCCCCGACCTCCTCGACCTTCACCCAGCGCATCATCTGCCGCGAGATCACCTCGATGTGCTTGTCGTTGATGTTCACGCCCTGGAGGCGGTAGACCTCCTGGATCTCGTCGACCAGGTAGCGCTGCAGCTCCTTCTCGCCCCGCACCCTCAGGATGTCGTGCGGGTCGATCGGGCCGTCCATCAGCGGCTCGCCCGCGCGGACGCGCTCGCCTTCCTGGACGTTGATGTGGGCGCCGCGCGGCAGCTGGTACTCGCGGGTCTCCGAGTCGTCGCCCGTCACGAAGATCTTGCGGTACTGCTTCTGCACGTCGCCGTACTTCACGCTGCCGTCGATCTCGCTGATGACCGCGGGCTCCTTCGGACGCCGCGCCTCGAACA
>Ga0111539_10007846_pt1 | contig 13632 bp, 11 predicted proteins | sample RhiMethybrSRZTD1_FD_79667 | JGI IMG/M metagenome (GOLD analysis project Ga0111539, IMG submission 79667) | Populus rhizosphere microbial communities from Tennessee, USA - Rhizosphere MetaG P. TD hybrid SRZTD1 (version 2) (version 2) | ecosystem: Host-associated > Plants > Roots > Rhizosphere >...
GAGGACAACACGCGGCTCTTCTCCGATCCACTTCAGTTCGTCACCCGCCCAGAGAGCCTACACTCGATTCTGCGCGACGAGCATCGCCAGCTGGCGGAGCGCATCTTCGACTTCCTCTCCTTGCCGTGGGATGAACACGTTCGGCGGGCTCGAAGATGGGCCGATCGCGCGCCGACCGAGCAGATGTATCAGCTATTCGAGCTCTACGAGCACCCGCTTGTGCGTCTGCCTTCAGGCATCGCGTTCGTGCTCGACGCGTACTTCTTGCAGCAACGCGTGACGGAGGGGGCGTACTGGGCGCTATTCAACTCTCTTAAGGCAGATGACAAGGAGGGGCCTCTGCGGGAGGCATTTGGACACGCAACCGAATGGTACGTGAGCGAGCTACTCCGTCGCACCTACGCGCCAACTGACGAGCGGCGACTTTGGCTTGGGTGGGACGGGGACTTTGTGAGTCGTGAGGGCAATCTGCCGGACGCGGTCATTCGCGAAGACGACGTGCTTTATTTCCTGGAAGTCACCACGTCCAGCCTGTACGCGTCTGAGATGGCTTCTGGCGATCCGGACATTGTTGAATCTGGCCTCAGGCGGGTCTGGCTGGGCGCGAAGGAGGGCGGCTCGAGCAAGCTTCCGCAGCTCGCTGGGGCAATCCGGTCCTTTCGAGCCGGTCACCTGACGCTACCTAATTTGCCGTTGGACAGGACCTACAAGATCGTCCCGGTGCTGGCGAACCTCCGGCTCCTACCACAGTGGCCCGGAGCGGTCGGTTGGTATCGGCAGATCATGCGTGACGGTGGCCTCGAACAGCTGTTCGTCGACGACCTCTTGATCCTGGACTTGAGAGAACTCGAGGAAGTGGCTGAGCTGGAACTTGAGGGAGTCTCGCTGACCGACATCTTGGAACGCCGCCGGAGGTTCAAGCATCCGGAGACAGCGATACACAACCTCCTCGCAATGTCTGATCTGCTTGCCGGCAATCGGCACCCTCTCCTCGATCAGGGCGCAAACGAGGCCGCGTCCTCGTTTCGGCGGTGGATGCGCGAGTAGGTCCCCGACCCACTGGCCCATGGCTTCGTCAAGAGGAGGAACCGCACCAAGGACCGCCTCAAGGGCAGCATGGGTCAGTCTCAGACGAAGTCGGCCCGCTCGGATCTGCCCCGCCAGCCCGGGGAGATCAGGCACCAGTCCCGCACCGAGGACGGTATCGATCCCGGGCCAGCGCCTGGCGAGGGGCACGCAGACGTCCTGCTCCCAGTGGAGGACGGTCTCCTGCAGGCAGCCCAGCTTCTTGGCCAGGGTTCGTTGTGTCAGACCCAGATCCATCGGCCCGCGACGGATCTGCTCGCCGAGCGTCCGCGGCTCGTGCGGGTAACCCAGTGGGAACTCACGCAGTCGTCGTCCTTCGAGCCGCAAGCTGACAAAAGGCAACGCAACGGTGTGGGTTCGGCGACGCGACCGCCACGGTCCGGGCCGGAGACGAAAGCAGGCGGAGGCGCGCGCTCGATCGCGAGGTCGGGGGGGGTGTGCCGGTTTTGTGCCGGTCTCAGTGTCCCAACCTGGCCATCCGTGGCCATTTCGGTCCGAGGCGGAACTGGAGCACGACTGCCGCTAGTTCCGCGCAGCGACGCTACTTCGGTGGGTCGGCAGTGGTTACGTGAACGCTCGCGCGGGGGCGCCCGCTCGGATTTACAGTCTGCTCCCTTTGGCCGCTCGGGCACCCCTCCACGTCGACGTCCTCGCCCGGAGGCGCGCGTCGAGCAGCCGCTGGGCCGCTGAGCTGGCGAAGGGACTCGAACCCCCAACCACCTCATTACAAATGAGATGCTCTACCAATTGAGCTACGCCAGCGGATCACCCTGAAAAAAAGAGCCTGCGGAACATAGTCAGCGCGTCCGGAGGCGTCAAGAACTCGACAGCGTTCCGCGGCCGGCGCTGCCGCCGGCTCCGCGGCCGCGTCCCGCCTAGGGCTTCTTGCCGAGGTCGCGGATGTGGGCGAGGACGGCAGTGATCTCGGCCTCGCTCAGCACACCGCCCCACTTGGGCATCACGCCCTTCCCCTTGTGGATCGTCTCCAGGAGCTGGGCGTCGGTGCGCGTGCTCATGTACGCCTTGTCGTGGAAGTTCCTGGGCTTGGGGTTCAGCGCCTTGGAGCCGGGGCCGTCGCCGTGGCCGTCGGGGCCGTGACAGAGTGCGCAGCGCTGGGCGAACACGCGGGTGCCGAGATCGCCGGAGAGCGCAGCGCCGCTCGGCGGTGTGCTGCCTTCGGGCGGCGTCGTGACGGTGGTCTCGACCGGCGCGGGCGGCGGCGCATTGCTGGCCGTGGTGTTGGACGAGTCCGAACCGCTCTTCGCGCCGCCGCCGCAGCCTGCGAGCAGGGCGGAGGCGATCGCCAACGCGGCGATCGCGCAGCGGGCCGCGACGAATGCGGCTCGCGTGGAGGCGCGGGACGAGCGTTCCAGGCGCATGGGCGGCACGCTAGCACCGTGATCGGCTCCCGGCAATCGTCGCACCATCGTGGCACCCCAATCGAAAAGGCAGCCGGTGGTCGAGTTGCCTCGACTCCGACTGCCTCTTCCCGAGAGAACAGGGAGCGACCGGGATGAACTCCGCTGTCCTCACGGCTTCGTTGACCGGGCGTATTCAGTTTTTTTACTGCGTTGCGTTGCTGCGAACTACGTGACCACTTCTACTTCAACTACGGCCAGCTCGTGTTGCGTCCATCCCCCCCTTTGCTGACTGCCCCGAGACCTCGCCGAACACTCGTTCGACTCCGACTCGAGGCTCGAAACGAGGGTACGAGCCCCCGGGCGCACCGTGCGCCCGTCACTGCCTTGCGCTGCGACATCCTGGGGGATGTCCATCCGTCCTGCGGTGCAGGTCCGGAAGGCCGCGTGCCGATGGAGGTGCCCGACCTGCGCGCGGCGCTTCCGAACTCGTGAGACCTCGCTCCCCCAGCAAGATCTCCTGCCACCGTCGGCTCGCGAGCCGGAGGCCTCGCGACCCGTATCCGCGCGGTCTACATTGCAGAGTGCATGCCAATCGCCGGAGCGTTCGGCGCCTGACTCGACGCGCTCATGCATCCCTTGGGTTTCCATCACGTTACGGTCTGTGTGCCCGCAAGCGTTCAGAGGCTGTGAGGGTTGTGGGGCGGCACGGTGTCACCGGTTCGAGGTGACGACACGGAGCGCTGGAGACAACCCAATCGGAAGCGGCGCTGCGCATTCGCGACTGTCACCCCCGGGGTGACACTTCACGAGGCGGTGACACGGGCTTGACCCTAAAAGAAATTGCGGGCGGCGCGTTTTCCTGCGCCGCCCGCTCTGGCGAATGGGGAGAGATGGAGCCTAGAGCTTCAAGTCGAGCCGCTTGAGCCTCGCGTAGAGCGTCTTGCGACTGATGCCGAGCAGATCGGCGAGCCGGCTCTTGTTGCCGTGCGCCTGGCGCCACGCGGTCACGATCTCGTCGCGCTCGCCCGCGCGGCGATCGGCCTGCTCCGAATTGCGCTGCGGCGGATCGGCGAGCAACGGCAGGATCGCGCGCGCGTCCAGCTCGCCGCTGTCGGAGTGCAGCGCCGCGAGCCGCTTCATCACGTTCTCCAACTCGCGCACGTTGCCGGGCCAGCCGTAGGAGCCGAGCAGGCTCTCGCCGTCGTGCGACAGGCGCGGGCCCTCGAGGCCGCCGTAGAACGACAGGAAGTGCCGCGCGAGCGGCACGATGTCGTCGACGCGCTCGCGCAGCGCCGGCAGCCGGATCTCGATCTCGTTGAGCCTGTAGAGCAGGTCGCGACGGAACAGCCGCTCGGCGTCGCCGCCGCGCAGCACGCGGTTCGTGGCCGCGATGATGCGCACGTCGGCGCGGCGCACCTGCGTCTCGCCGAGTCGCAGGTACTCGCCGCTCTCGAGGAAGCGCAGCAGCGTCACCTGCACGTCGAGCGGCAGCTCGCCGGCCTCGTCGAGGAACAGCGTGCCGCCGTGCGTGGCTTCCACCAGGCCCACGCCCTCGGCGTGGGCTCCCGTGAACGCGCCCTTGCGGTGGCCGAACAGCTGCGAGAGCGCGAGATCCGCGCGCAGCGCGCCGCAGTTGACGGCGAGGAACGGTCGTGCGGCCCGCGGCGATTGCGAGTGGATCGTGCGCGCAACCAGCTCCTTGCCGGTGCCGGTCTCGCCGGTGATGAGCACGGAGAGCTCGGTGGCCGCGGCGCGGCGAGCCAGCGTCTCGACGGTGCGCATGGAGTTCGAGGCCGCGACCAGGCCCGGCGCGCGGTGGCGCTTGCCGAGCAGCGAATCGGAGCGGGTGGCCGCCGTGACCGGCGACGGACCCATCAACCGCGCGAGCTCCGCCTCGGCCTGATCCTGCCAGTGAGACGAGCCCACCTCGGCGAACAGCGAGCAGGCGCGGAGCGCGTGCGTGCGCGCGGTGCGCGCGTCGTCGGTCGAGCGCGCGAGCAGCAGCTGGACGCGCGCGGACTCGTAGCGCTCGCGGCACGCGGCGAGCAGCGTCGCCGCCTGCTCCCACGACTGCCGCGCGTCGAGCCGGCGGCCGCGGGCCACCGCGAGTTCGCCGGCCACGCGGTGCGCGATCGCGTGCTCGAGCTTGTCGTCGGTCAGGCGCGCGAGCCGCGTCGCGCGGTCGAGTGCGCGCTCGGCCTCGTCGAGCCGGTTGAGCGCGATGAGCGCCTCGGCGCGGCGCCGCTCGATCTCCACGATCAGGTCGCCCTCGGGCGCCGACCGCTCCGCGAGCGTCAATGCCTCGTGATACCGCGTCATCGCGCGCTCGGGCCGGCCGCGGTCGAAATCCAGCTCGCCCAGGAATTCGAGCGCGAGGACCTCGTCGCGGTTCGCGGCCATCCGCCGCGCCCGGTCGAGCGCGGCCAGGAGATGCGTCTCGGCCTCGGGGAACCTGCGCTGCAGCCGCGCCACGTTGCCCAACCCGATATGGGCGCGAGCGAGCAGGAGCTCGTTGCCGATCTGCAGCAGCACGCTCTCGAACGCCCGGTAGTGCTCCTCGGCGGCCGCCCACTCGCCCATCTTCTGGTGCACGATGCCCAGGTTCATGAGCGGCGGCGCCGTGTCGGCGTAGTGCCCCAGTCGCTGCTGGGTCTCGAGCACCGAGCGGAACGCCGCGAGCGCGCTGTCCCACTCGCAGAGTTGCTTGTGAATGAGGCCGATGTTGTTTCGCGCACCCGCGACCCGCGCTTCATCGCCCAGACGCCGGAACAATCCGAGCGCCTGCTCGGCGAAGTCGCGCGCGATGGCCAGGTCGCCCTTTCGGTAGGCGGCGTTGCCGAGCAGCATCAAGGCCGACGCCGCCTTCGACTGGTCGCCGATGCGGTCCGCGATCTCCAGGGCCCTGGTGGCGGTCGCAGCCGCCTCCTCGATACGGCCCAGGTCGAACTCGCCGCGGGCGCAGTCGTAGAGCAGCCCGGCGCGCAACGCATCGGGCGCCGCCGGCACATCGCGCAGCAGCTCGCGCGCCTGCGTCACCGCCGCCTGCGCCTCACCGCGCGCGAGCCGGCAGGAGACCGCCTTGGCCTCGAGCGCGAGCCGGCGCTCGGGCGCCAGCCGACGCAGCGCGGGCAGCGACAGCAGGCGATCGATGGTCTCGAGCGCCGGCAGGTAGCTGTCCGACTGCATGTAGAGATCAGCAAGCATCTCGAGCTCGGCCGCATCGGGCCCAGCCTTCGACGAGCGCTCGGGCGACAAGCGCTGTTCGAGGTACGAGATGCGTTCTCGGTCGTCCTTCAGCACGCCGAATCTCCAGTCAACGATCTACCCCGTATCCGTTGACCACCCCTGCGCCGCTTCCAGCCCGAAGGACTAGAAGCGGAACAGGGTGCGGTACACGGACGCGAAAGCCATGCGTAGACGCAGCATCCACACACCGAGCGCGCTCTGGTGCGGGTTCACGGCGACGTGAATCGTCTGGCCCGTGGCCCCACGACCCCCGCCCGAAGCAGGCAGCCCCTTGCCGTTCACCGGAACGTCCGGATCACCCGCCTGGGTGTCTCCCGGCGGTGCGCCCGGGTTCGGGTCGGTTGGCGCTGTATCCGCGCGCGCGATACGCGCGCCCGGCGCCATGGCCGCCCCGCAGAGCAGCAGCATGAGGATGTACGTCCACAACTTGTTGTGTGCTTTGCGACGCATGATCCCTTTCTGTTTTTCCCAGTTCGGTCCACGCCTCCGAAGGGGGCGCCTGAAAAAAACCCGAACGTGCAGGCCATTGAATCGTGTCGGGTGGATACGGGAGGTCCCGCTCACGAATCTGTGGCCCGCAGTCGCCCGGGTCGCCTAAAGGCTAGTCCCGTGAGTCGATGGCGGGCAAGGGCTTTGTTACCCCGCACGGGGCCCCGACTGACTATTTTCTGCGGAGCTTCTGGCCCCCGGGGGCGTCCTCGACGGCCACGCCCAGGGCCGCCAGCTGGTCGCGTAACTCGTCTGACAGCTTCCAGTTACGCTCCTTCCGCGCGCTCGCGCGGCGGTCGGCCAGCGCCGTCACCTCGGCCGGCCAGCTCTCGGCCCCCGGCGCGCGCCAGAACAGGCCGAGGATCCCCCCCAGCCGGTGGAGCGCCCGCGCCCCCTGCGCCGCCTCGGCCCCACCCCCCTCGTCCAGCGCCCGGTTCACCGCCCGGGCGAGATCGAAGAGGTGCCCCAGGGCACCCGCCGAGTTGAAGTCGTCCTGCATGGCCTCGTGGAACAACCGCTCGGCCTCGGCCACGGCAGCGCCCAGCGAGCCGCCGGGCGCCGCGCCGTCGGCGAGCGCCCACGTGTTCGCGCGCTCGAGCGGCCCGCGCAGCCGGGCGTACGCGATCGCCGCCTCGCCCAGGCGCTCGGTGCTGAACTCGATCGGGCTCCGGTAGTGGGTACTCAAGAGGTAGAAACGCGTCACCTCGGGGTCCCAGTCCTTCGCGATGTCCTCGATGAAGAAGAAGTTGCCGACGCTCTTCGACATCTTCGCACCGCTCAGATTGACCAGGCCGTTCTCGCACCAGTAGTTGGCGAACGGCTTGCCGCAGTAGGCCTCGCTCTGCGCGATCTCGTTCTCGTGGTGCGGGAAGATCAGGTCCTGGCCGCCGCCGTGGATGTCGAACGTTTCGCCGAGATACTTCATCGCCATGGCCGAGCACTCGATGTGCCAGCCCGGCCGCCCCGGGCCCCACGGGCTCTCCCACGCCGGCTCGCCGGGCTTCGCGCCCTTCCACAGGGCAAAATCGAGCGCGTCTCGCTTCGCCTCGCCGGGCTCGATGCGATAGCCCTCGCGCAGCTCGTCCACGCGGCGGCCGGAGAGCTTGCCGTAGTCGGTCTTCTTCCGCACGTCGTAGTAGACGTCGCCGCCGGCCGCGTAGGCGAAGCCCTTCTCGATCAACCCCGCGATCATCCGGTGCATCTCGGGGATGTGCTGCGTGGCGCGCGGGTAGTGTGTCGCGCGCTTGATGTTGTGGAGGTCGGCGAACTTGAGGTAGGCATCGATGTTGCGCTCGCTCACGCTCTCGAAGCCGACGCCTTCGGCCGTCGCGCGCTCGATGATCTTGTCGTCCACGTCGGTGAAGTTGTAGACGTACGTCACCGTGTGGCCCAGGTGCTCGAAGTAGCGGCGCATGACCTCGGCCGAGAGCGACGCGCGGATGTGGCCCACGTGCGGCTTGTTCTGCACGGTCATGCCGCAGACGTACATGCCCACGTGGTTGGGCTTGACGGCCACGAACTCGCGCTTCTCGCGCGTCAGCGTGTCGTAGATGCGAAGCGTCATCCGCGCGCTCAGGCCAGCGCCGCCACCGTCTTCGCGTCCAACTTCTGCACCAGCGCCATCAACAGCGTCACCGTGGACTCGAAGTCGCGCTTGTCGATGATGCTCACGTGGCTGTGGATGTAGCGCGCCGGCACGCCCATCGAGATGCACGGCACGCCCTCGCCCACCATGTGGATGCGGCCGGCGTCGGTGCCGCCGCGCTCGATGGCCTCGAACTGGAGCGGGATCTCCATCTCCTGAGCGGTGTCGATCACCAGGTCGCGCAGCCGGCGGTTGGGGATGCTGGTGGCGTCGTAGACCACCACGAGCGGGCCGCCGCCCAGCTTCTCGTCGCCCTCGGTGCCCGGCGTGTCGTGCGCGATGCCCACGTCGAGCGCGAACGCCACGTCGGGGCGGATCTTCTGCGCGCTGGTCTGGGCGCCGCGCAGGCCCACTTCCTCCTGCACGGTCGCGACCGCGTAGAGCGTGTTCGGGTGCTCCTGGTCCACCAGCCGGCGCACGGTCTCGGCCGCGAGCGCGCAGCCGATGCGATTGTCCCACGCCTTCGCCAGGAGCAGGTTCGGGTTCGCCATCACCGCGAACGACGAGTCGGGCACGATCGCGTCACCGGGGCGGATGTCCAGCTTCTTCTTCACGTCCCAGTCGCTCGTGGCGCCCACGTCGATGTACATGTCCTTGATCTCGAGCACCTTCTTGCGGTCGTCATCTCGAAGCTCGTGCGGCGGCTTGCTGCCGACGACGCCGAGCACGTCGCCCGTGCGCGTCTTGATGATCAGCCGCTGCGCGAGCACCACGTGGCCCCACCAGCCGCCGAGCGGCAGGAACTTGATGAAGCCCTCCTTGGTGATCGACTTCACCAGGAAGCCCACCTCGTCCAGGTGGCCGGCGAGCATGACCTTCGGCCCCTTCGACTGGCCCGCCTTCTCGCAGATGAAGCTCCCCAGCCGGTCGCGACTGATCTCGCCCACGCCCTTCAGGTGCTTCTGCATCACCTGCGCGACGTCGTCCTCGAAGCCGGGCACGCCGTGCGCGTCCACGAGTTCCTTGAGGAAATCCAGGGTGCGGTCCATGGACGCGGGGTCTCCGGACGTGGTTCGGGTGGGGGCGGTCTTCGTCGGCATCATCTAATGTGTGGTCGCGCGTGCGGTGTTGGCGTCGGCGCGGGCCATGTCGAGCATCCGGCCCACGAGTTGGTCGTACGAGATGCCCTTGGCCTGCGCCGCCATGGGCACGAGGCTCGTGGGCGTCATGCCGGGCACGGTGTTCACCTCGAGCACGTACGGCTCGTCGTCCTCCGAGAGCCGGAAGTCCACGCGCACGCAACCGCGGCAGCCGAGCACCGCGGCGCATTCCACCGCCAGCTCGCGGACGTGCCGGCCCAGCTCCTTGTCGAGCACCGCGGGACAGATGTACTCGGTCTTGCCCTTCGTGTACTTCGACTCGTAGTCGTAGAAGCCGCTCTTCGGCTTGATCTCCACGATCGGGTAGGCCTCCTCGCCCACCACGGCCACGGTCAGCTCGCGACCCTCGACGTAGCGCTCGACCAGCACCTGCTGGTCGTGCCGGCCGGCGATCTCGATCGCGGGGTCCAGCTCCGAGGGGTGGCGCACGATCGAAAGCCCCACCGTGGAGCCCTCGGCGTTCGGCTTCACCACCAGCGGGTAGCCGCCGAGGAGGCTCGTGTCGATGCTCCGGCCCGGCACGCCGGCCTCGAGCAGGATCCAGTGCGGCGTGGGGATGGCCTCGCGCTCGAACACGCGCTTGCTCATCGCCTTGTCCATGGCCAGCGCGCTCGCGAGCACGCCCGAGCCCGTGTAGGTCTTGCCCGCCAGCTCCAGCGCCGCCTGGATGCAGCCGTCTTCACCGTACGTGCCGTGGAGCGCGATCAGCACCACGTCGGCCGACTGCACCGCGGGCACCTGCACGGCGGCGAGCATGGCCGAGAGCGGGAGCTTCAGCACGGCGTCGCGCTTCGGCGCGGCCGCCTCTTCCTTGCCTGCGGGCAGCGTCGAGCCGTCCGCCGCGTCCACCGAGGTCACGTCGTGACCCTGGTTCCGCAGCGCCTGCGCCATCCCCTGCCCCGAGCGCAGCGAGATCTCGCGCTCGCTCGAGCGCCCTCCCATGAGCACAGCGACCTTCATTGGTCTCTCCTCCGTGATTTCATCATGACTTCTTTTGTCGTGGAATTTGCTGCGCGACCACCTGTCCCTGGTACCTTCGCGCGTGCCGGCCGTCAGCTCCGGGGTGCTGCCGCGCCCGCGCGCTGGAGACGCGCGAGCGAACGCTCGCGACCCAGCAGCTCCGCGACGAGCGGCAGCTCGGGGCCGTGCGTGCGCCCCGTCAGCGCGGCGCGGACCGGCTGGTAGAGCTCGCGGCCTTTGACGCCCAGCGCCGGAGCCACGGATTGGATCGCCGATTTAACCGCGTCCGCGCGCCACTCCGCAAGCGCGGCCAGCGCGGCGGCGGTCGCCGCGCACACCGCCGCGGCACGCGGGGCGCCGAGCGCTTCCTCCGCCTCCGGCTCGACCACGGGCAGCTCGCTCATGAACGGGGCGAGCTCGAAGGGCAGGTCGGCGAGCGTCGCCAGGTTGCCGCGTACCCCCTCGAGTACGTGCTCGAGGGTGGCGCGTGGCCAGGCGGCCGCGGCCGCCGGAAGGAACCGCTTCGCGTCCTCCCCCGCGCGCTCCACCCACGCCAGGATCGTGGCGCCGCTCGCGTGGTGGAGCCAGTGGGCGTTCATCCACGCCAGCTTCGCCGGGTCGAACACCGAGCCGCTCTTTCCCAGCCGGTCGAGCGCGAACGCCTCGGTCATCTCATCATGGGTCAGCACTTCGCGATCGTCCCCGGGATGGAAGCCGAGCAGGCCGAGATAGGCGAGCATCGCCTCGGGCACGTAGCCGGCGCGCTTCCAGTCGCTCACCGCGACCGCAGCCTCACCCTCGCGCTTGCTCATCTTCGTCCGGTCGGCGTTGAGGATGAGCGCCACGTGCGCGAAAGCCGGCGGCGGCCAACCGAGCGCTTCGTACAACATCAATTGCCGCGGCGTGTTCGCCAGGTGCTCCTCGGCGCGCAGCACGTGCGAGATCGACATCAGGTGATCGTCCACGACGCAGGCGAAGTTGTAGGTCGGCAGGCCGCTCGAGCGCAGCAATACGAAATCACCCACCATGCCGGCGGGAAACATGACGTTGCCCCGCACGGCGTCCTCCAGCGCCCATGAGCGCTGCGGCACCTTGAACCGGATCGAGAACGGCACGCCGGTCGCGGCACGCGCGATCGATTCCGCGGGCGCGATCCCGCGGCAGCGCCCGTCGTACTGCGGCGGCCGGCCCGCCGCCAGCGCCGCCGCGCGCCGCAGCTCCAGCTCGGCGTCGGTGCAGAAGCAGCGATACGCCTTTTCCTCCGCGAGCAGCCGCTCGACGTGCGCGCGGTAGAGTGCCAGCCGCTCGCTCTGGCGATAGGGCCCGTACGCACCGCCCACGTCGGGCCCCTCGTTCCAGGAGAGCCCGAGCCAGCGCAGGTCGTCGAGCACGCCGCGCTCGCTCAAGTCCGAGGAGCGGTCGGCGTCGGTGTCCTCGATCCGCAGCACGAACGCGCCGTGGTGCTTTCGCGCGTAGAGCCAATTGAAGTAGGCGGTGCGCGCGCCGCCCACGTGGAGCCAGCCGGTGGGGCTCGGGGCGAAGCGGACGCGGACGGCCGGCGCGTCGGGGCTCATCCCCGGCGCTCCACCAGCGCCACCGCGAACGCCGCGAGCCCCTCGCGGCGGCCGATCGCGCCGAGGGTCTCGTTCGTCGTCGCCTTCACGCTCACGCGATCGGGGGTCACCCCGATCGCGCCGGCGATGTTCGCGCACATGGCGGCACGGTGGGGCGCGAGCTTCGGCGCTTCGGCGACGAGCATCACATCGACGTTCTCGACGCGCGCGTCGCGCTCGGCGAGCAGTGCCGTGATGCGCTTGAGCAAATCCATGCTCGAGGCGTTCTTCCATTTCGGATCGCCCGCCGGGAAGTGCTCGCCCAGGTCGCCGAGGCCCGCAGCCCCCAGCAGCGCGTCGCCCACCGCGTGCAGCAGCACGTCGGCGTCGCTGTGGCCCTCGAGCCCCCAGTCGCTCTCGAAGCGGACGCCGCCCAGCACCAGCGGCCGGCCGGCCTTCACCCGGTGCACGTCGTAGCCCAGTCCCACGCGCAGGCTCATCTCGTGGCGTCCTTCATCGCCGCACGCTGGACCAGCCAGCTCTCGGCCAGCGCCAGGTCGGTGGGCGTCGTGATCTTGAAATTGAGCGCGTCTCCGAGCGAGAGCCGCACCGGATGCCCCAGCCACTCGACCAATGCCGCGTCGTCCGTGGCCACCTCGGTGGCCTCGCGGTGCCCGCGTTCGAGCCAATCGCGACGGAAGACCTGCGGCGTCTGCGCCGCCCAGAGCCCCGCGCGCGAGACCGTGCCGGTGATGGTGCCCAACGTGCCCTGCTTCAACGTGTCCGCCTGCGGCACCGCGGCGATCGCGGCGCCGTGCTCGCGCGCCTCGGCCACGGCGCGCGCGATCACCTCGGGCGTCACCAGCGCGCGCGCGGAGTCGTGCACGGCGACGTGCGTGCAGGCCTCGGGCAGCACGTGCAGGCCCCGGCCCACCGAGTGCTGGCGCTGCTCGCCGCCCTCGGTCGCCGCCACGAGCTTCGCCGTGCTCATGCCGCTCGCGGCCAGCAGCTCGCGCAGCGTGCGCACCGGACCCACGAGCACGATGCCGTCGATGGCGTCGCAGCGCTGGAGCGCTTCGTAGCTCCAGGTGAAGAGCGGCCGGCCGGCGAGCGGCACCAGCGCCTTCGGCACGCTCGCGTTCAGCCGCTCGCCGCGGCCGGCGCAGAGCAGGATCGCGCACGTGCTCACACCGCCACCTCGGCCACGCGGCCGCCGGTCATTCGCACGAGCTCATCCGGGGTCAGCGGAAACAGCGAGTTCGGATGCCCCGCCGCGGCCCACAGGCCGTCGAGCGTCATCAGGTGCGCGTCGATGATGGTGTCCATCTTCTGCGCGTGGGCCACCGGCGGGATGCCACCGATCGCGTAGCCCGTCACCTCGCGCACGAACTTCGGGGGTCCCATGCGAACGGGCTCGCCGAGGAGCGTCTCGAGCTTCGCCTCGCTCACGCGATGGGCGCCGCTCGCCACCACCAGCACCGGTACGCCGCTCGACGCACCCTGGAAGACGAGCGACTTCACGATCTGCGCCGGCGTGCAGCCCACGGCTTCCGCGGCGGCGGCGGCCGTCTTCACCGCCACCTCCAGCTCGCGCACCGCATTCGCGAACCCGGCTGCGCGCAGCGCGTCCTGCACGCGCTGGGCGGCGTCGCTGAGCGTGCGCGCGCTCATGCGTCCTCGCGTTCGTGGCGCGGCGAACGGCTCGCGGCGGCGAGCCGTTCCACGGGCCGCGCCTCGGCGCGCGGCGCCGCCGCCTCGAGCCGCGGCGTCTCGGCTTTCTCACCCAGCAGCAGTTCACAGGCTTCGCGCAGCGTCGAGAGCGGCGTCTTCTCGAGCGACACGCCCTCCGCATCCGCGAGCTGCGCCCGCGGGAAGCCGGCGCGCACGAACCCCATCTGCGCCGCCTCGCGCAGGCGCGCATCGAGGCGCGGCACGCGGCGCAGCTCGCCGGAGAGGCTGACTTCCCCGAGTGCCAGCGTTCGCGCCAGGACCGGGCGGCTCCTGAAGCTGGACGCGATCGCGAGCGCCACGCCCAGGTCGGCGCCCGGGTCGTCGAGCTTGAAGCCGCCGGTGACGGTGACGAACACGTCGTGGCGTGCCATGCGCAGGCCGACCCGCCGCTCCAGCACCGCGAGCAGCACCGCCAGCCGGCGCGGGTCGTAGCCGCTCGTCACGCGCTGCGGCGTGCCGTA
>Ga0111539_10007847_pt1 | contig 13632 bp, 9 predicted proteins | sample RhiMethybrSRZTD1_FD_79667 | JGI IMG/M metagenome (GOLD analysis project Ga0111539, IMG submission 79667) | Populus rhizosphere microbial communities from Tennessee, USA - Rhizosphere MetaG P. TD hybrid SRZTD1 (version 2) (version 2) | ecosystem: Host-associated > Plants > Roots > Rhizosphere >...
GCAAGACGCAGGAGCCCTCCTACAACATGGCGTTGGGCGCCGCGGTGCAGGCGATCACGGGGCCGTTCAAGTTCCCGAACGTCACCCTGCGCGTACTCCCGCTAATGGCAGACCCCGCGTGCCTGGAGCATTTCTGCGGGCACTACCTGAAGAACGACTTCTACAGCTTCGTCCCGTGGGGATCCTACGTCTATCTGATCGCGACCAACTACGGCGAGATCGCCTCGGACACGGACGCCATCGGCAGGTGGGCCGACCGCGAGCTGACCGTCGCCATTCCCGTCAAATGGTGCGACGCCGACGGGAAGCTGCTGAGCGTCGCGCTGGTTCCGGCGTTCGTCTTCGCCAACAGCGGCACCGCCGCCATCACGGCGCGCGAGGTGAACGGCCTGCCCACGGTGTTCGCGTCGCTCGGCAGCCCCCCCAACGCCTGGATGACCGAGTCGGGGCCCTCGGAGACGACGGACCAGACGCTCCTCGTGGCGCGGACGCTCGCCATCCCCGCCGTCGGCCAGGGCCAGCACATCGTGCCACGGGACTTCCTGGAGATCCGGCGCGGCGATGCCCTGCCGTGGAACGAGCCCGTCCGATGGCGGCTCCTCGCCGAGAGCTGGGGGCCGGAGATCCTGCGCGACCATCGCGCCATGATCGGCGCCAGGGACGGTCATCAGGACGAGTTCAAGCGGCTGAAGGCGCTCGCGCTCGAGCCGCTCATCGGCCACGAGCCGATCAACACGATCTCGCTGAAGCAGTTCCGCGACGCCGACGATCCAAACCGGGCCTGCTACCAGTCGATCGTCCGCAGCCAGCGCACCATCGACCACGTCTACGATCTCCGGGAGATCGAGGACGCGGTCCACGTGCGCATCCACCGTCATCCCAGCCTTCCGCTGGTCGAGATGCTCGGGCTCAAGGTCAAATGGATGGACGCGACGGGCGAGAGCGCCGTCGACATCGTGCAACCGATCCGGCCGTTCTGGATGAAGGTCGCGATGAGCGAGCAGCTGGGCCAGAACCTCTGCTACCGGGCCGGCACGGAGGTCTGGCAACGGGACTCGACCCCGCCTTTGTACTTCGTCGCCAGCACCGACACCGACGTCGGCCCGAGCCTGGTCGACCTCGCCGACGCCTACAAGCAGGGGCTGAGCCAGCTCACCACGGTGTGGTCGGAGCAGAACCAGCCGCGGTTGACGCGTGCCGACGCGGGCGCGGCCGTCGCGCAGGTCGAGCCGCAGGCGGTCCTTTCTAGCGTCCTCAGCAAGGAATGGGACAACTACGGCAACCCGCGCTCCCTCACGCAGACCGAGAAGCCGGACTTCTGCATCCCATCGCGTTCGATCGACCCAGTCGGGCCGGTCGGACCGACCGACCAGCTCCAGGGGCTCGACAACCTCGCGGCGCTCGTCGGCGAAGGCTTCGCGCAGAAGCTGACGGCGGATCGCGCGTGGTACTCCGAGGAGCCGAGGGAGTGGGATCCGGGTGCCGCGTGGCTGTCGCCGACGCAGCCGGATCCGCCGGATCCGAAGCCGTCGTCATGAGCGAGCAGCCCGTCCGCGTGGCCATCATCGGCGGCGGATGCGCGGCGATCACCGCCGCGTTCGAGCTGACGCGTCCCGAGCATCGCGGCCGGTACGCGGTCACCGTGTACCAGCTCGGCTGGCGGCTCGGCGGCAAGGGCGCCTCGGGGCGCGGCCCGGCCGACCGCATCGAGGAGCACGGCCTACACGTCTGGATGGGGTTCTACGAGAACGCGTTCCGGCTGCTGCGCGAGTGCTACTCGGAGCTCGGCCGCCCCCCGACGGCGCCGTTCGCCGAATGGCAGGACGCGTTTCATCGCAGCTCGTTCGTCGGCGTGGCCGAGTCGTCGCCGGGCGGCGCATGGCGCGACTGGACCGGCTACTTCCCGCCCGGGAAGGGTCTGCCCGGGGATCCGCTCACCGCGCAGAACCCGTTCACCGTCACGAGCTACCTGGTCCGCACGGCGAGCCTGCTGGGCGCCCTGCTGCGCGCCTGCCAGGCGCGCGCCACCGCCGGCGCGCCGCCGGGGCCGCGGCCGGACGAGCCGCGGACGGCATCCGTTCTCACGGCGGAGGGCCTGACGGAGTCGATGGGCCGCCTGTTCAAGTACGGGCTCCTCGCGACGCTGGCGGGACTCGTCGAGGCGGTCGGGATCCTCGAAGCCGTCCTCGGGTCGCTGGGCGACTACCCGCCGAGCACCGTCCTCCGCCTGGTGAACGCGGTTGCGGCGAACACCCGTCACCAGCTCGAGAAGCTCGCGCAGGACGACGACGAGGTGCGCCGGCTCTGGGAGGTCGTCGACCTGTCGCTCGCCATCATGCGCGGCATCGTCCGCTTCGGCCTGGTGACCGACCCGCGAGGCTTCGACGCGATCGACGAGTACGAGATCTCCGAGTGGCTGCGCCTGAACGGCGCGTCGCAGGCCGCCCTGGACTCCGCCTTCATGCGCGGGCTCTACTCGCTCGCGCTCGCGTACGAGGACGGTGACTTCCGGCGCCCGTGCGTCGCGGCGGGCCAGGGACTGCGCGGCGCGCTCCGCATGTTCTTCACCTACCGCGGCGACCTGTTCTGGAAGCTGCGCGCGGGCATGGGCGACGTCGTGTTCGCGCCGTTCTACGAGGCGCTGAAGCGGCGCGGCGTCCGGTTCGAGTTCTTCCATCGGCTCGAGAACGTCAGGCTCGCCGACGCGGCGCAGCTGGCTCCCGGAGAGCGGCCCCACGTCGTCGCCCTGGAGTTCGACGTCCAGGCGGCGATGAAGGACGGCGAATATCGGCCGCTCGTCGACGTGAAAGGGCTGCCGAGCTGGCGCGCGAAGCCGGACTACGCGCAGCTGGTCGACGGCGACCGGCTCGCGCGAGAGGGATGGGAGTTCGAATCGTTCTGGGATCGCCGCAAGGTCGCGACCAAGACGCTTCGGGTGGTCGACGACTTCGACTTTGTCGTGCTCGGCATCGGCGTCGGCGGCATCCCCCACGCGTGCGCCGATATCCTCGCGCGCGACGTCCGCTGGCGGACGATGGTCGACCACGTGAAGACGGTGGCCACGCAGTCGTTCCAGATATGGATGCGCGAGGACATGAACGCGCTCGGGTGGCCGCTCCCGACGACGACGGTCTCCGCGTTCGTGCAGCCGTTCGACACCTGGGCCGACATGGACCAGACCCTGCCGCAGGAGAGCTGGCCGACGCCGCCACGCGCGGTGGCGTACTTCTGCTCGGTGCTCCCCGATCCCGCCGCGCCGCCGAACCCGTTCGATGTCGACTATCCGCGGCGCCGGCGCGAGGAGGTGCACCGCAACGCGATCCGCTTCCTGAACCGCGACATCGTGCATCTGTGGCCGCGCGCCGTACGACCCACGGGGCAGTTCCGCTGGGAGCTGCTTGTCGACCCGGCCGAGGTGGCGCCGCCCGGACCCGAGGCGGACGAGTCGCGCTTCGACTCCCAGTACTGGACCGTGAACCTGAACCCGTCCGACCGCTACACGATCGCCCCGCCCGGCAGCATACGACACCGCATCTCCCCCCTCGACAACACGTACGACAACCTGACGATCGCCGGCGACTGGACCGCGTGCGGGTTCAACGAAGGCTGCGTCGAGGCGGCCGTGATGTCGGGCCGGCTCGCGGCGCACGCCATCGCACACTGGCCGGCGCTGGAAGACATCATCGGCTACGATCATCCCTAGTATGCCCGACGCGCTGATGATCTACGGCGCCACCGGGTACACGGGGAAGCTCCTGGCGCGCTCGGCGGCCGATCACGGGCTCAGACCGATCCTCGCCGGCCGCGACGCCGCGAAGCTTCGGGCCGTGGCCGAGCCGCTCGGGCTCGGCCGCCGCGTCCTCTCGGTCGACGACGTCCGGCGGGACACGGACGCGCTGCGCGGCGTCGGCGTGCTGCTGAACGCCGCAGGGCCCTTCTCGACGACCGCGCGTCCGCTCGTCGACGCGTGCCTGCGCGCGTGCGTGCACTATCTGGACGTCGCCGGCGAGCTCGCCGTGTTCGAGGAGATCGAGCGGCTCGACGCGCCCGCCCGCGAGCGCGGCGTCATGCTGATGCCCGGCGCCGGCTTCGTCGTCGTGGTGTCCGATTGTCTCGCCGCGCACGTGGCCGCGCGGCTTCCCGGAGCGGATCGCCTTCGCATCGGCACGTCGAGCTCGTCGTTCCTCTCCCGCGGATCCGCGAAGACGATGATCGAGCTGGTGGGCGGGACGGCCTCCGTACGACGGGACGGCGTCCTCACCTCCGTTCCGGTGGGCGCCGTCGAGCACGCGTTCGACTACGGCGACGGACCGTCGTGCAGCGTCGCCATGAGCATGGCGGAGCTGGTCACGGCATTCCGGACGACCGGCATCGGGAACATCGAGGCCCACGTCGAGGTGAACCGGGTGGAGCGCGCCGCCTTCCAGCTCGCCGCCCGGTCGGCGTGGCTGGTGCGAAACCCGTTCTCCCAGATCGCGCTACAGACGGCGGTGGAGCTCATGCCCGACGGCCCCTCGGACGAGATCCGCGGGCGAGCGGCGCGAGCCGTGGTCGTCGAGGCCGAGGACCGAACGGGACGGACGACGTGGGCGCGCGCGGTCACGCCCGAGGCCTACCGCTTCACGGCCACCACGGCGCTGACGATCGCGGCGCGCGTGCTGCGGGGCGACCTGCGGCCCGGCTTCGAGACGCCCGCCCGAGCCTACGGCGCCGACTTTCTCCTCGGCCTCGCGGGCGTCCGCCGGGACGACGCGCCCGGCTGACCGCGGTCACGACAGATCGGCGAGCAGTGCGGCGGCCTCGCGGAGGTCGGGCGTCTGCAGGCCCTCCGTGAATCCGCCGTAGACGTCCCGGACGAGCGCGCGCGCCTCGGCATGCCGGCGATGCGCGCCGAGGAGCCGGCCGAGGCTGACCGCGGTCCGCAGCTCCAGCGATCGCGCCTGCTGCTCCCTCGCGATGTCGAGCGCCCGCCAGAGATCCGCCTCGGCCGCTTCCGCGGAACCGGGACCGCGCGCCAGAAGGAGCTCGGCGCGCAGGCGATGCAGCTCGGCGTCGTAGAAGCGATCCGGTCCGCGTGCCGCATGCTCGAGCGCCTCGTTGACGCTCTCGAGCGCCTCTTCCAGGCGCCCCGCGCCCCGGTGGGCCTCGGCGATGCCGGCGAGGAAGTAGCCGCGCATGAACTCCGTGCCGCTCGCGCGCCACCCCGCGAGCGCCTCCGTCAGCAACGCGGTGCCTTCGTCCGCCTCGCCGAGCCTCGCCTTGGCGACGCCGAGGTGCAGCATGCCGCCACAGCGGAGCACGTCGAAACCGTGCGCGGCCGAGAGGTCGATGGCGGCCCGGGCGTACTCCGCGGCGCGCGCCGCATCCTGCCAGAGCTCGCACGCCGTCGCGGCGTAGGTGTAGCAGTATGCGAGCGTGAACGGCGACTCGAGCCGGCGCGCCAGCGCGAGCGCATCTTGCAGGCGTTGGACGGCCTGTTCCGGATGGCCGAGCAGCCAGAGCGTGGGCGCCAGCAGGGCCAGCATCGCGACGCCGGAGTCCTGCGGCGTGATGGACGGCGGGCTCCCGCGGTGCGACTCGTAGAGCGCCACGCCGCGTTCGAGCAACGCTCGTGAACGCCGGAACTCGCCCAGGTAGAAGGTGGCGTACCCGAGCGCGTTGTAGCCCTCGATGAGGTACTCGCTTGCCTGCGTCTCCTGGCCGATGCGCAGGCATTGCTCCGCGAGCTGCTTCGCCACCAGGTGACTGTCGCGGACGATGTAGAACGTGCACAGCCCGCGCACCACCGGGAACAGCTCGGCGGTCTCCCCGAGTCGCTGGCATATCTCGTGCGCTTCGCGATAGTTCTGCTCCACCTCGGGCGCCGCGTAGCCGCGGCTCGAGGCGAGGCTCAGCCCGAGCAGGACCCGGAGGCCCAGCTCGGCGCCGTCGCGCGTGGCGTGCGCGGGCTGCGTCGCCAGCAGCTCGAGGGCCGTGCGGTAGTGCTCGATCGCCTCCGCATGGGCAGCCCGCTTGCTTGCGCGCTCCCCCGACGCCTGCCACCACCGGAGCGCCTCCGAGACCGCGTCGGCGGACGTGTAGTGCGCTGCGACAACCTCCGGCTGTGCCTCGGCGAGCGTCTGGAACCGGGTGACGAGGCAGTCCGCCACCGCCCGATGCAGATCGGCGCGGCGCCGCCTGAGCAACGAGCGATACGCCGCCTCCTGAATGAGCACGTGCTTGAAGAGGTAGGTCGCGTCGGGGACTATGCCCTCGGCGTAGATGAGCTCGGCATCCGCCAGTATCTCGAGCGCACCCTGCAGCTCCGCATCGGAGCGCTGCGCGATGCCACGCAGCAATTCGTAGGAGAACCGCCGCCCGATGACGGACGCGACCTGCGCGACCTGCTTCGCCACGCCGAGCCGATCGAGCCGGGCCATGAGCGAGTCCTGCAGCGTCTCGGGGATGCCCGTCGCCGTCAATCCGGTCTCGACGAGCATACAGACCAGCTCCTCGACGAACAGCGGCACGCCGCCGGTGCGCGTGACGAGTGCCTCGAACACCTGGCTCGATTTCACCGCGTCTGCCGTCAGGTGGCCGACCATCTCCCCGACCTCCTCGCGGGTGAGCTGGCGCACCACCACGTGGTCGTGGTTCGCGCGTGGCCGCCACGGGCTCTGGAATCCGGGGCGCGTGGTGAAGACGAGCAGCAGCGGGACGGTCGCCGCGCGCTCGCTGAGGAGCGTCAAGAATTCCAGCGTCGAGGGATCGACCCAGTGCAGGTCCTCGACGACGAACACGCTCGGCTGGAGCCGGGCGGAGGCGGACATCCAGGCCACGAGCGTCCCGATCAGCTGCTGACGCTGCTGCTCCGGGGAGATCTGCAGTGGCGCATAGCGGTCCGGAACGGGGAGGTCGAGCAGCGGCGCGAGCAGTGGAACGGCCGCGGCGGGCGAGAGGCCGACCTGCGTGACCGCCCGCTCGATGGTCCCGATCTTCTCTTCCAGCGGCAGATCGCCGCGCCAATCGAGCAGCTGCTGCAGGAGATCCGTGACCGGATAGAAGGCGCTGTTCTGATGATGCGGCGAGCCGCCGCATTCGATCCACGTATGGGGCGCGGCGCGAAGGTCTTCCTTCAGCTGTGCCACGAGGCGGGACTTGCCGATGCCGGCCTCGCCGGAGATGAGGACCATCTGGCCCTGCGCCTGCTGCGCCAGCTCCCAGCGTCCGCGCAGGAGACCGCGCTCGCTCTGGCGTCCGACGAACGGGGTGAGCCCCTTCGCAGCGGCCGCGGCCAGGCGATTCCGTACCCCGCTCGGACGCACGACGCGGTACAACCCGACCGGCTCGCGCACGCCCTTCAGCGCATGGGTGCCCCGGTCGTCGACGTGGAAAAACCCGGAGACCAGCCGGTGAGTCGCCGCCGTGATCAGCACGGTGTCGGGCTCGGCCAGCGACTGCACGCGGGACGCGACGTTCAGGGTGTCTCCGAGCGTGACGGTATCCATTCGCCCGCCGCGGTCGACCTCGCTCACGACGACCGGCCCCGTGTGGATGCCCACTCTCGCCGCGAGCGGCCTCCCCTCGGCAACCATGCCACGCACCGCCTCGACGAGCGCGAGCGCCGCGCGCACGGCTCGATCGGGCTCGTCGCCGTAGGCGGTGGGCCAGCCGAAGTACGCCAGGATGCCGTCACCCAGATACTGGCCGACGCTACCTCCGTAGCGCGAGACGATCTCGTCGGCGCGGTCGTGATAGCTCTGCATGAGGGCCGAGTAATCCTCGGGATCGAGCCTGTCGGAGAGCGCGGTCGAGCCGACGAGGTCGCAGAAGATGACGGTGAGCTGACGGCGCTCGCCGCTGTCCTGCGAGAGCCTCGCCCCACAGGCGGCACAGAAGCGGGCGGCGACCGGGTTGCGGGCCCCGCAGGCCGCGCATGCATCCGGGGCGGGTTGGTCGCCCATGGTGGCTGCCTATGCCCGCGGTCGGGCGTACGTCAATAGAATCCGCCGGCGGGTTGCCGGAACCGCCCGTTTGGCGGCGTCCGCCGGCGGGTGTTGAGCGACGATACGGCTTTGCTTCCAGACATCTGGGAAGCTTCCGTCGAGGGCTTGATGGCTAGGCGCCGATCGGCGGCAACGCCGTGTCGAGGCCCCGCGGCGGGCGAGACCGCCGGAGGAATGAGGGTTGGGCGGCTCGCCGCAAGAAGCTATGTTCGTCGCTCCTAGGACGAAGGGGGACCTCAGATGGCCGCCAGACCGTTCATCGTCGCACCGGAAAACTACGCGCCTACGCTCGACATCGTCGGCGAGCACGTCACCGTGCTCGCGTCCGGCGAAGCGACCGAAGGCTATGAGGTGTTCCTCCAGCGCGGCCCGGAGGGCAGTGGGCCGCCTCCCCACAGCCACCCGTGGGACGAGTCGTTCTATGTCGTCAAGGGTCTGATCGATTTCGGGATCGGCGCCGAGTCGGCGACGGCGACGCCGGGAACGCTCGTCCATCTTCCCGCCGGCACGGTGCACTGGTTCCGCTTCGGCACGGGCGGCAGCGAGATGGTCTCGATCACGTCCCGCCTCGGCGCCTCCAGGATGTTCGCTGACATGGCCCGGGAGATCGCACCCGTGAATCCGGACCTGGAGAAGCTGGCGGAGGTCTGCGGACGTCACGGGCTCAAGGTGTCGGCCTGACCACCAGGCTTCCCGAAACGCGCTTCGCCCAGTCCGGGGCGGGCGCGCGCGTCGCCGAGTGGATCGTGAAGACGGAGCGCGGGACGATCCCCGCGACGGCACTGGCGGCGGCCGCTCGCGCCTGCTTCGATTGCGTCGGGGTCATGCTCGCCGGCGCGGCGGATCCGGTCGGCCGCCGCATGCGCGACTACGTGGTCGCGCAGGGCGCCGTCGGCCCGTGCTCGCTCGTCGGCACGGAGCGACCGACGGCCGCACCCCTCGCCGCGCTCGCGAACGGGACGGCGGCGCACGCGCTCGAGTTCGACGACATCACGGGCTTCGGCCATCCGAGCGCCGTGATCGTGCCGTCGCTCCTCGCGCTGGCGGAGTCGGCATCCGGCCCGTCGACGGGCGCGGACGTGATGACCGCGTACGCCGTCGGCTTCGAGGTGGGCATCGCGTTCTTCCTGGGCGGCACCGGGCGCGAACGGTACGTACAGACGGCACGCGGCTTCCACGCGACCGGGCTCTTCGGCCGACTCGCCGCGACGGCGGCGGGCGCCCGGCTGCGAGGGCTCGACGCCGCGCAGACGCAGATGGCGCTCGGCATCGTGGCGTCGACTGCGTCGGGCCTGGTGGCCAATTTCGGTACGATGACGAAGCCGCTGCACGCCGGCTTCGCTGCGCGGGACGCGGTCCACGCGGTGGAGCTGGCGGCCGAGGGCTGGACGGCCAGCGCCGAGGCGTTCGAGAGCCCGGTCGGCTTCATGCGCGCCGCTTACGGTGAGTCGTCCGCGAGCGTGGACCAGATCGCCGCGTCGCTCGGGAAGCCGTTCATGACCGCGATCGCTTTGGCGTGCAAGGTTCATCCGGTCTGCGGCTTCGCCCTGCCGGCGATCGAGGGACTGCTCCACCTGACGACCGAGCACCGCCTGTCGCTCGACGACGTCGAGCGTGTCGAGATCGAGCGCGCCACCGTGTCGCTGGAGGCCCTCCTCTACGACTGGCCGCGCGACGGCATGGAGGCGCGGTTCAGCGTGCGCTACGGCGTCGCCGCGGCGCTGGCATTCGGGCGCGTCGATCTCGCTGCGCTCGAGGACGACGCTCGACGAGATCCTCGTCTCCGTGCGGCGTTCGAACGCGTGCGGCTCGTCGACGGCCCGACGCGGCCCGCCGGCACGACGATGCTCCGCGTGAGCACGCGCGACGGGCGCGTGCTCGAGCGTGCGACCGCGATGCGCAGCGTCGCCGGCGGCTACTACAACCCGCTGTCGGATGCCGACCTGCGCGCGAAGTTCGAGGCGAACGCGCGGCGCGCGCTCCCGGCGGGTCGGGTCGCAGCGGCGACCGATGCCTGGGCGGACCTGACGAACGTTCCCGACGTGCGCGCGGTGATACGTACCGTCTGCTGAGCGAACCGGGCGATCGCGCGCAGTTCCGCGAGCGCTGCGCCAACGGCTGCGGAGCCGTCTCCTTGTCGGAGCCACTTCTGGCCCAGCGGCCGGTTCTGGCCCCAGTCGGACCATCGATCGGTGCTGCAGCTGCCCGATTTTGCGAGACTTTATGGCGCCTGCATATGGCCTTTGTTTTGCCTCGTCTTCTAACGCGAAAGGGGAGCCGAGCCATGCAGAAGCGAGTGACCAGCATCATCCCGCGAGCCGCGAAAATCACCGATCCGTTCTTTCGCGAAGCAGGAAGCGGCCCTGGGGTCGTCTGCATTCATGCGAATGCGAGCAACTCGGGACAGTGGCGCGGCCTGATGGATGTTCTCGCGCCGCGGTATCGGGTCTTCGCTCCCGATTCGTATGATTCCGGCAAGAGCCCGCGCTGGCCCTCGGACCGCGTCATCCGCCTTCGGGACGAGGTCACGCTGATCGAGCCGGTGCTCGAGAGAGCAGGCTCGCCGCTGGCGTTGGTCGGCCACTCGTACGGCGCCGCGATCGCGCTCATCGCGGCTCTCGCAAATCCCGGCCTCGTACGCGCGATGGCTCTCTACGAGCCGACTCTCTTCGCGCTGGTGGATGCGGCGACGCCTCCGCCGAACGACGCCGAGGGTATCCGCGAGGTGGTGGCCGAGGCGGGCGTCGCACTCTTGGCGGGAAACGCGGACGCTGCCGCCGAGCGATTCATCGACTACTGGTCGGGCACCGGGACGTGGGCCCGCATTCCGGAGCAGCGGCGTCCGCCCATCGTGGAGTCGGTGAGGAACGTACGGAGATGGGGGCATGCTCTATTCACCGAACCGACGACGCTCGGTGCATTCCGTTCACTCGACGTCCCCGTGTTCATCATGGTGGGCAAGAGGTCGACACCGTCGGCTCACGCGGTGGCCCGGCTACTGGCGAGCGCTTTGCCGCGAGTCGAGATAGTGGAGTTCGAGAACCTCGGTCACATGGGTCCGGTCACCCATCCCCACGTCGTCAATGAGGCGATCGCGCGCTTCCTCGAACGGACGCACGCCGCCGACGGCCTGCGGCCGATGTACAGCGCCGCCTCGTGAGGAGCGCGCACGTGAACCCCAACAAGGCACTCTGGGAGAAGGGCGACTTCACCCGCATCGCGGAGAGCATGCGCGAGAGTGGCGAGGCACTGATCGACAGCCTCGGCGTGACGCCGGGGCAGACGGTGCTCGACCTCGGCTGTGGAGACGGTACCACCGCGCTGCCCGCGGCGCGCCGCGGTGCGGACGTGTTGGGCGTCGACATCGCCCGTAACCTGGTCGAGGCCGGAAACCGTCGCGCGCGGGAGCATGGTCTCACGAACCTCCGGTTCCAGGAGGGCGACGCCTGCAGTCTCAATGCGCTGGCCGACGACACGTTCGACCTCGTGGTGAGCATCTTCGGCGCCATGTTCGCGCCGAAGCCCTTCGACGTGGCCAAGGAGATGGTGCGCGTGACGCGGCCCGGTGGTCGCATCGTGATGGGCAACTGGATTCCGAACGACCCGACGCTGGTGGCGCAGATCCTCAAGATCAGCGCCGCCTACTCGCCGCCCCCGCCCGAGGGCTTCGTGAGCCCCATGACCTGGGGCGTGGAGGGTCACGTGCTCGAGCGCTTCGGTGCCGCCGGAGTTCCGCCGGAGCGCGTGACGTGCGTCCGGGACACCTACACGTTCGACTACGCGAAGACGCCGGCGGAGCTCCTGGCTGTGTTCCGTGAATGCTACGGCCCGACGATGAACGCGTTCGACGCTGCGGAGAAGAGCGGCCGCTCCGCCGACTTGCAGAAGGAACTCGTGGCGCTCTTCGAGAGCCAGAACCGGAGCTCCAAACCAGGGAGCACGTCCATTCCGGCGACCTTTCTCCGCGTCACGGTCAGCGCGTAAACAAGGGCGGACGACCGGAGTCGAACCGAGTCCAGAAAAGCGATATCGAGGTGCGAGGCGCGATTGGGGCGCGCCGCGATGAAGATCATTGCCCTCGTTGCTCTGATCATTCCTTCCCGAGCCTATGGCGGCGCCGGCTTCTCCGACGACGGCGCGAGCATAGTTCTTCTCGTCGGCGTGGGCATAGTTCTTCTCGTCGGCGTGACCATGGCGCTTTTCACCGTCATCGCGACGGGAGCGCTCGCGGTACGTTGGCTATCCCGTGGGGGGGCGTCTCGCACTCTCGTGTGGGGCGCGGCGTGCTTTCCCCTGAGCGTCGTACTCGGCATCGTAGTCGTGGCGCAGAGCGGCCCCTTTGGAATCGGAGCGAGCCTGACGGACCCGAGCACCTACTTCTTCGGCTGCGTGTACGGAGGTTTCTTCTGCGTGCTTGCGCTACCCGCTGTCCTCGTCACCGCCTTCCTGAATTCGCGCGTCGATGATTCGCGTCTCCGCGCGGGGCCGGAGAGCACCTCCTCGGATCGCGACAGCTCCTAGCTGCTCGACGTCACTGCGGATCCGGCTAGGAACCGCCGCCCGCGCGATGCGGATCCGTGAGGAGGCCCAGCTGCCGATAGAGATCCCGACGTCGTTCGTTCGTGACGTCACGGCTGCGATAGGCGCGCGACGACCGGTGTGGCTGCGGGCGGCGATCGCACTGTCCGTCCAGCACGGACCGGAGTATCCCCGGGTAGTGCTCCAGCATGAGCATGTAGTTCCGATATCGGAGATCGAAAGGAGTGATGTCGTCAGGAAGATCCTCGTGAGCAATGGATGCAATGATATCGCCTGTGTCGACACCTTCGTCGAGAAAATGGAAGGTCACGCCGGCAGTCTGCAGGTCTCTGTTCAATCGCTGCCAGAACTCGACGAACGTTCCTCTGTACTCCGGCAGAAGCGAGTAGTGGCAATTCACCGCACCGAGTCGAGCTAGGTTGAAGATGTGCTTGTGGAGGATCCTGGTGCGAAAGACTGCGATGACCTCGGGCCGCTGCGTCGTCAGAGCGTCCCGGCATTGATCCCCGTTGAGGTTGTCCACGCGGAGTCTCGTAACCGACGACGGCCACTCCGAGTACGAAGCCGGATAGTGCTCCGTGACTCGGCGCTGGGCGGCGTTCAACAACTCGATTTCGATATGCCGCTCGGGGGGCATCCACGATTCGATCGCCGGTCGCACTCGAAACACGCCCGCGAGGTATCGGAGGAGACGTCGCGCGGCCCACGTGAGGCGAGTCGAAGGCGGTGATTCGATGACGATCAGGTGCAAGAGACCGGCCGCGTTCAGAACGTTGGCGAGAACTCTCGATGCCGGCCCCTCGACCGTGAGCAGAGCCACAGACTCTGCGGCGTCTCTGCCTCGTTGGCTGTTCATTTCGCCTGACGTCCGCTTTTGCTCCGGGGTTGGCGCCGTTTCTTCCCGTAGGCTTCCCTGATCGGGGATTGTCCGGTTGGATTAAGTGCAGCGCAATGCCTCGTGCCTCGTGACGATGGGGACCTGAGCACCAGACCGGGCCATGGCACCCGGCGGGTTGCGCATGCTACAGGCGCGCATGCCAGCACCCGCCAGCGACGCCAAGCTCTTCGACGTCATGTACACGTGCCGCGCGATGCGACGGCTGCGTCC
>Ga0111539_10007849_pt1 | contig 13628 bp, 9 predicted proteins | sample RhiMethybrSRZTD1_FD_79667 | JGI IMG/M metagenome (GOLD analysis project Ga0111539, IMG submission 79667) | Populus rhizosphere microbial communities from Tennessee, USA - Rhizosphere MetaG P. TD hybrid SRZTD1 (version 2) (version 2) | ecosystem: Host-associated > Plants > Roots > Rhizosphere >...
ACCCGGTTCCCTTGACGGAAACCATGCATTCGGTCGATTCAATCCGGCTGCAGGCGTCACATATACGCCTGTTGAAGCGATCAACCTTTACTTCGGGTATAGCGAAGGCAGTCGCGCCGCGACCTCCATTGAACTCGGGTGCGCCGATCCGGCTCAGCCGTGCAAGTTGCCGAACGCTATGGCTGGGGATCCTCCTCTTCAGCAAGTGGTGACGCGAACCTTTGAGACCGGCATTCGAAGCCTGACCGCCAGCCCGTTTTTGTGGAGCTTCGGATACTTCGTCGCGAACAATTACGACGACATCCTCTTCGTCACTTCGACGCAATCGGGATTTGGATATTTCCGGAACTTCGGCAGAACGAAGCGGGAAGGGGTGGAGGTTTCGCTGTCGAGGACGTTCAAGAAGAAAGTGATTGTCGGCAGCGGGTACACGTTCTTGAATTCCACATACGCCAGTACGGAAACGGTCAACGGGTCGGGCAACAGCACCAGCGATACCGGCTCCGGGCTGGAAGGAGTCATACAAATCCAGCCCGGCGACCACATCCCACTAAGCCCGAGGCATATGCTGAAGACCTTCCTGGATTACACCGCGACTTCGCGGCTCTCGTTCAATCTCAACCTGATTGCCGCGTCCAGTTCATTCGCTCGCGGCAACGAAAACAATCTCCATGAGCCCGACGGCCTTTACTACCTCGGTTCGGGCAAGTCTCCGGGCTACGGCATCGTGAACGCGGGCTCACGATTCGAGATTCACCGGAACCTCGAGTTGGTGGCACAACTCAGCAACGTCTTCAACAAACGCTACTCGACGGCGGCACAACTTGGCGCCACAGGCTTCACCACCGACGCGGCGTTCATCGCCAGGCCGTTCCCGGCCATTGGCGGCGAATTTCCTCTCCAACAGACCACGTTTTACGCTCCCGGAGCGCCAAGGGCGTTCTCCATCGGAACCCGAGTGAAATTCTGAGCACGGGCACGCATACGTTGTAAAATCCGGCCCCTATGGGAAAGAAGGCAAAAGCAAGACGTGAAGCAAACGTAGACCCCTTCGTAGTCAGCGGTCCGGAGATGCGGATGTCTCCAAACTACCCGCTGCTGGCACTCAGCGGTCTGGGAATGATACTGGCAGGCTATCTGGCGTGGACGAGTCTTGGCGGCGAGGCCGTGAAGGGCTGTGGGGTCGGCAGTGCTTGCGACGTGGTACTTCACAGCAAGTGGGCAACGCTACTCGGGCTTCCGACGGCACTGTGGGGATTTCTGACATACACGTTGCTGGCAGGCATCGCATTAATCGAGCGACGTGTGCATCGCCACTGGAAAGCTGCCTGGATTGTTTCGTTCTTCGGTATTTTTTACAGCGCTTACCTGACTACGGTGTCACTGACGATTCTCAACGCAGCGTGCCCGTACTGCCTGACATCACTAGGGTTGATGAGCGCAATCTTCCTTGTGGTCACTCTCCAACGCCCCCGAACTTTGGAAGACTTTTCCTGGGCAACCTGGATGGCCAGGGCTGCGCCGGCCGCAGGCGGCTTGATCCTTCTGTTGCATCTGAACTACACCGGCGTTTTGGGTCGTCCTCCCGAGGTTGAGGATCCCCTTGCGGTCGCGTTAGCGGATCACCTCTCGCAAAGAGGCGTGAAATTCTATGGCGCGTCGTGGTGTCCTCACTGTCAGGCGCAGAAGGCGCTCTTCGGAGTCGCAGCGAGGCGCCTGCCGTATATCGAGTGCAGTCCCGAAGGACAAGGGAAGCCTCAATCGGCGGAGTGCAAGGCGGCAAATATTGAGAGCTATCCGACCTGGGTATTCCCGGACAACAAGCGGGTGGCTGAAACGCTTTCCCTCAAGCAATTGGCAGATGCCACGGGATTCAAGGCTCCACAATCGACCGCTGCACCGTAGGTAGCGTACAGGATGGATCAACTGGGCCAACAATCAGTGCAACAAGCCAAACAGTCAACACCGAACAGTCAGCAGTCAATGGTCAGCCGCTAAAAATTTCTGTTGCTGTTGACGTGATGCGTGGCCGTGCGGAACGAGTGCCTTCCATTGACCATTGACTGCTGACTGTTCGGTGTTGACTGTTGGACTTGTTGCACTGATTGTTGGCCCAAAACGGTCATTTCCAAGACCTACCATTCATACCTCAGGCCCAGCTGAAAGCTCCGCGGCGTCTGAAATCTCACCGGGAATCGCCACTTCTCTGTCGGCGACGTCATGTCTCCCTCGACAGTCGCCAGGGACAGATTGCGCAGGTTGAACACGTCGAGGCTGGCCGTCAGGCGACCTGTCTTCATCGCGAAGGCGCGCGAAATACGCATATCCAGAGTTTCGTAGTGTTGCGTCATGGAGCCGACGTTAGACGCAGCCTCGCCCGGTCCCCGTTGCGCGGTACGTACTCCAATGACGCCCTGGTTCAATCCTTCGACTACCAGAACGCGGCTATAAGGCAAGCCGTCCTGGTAGCTTCCGATGAGAGACATTCGGAGCTTCCACAACAGATCCGCGGTTGCCTGAAATCGTCCCAGCGTTCCCCGGTCGAAGAACGTGCTGCCTCGCGCAAGGATGGACTTGTTGGGATCGTCAAACACGCCAGCAAAAGCACTGGTGTCGTTTTGTTCTGCAGTGGAACCTGGAGCTGTCGACGCAACCGCGCGGTATCGTGTCACGGTAGCATCCCAGCGAACACGGTGAGACACAAAGCGCAGCGTTAACTCCATTCCTTCGGAATGGGAACTGAACCCACTGGGATTTGTTAACACATAACGGTCTCTCCCCAATGTCTCCGGCTTCTGGTTGAAAACCGTGATCGGCGCGTCATCTTCCGTATTCGCGATGGCATCGGGGCCATAGTCCGTTGTCTGAACCGGCGCGTAAGCCGAGAAGGGCACGCCCTCATTCACAAGGGACATGAGGCGTTGCGTGGTTCGTCGGAATCCGAATACTTCGAATGAGAATCGCCACAGCCCTCCCTGCGTAAAACCCATCGTGAATTCCGATGTGAGAGGATTCCGAAGTCGAGGGTCCAGGCGCGTATATGGAGAGCCGCTGACCTTAAGGAGTCGTCCGGCTTCACCTTCCTGAAACTGACGATCGTGGTTGAGGTCATTCCATAAGAAATTCCTGGTGCCGAAGCCTTCGGGATTCGCCGCGTTCCAGGCATTCACTGTCGGTTGATCGTAGATCCTCGACACGCTCGCGCGCAGGACCAACGGTCGACGATTCATGATCTGAAACGCAGTGCCTAGATTGCCTCCTACGTTGGACCAAAAGATGCGGTTCATAGATTGTCCGGAAGCCAGCACACTGGCCCCCTCGGAAAGGTCTGCCGAAGCACCGAACGTAAAACTCAATCGTGAAACCGAAGTCTTATCGGAGGCGTGAAGCTCGACCTGGCGAATCCGATCGTATGTTTGATTTGGAGTGGTCAACAAACGTACGGAGTATGGCGACTGATAGAAGAACAGGAGGTTCACACCGTCGATCGCATCGTTGTTTTTCGTCAACGAAGCGTATCGATAGCTGGCTCCCGTCGAAATGCGATGATCGCCGCCGAGAACTTTACGGGCCATGGAGTAGTTTGCGGATCCTTCCCAGACTGCGGACTCAAAAGAGGTGACCAGGGGCGCGGGGCCACGCCTGGTGTTGCTGATCATTTCGTACGCTTCGGTCTCACTCCGCAAAAGCCTTGGGAAGACTCCGTCAACGATATAGCCCGGGTAAAGGTCCTCTTCACTGTGCCCGGTAGCGTTGTCCTGAAACTTTCCGTTCAGACGGCTGATTGCAGCTCCGCCTCGCACTTCCCACACGTCACCAGACGACCTCGAATGCGTCCAGATTGCCTGCAACTGGCGGTAGGTCTGGTATTGACGGATGGCCGACGCTCGAGTGACTTGCGGGCTGGCCTCCGCCTGTGGTTCTCGCCGTTGCTGTAGCGAACTGTAGATGGTCAGGCGATTCTGCGGTGAAAGTTGACCGACTAGGTTCAGCGTCTCCTGCCCGAGTGTTCCCGAGACCGGCAGATCGTGATTGCGAACCCTCTTCTCTGCGTCCCGGATCGACAGCGCCGTGAAATATGTCCACTGCGAACGGCCAATGGGTCCGCCGAGTTGGAACCCCCCATTCAAAAAACGTTTCCATCGTTCGTCGGACTGCGTGAGACCGAACTCACGGTAGCGTGGAGTCACATTTGAACTCTGCAGGGCACCAGCCTGAAAAAGGATCCGCGCCTGCCCGTGCGGTTCCCGGCTTCCGGTTTTCGGTATGAGTTCGATGTGTGCGCCGGGTCCTGTATGTCGAGTTTTCGAAGTTCCAACACTGTAAACGACGCTTTCCATCGCCGAAAGGTCGGGGAACCCGAGCAATCCCTCGCCGGCGGGATGCGTAATTGTCATGCCGTTGACGAGAGCCTGGTTCTGCTGGAGCGAGCTGCCCCGCACGCCGAGGCGGAGCTGTCGATAGCTGTGAAGACCGGAGATATCGAAACGATCGGTAACCACCGATGGCTCCGTCATGTTGAGGAACGACCACAACGAATCGGTGCCCGGCTGAAACTTCATGCTTTCCGTAGAAATGACGCGCTCCGACGACGCGACGGCAGGACGCTTACTGTAGCGCCGCTGAATCAACCATGCGTCGTTCCCGCCGCTGCCTTGATTGCGCTGAAGAATGACCGACAGGTCGATCGACGAGTCTTCGTGTAATACCGCATTGTACGAACCCACCATCGACGTCGAGGAGTGCTTGAACTGCAGAGTACGGATACCGGGTTCGGCGAACTCAACCGAGAACCGTCCGGCGGCGTTCGTTGAAACAAGCAGCGCTTGTCCTTGTTGAATCCACCGAACAGACACATAGGGAAGAGGCTGGCCGTCGTCAGACGTGACAGTGCCCGAAACCGTTGAGGATGAGTTCTGCGCAAAAGTTGCATCGACAAAGGCGATCGAAAGGAATAAGGCCAGGAGCGTCCGGAGCATTTCAGCCTGCTTTCGTGAAAGGTAGTCGAGCCATTAGCAACACGTGTACCCGCAAATTCATTTGTGGATTGAGTCGGGTGAGGATTCTAGCGCGTGACGCTGGATTCGCAGCGACAGAATTTACTCAAGCGCAAACACCATCGGCCTTATCATCGCGGCAGCCTCAGAAGCAAGGAGACTGTCGATGCCTGAAATCTTTGATTCCGTGAATTTCAACCGCAGCAGCGGAAGAAAATTCGTGATCCGGGTCGTTATCGTCATTGTCGCGTTGTTGTTCCTCACAATTTTGTGGCCGTTCGGCACGATTCAGGCAGGTGAGCGTGGAGTGCATTTGAGATTCACCGCTGTTACGGGAAAGGTATTCAATGAAGGGTTGTTCATACGCTTACCCATGGTTGAATCCGTTCAAAAAATCGACATTAAGATTCAGAAAGTGGAGACAACGGCCGCGGCAGCTTCAAAGGATCTGCAGACTGTGCATTCGACCGTTGCACTGAACTTCCACATCGACCCCGCCCGGGTAGCGAACATCTATCAGGATGTTGGTATGCAATATAGGGAACGCATCATCGATCCGGCGATGCAGGAATCGATCAAGAGTTCGACTGCGCGGTTTACGGCTGAGGAGCTCATAACGAAACGCGAACTCGTGCGAGACGATATCAAGAATCAACTCCGGGCCAAACTGAAGGAGCACGATATCCTTGTCGACGAATTCAACATTGTCGACTTTCAGTTTTCCAAGGTTTTCAACGACGCTATCGAGGCGAAGGTCACCGCCGAGCAGCAGGCTCTTGCCGCGAGAAACAAACTCGAGCAGATCAAGTTTGAGGCCGAGCAAAAAGTCGCGGAAGCAAAGGGAAAGGCTGAGGCAATCACGATTGAGTCCAACGCACTTCGATCGAACCCGCAAATCCTGGAACTTCGGGCGCTGGAAAAGTGGAATGGAGTTCTGCCCCAGGTTACCAGCGGAGCTGTGCCGTTTATAAACTTGAAGTAGGTCTTTCGATTCGGACGAATCCATTCACCGCATCAAGGACCTTGAGAACGTCCTTGATGCGGTGAATGGATTCGTCCAAGAACTCACGCGGCCCCGCGTGCTCGGGCTTCCGCCGCTATTGGCGCTGTCACAGAGAGCAAACCGTTCCTGTACTCGGCTCTCACCCTATTGGGGTCCACGCGTTTTGGAAAGCGAATCGAGCGGAATAAAAACCCTGATTGAAATTCGGTATAACAGAGCTCTTCCTTTTCCTCTCTCTTCTCGAATTTTGTATCACTCCGAATAAGCAATTCTTCCGGTGTGACCTCAATCCGAATCTCTTTTGGATCCATGCCCGCCAGTGCCGCCTGAAGCTCAAAGTGAGTATCTTTCTCTTTCAGTTCGACTGCGGGTTTCCAGACCAGCTCTTTTTCAGCCTGAAACCAGTCGTCCAATTCCCTGCCGAAGATGGATCCGTTTGCCTCAAAGATTTCGTGCGCACGGCGCGTGATCCGCTCTTCCATCCGATGAATCTGGTCCCACAGGGTTTCGGACTTTTGGACAACAACATCTCCCATTGTTCGTCTCCCATATGTTCGGGGCGACCGTGCCCCGGGTTAACCGTCCTCAGTGGAGTCGATCTCAAATTGTCAGCGTGATAACAGGCATGATAGCCCCCGAGCCCGCGACTTGTACAGACAGTGTGGACATGCGATTGCAACGTTCCACAGTGGAGGATACGATCATGAAGAATCAGACACATCCAGAGTTCAAGGGCTCGAGACGGAGTCGCAAAGACCATGCGACGACATCCGGGAAATCCCGAGAGATGATGAAAAAGGGTTCTGGAAAACGAGGGGCAACGGGAACGCACTCCAAGTTCCTGGTGGGATGACGGGGCTCCGACTGTTCGGAACTGCTTTAACCGCGGATTACGCGGATGGAGCGGATTACGCGGATGGATCGCTGCGGTACGCCGCTTTCGGCGGCCATCTCACTACCCTCGGGTTCCCCCACGCGTCTTAGCGTCGGGCCCACGAAAGGATCTACTGTGTTGACGAAAGCAGATATGAGCGAGCAGCCCGCTACAGAGACTCTCAAGGACTTGCGGATAGAGCGCGGACTTTGCCATGTGACCTTTGCGTATGACGCCGCCCGCTTTATCAACCTGGGTGAAGCGGAGCGGCGTATTCGCAAGACTACTGCCGAGCGTCAGACGCTGCCACACAAACGCCGTACGCCGGGCTATTTCGAGTACAAGCCGCCGCCGCTGCGCGTCACGTATCCATGCGAGTCCGTCCAGGTGGGACCGTGCGCAACGCGATCGACTGTGGACCTGGTACTTTTCGACTTTGGTGCAGTAACGGCGGACTACACGATTCCGCTTCAGGGCTCATTTGACGATTTGCTGACACTCAGTGAAGGCCTCTATGACAACGCATTCCTTCTAACGGATTCGAGAAAGCGGATCGAAGAACTGATCAAGACGCTGGGCGATGCCGCCACGCTCGCGAATCTCGCGGACGTCGTGGAGGATTACGTCATTTTCGAAATCGAGTCGTTATCGCGTCCCGTCGATCTGTCACGGCTTCAGAACGAGTATCGGCGGCAAATCGCGCAGATACTCCGAGCGGAACGGCGTCCCTTATCGAATCAGGAAGTAGATGATGCGTTCGCTGCGATCCTCTCCTACGGCACAGACGATGTTGCGATCGTGGACTGGAATGCCGCGCTGCTGGTGGACCGTGAAGGCACAGAGATTCGCGAGGTTCTCCAGTTCGCAAACGTCGAGCTTGTGGAGATGCGCTATCTCGAGCAAAAGCTCGACTCCTCTCTGGACAAAGCCTACGAAATGATCTCCAAACGTCCGCGTGGATTGCTGGGACGACTCAGGGGCCACGGGTCGGCATTGCGAGGCATCGCCGAGCTTCAGGTGGATAGCGCAACGCTGTTTGAAGGCGTCAACAACGCGTTAAAGCTGCTGGGCGATCAGTACCTGGCCCGCGTTTATCGCGTGGTCAGCCAGCGCTTTCATCTCGACGATTGGGACTCCAGCATTCTTCGAAAACTTCAGACCCTGGAAAGTATCTACCAGAAGATGTCGGATCAGGCAGCGACGCGCCGGATGGAAATACTGGAGTGGGCAATCATCATCCTATTCGTATTCTCGATCATTCTCGAGGTGATGCATCTCCGTATTCCGTGAGGCAGTCGGCAGCGCGAGGTCGGCCACAAGCGGAAGGTGATCGGAAGCCACGAGGGCGGTACGGCTTCGATGTCGATACAAGCGTTTCAGGCCCAGCGTCTGATCGAAGTAAATGTGATCGAGAGGGAAGATCGGAAACCGTCCCGGAAACGTACGGAATCTTCGAAGATTTCGACGCACATTGGCTTTATTGAGATGAGGGGTCATCCGTGGAGTGACAGAGCCCCGGAGCCACTCATTGAAGTCTCCCAGAACAATCCGTGGGCCACGCAATTCGTCATTGGTAATGATTCCGCCATCGATCAGCTTGCGGGTTTGTTTGCGTTGTTCGAAAAACCGGGTTCCAAAGTGAACGTTGAAAATGTGGAGAAGGTGATCGTTAAACCGGAGGTCAGCACGCAGGCAGCCGCGCCGCTCACGCCCGCCCGCGGAGATGTCGTAGTTCTGGTGGCTTTGTATGGGAAAACGGGTCAGCAGGACATTCCCGTACCCGCCACCCTGGTGCCGGCGATTCTCGCCAAACGCAAAGTGAAATCCCAATTCCTCCGCGACAAACCTTGCCTGATCCTCTTCCGGGGACCCACCCTCCAGGCTCACAACTTCTTGTAATGCAATGATATCGGCGTGCAACTCCCTCAATACGTGGGCGATGCGGTCCGGGCGGACGCGCCTGTCCATACCACGACACTTATGGATGTTATAGGTGACGATCCGGAGAACGGGACGGGAATCACTCATTTGAAACAGGGTGTATCGATTCAAAATTGCGACCGATTGTCATCCTAACATGGCATCCGACTCGAGGGAACCCTTCGGCGACATAACTGTCACGCTCCATGAGGTTGCTGCGAAGCCTTGTGGTGCAGAAGATGCCGGGAAAACCATAGCCCCGGAGCCATCGGCAAGAGAAACGTAATGACGCGAAACAAGATAGTCGCCGCGAGGGCTGCCGCGACCGAAATGTCCTCCGTCGTCAGCATCAGAACAACCGTCGCGTCAAAGGTTCCCAGGCCCGCAGGGACCACGCCTGCCGTACGAACCAGATTCGCGATCATGAAGCTGGAGAACGCGTGGCCGGGGCTGACGGCAACGCCCAGAGAGCGGACGAGAGTCCACAGCGTGAGACCATCCAGCAGGAATGTCAGGAGTTGAAACAGCGTGGCTTCCGCCTGGATCCGGGAATTGCGCACCATCGAAGCATCCGCGTCGCGCATCGCCACCAGTGAACTCCGAACGATAAAGAACCGGCCCACAGGCCCAAGCCGCGCCGCTACATCTTTTCCGCACAACTTAAGCATGCCGAGGCTTACAGCCGCGCTGAAGAGCATAAAGACGATCGACAAGACAATCGTCACTGTAGAGGCCTTTTCCGAAAGAAGCAGGACCGCGAGCGCTACTGCCAGAGACAACACATAGGCGAAGAAAAACGACGTGGTGTTGATCACAGCAGCAGCAAAGACCGTTTTCCGACGCAGCGCGTGGTGGTCCAAAACACGACCAACGATAAGGGCGCCGCTGAAACCCGCCGACGGGAGCGCCTGGTCTACGAAGAGTTTGATCAACGCCAGTTTGTACACGGCCCAGGCCGACAGGTACCGGCCATCCATCCACCCGACCCTTCGCCAGATTTCTCCCTGCGTCGCGTAGGTGCCCACTTGAAACAGAAGAGCGACAACAAACCAATAGGGATTCGCCTGGCGAGCCAACCTCACAAACGCCTGTTCTTCGGAGAAATGACGGGCAACGACGACAACTCCGGCGAAAAAGCCAATGCCCACCAGAAGACGCAGCCAGCGCTCCTTGATCACGAGATTGGCCTCATCTATCCGATGTTGCCACAGAACCGCGGATTCCACGGATGAGATGATTACAACGCCTTACTTATCCCGAGGCCGAACATAGACGGTCGTCTCCGTGTTCAACGTCGCAATTTCGACAGCTTCGTCGTCATCCTGGATACGATGAACGACGCGTGAGGGCAGAAACAAAATGTGTTTCACGAGCTTGTTATCCAGCTTCACAGTGACGTTGATCCGCGGATTCTGCTGATCCTCAAGATCCAGCTCCATGGACTCCAGCGGACTCTCGTGGGATACGACCTCTTCCTTTGTAACCGTGTCCCGTGTCTCAATCTTTGTGGGCCAGCCATGATGCAAACGTCCAAATCTTTCCATAAACGGGCCCCATTGAGTTTCCGGGATCACAACCGCAGGTGGCGTCGAGGGCTTAAAGTTGTAGGACTTACCTTTTCTAGACACAGTGTCCTGTCTTCCTTTCGGTGATTGCCTTAAGGACTTTTTGCAATTTGGAGTCCACGCACAAAACGGTTTGGTCGCCGCGTACGCGGCGTGTTACAACCAACGGCCATGAATCTGACAATATTGGCCTTGTCCTTTATAGGGATCCTTGCAGTCGCGTATTTCACCTACGGATCATGGGTTGCCAAGCAGTTTCGTATCGATGATGGCCGCAAAACTCCCGCGCACACACAGAACGATGGTGTGGACTTCGTCCCGACGCGGCCGTTCTATCTATTCGGCCAGCACTTTTCCGCAATTGCGGCAGCAGGGCCCATAGCCGGCCCGATCCTGGCCGCACAGAACTGGGGTTGGTTCCCTGCTCTGTTGTGGATCGGGTTCGGCGTTGTTTTCATTGGAGCCGTTCACGACTTCTCGAGCCTCACCGCTTCCGTGCGTCATGGCGCACGGTCCATTGCTGAGATCACACGCGAACACCTGGGGACAGGCGCCGGCCGCGCAATGATGCTGTTCATCTGGATTGTTTTGATCTACGTCATCATCGCATTCACGCAAATCACAGCAGGAACATTCGTAAGCGCGTCCGAAGAACTGCAGGGCGTGCAGGTACAGTTCAATCCCGGTGGGGCGGTTGCTGCGGCCAGCATCTTCTATCTGGCGCTTGCCGTCGTGATGGGTATCGTGGACCGATACCTCCATCCGCCGCTCTGGCTCATGACTGCGATCTTTGTACCCGCAGCGCTCGCCACGTCCTGGTTTGGAACCTATGTCTCGACTTACTTCATCGCAGATGCAACAACGTGGGGAATTCTGATTCTTGCTTACTGCTGCGTGGCATCGGTGATGCCCGTGTGGGCTTTGCTGCAGCCCAGGGGCTATCTCGGCGGTTTCATTCTCTATCTCGCATTGGGTCTTGGAGTGATCGGAGTGCTATTCGGCGGGTATGAAATCAAACAGCCCGCATTCAAAGCATGGGATCTGGGGACGTCGACAGGAACTCTCTTCCCGTTCCTGTTTGTCACAATCGCATGCGGCGCCTGTTCCGGCTTTCATGGTCTTGTCTGCAGCGGAACGACATCCAAACAGGTCGATCGTGAATCGGACTGCAAGACCGTCGGTTATGGCGCAATGCTTGCGGAGGCGTTCGTGGCACTGATTGCCATGGTCACAATCATGATTGTCACGTCCGACGACGTGAAGGGATTGGCAGCGGGCACCATCTACGGTAACGGCATTGGCCGGTTCATGACGCTGATAATCGGGGAGCAGAATCTTGCTTTCGCCATTACGTTCGGCGCGATGGCGTTTTCCACATTCGTCTTTGACACTCTCGATGTCGGCACGCGCCTCGGACGTTACATCGTTCAGGAACTTTTTGGATGGAAGGGGGCTCTCGGCATCGTTGGCGGAACACTACTGACGATGGGCTTGCCTTTCTACGTGATTGCCACCGGCGGCGGCGGCTCGTCTTACATCAACTTCTGGACGCTGTTCGGCGCATCCAATCAATTGCTCGCCGCGTTGACGTTGTTGTCCATCACCGTGTGGCTATCGAATGCTCGCCAGCGGTTCGGCTTTACGCTCTTTCCCATGGCGTTCGTGCTTGTGATGACGCTGTGGGCTCTGGGCAAGTTGACGCTGGTGAATTTCCAGACTTCCAAAGGCCTGGACATTCAATTTTTCAACGGAGTTGCTGCGAGCGCCCTCATCGTACTGGCGCTCTACCTTGCCGTCTCTGCACTCATGAAGCTGCGAATCGAGCGCGGGCGCATGATGCCGACCGCACCCGATGTCGCTGGAGACTGACCGGAAAATTTGAAAATTGGACGAATCCCTTTTTAACCGCGGATTACGCGGATGGGAACGGATTACACGGATCGATCCGTGCAATCCGTTCCCATCCGCGTAATCCGCGGTTAAGTTATTTTGAACTATGCATGAATCCGCTCTCATTCTCACGCTCACCGGCAGCCTCGTCGCAGCCCTGGCTTTAGGATTTGTGACCCAACGGCTTGGCTTTTCGCCAATCGTGGGGTACCTCCTCGCCGGCCTGCTCGTCGGCCCGCACACGCCGGGGTTCGTCGCGGACTCCAACCTCGCCACAGAGTTCGCGGAAGTCGGAATCATTCTGCTGATGTTCGGCGTTGGTCTGCACTTTCACTTGAAGGACCTGCTTGCGGTTCGCAACATTGCCATCGCTGGAGCGCTTGGACAGAGCGCCGTGGCGACTGCGCTCGGCTTCATAGCCGCGCGTAGCTTCGGTTGGTCCTCGCCGGCGAGCATCGCGTTCGGACTCGCCCTCTCGGTCGCGAGCACGGTCATGCTTACACGCGTCCTGGTGGACAACGAGCATTTGCAGACGCCGGTCGGAAGAATTGCCATCGGATGGCTTCTGATCGAAGACGTTCTTACAGTTATCGTTCTCGTCCTTCTACCTTCGGTTTTTTCCGGGGGACCGACAGACCTGGCATCCGTCGCCAAAGCGGTGGTCCTCACGACGGGAAAACTGCTGCTTTTGGGTCTTTTCGCGTTCTTCATTGGAGGCCGACTGATTCCCCGAATCCTGAATGGCGTAGCCGGGACGCGGTCTCGCGAGTTGTTTACGCTCGCCGTGCTTGTGCTGGCCCTCGGAATCGCCGTGGGCTCCGCACAGCTGTTTGGTGTCTCGATGGCGATTGGCGCGTTTCTTGGTGGAATGATCGTCGGGCAATCCGAATTCAGTTTTCGCGCTGCATCGGAAGCATTACCGATGCGCGACGCGTTCGCCGTGCTCTTTTTTGTTTCGGTCGGAATGCTTTTCGATCCGGCCACCCTGCTGGGTACGCCGGGCCTGTTGCTCGCAACCCTGGGTATCGTGATTGTGGGCAAGCCGGTCGCGGCATTCCTGATCGCGGCGCTGTTCGGATACGGCTCCAGCGTTGCTATTCCGGTCGGGATCGCACTGGGTCAGGTGGGCGAGTTCTCGCTGATCCTGGCGACCACCGGTACACAACTTGGGATCTTTCCGGAGACAGCAGCAAATCTCGTGGTGGCAGCGGCGATGCTGTCGTTGACTGTGAATCCGATTTTCTATCGATCGGCGGGATGGCTCGAGTCCGTCCTGCGTAAATTGCCAGGTCTCTGGCGTCTTTTCAACCCACAACCGTCGAGCCTCGGTTCTGCAGATGCACCGCCTGCGACGGCGCGCTACCACGCCGTGGTTGTCA
>Ga0111539_10007850_pt1 | contig 13625 bp, 11 predicted proteins | sample RhiMethybrSRZTD1_FD_79667 | JGI IMG/M metagenome (GOLD analysis project Ga0111539, IMG submission 79667) | Populus rhizosphere microbial communities from Tennessee, USA - Rhizosphere MetaG P. TD hybrid SRZTD1 (version 2) (version 2) | ecosystem: Host-associated > Plants > Roots > Rhizosphere >...
CCGGACCGTGGCCCTCTTCCTCGTCACGAGCCTCGTCAGCTTCGTGGCCGTGGTGATCGCCGGCTTCGGCGTCGCCTCCGGCCTCCTGGCCGGTGAGGCGAAGCTCGCGCTCACCCTCCTGCCCGGCGCCCTGGCGCTCCTGGTGATCGTCGGCGTCTTCGCGCTCTCACGTTCTCGCGGACCGGTGAGCAGCACGCCCTCCGGGCGGCTCGGCAAGGCGCTCGCGAGCACGCGCACGTATCTGCGCGACGGAGTGCGGGCGAGCGTCGAGCTGCTCCGCTCCGGCGACCGCCTGGTGATCGCCGGCGCGATCGGATACTTCGCCTTCGACGTCGCCGCGCTGGCGGCCGCCTTCCACGCGGTCGGGTCGGCCGGCCTCCCCATCGGCCTCCTCGTGCTCGCCTACACGCTCGGCCACGGCGGCGCGCTCGTGCCGATCCCCGGCAGCGCCGAGGGCGGCCTGATCGGCATGTTCGTGCTGTACGGCATGTCGCTCCCGACGGCCACGGCCGCGGTGCTCGCCTACCGAGCGCTCCACGCGGGCGTGCCGATGCTCCTCGGAGTGATCGGCCTGGCGGACGTCCGCCGCCTGCTCCGCGACCCCGCCCGGTCGCAGCTGGTCCCGCAGCCCGCCTAGGCGCTCAGACTCGCTCCCGCCGAGCTCGAGCGTTGGCGAAGAACCGACACCGGGTCGTCGGCTGACCCCTCTGGCCGCCGGGGCTTCGCGGGCCGAGTCTACGGTCCATGAACTCTCTCTCGCGCATGCTCCTGCTGGTCGTCGCCACGGGCGCGATGGCCCTTTCCATCCCCGCCGTGGCGAGCGCCACGGACTACTGCGTCCTGACGAGCTGTGGTGGGACGAACGTCAACACGCTGGAGGAGGCCCTCGACGAGGCGAAGAAGGCACCCGACGCCGATCGTGTGTTCCTGGGCACCGGCGAGTTCCACGCTCAGTCGAGCTTCGGCTTCGTCTACAACGCGGCAGGTCCGGTCGAGATCATCGGGACCAGCCGGAACGACACGTTCCTCACCGCCCCGCTCGGCGCCACGACCGTGCTGAACCTCAAGGGGGGTATCGGCTCGTCCGTCCACGACCTGTCGATCCAGATGCCGCGGTATGCGAACGGTTCCGCGCTGTACACCTCCAACACGGCTCGGCGGATACTCGTCCAGGAGGGGCAGGAGCAGTCACAGGGGCGTGACGGCGTCGAGCTCGTAAACGGCGGCAAGCTCGAGGAGTCCTCGGTTTTCCTGGCGCGCGACCCGAAGACCGCCGCAGTCGCGCTCGGGGTCGGGGGAGGCACGGTCCGCGACTCGAAGCTGGTGGGAGGAAGCGGCGTCGTGAGCCGGTACGGAGATGGCCTGATCGAGAGGTCGAGCATCAAGAGCTCGGAGTTCGGGGTGCGAGCGCTCCGCAACGTGACGACCGTGCGATCGACGTTCATCGGCTCGACGGCCGGCACAGGTCTTCGCGCCGATGCGCAGGGCGCCAGCACGACACTGAACGCCGACGGCGTCAGCATTTGGGCGGCCTATGTCCCCGATGCCGTCGGGGTGAGCGCGACCACCGCGCTCGCACCCATGCAGAACGCCCGGGTCAAGCTGACCAACTCGATTTACCGGGGCGGCGGCAAGGCGCTCGTCGCACAGAGCACCGACCAGGGTGAGGCGCAGGTGGCCGCGTCGTACTCGGACTACGACCCGGGCTTCGACACAGCGGATGGCGCCCACGCTCAGATCACGGAGGCGAACGTCTCGTATGTCGGCGATTCGGTCTTCACCGCGCCCGGGAGCGCCGACTTCACCCTGCCGGCGACCTCCAAGCTCATCGACGCCGGCGACCCGGGGACTGAGCAGGGCGTGGACCTCGCGGGCAAGCCTCTGGTTGCCGACGGCAACGGCGACGGGATCGCGCGCCGTGACCTCGGCGCCTACGAGCGCGAGGCGGCGGCTGGGGGCGGTGGCACGGGCACAGCCGACACCGTCGCTCCCGTCATTCGCCGGTTCAGCGCGACCAGGGCGAGGTTCCGCTACATCCTGAGCGAGCGGGCGCGCGTGACGGTCGCGATCAAGCGGATCGCCAAGCGAGGCGGCCACGTCCGTCTCAGGACCGTCGGGTCGCTCAAGCGCCGCGGAGCGGAGGGTGCGAACAGCATCCGGTTCCGCGCCCGGATCGGGAAGCGGGCACTCCGACCGGGGCGCTACGTGGCGGTGATCCGCGCGACCGACGCCGCGGGCAACCGGTCCAAGCCGCGGACGGCCGGCCTCAGGATCAAGCGATCCTGAGCGGACGCCGTTCGCGAAGCCGATCTGCAAGTAGCTAATTTGAAGGCATGCGTCGCGAACGGACTCGCCGTCGTAGCACTCCTCGCTGCCTGATCGCCCTAGCCGCCGCCATCTCGGTGGTCGGTCTGGTGGGGCCGGGCGTGGCGTCGGCCGCGGCGCCGGCGAAGCAGCTGTACGTCTCGCTGGGCGATTCCTACGCCTCGGGCTACCAGCCGGGTGTGGTGCCCGGCGAGTCCGGCAACACGCGCAACGGGTTCGCCTACCAGGTCCCCAGGTTTGCGGCGCCTCGCGGCCATCGGCTGAAGCTCGTCAATTTCGGCTGCGGCGGCGCGACCACCACGTCACTGATCTCCGCCAAGGGGTGCGCGCCGCTGGCGCTTGGCCCGGGCGGGCGGGCCTACCCGGACCAGACCCAGCTCGCGGCCGCCGCCGGATTCCTCCGAGCCCACCGCGGGAAGGTGGGGCTGGTCACGGTGTCGATCGGGGGCAACGACGTCACGAGATGCGCCTCTCAGCCCGACCCGGTGGGATGCGTGACCTCCGCGATCCCGGTGATCAGGCAGAACGTCACCCTGATCGCGAAGACGCTGCGCCGCGCGGCCGGCCCGCGGGTCCGGATAGTCGGGACCACCTATCCCGACGTGATCCTCGGCGCGTGGGTGAACGGCGATTCGGCATCCCGAGACCTCGCCTCGTTGTCGACCGTCGCCTTCAAGACGCTCATCAACCCGGCGCTCAAGGAGTCGTACGCGACGGCGAAGGCGCGCTTCGCCGACGTGACCGCGGCGTCGGGCGCGTACATCCCGCTCGACGTCGTGACGACGCTCAGGCCCTACGGAACCGTGCCGGTCGCCGTGGCGCGGGTCTGCGAGCTCACGTACTACTGCGCGCACGGCGACATCCATGCGCGCACCGACGGCTACGCGCTCATCGCGCGGCTCGTCGCCGCCCAGCTGCCGCGGCGGTAGGCGTCGCGATCGGCGGGCTCCACTGGCGCCCGCGGTGAGGCCGCGAGCTGCTGCTCGAAGAGCGCACGCGCGTTCGGCAGGGCGCCCGGTCCGGACAGCCGGTAGCGCGGCGGCAGCATCGGCCCGAAGACCAGCGGCTCGCCCAGCCCTTCCCACTCAGCCGGGTCTGGGGCGACCCCGAGCTCCTCGGAGAGCGTGAGCGCAAGCGCGTTGTGTGCGTCGAGCGGCGGCCTCGGCTGCGCGATCGCCCGCCGCATCGCGGGGTCGTCCGGCAGCGCCACATCGCCACTCCACACTGCCGTGATCCATCGTGCCTGCAGCTCCAGCAGGGGGAAGTACGGCCCCTGCGCGAGGAACTGGCCCATGACGCCCAGGCCCCACAGGTCCGGGTGGAAGGTCCGCTGGTAGAGCGCGAGGTCCTCGCCGATCACCCCGCGGACGTCCTCGCCGAGGAATGGGATATCCACGTCGTAGCCGGTCGCGCAGATGATCGCGTCGACATCGGCGGTGGAGCCGTCGGTGAAGGTGGCCGTGCGTCCCCGAACCGCTTCGATGCCCGGGCGGCAGACGATGCGGCCCTCGCTCACCTGCGCCAGGTAGTCCTGGCAGAGCGAGAGGCCGGCCACGCGCACGTCCTGATCCGGCTCGGGCGCGCCGAAGGCGGCCGGGTTCCCCGCCACGCGCTCGATGCGCTCGCGCTGCCGGCGGCTCCATTCGCCGGGGTCGAGGTGGCGGCGCTCGAGCGCGCCGAACAGCGTGTACCACTGCCAATCGGACGAGACGCCCTCGACCACCTTCTGGATCACGTAGCGCGGCTTGCGGAAGGCGGAGATCACCTGCGTGTACGGCGCCAGGTCGGAGGCGATCTCGAGGCCGCTGATCCCGTTGCCGTACACCAGGGTGGGCCGGTCCCGGAACGCCTCGGCCCCCGGGTAGTCGTAGGCGTGGATGAGCTCACCGGCGAACCCCTCCACCACGCGAGGCAGGCGCGGATTGCGGAACCGCCCGGACGCCACGACGACCGCGTCGAACGGCTCGCCGTCCACGGTCCATCCCGAGCGCACATGCTCGACCGCGGTGTCGAAACGGATGCGCTCGACCACGCCGAACGCCCTCGCGTAGGCCTCGAGGTACGCGTGAATCTGCTCCGCGGCCGGATGAAGGGGATGGTCGGCCGGCGCCGGGAAGTCGGAGAACGCGGTCATCGCCCGGCTCGTGTTCGTGTGCATCCCTGGCCACACGCCGCTGTGATCGGCCGTCGTGTGCCATTGGCCGCCCAGCGCCCCGCTCGCCTCGAACACCGCGACGTCGAAGCCAGCGTCGAGCGCGTGCTTTGCGGCCACGATGCCGGACGGACCGGCCCCGATGATCGCTACGCGGGCGCCATCACGGAGTCGCACGCGCCGACACTAGCCGCAATCAGTCGGGGTACTCGTCCTTGCGCCAGGCGCGCGGCTCCTCGGGCGGAGCCTTGGGCGTGCGCTCCTGCAGGAATGAGTTGTACGGAGCGACGAACGGATCGGGCGCCGACACGGTGTAGGTGTGGTACACGGTGCCGTTGTCGCGAGCGAACGCGATGAAGCTCGGGTTCTCACGCAGGCCGTCCTCGAGCTTGGCCCCGACCTGGCGGCCCCAGTCCGCGAGCCACCCGGGTGGGTCGGCGAGTATCCCCTGGATCTCCGGGACCTGCTGCGCCTGCTCGGGCGTGAGCGCGAGTCCGAAGTCGAAGGGGAACTCGGTCCCATTCGTCGAGACGTATGGGAAGTCCCAGCCCATCCGCTCCTTGTAGGCCACGAGGCGATCGATCGGCGCGCGCGAGAAGCAGATCAAGGTCACGTCGCGGTGGTTCAGATGCACCCGGGTGGCGTCGAGCTCGTCTCCCAGGTTCGAGCATCCGGGGCAGGCGCCGGCCTCGTAGTCGGGGCCGAACATGATGTTGTAGGCGAGCAGCTGGGAGCGGCCGTCGAAGAGCTCGGCGAGCGTCTTCTTCCCGTCCTCGGTGTCGAACTCGTATTCCTTCTCCACCGGAACCCAGGGAAGCTCGCGCCGCTGCTCGGTGACCTTCCGCCCGAGCTCCGCATGCTCGGCCTCGAGCTTCGCAAGCTCGTCTCGAGCTGCCTGCCAGTCCTCATGCGTTCCAACCTTGTGCTCGGACATCGTTCACATCCCTTTGGCGTTCCTCGGGTACCGACGTACGTACCTTAGGACCGCCGCAAGGCCGCGAACTAATCGCTTCCCTCGGTGCGCGCGCAACTCTGGCGGCGCTCGCGGTTTCTGGCCAACGTGACGCGCTTCTGGCTCTCGGTCGCCGCTGCAGCTCTCGTCCTCGCCGTCACGCCTGCCGCGCAAGCCGCCTTCCCCGGCCGCAACGGGTTCATCGCGTACGTGCACTTCTCGTCCGGCGGCCGGGGTGAGGAGGGAGAGGGGCCGAACACGTCGGTCCGTTCGCTCCTGGTCGGGCGAATGTTCGGCCACGAGCGCTTCACGCTGCGAACCTGCACCACGATCGACGACGTGCCGCAAGACGCCGCCTGCCCGGGGTCGTGGGACAGCCCCGCCTACTCACCCACCGGAGAGTTCGTGCTGGTGGACGCCGGCGATCAGCTGGCGATCCTGAACAGCGACGGGTCCGGATACCGGCTCCTGCCGCGGCAGACGACGGACGACGGGGCGCCGGCCTGGGCACCGGACGGCCGCCGGTTCGTGTTCACGGGTGTGGCGGAGGGCGCCACCGAGCCGGACCTCTACATCTACAACCTCGGCCGCGACAGCTCGCGCCGGCTGACCACCACCGGCGGCGCCGCGCCGGCCTGGTCGTCGCGCGACCGGATCGTCTACGTGACCGGCTACACGGACGAGATCGGGCGGCCGCCGACGGGCCGGCTCGCCCTGATCAACCCCGACGGGTCCGGGCGCCGCCGGCTCACGAGGAAGAACGGGCTCACCCCGAACTGGTCGCCCCACGGCACCAAGATCGCCTTCATCCGCAAGGGCAAGATCTACGTGATCGGGGCGAACGGCAATGACCTGCGCCGCGTTGGCGGCAAGCGATTCTCCTTCGAGGCCGAGGACGTGACCTGGTCGCCCGACGGACGCTTCCTCGCGTACCACGACTTCGAGTCCGGCATCATGATCGTGGACGCACAGGGGCGCCGGGACTACGAGTTCGCGCTCGGGCAGTACAGCACCGGCGGCGCGTTCGACGCGTTCGCGCCGGACTGGCAGCCGGTCCCGAGGTAACCCCGATCAGCGAATGGCTACTGGAGGTCTAGCCCCGCGATGATCGCGAGGGCGACGCCGGCCGCGGCAACAAAGTCGACGACGGCGCAGAACGGCGGCCACCACCGCATATTGGCGACAAACCGGTTGCGATGCTGCCACGGGTCTTTCAGCCCGTGGCCGATGAGCCCGGCCACGATCAGCCACTCCGATCCGGTCACGGCTACCGCGGCGACCACGACGAAGACGGAAGCGACCGTGCTCTCGACGGCGATCACCCTCGGCCGGCCATCGGCCACCGCGAAGCCGATGTAGATCCCGGCGATCAACACCAGCCCCAACGCATAGACGGTCACCGCATCGAGCCACCAGAAGGCAAGCGGTGAGGCCACCTGGACCAAGCCGACTACGACACCCCAGACAACCGCTGGGGGAATCCGGCGCGTGCGAGCGGCTGCGCCCGTCAACTGTTCACCCGTAGCGCTCGGGTTGGCGAGCGAATTCGCCTGCGCAGGTGAGCGTGCAGAAGAAGTAGGCAGTGCCTTCATGCATCAGCCGGCCCGCTGCCCGGTCGGGGTCCACGGCCATTCGGCAGACGGGGTCCACCTGGAGCTGGCCCTCGGACGCCTCTCCTGTGCGCACGGCGGCGAACAGCTCGACGGGCTCACGTACGTTGCGCAGCTCTTCGCGTCCTCGAGGTTCGTAGAACACGCCCTCGAGATCGGGCGCGAGGGCGGCGGTTTGTGCCGTCAACATGACCTCCCCGCCCGTCGCCGCGCCCGAGACGCGCGCCGCGAGGTTGACCGCCGCTCCGAAGTAGTCGCCGTCACGCTCGATGGCGCTTCCGTGATTGAGGCCGACGCGCACCGCCGGGGCTCCGTGGCCGAGCATGAGGCCGTGCGTGATGTGCAGGCCGAGAAGGATCGCCTGGCCCGGGTCCGGGATGCGCAGCATGATCGCGTCGCCGATCGTCTTCACGTGCGCTGCGCCCTCCGGTAGCTCACTCCTGACCGCATCGCAGAAGTCCGCGACCAGGGTCGCCGCTTCCTCGTCGCCGTGGGCTTCGGTCAGCGCGGTGAAGCCCGCGATGTCGGCGAATAGAAAGGTGGCCGTGTCGCTCAGCGCCTACTCCTCGACGTTGAAGCTGAACATCATGCCGCTCTCGTGGTGCTCCGCGATGTGGCAGTGAGCCATCCAGCGTCCGACGTTGGTCACGTCGAGCAGGATGTCGACCGTCTCTCCTGTCCGTACGAGCACGGTGTCCTTCCAGACCAGGTTCGGCTCGGGCACGTCGTCGCGGCTCAGGACCAGGAACCGGCCCGCCCCGTGGACGTGGAACGGGTGGTGCATCGGGTGGTCGCCGGCCATCTCGTTGAGCAGCCGGATCTTCACCTGGTCGCCGACGCGGAAGCGCCAGTCGATCGCCGCGTTCTCGGCGCCGGTGTCGCGATCCACGAGCTTCCAGCGCATGTTCGCGGGCGTGGTCATCCGATTCACGTCGACCATGTCGTCTTCCCACTCGATGCCGCCCGCCGCGGCGTGGTCGTGCTCGTGCTCGTGCTCGTGCTCGGCTCCGGTGTCCACGAGGGCCGCCGGCACCAGCTTCATCTGGCACTTGGGGCAATGGCCGGGCTCGTCGCTCACGACCTCGGGATGCATCGGGCACGCGTAACCGTCGCTCGGCGCCGCGACCGCCAAGAGCTTCATCCCGCACTTCGGGCAGCTGCCCGGCTCATCCTGAACGACCTCCGGATGCATCGGGCAGGCGTACACGACCGGGCCTTCCGGCGCCTCCATGTCCATCTCGGCGATGAATCCGAGCGTCTTGTCCGGCTCGGCGTCGAAATAGGAACCGATCCGCTCTCGCTCGGCGACCATGTCGGCGTTCGTGCGGAGGGCTTCGAACTGCTCCGCGTACGAAGGCTCAATCCGCTCGTCGCTCACGTGGATGGCGGCCAACGGGTAAGTGCGCTCCGGCGTGCGGTGCTCGAGCGTCACCTCGCCCGGCTTGTCGAACAGCACGTCCACGACGACGCGCTCGGAGGGGGCGAGGACGACGTCGTCGACGAACTCCTCGTGCTCCACGTGTCCGCTGTCGCCCCCCACGAGCTTCATGCGTGTGCCCGGCAGCGCGACCTTGAAGGTGCGCGTGTTCGCGGTGTTCGTGAAGTAGAGGCGCACGACCTCGCCCAGCTGCGCGTTCATCGACAGCTCGGTCCCGCCGTTCACCAGCAGGACCTCGCCGAAGCGTCCCATCGCCACGTGGGTCGTCTCCGAGCGGCTGAACGGCGCGACCTTGCCATCCTCGAGCAGGATGTCGTCGAGCGTCAGCGGAATGTCCCTGTTCGCCGGCGGCCAGTAGTCCGGGTCGCTCGGCACGACGAGACAGTTGCCGTACAGGCCGAGCTCCTGGCCGTAGTCCTCGCGGATGTGCGGGTGGTACCAGTAGGCGCCCGGATCCGGGAACTCGACCCGCACGGAGAAGCGCTCGCCGACCTCGATCGGCGCCTGCGTCTCGTGCGTGCCGTCGTAGCGGTTGTCGAGCCGGAGCCCGTGCCAGTGGACGGTCGCCTCCACGTCGCCCTGGTTCTCGATGTTGACGACGATCTCGGACCCCTCCTGGACCTCGAGGACAGGCCCGGGGATCGAGTCGTTGTAGGCCAGCATCCGCACCGTGTCGTCGCCGATGCGCTTCGCGACCGGCCCGATCCGGAGGCTGAACTCGTCGCCGTCCGAGAGCTCGACCCGCTCGGGCGAGTGCGCCTCGGGCAGGCCCTCGACGTCGGTGGGGAAATGATCCGGAGTCGTGCTCATCTCTTCGCTCCTGCAATTTCGGTTGGAAGTGGGCGCGACCGGAAGGCGCCGACCCTCTCGGCGATGTAGGCCGCGTCGTCCTTGACCCAGCCCAACAGCGCCGAGCCTCTGGTGTGCTGCCACAGCTGCCCGAGGAAGTAGAGACCGGGCGAGGCCGTCACCCCGCGATCGTGCACGGCGCGGCCGTTCTCGTCGAACACCGGGACGTCGATCCATGAGTGATCGACTCGGAAGCCGGTGGCCCAGATGACGCCGCGGACGTCCAGGTCGGCGCCGTCGGCGAAGGTGACTGTGGATCCCGTCGCACCGACGGCTCGACCGTGAAGCTCGATGCCGTGCCGGCGCGCGCGACGCGGACTCGACCCGATCAGCGTGTCCTCCCGCTTCCGCATCAGCTTGCCGACCCGGGAGGCGGTCGTCTTGCGGATGAGGCCCGTCGCATCGAGATACCAGAAGAGATCACGCCCCAGGATGCGCTGCGGGAGCGGGGTCTGGCGGGAGCCGATGGCGAGATGCACCTCGCGAGAGGCCGACAATTCCTCCGCGATCTGAAAGCCGGTGTTGCCTCCGCCGACCACGAGCACTCGACCGTCCGGCACGGACTCCGGGGAGCGATAGCCCGTGCTGTGCATCTGCACCACGCCCTCGTCGAGGCGCTCGGCGATTGGCGGCACGAACGGCTCCTGGAACGGACCGGTGGCGACCACCACCTGCTCAGCCTCGTAGGTCCGGTCGTCCAGCTCCAGGACATACCCGTGCCCGGCCCTGCGCATCGAGCGCACCCTGCTGCCCAGCTCGACCGGCAGCTCGAAACGACGCGCGTAGTCCGTCAGGTAGTCCGCCACCTCGTCGCGCGTCGGATACCGGTTCGGGGCGCCCGGGAACGCGAGGCCCGGAAGCGCGTCGTAGCGCGCGGACGTGAAGAGCGCGAGCGAGTCCCAGCGCTCGCGCCACGCCGCCGCGGGCTCTCCGGCGGCCTCGAGGATCGTGAAATCGCGGCCCTGCTGAGCCAGGAAGTAGCCGAGGGCGAGGCCCGCCTGGCCGCCGCCGACCACGACGACGTCGTGATGCTTCGTGATAGCGCTGGTCATGTCCGCGCGCGAGCCTAGAGCCGACCAGGACAGGTGTCTACGGCCGCGGCCGAGCGGTTGTGAGAGGCTGCCTGCATGGCTCTGAGCTTCGGCGTCACCGTCCTCCCCGACCCGCCCTATCAGCGCCTCGTGGAGCTGATTCAGCTGGCCGAGCGGCACGGGTTCGAATACGGCTGGACCTACGACTCGCACGTCCTCTGGCAGGAGTCGACGCCCACGCTCGCCCTTGCGGCGGCCGCCACCGAATCGATCAAGCTCGGCCACATGGTCACGAACCCGGGCACCCGCGACCCGACCGTGGTGGCGAGCATGTACGCGACGCTCCACGACATCTCGAACGGCCGGATGGTGATGGGCATCGGGCGCGGCGACTCCGCGCGCCGCTACATCAACCAGCAGCCCGTCCGGGTCGGCCGCTTCGAGGACGCGGTCCGGATGATCAAGCCGTTCATGAACGGCGAGAAGGTCCCGTGGAACGACACAGAGCTCGAGCTCACCTGGGTGCGGCCCGAGCTGCCGCCGATCGAGATGCACGTGGCCGGCTACGGGCCGAAGGTCCTGGCCATCGCGGGCCGGCACGGTGACGGGGTGATCATCCAGCTCGCCGACCCGGACATCATCCAGTGGACCATGGACACGGCTCGGAGGGCGGCCGAGGAGGCCGGCCGCGACCCGGCGGCACTCAAGTGCATCGTGTGCGCGCCGAGCCACATCTCGGATGACATCGCCGCCGCGCGCGAGCAGGTCCGGTGGTTCCCGGCGATGGTGTCGAATCACGTCAGGGACCTGATCAGGCGCTACGGCGCGGACGGCTCGGTGGTGCCCAAGGCGCTGACCGACTACGTGCCCGACGAGACCCACTACGACTACGACGAGCACTCGCGCGTGGGCGCGAAGCACGGGGCATTCGTGAGCGATGAGATCTGCGACCGCTTCTGCGTGCTCGGCACGCCGGAGCAGGCGCGCGAGAAGCTCGCGCAGCTCGAGGAGATCGGGGTCGACCAGTTCAACATCTACCTGATGACTGAGGGACAGGAGCACACCCTCGAGACATATGGAAGGGAGATCATCCGGTGAGGAAGCTGATTCAGGGCGGCACGGTCGTCAACGCAAGCGAGGCGTCCGTTGCGGACGTGCTCGTGGACGGCGAGGAGATCCTCGCGGTGGGCTCGGTCGGCGACGTGGACGCGGAGGTGATCGACGCGAGCGGCTGCTACGTCCTGCCCGGGCTGATCGACAACCACACGCACATGGCCATGCCGTTCGGCGGCACGCGCTCGATCGACGACTACGACACCGGCACGCGCGCCGCCGCGGCCGGCGGCACGACCTGCATCGTCGACTTCGTGATCCAGCAGGAACCGGGCGGCCTGCGCTCCTCTCTCGAGGAGTGGCAGGGCCGGGCCGACGGAGCCGCGCACGTGGACTACGGGTTCCACATGGCGATCACGAACGCCGACGACGGCACGTTCGCCGACATGGAGCCGATGGTCGAGGAGGGCCTCTGCTCGTTCAAGGTGTTCCTGGCCTACAAGGGCGTGCTGATGGTCACCGACGACCTGTTCTTCCGCGTGCTGGAGACCACGCGCGACCTGAACGCGCTCACGATGGTGCATTGCGAGAACGGCTGGGCGATCGACGTGCTCGTCGAGCGCGCGCTAGCCGCCGGCCAGACGGAACCGATCCATCACGCGTACACGCGGCCCGAGATCCTGGAGGCGGAGGCCACCTACCGCTCCGTGCGGCTCGCGGAGCTCGCCGGCGCGAGCGTCTTCATCGTGCACGTGACCTGCGGGATGGCCGCGGACGAGATCATGAGGGGCCAGGAGCGCGGCGTGGCGGTGTCCGGCGAGACCTGCCTCCAGTACCTCACGAACACCATCGAGGACCTGAAGCGACCCGACTTCGAGGGCGCCCGGTACGTGTGCTCGCCGCCGCTGCGCGAGGAGTGGAACCAGGAGCTGCTCTGGGCGGCGCTGAAGCGCGGGACACTCGAGAGCGTCTCCACCGACCACTGCCCGTTCAACAGCGAGCAGAAGGCGCTCGGGCGGGACGACTTCTCGAAGATCCCGAACGGCCTGGCCATGATCCAGCACCGCCTGGTAAAGCTGTGGGACCTGGGCGTGGAGGGCGGCCGGATGACGCCGAGTGAGCTCGTTGACATGACCTCGACGACGATCGCACGGCGCTTCGGCCTCTCGCGTAAGGGCTCGATCGCCCCGGGGTTCGACGCGGACCTGGTCGTATTCGACCCGGCGACGCCGTTCGAGTTCTCGACTGACACGTCGCAGATGAACGTGGACTACGACCTGTTCGACGGCGAGAGCTCGACCGGCAGCGTGCGCCACACGCTCTGCCGCGGGGCGATGGTCTACGACCGCGGCGAGATCGTCACCCAGCCCGGTCACGGGCGGTTCGTCCGCAGGTCGCTCGGCGCGCCCACGCCGGTGGCCACGTGAACGCCGACCGCGTTCTGGAAGACCTCCGCGAGCTCGCCCGCCTCACGGGCGGGCCCGACGGAGCGCGACGGGTCTGCTGGACGGACGAGTGGACGAAGGCGCGCGACTTCCTGCGCTCGCGCCTCGACGAGCTGCCGGTGGAGGTCGAGGTGGACGCCGCCGGGAACCTCTGGGCCCTGATGGCCGGCGACGGCGACGGCTTCGTGATCGTGGGCTCGCACTCGGACTCCGTGCCGGCAGGCGGCTGGCTGGACGGCGCGCTCGGCGTCTACTGCGCGGTCGAGGCGCTGCGGAGTCAGGCCGAGAAGGGCACGCCGCCCGTGGGACTGCGGCTGGTGGACTGGGCCGACGAGGAGGGCGCTCGCTTCGGGCGCAGCCTGTTCGGCTCGTCCTGCTGCGCCGGGACACTGGACCCCGACGAGGTGCGCGACCTCCGCGACCGCGAGGGCGAGCGGCTGGAGGACGTGGTGGCGCGCTACGACGTCGAGCTCGACCGCGCCAGCGAGTCGGGCTCCGAGCTGCGCGGCGCACGGGCCTACATCGAGGGGCACATCGAGCAGGGGCCGGTGCTCGAGGCGAAGGGCGAGCCCGCGGCGACCGTGCTCGGCACCTTCGGCGTCGAGCGCCATCTCGCCGTGTTCACCGGCGAGACCGCCCACGCCGGCGCCACGCCGATGCCCATGCGGCGCGACACCTTCATGGCCACCGCGCAGGCCGCGCTGGCGATCCGCGAGGTCGGCCTGAGGCACGAGGGAGGGGTGTGCACGGTGGGCGGTGCCACGAGCGAG
>Ga0111539_10007853_pt1 | contig 13623 bp, 13 predicted proteins | sample RhiMethybrSRZTD1_FD_79667 | JGI IMG/M metagenome (GOLD analysis project Ga0111539, IMG submission 79667) | Populus rhizosphere microbial communities from Tennessee, USA - Rhizosphere MetaG P. TD hybrid SRZTD1 (version 2) (version 2) | ecosystem: Host-associated > Plants > Roots > Rhizosphere >...
CTCGTCGGCGAGGCGAACGACTACGTCGGCAAGTCGATGTCGGGCGGCCGCATCGTCGTCTCGCCGCCGCGCGGCGACGTCGGCGAGCCGGTGCTGCTCGGGAACACGGCGCTCTACGGAGCGACCGGCGGCGACCTCTTCTGCGCGGGCGCCGCCGGCGAGCGTTTCGCGGTCCGCAACTCGGGCGCCACCGCGATCGTCGAGGGCGTGGGCGACCACGCGTGCGAGTACATGACGCGCGGGACGGTCGTCGTGCTCGGCCGCCACGGCCGCAACCTCGGCGCCGGGATGACCGGCGGCGAGGCGTTCCTGCTCGACGCCGACGAGCAGCTCCTGAACGACGAGCTCGTGGTGCTCGAGCCGCTCGAGGGGGCCGAGGCGGAGCGCCTCGTCCGCCTGCTCGAGCGGCATCAGCGCGCAACCGGCTCGTCGCGCGTCGCCGCGCTGCTCGAGGACACCGAGGGCTCGCTCGCGCGCTTCCGACGCATGGCACCACGCGCGGCCGTCGTCGAGAAGGAAGAGACAGAGGAAGGCCGCCTCACGGCCTAGTCGCGCATAACTCAGAAGGTTCATGCATACTATGCAAATGGCGTACGTCAGCATCGCCGGCGCGGCGGGATACGCGGGGCAGGAGACGCTCGATCGCGTTCTCGGCCACCCCGAGCTTGAGCTCTATGCCGTCGGCTCGGACTCCCTCGCCGGGAGCGACGCGGCCGCGCTCGATCCTCGTCTGAACCGGAACGGCGGAAAGCGCGTCCCACGTCTGATCACGAACGACGCGGCGCTCGCCTGCGAGGCGGACGTGACGTTCCTCTGTCTCTCCCATGAGGAGGCCGCCTCGGTCGAGCTGCCCTCGCGCGGGATCGTCGTCGACCTCTCCGGCGCCCATCGGCTCGCGGATCCCGAGCAGTACGAGGAGTGGTACGGCTTCTCGCACCCGCGGCCCACCGAACTTGCCGCCTGGTCGTACGGCCTGCCGGAGCTCTCTGCGCCCGAGGGGCGGGCGATCGCGAACCCCGGCTGCTACGCGACGGCGATCCTGCTCGCGCTCGGGCCGCTCGCCGGCGCGATCGACCGGGGGAGCGTCGTCGCCGACGCGATGTCCGGGATGACCGGCGCCGGGCGCACGCCGAGGGCCTCGACGCACGCGGGCTTCGTGCTCGAGAACGTCTCCCCCTACAAGGTCGGCTCGCACCAGCACGTCGCCGAGATCTCCCGGCTGCTCGGGTTTCCCGTCTCGTTCACGCCGCACCTGCTCCCCGTGCGGCGAGGCCTGCTCGCGACCTGCAACGTGCGCTCGACGGGGCCGGACCTCCGCGCCCTCCTCGAGGCGCACTACGACGGGAGCCCCGTCGTGACCGTTCTCCCCGAGGGCGTCGCACCCGAGCTCGCGCGCGTCCAGCACACCGACGGCGCGGAGATCGGCGTGTTCGAGGACCGGTACACGGACCGGACGATCGTCATCTGCGCGCTCGACAACCTCGGCAAGGGCGCGGCCGGCCAGGCCGTGCAGAACGTCAACCTGCTGTTCGGCTTCGCGGAGACCGCGGGCCTGCGGCTCTCGGGGGTCCTCGTCTGATGTCGGTGACGGAGGCCAAGGGCTTCGCGGCCTCCGGCGTATCCGCCGGGATCAAGCCGTCCGGGAAGCCGGACGTCGCCCTCGTCCGCTCGCTGGCGCCGGCCGTCGGCTGTGCGATGTGGACCCGGAACCGCGTCCAGGCGGCCCCGGTCGTCGTCTCGCGCCGCCACCTCGAGGCGGCGGAGCCGCAGGCGGTCGTCGTCAACGCCGGCGTGGCGAACGCGGCCACCGGCCGCGCGGGCGAGGAGGACGCCGTCGCGACGGCCGTGCACGCGGCGGGGCTGCTGGGGCTCGCGACGGAGGAGGTCGTCGTTCTCTCGACCGGGGTCATCGGACCTCGGCTGCCGATGGAGAAGATCGTGAGCGGCGTCGACGAGGCCGCCGCCACGCTCTCCCCCGGCGGCGGCCCGGCGGCGTCCGAGGCGATCCTCACGACCGATGCCGGGCCGAAGACGTCCATCGCGCACGGCGCGGGGTTCGTCGTCGGCGGGATGGCCAAGGGCGCCGGGATGATCCATCCTGCGCTCGCGACGATGCTCGCGGTCGTGACCACCGACTTCCCGCTCGGGCCGGGCGAGGCCGACGGCTTTCTCCGCTCGTCGGTCGAGGAGACCTTCAACCGCATCTCGGTCGACGGCGACTGCTCGACGAACGATGCGGTCGTCCTCCTGGCCAACGGCCAGTCGGGCGTGACGCGTGATGCGACGCTCGACGCGCAGTTCGCGGCCGCGCTGCGCGACGTCTGCGCCGACCTCTCGCGCCAGATCGTCGCCGACGGCGAAGGAGCGACCGTCGTCCTGGAGATCCGCGTGTCGGGCGCGAGCTCGCCGGCCGAGGCGCAGGCGATCGCGCAGCGCGTCGCGACGTCGCCGCTCGTGAAGACCGCAGCCTTCGGGCGCGACCCGAACTGGGGGCGCGTGCTCGCCGCGGCCGGCTCCGCCCCGTCGAACGGCGGCTTCGCACACCTCGACCCCGATCTGCTCACGGTTGCGTTCGACGGCACTGCCGTCTTCGAGCGCGGCGCCCCCACCGGGCTCGTCCCGGAGCTCGGCGGGCCCTCGTGCGCGATCGACCTCGAGCTCGGCCTCGGCGCCGGGGAGGCGGCCTATCTCGCGTCCGACCTCTCCTACGACTACGTGCGGCTCAACGCGGAGTACACGACGTGACCGTCGTCCTGAAGCTCGGCGGCCGCGTCGCCGCCGCGTCGGTCCGGTCGGCGCTCGCCGAGGCGGGCCCCCGCACCGTCGTCGTGCACGGCGCCGGCCCGCAGATCAGCGGCGAGATGGAGCGACGCGGGATCGAGCCGACGTTCGTCCGCGGCCGCCGCGTGACGACGGCCGAGGTGCTGGACGTCGTGCGCGCGTCGCTCGCCGCGGTGAATGCGGAGGTCTGTGCCGCGATCGGAGCGGGCGCCGTTCCGCTGTTCGGCGACGAGATCGGGCTGCGGGCGGCCCGCGTCGAGGCGCTCGGCCTGGTCGGCGACCCCGAGCCCGTCGCGCCCGAAGCGGTGCTCGCCGCGCTCGATGCGGGGCTCGTGCCGGTCGTCGCGCCGCTCGCGGAGGGGCCGCTCAACGTCAACGCGGACGAGGCGGCAGCCGCCCTCGCGGTCGGGCTCGGCGCCGAGCGGATCGTCTTCCTGAGCGACGTCCCAGGCGTCCTCGTCGACGGCGAGGTCGCGTCCGTGCTCTGCGCGGCGGAGGCCGAGGCGGGCCTCGCCGACGGTCGGTTCGAGGGCGGCATCGTGCCGAAGCTCATGGCGGCCGTCCATGCCGCCCGGGGCGGGGTGCGCGCGTCGATCGGGTCGACCGAGGTGCCCGTGTGACCGCCGTGTCCCGCGGCCTCGACCGCGAGGCCGTGTTGCCGACGTACGCGCGCGCGGACGTGACGATCGTCCGCGGCGAGGGCGCTCACGTCTGGGACGACGCCGGCCGCGCGTACCTCGACTTCGGCACGGGCATCGCCGTCGCCGGCCTCGGCCACCGCCATCCCGCGGTCACCGCCGCGGCGCACGCGCAACTCGACCGCCTCTGGCACGCGTCGAACCTCTACTGGACGGAGCCGATGCTGCGACTCGCCTCGCTTCTCTCGGAGCGCTTCGGCGGCGCGCAGGCGTTCTTCTGCAACTCCGGCGCCGAGGCGAACGAGGCGGCGCTGAAGGTCGCGCGGAAGGCGACGGCCCGGCCGCGGATCGTCGCGCTCGACGGCGGCTTCCACGGCCGAACGATGGGGGCGCTCTCCGCGACAGGCCAGCCGTCGAAGTGGGAGGGTTTCGGGCCGCTCGTCCCCGGGTTCTCGTTCGCGAAGCCGAACGACGTCGAGTCGCTCGAGGCAGCTGTCGCTCCCGGTGGAGAGCTCGCCGCGATCATGCTCGAGCCCGTCCTCGGCGAGGGCGGCGTCCTCCCGCTCGACGACGCCTTCGTCGCCGCCGCCGCCGAGATCGCACGGGAGCTCGGTGCGCTCCTCGTCCTCGACGAGGTCCAGGCGGGGCTCGGGCGGACCGGGACGTTCTTCGCATACGAGCAGCTCGGCATCGAGCCCGACCTCGTGACGCTGGCGAAGGGCCTCGGGAACGGGCTGCCGATCGGCGCGCTGCTCGTCCGCGAGGGCGTCGCGGACGCGATCGGGCCGGGGGACCACGGCTCGACGTTCGGCGGCAATCCCGTCGCGTGTGCGGCGGCCTGCGCCGTCGTCGAGGCGATCGACGGCGCGCTCCTCGAGAACGTCACGGCCCGCGGCGCGCAGCTGGCGGCCGGGCTCGCCGGGCTTGCGGGGGTCCGCGAGGTGCGTGGCCGGGGTCTTCTCCTCGCCGCAGTGCTCGATCGCGAGGCGGGGGAGGTCGTCGACGAGGCACGCGAGCTCGGGCTCCTCGTCCTCACGGCCGGACCCGACGTCCTGCGGCTCCTGCCGCCGCTGGTCGTCACCGCGCCCGAGGCCGACGAGGCGCTCGAGGTGCTCGCCCGCGTGCTCGGATGAGCAACGTCGTCCGGCAGCAGGCGATCCTGCGTCTCGTCCGCGACCGCGCGCTCTCGACCCAGACGGAGCTCGTCGAAGCGCTGCGCGAGGAGGGTCACGACGCGGTCCAGACGACGATCTCGCGCGACATCCACGAGCTCGGGCTCGTCAAGGTTCGCGCCCCGTCGGGCCGCCTCGTCTACGCCACGCCGGGGGGCGTCGACGCCGACCGCAAGCACGCGATCGGCGTCGCGATGCGGCGCTACGCGATCGGCGTCGAGCGCGCCGGCACGCTCGTCGTCGTCACGACGCCGGCCGGTTACGCGAGCGCGCTCGCCCAGGCGCTCGACGAGGGCTCGCACCCCGGGATCGCGGGAACGATCGCCGGCGACAACACGATCTTCGTCGCGCCCCGCAAGGGGACGACCGCCGCGGCCCTCGGCGACGAGCTGCTCGCGCACCTCGAGAGAGGCTGACGGTCCGGAGCTTCGAGGCAGTTGCGGCCCCGAAGGGGACGCCTTCAGGGTGTGCCCGACCGGAGGGAGGGATCGAGCGGCGGGAATCCGCTCGTTGGGATTCTGCTTCGCGGACCAGAAAAGCGAGACGGCCGCTTGGGGGAGCGGCCGCCTCGGTCATGCTGGGGAGGGTGGGTACTCCATTGGTCGGCGTCCTGTAGCGCCGCCTTCGTCCCTCGATCGAGGGATTCGCGCGCGTGACTCAGAAGGCGTAGCGCTCCTCTTTCCAGGGATCCGCGTCGTTGTGGTACCCGTAGCGCTCCCAGAAGCCCGGCGCGTCCGTCGCGCGCAGCTCGATCGCCCGTAGCCACTTCGCGCTCTTCCAGAAGTACTTGCCCGGGACGACGAGGCGGAGCGGCCAGCCATGCTCGGGCGTCAGCGGCTCACCGTCCGCGTGGGTGACGAGCAGCGCAGCCTCGAGCGAGGACAGCGGGACGTTCGACGTGAAGCCGGCCTCGGCGTGGGCGATCGCGAAGTGCGCGCTCTCCCGCGGCATCACGAGGTTGCTGATCGTCGACCACGCGACACCGGTGAACTCGGCGTCGAACCGGCTCCATCGGGTGACGCAATGGATGTCCTGTGTGACGGACGTCGTCGGCAGCGCCGTGACCTCGTTCCAGTCGAGTGTGAGGGGCGCCTCGACCTCGCCGTGGACCCGGAAGTCCCAGCCTGCGAGGTCGGACGGGTAGTCAGGGACGTCGCCGGCGTGGAGCACCGGCCACTTCTCCGTGAGGTACTGACCCGGCGGGAGGCGTGAAGGGTCGTACCCCGCCTCCTGCACCTTCCGCTCCGCTCTGCTCCTGAACACTCCCGCTACCCTCGACTCGTGGTTGCCACGACGTTACAGGCCGCCCTGCGGCCCCGGTCGTACGTGGCCGTGCGCGGCCCGGATGCGGCCTCCTACCTCAATCGGATGGTCTCGAACGAGGTCGAGGAGCTCCCGGTCGGCGACGCCTGCGAGGCCCTGCTCCTGACGCCGAAGGCGCGGATCGTGGCGCCGATGATCGTCTGGCGCCGCGCGCCGGACGACTTCCTCCTGCTGACCGAGCCCGAGGCGGGCGAGCGTCTCGCCCGGGAGCTCCTTCGCGCGCGCTTCGCCGCGACGTGCGAGATCGTGCTCGAGGAGCATCGCTCGGCGCTCGTGCTGGGCACGACCGGGCTCGCGCCTGCCGAGTACGAGCGCGGTTTGCCGAACGCCGACTACGGCGTGCCGGCGGTCGAGCTCGTCGACCAGGAGCCGCCGGCAGAGGCGTCGCCCATCGCCGAGGACGAGCTCGAGCGCCTCCGGATCCTGGCGCGGACGCCACGCCTAGGTCATGAGCTCGACGACCGCGTCATGCCCGCCGAGGCGGGCCTCGACGACCGGGCGATCAGCTTCACGAAGGGCTGCTATCCCGGACAGGAACCGGTCGCGCGGCTCCACTACCGCGGGCATCCGAACCGTGGGCTCCGCGTGCTGGTGCTCGAAGGCCGCGAGCTGCCCGTCTACGACGCCGAGCTCACGCTGGACGGCAAGGTCGTCGGACGCATCACGAGCGCGGCTCCCGACCCGGAGCACGGCCTCGTGGCGCTGGCGTACGTCCGCCGCGAGGTGCCCTCCGACGCGACGCTCGATGTCACCGGCCGAGCCGCGCGCCAGCTCGCCCGTGACTGATCGTCGCGAGCGTCCTCGCTACACTCACCGTTCTCCGCGCCCGTAGCTCAGGGGATAGAGCGCTGCCCTGCGGAGGCAGAGGTCGCAAGTTCGAATCTTGCCGGGCGCACCTCGTGAAAGCCCCGCGGACGTGGGGCTTTCACGTTCGCGGAACACCGCGACCCCGGGGCGCGAACGCCCTGCGCGACAAGGACGCCGGTCTGCGCGCTCGACTCGCATGCCGCATCGCCGTTCGTCTGATCGGCATGGGCGTCGCTGAGGCACGCCGGCGCCTCGCCGGCTTGACCGGGGCGTCCCGACAGCGGAGGTGGCAACGACCCGTTTCCCGATCCCTGAGTCTGGATGACGCGGCACCCCGGACATCCCAGCGAGCACCCCCCGTGGCGATTCCGTTCTCCGGGCTCCTCGGCCAACCGTGCGTCTCGCTGTGCATCCCGGACGTTCCGACCCGGCGCCGGGCCGCGGTGGTCGCGGTGCCTGCCGTCCTGTGGCTCACGCCGTGGTACGCGTACTTTCCGATCGCGCTGTCGGCATGGCCCCGCGCGGCCGTGACGACCCGTACACCGGCCGCCCCGGGAGCAGAGCTTCGTATCCTTCCCGCGTGGGCGAGCTGCGCGAGGAGTTCGAGCCGGAGCCCTGGGGCGAGGACGCGAAGCTGGTCGGGGCGCTCGGCGAACGAGGCGCCGCGGGCTTCCGGGCGCTGCTCGACGGTTTCCCCGAGCCCGTCGGGGTCCTGTGGGCCGACCGTGAGGCCGACCGGATCGTCGACTTCACGTTCGGATACGGCAACCCCACGATGCTCCGGAGCTTCCGGATCCCGGCCGAGACGCCCGACCGCTACACCCTGCTCGAGGCGCTCCCGGCGATGCGCGACAGCAAGGCGTTCGAGGCGTACTCGCACGTCTGCGAGACGGGGACGCCGTTCGTCAACGAGGTGACGTACGACACGCCGTTCGGTGACGGCTACATGCTGGGAACGTTCGTCCACCGCGTCGCGAGGCTCGGCGACGGCGTGGTCGTCTTCCTCCACGACGTGACCGAGGAACGCCGGATGGAGGCGGAGCTGAAGGCGTACGCGGACGTCGTCGCCCACGACCTCAGCCAGCCACTCGCGGGCATCGCGATGCTCGTCACGATGCTCGAGCAGCGGCCGGAGGAGCCGCCCCCGGCGATGGTGCTCCAGGAGCTGCGGGCGTCGACGGATCGCGGGCGCGAGCTGATCGACGGCGTGCTCGCCTACGCGCGCTCCGGCGAGCTCACGCTCGAGCGCGTCTCGCTGAACGACGTCCTGGCCGACGTCGCGAGTGACCTGCGCGGGGCGGTCGACGACGCTGACGCCGTCCTCGTCATGGCCGACCTGCCGACCGTCAACGGTGATCCCGGCCAGTTGCGACGCGTGTTTCTGAACCTCATTGGCAACGCGCTGAAGTTCCGGGGCAGCGCGTCCCCACGGGTCGAGGTCGGCGCGGAGAGACGCGGGCACGAATGGGTCGTCACGGTGCGGGACAACGGCGTCGGGATCGCCCGCGAGGACTCCGCACGGGTCTTCGGGATGTTCTCGCGTCTCGAGCGGAGCGTCGAGGGCAGCGGAATCGGCCTTGCCGTCTGCCGGCGGGTGGTCGAGGCCCACGGCGGCCACATCTGGGTCGAGCCCGCCGACGGCGAAGGGAGCGCCTTCCGGTTCACGCTGCCCGACGCCCTCGCGTAGCGGCCCACGATCAGGTGCCGTCCCGGCATGGGGTCACGCCATGGTTGGTCGCTCCTGCGGACGCCGCAACGACACCGACGCACGGTTCTGCGCCACGTGCGGCCCGACGCCGAGAACCGGCCAGGGCCCCCTCGCGCCCAGCATGCGGGATCACGACCCACAGCTCGCCTACCCGGGAAACGCTCGCCAGCGCTCGCGGCTCAGGAAGAACCCGTGGCCATCCCGGTTCCGGCAGGTGAGCCCGGTCTCGGCCGACGTGCAGCGCAGGCCCTCGCCTGCCCATGTCTTGCCGTACGCGAGCACCCGCGCCACCGGCAGGGCGGCGAGAGGGCCGGCGTCTCCCTCATCCTCGCCCCGACAGATCGATCTGCCGCCGATGGTCGGCCGACCGGTCGCCCGGAGGACCACGTCGTCGGTCCGCGGGCATCCCGGGCGGTCGGTTCGCGGCTCGGGAACGAGCCCGCTCGCGATGCGACACCGGATGCTCGGCGGTGCAGTGCCCAGCCAGTAGACGCATGCAATGTTGTTCGACGGTGTCTTGAGGTAGCCGCTCGGACGCGTGCTCGAAGGTGTCTTCGGGGTCGCCGGCTTCGACCGCGTCCAGGGGCCCGATGTGAAGCGGCTTCCGTTCCAGCGCCACGTGCGCGACCTCGTCCCGCCGGTCGGGAAGCAGTGCGCGTCGCCCGGACGCAGGACGAACTGCGTCTCCCGGATGCCCATCCCGACGGCGTCGAGGTCGGCGCCGTTGTTGCGCTCCATGACCAGCTGCCAGGTCCCCCCGGGACGTCGGAGGACGACCCAGCCGCCCGTCCTCCCGCAGCTCGGGATCGAGAGCGACGCGACCATCGCCTCGGTTCCCGGGCCGACGAAGGCTCCGCAGAGCACCTGGGCGACCGGCTCCCGAACGTCGGGATCGTCGGCGTTGCCGAGATGAAGCCGCCTGACCACGCGCGTCGCCTCCGCCTTCGAGCATGGGCCGGCAGTCGCGGGCGTCGTTGGTGCGCTCGCCAGCGACGCCGGCACCCTCGTCAAGCTCCGCACCATCCGGAGGAGGTCGGGAAGCGCAACCCGCGCCGTGTAGACCCCGATCATCGGCGTCTTCGCGCCGGGGGGTCGTAGCTCGATGTGGAAGCCATTCGCGAAGCCGTCCGCCACGGTGCACTTCGGGCCCGGTGAATAGCAGTACACCGCCACCGGCACCACGACGCCGTTGATGTCGGCCGAGGTCACGGTCATTCGCTCGCCTGCGTCGCCGCAGTGTCGGGGATAGCTCTCGTCGAAGCCGAAGACCGCCTTCCGATCTCCACTGCCCTCGGAGTAGCTGGCGCGCACCCAGGTGTTGCCGCTGTCGCCGCACCGCTCTACGACGACCGGCCCGGGTGCAAAGCCGAGCGTGACGGCCGGGCGGTAGATCGGGAACTCGACGCGTGCCGCGGCCTGTTGCCACGGGTCCGGCTCCGCGAGCGCCGCCGACGCGAACGCCACGAGGGCGACCGCAGCAAGCGCGAGGGGCAGCGTCCTCCGCCACGCGTTCGGCCGCACGAACACACCCCTTCCCCCTCCTGCCGCATGCGGATCGTTACGAGCCGCACAAGCGAACGTAACAGGTGGCACGTACTACCCGCAAGCGACGCGTCCGGGCTCTTCGCATGGCGGCCGCCACTAGCATCGGGGAATGCCGCTCTGGCTCTCGGAGGACGACGTCGCCGCGCTCGTCACGCCAGGTGACGCGGTGCCCGTGATCGAGGACTGCTTCCGCCGCATGGCGGCCGGTGAGGTCGAGCTGATGCCGCGGCGGCGCTTCCCGGTCGAGGGCGGCTACTTCGCCGTGATGGCCGCGGCGGATCGAGGGCTCGGCGTCGCCGGGCTCAAGAGCTACACGGTCGTCGAAGGGCAGCTGCAGTTCGTGGTGTGCCTGTTCGACCTCGCCGACGGATCGCTGACGGCGATGATCGCCGCGGACCGGCTCGGGCAGGTGCGCACCGGTGCAGCGACCGGCGTCGCCGCGAAGCATCTCGCGCGCTCCGGCGCGGCCAGCCTCGGGCTGATCGGCGCCGGCTGGCAGGCCGAGTCGCAGCTCGCGGCGGTCCGCGCCGCGGTTCCGACGATCGAGCGTGTCCTCGTCTCGAGCCGAAGGGCCGAGCGCGCGGAGGCCTTCGCGAGCGCCCACGGCGCCGAGGCGGCCGAGTCGCCTTCCGACGCGGGCGGCTGTGACGTCGTCGTCACCGCCACGACCTCGCGCGACCCCGTGCTGCGCGGCGACTGGATCCGCGACGGCGCGCTCGTCTGCGCCATCGGCGCCAACGATCCACGGTCACGCGAGCTCGACGCACAGGTCATCACGCGCGCGACGCTCGTCTGCTGCGACTCGCTCGAGGACGCAAGGCTCGAGTCGGGGGATCTCATCGAGCCGGTCGCGGCCGGCCAGCTGGACTGGCTCGAGGTGCACGAGCTGCACGACATCGTCGCCGGCGAGATCCCCGGTCGGCAGTCCGACGACGACGTCGTCCTGTTCAAGTCGAACGGGATCGCGCCGTGGGACGTCGCGATCGGGCACGAGGCCGTCCTGAGAGCGCGCGGGGCCGGGCTCGGCGCCGAGCTCTGAGCGACTGCGCCTGACCGCACTACGCTGGCGTAATGGCGCTTCCGTGGGAGGTTCCCGTCATGCAGGCGCCGATCGGTCCTGCCGCGACCACCGACCTCGTGAAGGCAGTGTCCGCCATGGGCGCACTCGGCACGCTCGCCGCTTCGTGGACGGAGGCGGCCGTCCTCCGCCGTCAGCTGCGCGAGCTCCGCGCATCCGTCGGGGCCTGCTTCTGCGTCAATCTCGTCCTGGCCTTCGCGCAGCGGGAGCGGCTCGACGTCGCTCTCGAAGAAGGCGCGGGCTTCGTGTCCTTCTCGTGGGGCGTCGATCCCGAGTCGATCGAGAGAGCGCGCGAGGGGGGCGCTGTCGTCCTCGTCCAGGTCGGCGGGGCTCGAGCGGCGCGCGAGGCGGCGGACGCGGGCGCGGACGTCGTCATCGCCCAGGGAGTGGAGGCGGGCGGCCATGTCGAGGGCACGACCCCGCTTCTCGAGCTGCTGCGGGCGCTGCGCCCGCGCCTCGACCTCCCGATCGTCGCGGCCGGCGGGATCGCCGATGCCGCGGCGGCGAAGGCCGCGAGGGCCGAGGGCGCAGACGGCGTCGCGTGCGGAACCGCCTTTCTCGCCGCGGACGAGGCAGATGTCCATCCGAGATACCTCGAGCGGCTCCTGGCCTCCACGTCGTCGAACACGGTGGTCACGAACGTGTTCGACGTCGGCTGGCCCGATGCGCCGCATCGCGTGATCCGCAACGACACCTTCGTCACGTGGGACCGCGCGGGACGACCGCCGCCCGGGAGTCGCCCGGGCGAGGACGATGTTGTCGCGACGCGCGCCGGCGTCCCCGTCGTGCGCTACAGCGATGCCCAGCCGACGTCAGGCACGTCCGGGAGCATTCCGTCGATGGCCCTGTACGCAGGGACGTCGGTGGGCTCGGTTCATCGGCGTGCGACGGCCGCGGAGATCACGCGTGAGATCGCGGGTGGTCTGACCTCCTGCTAGGGCTCTCTCTGCCCGTCCGTACCCCCGACCGAGACCGTTATCCAGACGTCCGGCGGGATCTGCGGGTTGCCAGGAACCGCTCGCCGCTCCTCGCGTACGCCGTCTCGGGCGGCGCCTGCTGCGACGCCGCGCCAGAACCGCGCGGCCATGGCGTTCTCCTCCTGGAACGGGATCTCCCAGACGCCGGGATGCAGCGCGAACAGCGCCCGGGCGGCCGCACCACCGACTCCCTGGCCGCGCACGGCGCGGACGACGAAGAACTCGAACATCAGCATCGGCCCGGCCGTCACGCGGCCGACCAGGCCGAAGCCGACCGGGCCGCCGTCACGCTCGAAGACGTAGGCGCGCCTGTCCGGGTCGTCTGCGAGAAACGGCGCGAGCGGCCGCGTGGGGAACAGTCCGTCGCGATTGGGGAGCGACCCGCGGAACTCCGAGAGATCGTGCCGGTAGAGCTGCCAGAGGCGCTCGAGGAGGGAGCGCGTCTCGGCGGTCACGGGACGCAGGGTCAGCTCGGGCGCCATGCGCTCGACGCTACCCGCCGCGCGACGGCCTACGTCTCGCGGAAGGTGACCTCCTGCGCGCCCTCCCAGAGGAACTTCTTCCCGAGCGGCCGCAGGTTCTCGTTGCCCTCGACGATCGTCGCGAAATGGTTCCCCGCGAGCTGGCCCGCCTTCGAGGCGAAGTTGACGTAGCCGTAGGCGAGGAGGATCTCGGTCTCGGAGACCCCGCCCGGGTAGAGGACGATCTCGCCCGGGTGCGGGTAGCTGGTGGCGTTCTCGGGCCCGAGGCCGAGGTCGAGCTCCCCGAACGGGATCCACCCCGCCTCGCCCGACCAGCGCACGTGGATGATCCGCGACTCGAGCGGCAGCAGGCGCCGGAACGCGGCGACCGTTTGCGGGGCGTCCTCCTCCTCGAGGCGCGCAGCGAAGCTGTAGCCGCCCGCGGTGATCTCGAGCATCGCGCGATCCTACCCTCGGGCCGCCGTGGACACATACGCGGCAACGGCGGCGATCTCCTCGCCCGACAGGCTGCCCGCGAACGGGGGCATGCCTCCGAGGCCGTTCGTCACACGCTCCGTGACGAGCGATGCCGAGGGCTTGGCGGCGTCGAGGCTCGGGCCGACCGTGCCGCTCGCCGCCGCGTCCGCGAGCGTGTGGCAGCCGCCGCACCCGGCCTCCGCGAAGACGCGCTTGCCGAGCGCGATCATGGCGGCGTCGGCGGGCGCGGCCGTGGTCTCGTCGTCTCGCTCCACGACGACCGCGATGGCGACAAACGCGGCCGCGGCGGCGGCTGCCATCCACCAGTGCGTCCGACCCGTGTGGCGGAGGTTGTAGAAGAGCCGCACCCAGGCGCCGATCGCCATGAGGCCGACCAGCACGAGCCAGGCATGGTCCGCTCCGTAGGCGAACGGGAAGTGCCCGGCGAGCATCGTCAGGAGCACCGGCAGCGTGAGGTAGTTGTTGTGGACCGAGCGCTGCTTCGCCTGGATGCCCGGCCGTGGATCCGGGTCCCGCCCCGCCTCCTTGGCGCGGATCAGCTCCCAGTGAGCCGGGATGATGACGAAGAAGACGTTCGCGGCCATCACCGTCCCGATCATCGCGCCGACCTGGAGCCACGCGGCCCGCGGGCTGAA
>Ga0111539_10007854_pt1 | contig 13622 bp, 17 predicted proteins | sample RhiMethybrSRZTD1_FD_79667 | JGI IMG/M metagenome (GOLD analysis project Ga0111539, IMG submission 79667) | Populus rhizosphere microbial communities from Tennessee, USA - Rhizosphere MetaG P. TD hybrid SRZTD1 (version 2) (version 2) | ecosystem: Host-associated > Plants > Roots > Rhizosphere >...
CTGCAGCGCGAGGTGCGCAACGCGGCGCTCGCGCTGTGCGACGCGGTGCGGCAGTTGCGCGGCGGCCGCTGCCCGCCGCCGGGGAGCGGGCTCGAGGCGGTGCGGAAGAAGTAGGGGTCGCCGGCCGCTGTCCGGCTCGGTGTCGCCGACGGCCCATGGATGCTCCGTGCTCGGCGCGGGCTGCCTCGCCTCTGTCACGGTGCCGACGAGCTCGCGTCGGCATCGAAGTGACCTTCGAGCGCGCCAAGGGGCGCATGACAACGCAGTCACCCGGAGGCGGAGCGCGCCGCTGACGCCCCCTCGCCCCCGCCGATTGCTGATCGGCTAAGATCCCGGGTCCGGCCTCGGGAGCCGGGAGTTCAGCAACCCTGGAGGTCTCACGCATGAACCGCAGCACTCTTGCGCTCCTCTCGTCGGCGGTCGCGCTCGCCGGCATCGTCGTCGCGCTCTCCGCTTTCGCGCCGGCCGCGCCGGTCGCGCCCGCCGCACCGGCCGCGGCGCGCTCGGCCGAGCCGCTCGCCGACTGGCACATGAACGCGACGATCATCGAGGCCTGCAGCTGTCCGATGTTCTGCCAGTGCTACTTCAACCCCATGCCCGCCGATCACGCGGGCTGCTGCCCGCCGGGCGCCGATCCGAAGACGGCGCCGCGCTACTGCAAGTTCAACAACGCCTTCCAGGTCAACCAGGGCACCTTCGGGAGCGTGAAGCTCGACGGCGCGAAGTTCTGGATCGCCGGCGACCTCGGCGGCGACTTCTCGAAGGGTGAGATGGACTGGGCCGTGCTCCACTTCGATCCTGCGGTGACCAAGGAGCAGCGCGAGGGCATCACCGAGATCGTCGGCAAGCTCTACCCCGTCAAGTGGAAGTCGCTCGCAGTGAAGGCCGACTACCCGATCGAGTGGCAGGCCGGGAAGGATCGCTCGGTCGCGAAGCTCGACGGCGGCAAGGCGGGCGAGGTCGTGCTCGTGAAGAACAAGGGCATGACCGACGACCCGATCGTGATCAAGAACCTCAAGTACTGGGGTGCGCCGCGCAACGACGGCTTCGTCCTCATGGCCAACGAGGTCGAGGCCTATCGCAGCGGCGACAAGACCTGGGAGTTCAAGGGCACGAACGGCTTCATGATCACCTTCGACATCGCCTCCAGCGACGTCGCCGCGGCCTCGGGGTACGGCGGCGGCAAGTAGCTCTCGCCGTCGGCGAGCCGGCGCGTCGCGAGCGGCCTCCGCATGGCCACGAGACGAGCGACGTGAACCGCCCCACCGCCACTTCCACCGCTCTCCTGCACCTCTCGATCCTCTGCACCGAGCTTCCTGGCATCCGCTTCCCCGATGCCTGCGGCGCCGCGCCCGTCTGCTACGAGCCCGTGCACCTCGGCATCCAGCGCGGCCAGGAGGTCGTCGACATCGTCCCGGCCGATCGCAAGCAGGCCACGTTCGACGCCAGCTTCCGCGTCGGGCGCCAGCGCGACGGATCGCCGAACTTCCTCGGTCCGTACGCGCACGGGCCGGTCAGCGACCGCTTCGTCTACCTGTCGTGGGGCGTGAAGCCCAAGCGCGGTGGGTTCGAGATGTTCCGGCGTCTCAAGCTGCGCCTCGGCCATCTCGGTTGGAAACAGATCGAGCGGTCGATGGCCAGCGGCAAGCCGATCCGCGTGACGCTGCGGCTCACCGACGCGCGCGGCGGTCCGCTCTGCGCCACGCCGCCGCCCGCGCATGTCTCGTGGAACGCCGGCTGATCCGGCCGACGCCGACCCGCTCTCCCGAGCCGACCGCAGGCCTCGTCGAAGAGCTCCTCGACGCGCCCTGAAGGTTGGGGTATGAGAGCGGCCTTCGTCGCTCGGTCTTCGCCCCCCACAGGAAAGGTGCCCCATGTCGCCCACCGCCACGCCCGCCGCTCCGAACACCGCCACTGGCACCGTCCGCTTCCACCGCGTCCTCAAGGCGCCGGCCGAGCGCATCTATCGCGCCTTCCTCGACCCGGAGGCGATGGTGAAGTGGCTGCCGCCGCACGGCTTCACCGGCAAGGTGCACCAGATCGATGCGAAGGTCGGCGGCTCCTACAAGATGTCGTTCACGAACTTCAGCACGAAGCAGGGCCATTCGTTCGGCGGCAAGTACCTCGAGCTCGTGCCGAACGAGCGCATCCGCCACACGGACAAGTTCGACGACCCGAACCTGCCCGGCGAGATGCAGGTAACGATCGCGCTGAAGAAGGTCGCGGTCGGCACCGAGCTGAGCATCCTGCAGGAGGGCATCCCGGCGGTGATCCCGACCGAGGCCTGCGTGCTCGGATGGCAGGAGTCGCTCGCGCTGCTCGCGCAGCTCGTGGAGGCCGAGATCCCGGGCTGAGCGGTGCCGCGCGCCGCATCCAGCGAGGTTCCTCCTGTTCAAGATGGCGATTCCGCTACGCATGCTCGTCCTGACGCTTGCGAGCATCGCTCCCGGCTGCCTCTTCATCACCGGCGTCGGCGAGCGCGAGGGCAACGCCGAGAACCCGTACTTCGGTCGCAGGTTCAAGGACGAGAAGGTCGTGCGTGACGCGCGCCTGCCGGAACCGCTGCCGAGCTCGAAGCTGCTGGCCGAGTGGGGCGAGCCCGACGACCGCGACGTGCAGGCCGACGGCTCCGAGCGCTGGCGCTACAACGGCTTCCTCCGCGGCGCGGGCGTCTTCGCCGTCGTCCTGGTGCTGCCGATCCCGCTCGTGATTCCGACCGGGCTCGAGCACGTGGACTTCACCATTCGCGACGGGAAGGTCGTGCACGCGCACTCCAGTGCGAACAGCTTCCGATGGGGCTGGGGCTGCGGCATCTCCTTCGTGCACGGCGGCGGCCCTTTCGCGGGCTCCATCTCCGAGCCGACCGTCGGCTTCTGCAATCCCTTCGAATGAACGCCGAGAGCGACCCGCGGCCGCCCGTGTGGGTCGGGCACGTCGTGCTCGAGACCGACCGCCTGCCCGAGTCCGCACAGTTCATGCGGACGCTCGGCATGCGCCCGATCCACGAGGGGGCGCGCATCGCGATCTTCGAGCTGCGCGGCGGCACGCACCTGCTCCTGCTCCCCAAGAAGAAGGTGAAGGCCGGCGACGCGCCCTTCGACCTCATGGTCGACGACCTGCACGCGACCCACCGCCGCTTCGCCGAGCTCGGGCTCGCGCCCACGGAGATCGAGTCCGTGCCGAAGATCGACCACGAGCTCTTCCGCCTCCGCGAGCCGGCGGGCCACGTGATCACGGTCTACTCGAGCCACGTCGCCGACCGGGCCGTCTGAAGGACAAGGACCCGCGATGACGTCACGCGCTGCAGCCCGGCTCGCGCTCGCGCTGCTGCTCGCGGCGACCGCGTGCACCTCGAGCGCCGCGCCGCGAGACACCCAGCCCATGCCGCCTGCCGCCTCGCCCCCCGTCGCCTCCGGCCACGCTCCGGTCAACGGCATCTCGATGTACTACGAGGTGCACGGGCCCCAGCATCCGGCGGCGCCCGTCCCGCTCGTCCTGCTGCACGGCGGCGGCTCGACGATCGACGTGACCTTCGGCAAGGTGCTGCCGCTCCTCGCGCGCGACCGCCGCGTCATCGCCGTCGAGGAGCAGGGCCACGGCCGCACGACCGACCGCGACGCGCCCGTCGCCTTCGAGACCTCGGCCGACGACGTCGCGGCGCTGCTCCGCTTCCTGAAGGTCGAGCGGGCCGACCTCTTCGGCTTCAGCAACGGCGCCAGCGTCGCGCTCCAGGTCGCGATCCGCCACCCCGAGCTCGTGCGCAAGCTCGTCTTCGCCTCGTCCTTCACCAAGCACGACGGCGCGCGGCCCGAGTTCTGGGAGTTCATGGCGCACGCCGACTTCGACGACATGCCGCAGCCGCTCAAGGACGCCTACCTGCGTGTCAACCCCGACCCGCAGAAGCTGCGCACGATGCACGACAAGGACCTCGCGCGCATGCAGCACTTCCCGGATGTGCCGGACGAGCTGCTCCGCTCGGTGCGCGCGCCGACGCTCATCGTCGCGGGCGACCAGGACATCATGCAGCCCGAGCACCTCGTCGAGCTGACGCACCTGATCCCCGGCGCGCGCCTGCTCGTGCTGCCCGGCGGGCATGGCGACTACCTCGGCGAGCTCGTGCTGGCGCCGCCCGACAGCCGCGAGTTCGAGATCACCGCGCGCCTCGTCGAGGAGTTCCTCGACGCACCCTGAGGCCGTCGGGTATGAAGCGCGACATGGCACGCCCGTCGAGCCCCTCCGACGCCGCGCTGAAGGAGCTGCGGGCCTTCGGCCTCGCCTATCCCGGCGCGCACACGAAGAGCCCCTGGCCCGGCCACCTCGACCTGGCCGTGAACGACAAGACCTTCGCCTACCTGAGCATCGAGGGCGAGCCCTTCGGCATCTCGTGCAAGCTGCCGCACTCGTCGGCGATGGCGCTCAACCTGCCCTACACGCAGCCGACGCCCTACGGCCTGGGCAAGAGCGGCTGGGTGTCGGCCACGCCGCCGGCGAGCAAGCCCGTCCCGGTCGACCTCTTCAAGGCCTGGATCGACGAGAGCTACCGCGCCCAGGCGCCCAAGCGACTCGTCAAGCTGCTGCCCGCGAGCGCGAGCGGCCCGCCGCCGGCCGCGCCGACGAAGCCCGCCGCTCGTCGCACGACGAAGCGTGCGTCGCGCCGCTCGCGCTGACTGCGGTCAGCAGTCCGGCGTGTGACAGACGAACACGAAGCCGACGACCTCGATGCACGCCGCGTTCGCGAAGTTGAGCGGACCCGCCGGCCCGATGTCGCGCCGCGCCGACTGGAAGTAGAGCGTCACGCCGGTCAGGATCGGGTTGGACGGAATCGTGAGGTCGAAGGGCGCGCCCTCGGCCGGGAACCCGCCGCTCGTCAGGCCGACGAGGAAGAACGGTTCGCCGAGCAGGAAGCTGCCCTTGACCGGGTTGAGCGGCACGAGCCCGGGCTTGAGCGACGCCCACAGCGCGTGCATCGAGATCCCGCCGGGGCCCGAGCGCAGCCGGATCGGACAGCCGAGGCCGCCCGTGCCGCAGATCGCGAGCGTGGCCGGCGGCGGCGACTCGACCGCATGGATGTCGTAGATCGGGCAGCTGTCGGCCTGCTTCCCATACAGCTTGACGTTCTTGTCGACGTACAGGTCGAGGTCGAGCGTCGAGCTCATCAGGAAGAAGGCGCCGTCGCTGCAGGCGAGCACGTGCGTGGGCGGCACGCAGACGGACACGCCCGGAAACTTCTGGACCACGCCGGTGAAGGCGACCTCGGGCGGGTCGGTGGCCTGCGCCGCGAGCGGCGCGCCGAGTGCGGAGAGCAAGAGAACGGACGAGACGAGGCGAAGCATGCCGGGACCCTCCACGACGAGGACATCGCGTCGGCCCCAGGCATCGTGCGGGACCTTGGGGCCGCCACACCGGGCCGGTCGACCCGGCCCCCGCCTTGTATGGCGAGGGACGGAATCTGTCCACTGGTCGCTGGAGTGGCTCGGACGGCGTAGGTCGAGGTCGACAGCTGGATCGTGCGGGCTTCGCCCGGCCCGTTGTCGGTAACCTCGCGCCGCGCATGGCTGACGGCCGCACACCTCGGGGCTGGGACGTCGTCGTCCTCGGCGGCGGCGCGGCGGGCTTGTTCTGCGCGGCGGTCGCCGCCGGCCGCGGCCGGCGCGTGCTCGTCCTCGAGCGCAACGCCCGCGTTGGGATGAAGGTGCTCATCTCCGGCGGCGGGCGGGCCAACTTCACCAACCGCCGCGTGACGGCCGACAACTTCGTCTCGCAGAATCCCGACTTCGCGCGCTCGGCGCTGGCCCGCTACACGCCCGACGATTTCCTCGCGCTCGTCGAGCGCCACCGCATCCCCTGGGTCGAGCGCAAGCACGGCCAGCTCTTCTGTCGCGACTCGGCCAAGGCCATCACCGAGATGCTGCTGGAGGAGTGCCATCGGGCGCGCGTCGAGATCCGCACGGGCTGCCGCGTGGCCGACGTCGCGCGGCTCGCCGCGGAGGTCGCCGACGCCGCGCCGCGCTTCGGCGTGCGGCTCGAGGGCGGCGAGGCGCTGGCCTGCCGCTCGCTCGTCGTCGCGACCGGCGGCCTCTCGTACGAGCGCCTCGGCGCGAGCGACCTCGGCTACCGCATCGCGCGGCAGCACGGGCTCGCGATCGTGCCGCCGCGCCCCGGGCTCGTGCCGCTGCTGTGGACCCGCGCCGAGCGCCCTCGCTGGGACGAGCTGGCCGGCGTCGCGACGCCCGCACGCGTCGAGTGCGGCGGCGCGCGCTTCGAGGAGGCGCTGCTCTTCACGCACGGCGGGCTGTCGGGGCCGGCGATCCTGCAGATCAGCAACTACTGGCGTCTCGGCGAGAGCGTGCGCATCGACCTGCTGCCCGGCGCCGACTTGCGCGACGAGCTGCTGCAGCGCAAGGCGCGCGGCGACACCGCGAGCGCGGCCGCCGTGCTCGCCGAGCGCCTGCCGCGCCGCCTCGCCGAGCGGCTCGTGCCCGCGCCGCTCGCGGTGCGCCCGCTCGCGCAGTGCGCTGCAGCCGACCTCGCCGCGCTGGCCGAGGTCGTGCAGCGCTTCCGCTTCCAGCCCGCCGAGGACGCCGGCTACGACAAGGCCGAGGTCACGCTGGGCGGCGTCGACACCGCCGAGCTCTCGTCCCGCACGCTGGAGGCGCGCCGCGCACCCGGCCTCTACTTCATCGGCGAGGTCGTCGACGTGACCGGCTGGCTCGGCGGCTACAACTTCCAGTGGGCGTGGGCCTCGGCGCACGCGGCGGGCGAGGCGGTGTAGGCGCGGCCGGCGCGAGTCAGGGTTTCAGCTCGAGCGCCACGGGTGTGTCGGCGACGACCAGCGGGAGCCGCTTGACCATCCGGCCCTCGTCGAGCAGCGCGACCTCGTAGCGCCCGGGCGGAAGGCGCTTGAACCAGGTCCACTCCGTATCCCAGGCCCGGGCGTCCGAGGCGATCGATCCCTCCTCGCTCGTGACGCGTACGCCGTAGCGCTGCCCCGATTCCCAGCGCGGGATCAGCCTCACCGGCATCCCGGGCACGACGGTGATGACGAGGCCCTCGACGTCGCCGTTGCTCAAGTCGACCGGCACGGGCAAGGCCGCCCACTGGTCGGACGAGATCGCGACGTGATAGCGGTGGCGCCCGAGACCGTAGGACTCGAAGGCCCCCTCCGCGTTGGACTTGAAGGAGCTCCGCTCGCCCATCCCCCGTCCGCCGATCGGTTCGTCGATCAGCGCGCGCAGGTTCAAGGCGACGGGGTTGCCCGCGGCATCGACGACGCGGCCGCGCACGGCCACCAGGCTCGTGAGCTCGAGCGTGCCGAGGTCGGTCGTCGCGCCAGGCTGCACCGAGACCACCGCGTAGAGCGTCTCGTGATCCGCCGCGCGCACCTCGAGCTCCAGCCGGCCCGGCCGCTGTTCCTCCCAGAGGAAGTTCCCCGCGGCGTCGGGCTTGTCGCCGCCACCGCTGGTCTGGCTGTCGCTCAACGCGGCCGTCATCCCCGGCACCGGCTGCTTCGTGTCGGCAGAGACCACGCGCAGCTTCACCGCGCCCAGCAGCGCCTGCAGCGACGGAATCGAGACCACGAACACGACCTCGGTCGTGCCGGGTTCGACGAGCTGCGTCTGCAGCACGATGTGGCGGAAGACCACGCTGACGTAGGCCGGCAGGGCGCCGTCGATCTCGAGCTTGCCCATCGCGTCCGCCGGAGTGTCATCGGGGCCGCGCCAGGAGTCGAGGCGATCGGAGTACGAGCCGATGTCCCAGCTCTCGTAGCTGCGTTCGCTGATCTCCGGCAGCGCGGCCGGCGGCGGCTCGCGGGTCGCTATGGCAGCGATGCGGTACGGGTTCCACGACTCGCCGCCCGCCATCTCCGCCTTGATCGCCTCGAGCAGCGGCTGGCCCGCGGGAGTGAAGGCCTTGATCAGCAGCACGGCTGCGGGCTCGAGCACGAGGTCGAGTCGCACGACGGGCTGCGCCGCGGAGAGCTCGAGCGTTCGCGTGGTGCCGCGGTAACCTTGCAGCCGGCAGCGCACGGTCCAACGGCCGGGCGTCAGTCCCGACATCGCGTAGGTCGACGAGGGCCCGACCTTCGCCCGTTGCGGCTCGCCGCGATCGTCGTCGAAGCTGATGCCCCAGTCGGCGGGCGGCACGGCGCGACCGTTCGTGTCGATCACCGCGCCGTGCACGAGGATGCCAACCAGCGCGTCAGCCGCGGCGCCGGCGCTGCTGCCCGCATCGGTGACCGCGGTGGCGCCGATCGGCGACGGGTCCGGGATGACGACCGGCTCGGGGGCCGGTGCGCGCGGCGCCGGCAGCCCGGAGGGAGCAGCCTCCCGCGACGGGACGAGGTCGGCGCCCAGACGCGCGCCCACGTCGGTGTCGGCGGTGATCAACGCGTGCACGCCGAACCCGAGCACTGCGCCCAGCGCCACGCCCACCAGCGGACCCACGACGCGCATCGCCTCTCCTCGCATCCCGCGCGACCTGCCCATGCCCGGCCAGCCTCGCCGGACGGATGATGTTATGCAGGGTGCGCCTTCGAGCGCTATGGAGCGGCCCGATGTCCCTCGCCGAAAAGACCTGCGTCCCCTGCCGCGGTGGCGTCCCGCCCATGACGCGCGAGCAGCTGCAGCCGCTGCTGCCGCAGATCCCGGACTGGACCGTGGTCGAGCAGGGTGGCCGCCCGCACCACCTGCGGCGCGAGTTCAGCTTCCCCGACTTCAAGCACGCGCTGGCCTTCGTCGACTCGGTCGGCGAGGAGTCCGAGTCGCAGGGCCACCACCCCGACATCGAGCTGGGCTGGGGCCGCGTGGCGATCTCGATCCACACGCACAAGATCGACGGCCTGGCCGAGGCCGACTGTATCCTCGCGGCGCGCATCGATCGCATCCACGCTCCTACGGAGGCCCGACCATGAAGCGCCGCCATCCGCACTTCGACGACAAGGGCACGCTCGACTGGCACACGACGCTGGCCGAGGCCAAGGCCACGGCGCGCGCGGAGGGCAAGCTCATCTTCGTGGAGATGGGCCGCGAGCAGTGAGGACAGTGCCGCACCCTCGTGCAGGGTGTCATCCCCCAGGCCGACATCGCTCCGCTGCTGCAGCAGCACGTCGTGGCCCTGGCCAGCGACATCGACGCCCCCGAGGCCGAGCTCATCGATCAGGCCGCCACGAACATGCCCGACGCGATGATGCTGCCCTTCGTCATGTTCCTGGACGCCGAGGGGCAGTTCCTGGCCGGGTCGCACGGCGCGGTCCATCCGCTGCGCTTGCAGCAGGCGCTGCAGGAGCTGCTCGACAAGGGCGGCTGAGGCCGGCCACCGCCGCGATTTCGCGGCGGGCGCAGCGCGAGCCACCACACGCCCGGCGGATCCGGGGGTATGCTCCCGACCAGCGGTGCCGGAGGATGGCACCAGATCTGAGGGGCGGAGGCCCCCCGAAAATGGCCCGGGACTTCCTCTCCCGGGCCATTTCCTTACGCCGAGGAACCTCGCACTCGTGAACGCGCTGCTCGCCATGCTCGCTCGACGCGGCCGCCCGCTGCGGACGGGGCTCGCGCTGCTCGCGCTGGCGGCGACGCTGGGCGCGCAGCAGATGGCGCGCATCGCCCCCGAGCTGCGGCAGGCCCTGGACGCGGCCGCTCCCGGCGACCAGGTGCGCGCCTACCTCGTCCTCTCCAGTCAGCTCCGCGAGGCCGACCTCGAGCCCGTCGTGCGCGGACGCCACGGACGCGCGCAGCGCCAGGCCGTGGCCCAGGCGCTCAAGGATCACGCCGCCGCGACGCAGGCCGGCGCGCGCGCCGTGCTCGCGCAGGCCGTCGCCGCGGGCGAGGCCAGCGACGTGCGCGTGCTGTGGATGGGCAACGCGCTGCTCTTCTCGGCGCGGCCCGCGGTCATCGAGCGCCTGGCGCAGCTGCCGGGCGTCGACCGGCTGCGCCTGATCGTCGACCGCCCGCCGGAGGCCTACCAGGACGCCGCGCCGCCGACCCCCGCACTGGCCGCAGCGCCGGCCGCAGCGCCGCTCGCCCTGCCGAGCCCCGAGCCCAACCTCGTGCAGCTCCAGGCCCCCGACGTGTGGGCCGCCGGCTTCGACGGCAGCGGGGTGCTCATCGGCCACCTGGATGGCGGCGTGTGGTGGCAGCACCCCGACCTCATCAACCGCGTCTGGACGAACCCCGGCGAGATCGACGGCAACTCGATCGACGACGACGGCAACGGCTTCGTGGACGACATCCGCGGCTGGGACTTCGTCAACAACAGCCCCGACATCACGAACATCTCCAGCCACGGCACGCAGACGGCGGGCATCGCCGTCGGCGACGGGAGCAGCGGCGTGCGTCTGACCGGGATGGCGCCGGGCGCCAAGCTGCTCGTGTGCGAGGTCAACGACGAGGACGAGTACTGGCTCGGCCAGCAGTACTGCCTCGACATGGGCGTGGACGTGATCACCTCGAGCTACAGCTACAAGTGGCTCAACTCGCCCAAGCCCGACTACTACATGCACCGCCAGATGTGCGCGATGGAGCTGGCCGCGGGCATCACGCACGCGAACTCGATCGGCAACCAGGGCAACTTCCTGCTCGCCTACCCGATCCCCTTCAACATCGCGACGCCCGGCAACTGCCCGTCGCCCTTCGACCACCCCGCGCTCGCCGACGGCGGGCGCGCCTCGACCCTGGGCTGCGGCGGCCTCTTCCTCGACGACTCGCTCTACCTCGCGACGGGCATGGGGCCGGCCGCGTGGGAGGACATCACGCAATACGCGCCGACCTACCCCTGGCCGCAGGACAGCGGGTGGTTCGACTATCCGTACGGCGGCTTCGCGGGCACGGGCCCGGGGCTGATCAAGCCCGAGGTCATGGCCTACACCGACGTGTGGTCGACGACGATCGGCACCGGCTACTTCGTGTTCGGCGGCACCTCGGCCGCGACGCCGCACCTCGGCGGCGCGCTCGCCCTGCTGCTCGACAGCCAGCCGGCCGCGCAGCCGCGGCACCTCGACGCCGCGCTCGAGCTCACGGCGCAGGACATGGGACCGGCGGGCAAGGACAACGTCTACGGCGCGGGCAAGCTGCAGGCCTTCGCGGCGGCGAGGCGGCTGCGGCTGCTCGGCAGCGTCGACGACCAGACGCCCGCGCTCGGCCAGCTGTTCCACCTCACGCTCGACGCCACGCCGAACACGGTCGCGCAGGGCTGGGTCGGCCTGAACATCCTGCCGAGCGGTCCCTTCAACCTGACGGTGCCCTACACCTCGATCGGCGTCTTCGGCCTGGGGCCGACCGGCCACGCCGTCGTGCCGCTCGTCATCCCGAACAAGCCGATCCTCGACGGGCTCGTCGTGTGGTTCCAGTTCGGCGCGGCCAACGACGACTTCGCGACCTGGGGCGGCGGGCCGCGGGTGTCGGTGCCGGAGCAGCTCACGATCAACGGGTGAGCGGCGCCGGCCTCGCCGACGCCCCCGCCGTCAGTCCCCCACCTTGACCGTCAGCACCGGGCACGTGCAATGCCGCACCACGCGCTCGGCGGTGCTGCCGAGCAGCACGTGCTTCAATCCCGTGTAGCCGTGCGTCGCGAGCACGACGAGGTCGAAGCCCTTGTCCTTGACCAGCTCGCAGATGCGCATCGAGGCCGCGCCCGTGTCGACGAGCGCGCTCGCCTTGACGCCCGCCTGGGCGAGCCGCTCGACGATCGGCGCGAGCGCCGTCTGCGCCGAGGCGCGAGCCGCGTCCTCGTAGTCGATGGGCGCGACCGGCGGCATCCCGTACGCGACCGGGTAGATCATCGGCTCGACGACGTGCGCCACGACGAGCTCGCTGCCGAAGGTCCGCGCGACCTCCTCGGCGTGGCGCAGCGCCTGCTCGGACGGCGGGCTGAAGTCGATCGGGCACAGGATCCTCGCGAAGCGGGTCATGGCAGGCTCCTTCAGGGGCGCTCGTAGCGGATGGCGGGGTCGCGCACGGTGAGCACCGGGCAGCGCGCGTTCTCGACCACGCGCTCGGCCGTGCTGCCGAGGCGGATGTGGCGCAGGCCCGAGCGCCCGTGCGTGCCGAGCACGAGCAGGTCGGCGCCGCGCTCGCGGGCGAGCTGCAGCACGCCGAGGTCGGGCGAGAGCGCCTTGACCACCGTGCGCGACTCGACGAGCTCGTCCCCGCCGGGCACGGGGAAGGCGGCGAGCGCCGCGCGGGCCTCGGCCTCGCCCGCCCCGCTAAGCGGCAGGACGTGCGCGAGCAGCAGCCGGCCGCCGAAGCCCGCCGCCCACTCGGCCGCGACGGTCGCGGTGCGCGCGTTCGTCTCCGAGAAGTCGAGCGCGACGAGGATGCGCCGGTAGCCGGGCATGCCGGCCAGCCTAACCGTTCAGGCCGCCGACTCCACGCAGCGACCGGCGCGTCTCGCCCGGCTCGGGCTGCGCTCAGGCCTCGAGGCGCGCCGCGATGAGGCAACCGCGCACGACCGACGTGAACGGGTCCTCGGCGCGACGCACGCGGGCGATCGGCACCGGGAAGCCGACCTTCTTCAGCTCCTCGGTGAACAGCTCGGCGAAGCCGCCCGCCAGGCTGGTGCCGCCCGCGAGGACGACCTCGACCGGCGCCGTGAACTGCGGCACGTCGGTCGCCAGCTCGAAGCGCTGCTTGAGGTTGGTCACGACGTACTCGACCAGGCTGCGGTAGTACAGGGCCACCGCCTCCTCCTCGCGCGAGCGCGGCGAGATCAGGTTGATGTTGTTCTCCTTGATCGCCGTCGCGCGGGCGCGGGTCATGCCCATGACCTTGGCCACGTGCTCGTCGATCCAGTCGCCGCCGCGCGAGACGGAGAAGACCAGCGCGGGGATCGAGCGGTACGCGACGCAGACGTTGAACATGCCGCCGCCGCCGCTCACGGTGATGCCCGTGAAGTCCTGCTCCTCGAGCTCGCTGTAGACGATGGCGTGCGCCTCGTTGATCGCGACCGGGCTGTAGCCCATCTTCTTCACGAGGCCGCCGACGACGCCCTCGTGGTAGACGGTGTCGTTCTTGCGGTCGATCGAGGTCGCCGGGATGCAGTAGCGCACCGGCTCGCCATCCTGCTGCGGCTTGCCGAGCAGGCGCTCGAGCATGAAGTTCATCATCGGGATGGCGTCCTTCTCCTCCGGCGCGAGGAAGCCGTCCTGCATCGGGCGGCGCACCTCGCGGGCGAAGAGGTTGGCCAGGTCGAAGGATGCGTTGCCCAGCACGTAGAAGCGGTCCTGCCAGGTGGCGTAGGGCACGCCGAGCCGCGTGAGCATGCCCTTGTTGGCGGCGTGCTCGGCCGGGATCTCGAAGAAGGCGTTGCGCTCGCTGCGCACCTTGATGCCGTTGTCGAGTTCCTGCTCGGCCGCGAGCAGGTTGGCGGTGCCCACGTCCACGCCGCGACCCAGCGCGATCTTGCGGGCGCCCTCGGCGGGCTTGTTCAGGATCGACGGACGCGCGGCAGCAGGACGCGCGAGGGGGTTTTCCGGTGACATCACGGATGCTCCAGTGGCAGGGTCGGTGGGGCCGATCTCTTATCGGCCAGATGCGGGGGGACCCCTTGAGTCGTTCTCACAGGGGAGAGCGACGATCTTCGGGGCCGTCGCGCCGCTCGCCCTCGGTCCGCTTCTCGGCGCCCGGGTC
>Ga0111539_10007858_pt1 | contig 13619 bp, 9 predicted proteins | sample RhiMethybrSRZTD1_FD_79667 | JGI IMG/M metagenome (GOLD analysis project Ga0111539, IMG submission 79667) | Populus rhizosphere microbial communities from Tennessee, USA - Rhizosphere MetaG P. TD hybrid SRZTD1 (version 2) (version 2) | ecosystem: Host-associated > Plants > Roots > Rhizosphere >...
CCGCAGTGGCGCCGGCCCCGGCCCCGGCAGACGAGTTCGATACTGACTCCGGCGATCCGGCTTTACTGTTTGAGTTCATAAATTGGACCGTCGAGAACCATCCAGCCGATCACTACATGATCATCTTGAGTGGTCACGGCTCAGGCGTGCTCGATCAGGAATTCCTTCGCGACGAGAGTACTAAGGGAACACTCACCATCAAAGAACTCGGCAAAGTATTCAAGGCTGTGAAAAGCGAGATGAAGGACAAAGACGGCAATCCGTTGGTGATCGATGTCGTCGGGTTTGACAGTTGCGTGATGGGCATGGCCGAGATTTGTTACGAACTCGCCGGCAACGTAAGGTACATGGTGAGTTCCGAAAGTTTCGGCCCGCAAACCGGTTGGCCCTACGGCCGCATCATCGATCGTCTCAGCAAAGATCTCATCGCCTCAAATGGCCAGACATCGGCTAAGGAACTGGCACTGTTTGCGGTTGACGAGCATGTAGACTTCTATCTCGAGTATGCGCAGGCCAACGGACTCTCAGTCGACCTCTCACTGATGGACGTTGAGAAAATTCCTCTCCTTGTTCAAGATGTGAGCAACCTCGCGGGCGTGCTGAGAGAGGCGTTGACTGCTGGCGAGCAGCGCATGATGAGGACCGGCTTCTCAGAGTTTCTCGACCAGCTTGTTCTCGCGCACTGGGAAGCGCAGTCTTACAACGGTGAGCTGTACGTCGACCTGGTAGATTTCTGTGACCGTCTTCGGGCTCGTTACCGTCCGGATCTGATCAAACCAGTGCCGGCGGGCGATCCGGCGGAGGCCGGGGTTAACGCAGAAATCGCGCGTCGAAAAGGCGTTGTTGAAGCCTGCTCGGCCGTTATAAACCGCATTAAGAACGAACTGGTATTACAATCATGCTTCATGGGCGTTACCTACCAGTTTTCGAATGGCGTTTCGATTTATCTGCCTTGGGCAGAGGTCGCGCCCGACTACAATAAAAACGAACTGGCGTTCATTGATGCCTCCGGCTGGCGTGAGTTTCTGGAGCAGTACGTTCTGGTAACCCGGCGCAAACCTAGAGGGTGGACCCCCGCCGTCGGTGAGAATCCGTTGTTCGGTTTGGATCTGAAAGTGCGAAGAACGGTTACCGATCAGAGGGGGCCTGCCAACGTACCGATTCGCAGTATGCGAAATCCACCAATCGAGATTTTCCAGGATGGACTAAGTGATTGCACGCTAGCTCGCTTAGGCCTCGAGAATCCTTGATTACAGCTAGTCGTCGAACGCTGGGCACTCGCGACGGCGGGTGCTTCAGCGTTCGATCCTGGTCATGCTGAAGTACCACAACCTGAGAATGTGTCGAGCACCGCGATCCGCACCGGGATGGATGGGACTCGTGTTGCCAATCATTCTTTTTACCGCGATGCCGGTGTGGTCACAGACCTCAGTTAAAAAACAGACACCAAAAACCCAGCCGAGCGTCCTTGCCAGCAGAGCGTACATTGAAGCAACAGAGTTGCTGGCGCAATCGAAGCCCGAATTGGCAGCCAGGAAGTACCAGGAAGCGGCCACGCATTGGCAGGCTGCGGGCGATCGCATTGGTGAAGCGAAGGGCTTACGAGGACTTGCGGAGTCGCTTCAGTTTGCCTGCGACCGCCAGGCGTCGCTAAACGCCTATGAACGTTCATTGTTGTTGAGCCGTGCATCGGCAGACGCTGAAGGCGAACGTCAATCTTTAGCTAGTCTCTGTTTCCTGCACGCCTCACTTGGAGACAACGAACGAGCGCTTGATGAGTGCACCCGTTCTCTCGATCTTGCTACCAAAGCCAACGACTCGCGTTCAGAAGCGGAAGCGCTGAACGGTTTTGGAGTCATCTACGACAGCCGCGACGAACTGCAAAAAGCGCTCGATTCTCACGGACGAGCAAACGCGATTTGGGAGCGTTTTGGTGATAAACGGCGACAGGCGCGGAGTCTGCGGTACATTGGCTTTTCCTACGCTACGATGCGAGATTACCCCAAAGCGCTTGATGCTCATCGACAGAGTCTCGCTTTGTGGCAGGCGGCAGGCGACGCTCGAAACCAGATCGGCCCTCTCGTCGCCATGGGCTTTCTGTATGCCAGAATCAGTGAAACTCAGGAGTCGCTCAATCACTTCTACAAGGCTCTGACTATCAACAGCGCTACGCGCTGTCGCGACCTCGAAGGATCACTGTTCAGCGGATTTGCCCACGCTTATAACGACCTCGGCGAGCAACAGAAATCGCTTCTTTATTACGAACAGGCGTTCTCAGCTTACAAGGCGCGGGTCGATGACTGGGGACAGGGAGCAGTCAAGTTGGAGATGGGCATGATCTACTTTTCGTCCGGAAAGTACGATCAGGCTTTAAGTAACTACCAGGAAGCGTTTCAGGCGTATCGCAGAATCGGCAGGCACAGCTCGATGTCGATCGTGCTGCGGGAAATGGGCCGGGTCTATGACCAGCGCGGTGATGATACCGCTGCGCTGGATTACTACCGCCAATCGCTTGCGATGGTCAGCGCGCAAGAAGAACCATACGAAGCTGCTTACACCTTCAACTACATTGCCCGAATTCACGAACGTAAGGGCGACAAACAGAAAGCGCTCCAATATTACCGAGAGGCACTAAAGCTTAATCGCGAGGTGCAAGACCCGTACGGTCAGGCAATGATACTCGTTAGCCTGGCGCGAATTTACAAGCGGCTTGGTGAACTTGAAACAGCGCGCACTTACATCGAGGAAGCGTTGAAGATCAGCGAAACGTCACGGGCCAAGGTGGGTAGCCAGGATCTGCGAGCGTCGTTTTTCGCCTCGGTACGCGAGCAGTTCGAGCTCTACACGGAGTTGCTCATGATGCTTCATGAAAAACTTCCGTCTCGCGGTTTCGATGTCGTTGCCTTCGAAGTGAGTGAACGCGGGCGGGCACGTTCACTGCTTGAAACGCTCTCGGAATCAAATATCGACATTCGCAAGGGTGTGGACGAGGCGTTACTCAAGAGCGAACGTGAGCTGGTACAGCAGATCAGCGCCAAGACAGAAAAACGTATTCAACTCCTCGCGTCAAACTCGTCTCCAGTTGAGGCAGCCGCGATCGAGAAGGAAGTTGAATCGCTAACTCTGCAGTATCAGCAAGTGCAGGGACAGATCAGAGCTTCAAGTCCGCGTTACGAGACACTGGCGCAGCCGTTGCCGTTGACGGCTGCAGCAATTCAGCGCGACGTACTCGATCCGCAGACCGTTCTGCTCGAATACATGCTTGGAGAGGAACGTAGCTGGCTCTGGGTCGTTACGACGAAATCGTTGAAAGCCTTTCCACTCCCATCACGAAATGAGATCGAAAGCGAAGTACGTCGAGTCTACGGTTCGCTGACCGAGCGCAACCGGATCATTCCCGGCGAAACAATCAAACAACGGACTGCGCGCTTCGCCGCAGCCGACGTCGAATACAAGCAGTCAGCCGACAAGCTTAGCCGAATGATTCTGTTTCCGGCGGTCGACGAATTCCGTTCAAAACGTCTTGTGATCGTCGCGGACGGAGCGCTTCATTACATACCGTTCGCCGCCCTTCCCGATCCGTCGGCGTCACTTTCAACAGCTCAGAAACAACCACCACCGCTGATCGTCAACCATGAGATTGTGAGTTTGGCGTCAGCATCAGCCTTGGCGCGAATGCGCGATCAATTACGCGAACGGCCGAAGGCGCCGAAGACCGTCGCCGTGTTTGCCGATCCCGTCTTCAATAAGATTGACGCTCGCGTTGAATCAAACGTTTCGAATCGACGTCGCAAGCCTGGCAATGAAAAACAAAATATCGAGCCGGATTTCCTGGCGCGACGCGCGCTGCGAAGCTTTGCGGAAAGCGGCGGTCAGCCCTTCGATCGTCTGCCGTTTTCGCGACGAGAGGGGAAGGCCATCGTCGATATGGCTCCGGCCGGCGAAGCAACCCTTGTGATGGACTTTGACGCTAACCGGGCAAGTGTGACGAGTGACTCGCTGGCACAATATCGGATCATTCACCTGGCGACTCATGGCCTTCTCAACAGCGATTATCCGGAACTCTCCGGCATCGTGCTTTCTCTTGTCGATCACAAAGGACGCGAACAAGCCGGGTTTCTCGATCTCAGTGAGATCTACAACCTCAAGCTCGCGGCAGATCTCGTCGTCCTGAGTGCCTGTCAGACAGCGCTCGGAAGGGAGATCAAAGGCGAGGGATTGATCGGGTTGACCCGCGGTTTCATGCATGCGGGAGCACCGCGTGTGGTTGCAAGTTTGTGGCAGGTGGACGACGCGGCAACGGCGAATCTCATGCGCGAGTTCTACAAGGCAATGCTGGTCGAAGGTATGCGGCCGGCGGAAGCACTACGAGCCGCTCAAACACGAACCTGGACCAACGATCAGGAGCTTTCTCCATATTATTGGGCAGCTTTCACGCTCCAGGGCGAATGGAAATGAATTGCGAATAGACTTTCCTTTCAATTCAAAAACAGCGAGAATACGTCCGCGGTTCAAAGCTCGTTTACCTCGACCTGCCAACGCATCATCTAAGTTTGTAGATTGCGGACGGAGTTTTTTGCCCAGTGGATTCCCCGATCTCCCTTAAAAAAGAGTGGACTCTTACTAAGGAGGCTTTTGATCTCTTCCTTGCGAGGCTGGATCCTAATCAGGATCGGGCAGCGGAGAAGTATGAAGTGATACGTCTCAAGCTCCTGAAGTATTTTCAGTGGGGGCGCGTGATGGCGGCGGAAGAAGCGGTCGACGAAACAATCAACCGCGTGGCTCGCAAGATTCAGGAAGGCGAAAACGTCTACAACCTCAACGCCTACATCTACGGCGTGGCGAGGCTTGTAACTTCTGAGTGGATTAAGAAGCAGAATCGAATCGAGCAGATATCGGAAGACGACAACGAGATCCAAGCCCCGGTCCTGGAGGAGGAGGATCTGGATGTGGCTGAGCGTCGAACCTGTTTTGAGAAGTGTTTGGGGCACCTTACGGACCAGAGCCGGGTGATCATCCTCGAGTATTATCGGTACGAGAAAAAGGAGAAAATAGAACACCGTAAAGAACTTGCGGCGACGCAGGGGGTCACGCTCAACGCGCTGCGAATCAGTGCCTACCGGACTCGAACGAGTCTCGAAGCGTGCGTGCGAGAGTGCCTCGGTAAGTGTGCGTGAAACCTATTTACATGCCGGGCCACACATATTTGGGGGGAGTGATCTGGTTTGCCTGGTAAAACAGAAGCAGAGACGCGGTTAGTCCAGTATCTCCTGGGCGACGTTTCCAGTAGCGAGCGGGAGCTGCTGGAGGCGGAGTATTTTTCTGACGACGAAGCTTTTCAGAAAATGCTCAACGCCGAGGATGATCTCATCGATGCGTATGCTCGCGGTGAACTTTCGACGGAACACCGGCGATTGTTTGAACAGCGGTTCTTGAATTCAGCCGATGGAAGGGAGCGATTGCGCTTTGCGCGCACGCTGGGGGAAGCCGTTGCTGAGTCGCCGCCGGTTGTCGCAAGCCAACCGATCTCGACTCAGCGGGTGTTGACTACCGACTCTCAACCGGGATTCTGGGCGACGTTGTGGGGTCGAAGTCCGGCCTTGAGTTTTGCCGTCGTTATGGCGGCGGTGGTTTTGCTAGGTGGAAATGCAGCACTCCTCGTCGAACGAAGAAGCATCCGAAACGAGATGGAGGCCCTGCGTGTCGAGCGTGACAGACTTACCCAACAGGCGGCAGCTCAACAGAAAACCATCGAGTCTGAACAAGCGCGCAGCAACGAGTCGGCGGCGCAAATCAAGAGCTTGCAGGAACAGTTAGCGGGATTGCAGGGTAGTAAGTCTCCTGACAAACAAACCAATGTTAGCCCGGAACAGAACGATCCCAGATTCCGTGACACGATTGCTCAGAATCGTCAAAGTGAGTTCACTGTTTATCCCGGCGCCTTTCGAGGTCCAGGCAGCGCGAAAAACAATTTCACTCTACGAAAGGCGGCCCAGTCAGTTTCGTTGAGACTTGTAGTTGACAAGACCGTAGCGGTCGAGTCCTATCGCGTTTCTATCGAAACCGCCGACGGTGCTTCGGTAAAGTCGTTCGATTCACTCAAACCCACTTCCGAGAACATTATCAATCTCCCGCGGGTGGCGGCTTCCGAGCTTCCGTCCGGTGTTTACGTCATTACCTTGCAGGGCAAGCAGCCTGACAACAGCTTCCGCAACATCGCCGAGTACACCTTTAACCTCGTCAGGAAATAAACGACGCTCATTGCGTCGGTCGTAACCAACAACTGAATCGAAGCGCGAACCGCTTTCGTGTCTTTGCTTTCGCGGATCCACTTCTTCACCAACAAAAGAGGCCCGACATGACTACACCCCCAATAGCCCGGACCGTATTGTTCTTTATCGTTCTCTGTTCACCAGCACTGATTGGTAAAGCCCAGATCCAACCCGCCAAAGACGATCAGCCCGGTCCTCCCGTCAATGTTGACATCGTGTATACCGGAAGACTGTTCGGATACTTCCGTCTACCGTCGTTGCAAAACATCAAGGCGCTGCCGGGATGTCGCGGAGACGGTTCCCGTAGCAAGGCGGCCGATCGGTTCCTGGAAAAACAGAGTGCAAGTTTTACGAAGAATACGGTGTTGGTAGGGACTGGCGACAACTTCGCGCCGCAGCTCGAGGCGAGAGAGTTCGCTGGCGTGGAACCGGATACTCAAAATTACGCACCCGCAAACAAGGAACTCTACGTCGGCAACAACGGCAATTGGCTGCTTTACACAAAGCTCAAGTCCGATACATACAAAACATTGAGAGACCAGATCGAGGGCGGTCTGGGAACAATTCCGAGCGACAACGTTGCTTGTTTTCTACGACGAGCGGGATATGCGGCCGTCGTTCCGGGCAAGCACGACTTTTACTTTGGTCCGGAGCGCGTGCGACAACTCGCGCGATTTCTGGCCCGGCCATCGGAAAATGGAGACTTCAAGCCGGTCCAGATGTTGGGCGCCAACCTGGTAATGAAGACGGAGCCGATTGAAAGCACGAGCGTCTCCAACAGAGTCAAAGAGAAACATATTACATTCGTTGATTGGCCCTCGGGCGACTATCCAGTGCTGAACCTGGGTGACGGCGGTTCTGTTTACCCGTGGTTTTCAGTGGTCAAGATTCAATTGGCGGAGGTTCCTTCGGAATCAAAGATTATCGAGGCAGCAAGGCAGCGGATCGCAAACACGGACATCGTTGCAGTCGATACAGCGTTACGGGCCTTTATTAATGCTGGTCCGAGTGAATTGGACAAACTGGAGTACGGAACTTCGGAACAGACGGCAACTCAAAAAGACGAGCAGAGGGCGGCTGATAAGAAGCGACTCGCGGATCTAAAAAAGAACTTCGATCGGTTCAACCAGAGCAGGTCCATTCTAATCTGCGCTTCTATTGGGAACCCAAACGAATTGCCTGATAAGTTGGACGGCTGTGATGAGACAGTTGAGAGTCGACTGCGCATAGAGGATCACAAGATCGTTCTCTATGCCTATTTGAATGAAAAAAAGTTACCCGGGAAAGGAGGGCACTTCTCAACTCTTCCGTTTGGTAAGAACTTCGGTCTTTGTACCAAGAACGAAAAAAACGAGAATGCTTGTCTCCGTTTCTCGACGCATACTCCGTTCTTCTACTTTCCTCATGAAGTGCCCAAGGACGGTGATGGTTACACCGATCCTGAGCCGTACACGATTCAGAACAACGTCGCGGTTTTTGGCGTGGTGGATCAAACTCTCGGCGAACAGGTAGGAGCGCTGAATTTTGGTTGGCGGCACGCGAGCAACGACAAACTCACTACTCGTTTGAGTGCCGAGGATCCAGTCGACGCTCTCCAGCAGCAACTCGATTATTTCGAAAGACGCCACCCAAAGTTTGATGGATTGAAGGTGTTGTTGGCCCAGATGACGCCACAACACGCGCGTGAACTCGCGGCGAGGTTCCCTCAGTTCCAGGTCGTCGTATCTGCCGCCGATCAGGAGCAGGCTACCAGCGACATAACGATGTCGACCAATTGGAGGCCGCTGTCGCATTCTCCCGGGCAGTTTTTAGCAGTGCCGGCTCCTTACTTTAACTCTGCTTTACGCACCGAAGCAGTGCACTTCGGGATGTTGGATGCCACTCCACTCGAGCCCAATCTTTTGCAGAAGAGTCCGTGGGCATTGATCTCGAAGGCAGACGCCGGCGACGCCGTTAAGAATGAAATCGATCCCTCAAGCGATTTTTGGAAGAAGGTCAAGGAATTGCCAGGATGCGTGCGTCCAGGTTTCGATCGCGAACAGCCTAAAGAGAACTACGACAATATCACTTACTTGAAGTGGCTGGTCCTATGCACGATGCAACAGCACCTCGGCGCTGACGTCGCTTTGATTCAAACGCAGGATCTGTTTGACAGGATCCCGTTGCTTGACGAGAGACAATTAACCCTCAGAGCCGGCTCCAAAACTCAAGCAGAGATTCAGGACAACGTACAGCAAACGCTTGATCGTTTAATTTGGAAGGGAGACTTCATCACGCTCCTGCACGTTCCCGGCTCCGCACTCAAGAGTGCACTCGCGAAATCCGAAGCTTTCGAAGATGCTGAAAATGCAAAACTGGCTTTGTCGGTTGACAAGGGCAGGAAGTTGGAGACATTGGGAATTCGAAAAGAGAAGGGCGAGTATTTCATTAACGAATTGCCGGTTGAAGATGATCGAATCTACGCAGTCGCGACCACAGACTACATCGGTGCCGGCGATACGGGCTATCCGGACCTGGCAAACGCCGCCAGGAATCCACATAGTCATCCGGCAGCATTTGTTGAAAATCTAATCAGCATCAGCAGTCTCGTTTGCAGGAAGTTCTTCACTCTGCAAGCTGATATGGATCGTCACTGTCTTGGGCCGATTGAAAGCATTTCTTATCTCGACACAACAACGCTCCCGCAGATCGAGCCTTATCCACCGGACGGGCGGCTGCGCAAGATATTTGAAGCTTCTTCGCTTTCGTGGCCGAATAAGAGGCCAGGTCCTGGGACAATCGCTGACGAGTTGGAGCATCGGGTTCAACGGCGAAACTTTCGCGCGTTCTCGCTAAAGAACTTCAGCATTGGTTTCAAGGATCTCGATAACAACCGCACTGATGACAATCTGGACGAGAAGTTTGCTGGTGTGTCGACTTCCGGAGTGTCGTCGAAGGAGAACCGCAACATCACTGTCGGTCTCGATGCCCGGTTTTCCTACTTTGCTGACAAGTGGGAGTTCTTCCTGGGAACTGGTATTGATTACGACAGAGAAGCGACCGGTGATCCGACGAAAGCGACCGGCATCAGTCTGAACACGAACAGGCTCTTTAGCGACATGGGCGTCGTTTGGTGGCGTCGACCGGGTCGCGAATTTCCGAACGTCGGGATCGTCTCGTCTGTGCGTGGAGAAACACAGTTGGAGCAACCGTTTTCGGCGTTTAACCTGTCAACCGAGGCAGAGGACCAGATAAGAATCACGCAGAAACGCGGCTTGTTGTTGTTGGGCCGGTTGGGACTGCGTTGGCAGAACCGGTCGAACTCCTTCGAGATCGGAGTGCAGGCCGGTCGAGAAATGCGAGCACTGCGTGGATATCATTTTGAGAACCCGGACGGGACAAGCTTTGAATGTCTAGTCAAATCCGCCCAAACGCTGGGTGAGTGTATCACTGAGAACAGTAAGCCTCCGGCCGGCTTGATCACCGCAAGCTCGATTCCAAGCGCGCTTCTTCAGGGACGACCTCGCGCGGGCATTTACTGGAACCACAACTTTTCTTTTCCGATCCTGTCGAACCTGAAGTGGGAGTTTTCACAGGACGCGGATTTCTTTGTCGTAAACTTTGCTCGCGACACCAGCATCGACACTCGGTTTCGCTACAACTCGAAGAATCGATTGAGTTTCAAGATCTGGAAAAACTTCTCGATCGGCCCCGCGCTGGATCTTTTCATGTACCAAAACAAGGTCAACCGGAATTTCCTGTTCCAACGATCGTTTGGCATTGAGACAAATATCAGTTTCGACGTCTTCAACCGAAGGGAGAAGAAAGCGCAGATAATCGACAACTGAGAGGAGGCGGAGAGGACATTTATTCTGTTACGCAGCCTTGGATGTATCGATTCGTTTGATCCGATCGTATTCTTTGCGTTTGGCCAGATGAGTGTCCCAAAGATCGACATCTTGTTGTAGACCAAGCCACATTTCCGGCGACGTCCCGAAGGCACGTGCGAGTCGGTGGGCCATATCAGTGGTAACTGGCCGGCGCTCATGCAGTATCTCGCTGATCGTGCGTCGCGACACACCGAGGATCCGTGCAAGCTTATCCCGCGTCAAGCCAGCATCCGGCAACACATCTTCGCGCAAAATTTCTCCGGGATGAGTCGGCCGTCGTTTTCTGTTGTTCAGCCACTTACTCGGCATTGCTCAAATTCTAATCGTAGTGAAAGCTCCTGACGGAAGTTAATTATAACGCTGCGGCAAGCTGAATAAATAATCACGCGCCAGCGAAAATTAATGTGCTATATTCCGCTCACCCCTTCAACAAAATGAAGCGGGCCGATTTGTGCGGACACACAGAATCGACCCTTGAACATCAACCTTCGTAAGAAAGGATGAAGCTCATGACTACTCATGGTAGCGCAACCGCGCGCGAAGAAACACCTCACGCAAACGAAACAACATCAAACACAATCAGCGATGCTGTCAGACGTCGTGCTCAGTCAATCATTGACGACACATCGATCGACCCGCAGTGGCGAGCCGTTATTCGTTACGGTTTGGAAACGAATGATCCGTTGCTTTCTGACCTCGTGCACCGCGCCGACGCAGGTGAAGAGATCATCGACACGATCGACTTCTCACAAACGTCCGAAGCTGACGACGATGAATCAGAGGTCGAGAAGGTCGAAGCACTCACCGAGATAATCTGTCGCGCGGGCGGCGAAACTGTGGCCGCGCTGTTCGTACTAATGGGAAGGTTTCAGAACTCCAAGCAACCGGAAGTGCTGGCAAACGCTGCCAAGCACTACACCTTCACACGCTGCGGTGAGTTGAACCTCTTCGGAATGGTTGATGCTCAGATTGCCGTAGTTGAGGGCGAGTTGTTAACGGCGAGCTCTGACATCTCGTGATTCCACCAAACAAACCGAGAGCCCTGGGTGAAGAAGCGCACACGCGCCCCAGGGCTCTCCGCCTTGTCTCTAATAACGCGTTGATAACTAATTGATAACGAATGAGAAACTGCAAATAGTGTTTCGAAAGACTCTATTGCAGTCGCCGACGACTTAATTAGTTGCTGGAAAATCATTGTTTGTCGTCAGCAAATTCCAATTGCAGTCTTCCAGAACGAAACCTGAACGCGCCCAGCGATCTCTTGGTCGCACGATATTCAAGACATGATTTTCGGAGTTCAGATGTGAATCCCGCGAATTCATGAAGAGGCGCCAAGAGTTCAAGGAATGATTCTCAACTTTCAAGACGCGATTCATTCAGTTCTTGTCTGTTCTCGCACACTTCAAGAAGTGATCGCGAGAATCATGGATGGATCGTGAGAATTTCAAGGCAGGCTTTATCGTTTTCAGTTCTCAATTCACCAAGGTCTAACTGATAAACCGAGAATTCAAAACGGAAAGAATGTCGTGGCTGAAATCAGACTTAATATACGAAATCTGTCCGTCAGGGACAGGATAACGAGGGTAGTCAAACTGTTCCGTTGGTATTCGCTATACTCCAGCGAAGCGATTTGAATGCCTTTGGTGTGAGACAGAGAAGTCAATTTCTATCCTCGGGAACTCGCCTGTTAGAATCCTGCAACATCTCCTCGGCAAGCTCAACCATGTTTTCCGCTTCGGTGACCGTCAGTTGAAACTCCTTGTCCAAGTATCTTGATGCTCCGCGCAAGGCAGCGAGTCTATTCAACAACGCAGTATACCGACGATCGATATTGCCCAAATGTCCCCACTGGTTGAACCGCGCATGCACAACGCCATGAGACTTGCCAGAGAGCATGGTTTGATCGTGCAACAAAAGTACACCTTTGGCCATTAGTTCCGTAGCACTGAAAAGATTATCGACTACGGCTCGAAGGTGGCCTTTCTGTAACGAACCACGGGCAGCGTCTAAGAACTCGCGCGCTGCCCCGATGTGACCACGACTTTTCGAGGCGTTATATCGAAAGTCGAATCGACCGACCCATTTTCCCTTGTGAACCAATAATGTCACATGTCCAGCGTTTGGATCGCGATCAGTTAGTTGTACGTCAACTATGTTCTCAAGGTCATCAAGTGAGATTTCCTCTCCATCCGCGACCTCTCTCGAGAAATTGCCAATTACACGTGCGTCCACCTCATCATTCAGTCTCACTTCAATTGGGGCATCATGATTCAGGATGACTTGCACGGCGTAAAGCACAAAACCGTCTGGCAGAGTAGCCGCTTTCTGGCGCTTCTTGATTTCAGGATCTATATAGAGCTCGGCGATGTGTTTGAAGAAATTGTCGTTGAATTCCTTACTTAGGGCATTCATTGAAGCTCCTTGCCAATCGAGAAATCAATCTGCGTTGAGGATCCCTGAGCGACAGCTTTTCCTCTTCGCCTAAACTGTTTTGAAGTGGGGAGCGCGCAGTTAGCCGGCCGCACTCTTTGATTGGGGTTATTTCGCGGTTTAGGAGTGTCCTTGAAACGACGACGCCTAATCTTTCCATCCGTCACGTAGAATAATCTCTGGAATGCGTTGCTGATATAATTCTGACTGACGAAAGGGGCCTGAGTAACCCAGGTCTCTTATGACAGCCTGTCTCGCTAGGCGCTCAAATGTCGCCAGTCTCGGATCAAAAGTCACCTCGTCAAAAATGGTAGTAGGTTCTATGTCGATGCGAAGAATATCCGATGTAGGACCGTCTCTTTCGTCCACGCATATAATCCTTACTTCATTTTCATGTGCGAATGAATCGCGTTTCATTAAGAACAGTTCTGCTCGAGGCCGTCCCCGTCCGAGCGCATGAAGTCCATTCCGAAACGCTGCGACGCTGTCTGCCAGCTTTTGAGCGACACCTCCCCGCGGGAAAAGTATTGAACAGCACCGACAAAGCTGGAGATTCCTGGTACACGGTCGCTCAAAGCTCGGCTTGCGGCAAGAAGTTTTCTCGGCGTACTCCGCACCCGCACGCGTTCATCGCCCGGGCAGGTGTTTCGTCCGAATACAGAGTCCTTGACCACCCGCGAATAGGCCCTCAGAAGAGTGTCGGATTCTTCGGTTCTCGACCAACATTGAGCAAAAGACCCCCGGAAGCAAAGCGCCAAACGAAGGCCGCAGGTAGACGATGACAATGAGTCTTGGCAGCCTGATCCGATCATTGGTCAAGTTGAGGCGTGGGCCAAGATGGCGGTTAATAGTGGCGGCAACCCAGGCCAAGAGGCGGCAGTTTTGTTACTACTAGACGCAATCACGCACGCAAAAGATTCTGCCTCGTCGGATTTGGCGCTATTCGCTCGCAACGCTGCGTTCGGCGCAGCGTCCGGCGTTATTGATGATGCCTTCGAACTCGGGATGCAGCGCTGGCGAGAAAACCTGGCTTGAGCCTAAAGAAGTA
>Ga0111539_10007863_pt1 | contig 13616 bp, 10 predicted proteins | sample RhiMethybrSRZTD1_FD_79667 | JGI IMG/M metagenome (GOLD analysis project Ga0111539, IMG submission 79667) | Populus rhizosphere microbial communities from Tennessee, USA - Rhizosphere MetaG P. TD hybrid SRZTD1 (version 2) (version 2) | ecosystem: Host-associated > Plants > Roots > Rhizosphere >...
GCAGGCCGGCCTCGGCGGCGAGCGCCAGCGCGATCAGGACCGCGAGGCTCAGCCCGAGGAGCTGGAGGAGTCGGGGTCGTTTCAAGGGCGCGCGGATTCTACGCCGCGCCCCTGTCGCAGCGGACGGTTTGCCCCTAGAGTGGACAGGTGCCAGGGGCCGCCCGAAACCGGCCCAGCAGGATCTCCCGCCTGCCCGTTCCCGACTCTCAGTGCTCCCCCTCCCGCTCGCCTGCCGGAGTCCCGTTCCGATGCGACTCGCTCCGTTCGCGCTCATCCTGCTCGCCACCACCGCCGCCGCCCAGGTGGACACCAACGGCCCGCGCTTCCCCGGCTTCGATCCCGGTGGCGCCGTGCGCGCCTTCCGCGCGGGCGGTGGACCCGAGTGGCAGGTGCACTGGGACTACGACCGCGGCGGCGTGCCGCGCCTGCTGTGGGGCGGCAGCCGCGCCGGCGTCGCGCCGGGCAGCGGCGACGCGGCCTACGCGGCGGCCGCGCGGCAGCTCGTCGACGAGCTCGCGCCCGCGCTGGGCTTCGACGCGAGCGCAGTCGAGCTGCTCGGCGTCGAGCGCCTGCCGCTCTCGCGCGCCGGCGGCACGGACAAGATCGCGGTGCACTTCCGCCAGGTCGTGAGCGGCGTGCCGGTGTTCCACGGCGCCGTCGACGTGCTCTACGGCGCCGACGGCCGCCTGCTCTCGCTCGACAACCAGGGCCTGCCGCACGCCGCGCAGACGCCGCTGTCGCCGGACGTGCCCGAGCGCGACGCCTCCGCGGCCGCGGCCGCGGCGTTCACGGCGCTGACCGGCCGGCCGGTCGCGTCGCTCGAGCTGGCCGACTACGTGCTCTTCCCGGCGAGGATCGACGCGCGCAAGACGGCCGTGCGCGCCGCGCCCGCCTACCTGTTCAAGGTCGCGGCGCCGCGGGACATCGGCTCGGGCGAGACGCCGGTCGTCCGCATGCTGGCCATCGCGGCGCGCGGCGCGCCCGTGCTGTTCGAGAGCTGGAGCCTCGTGCACGAGGACCTCTCCGGCACGGTCAAGGGCTGGGGCCAGACCGGCGCGCTGCCCGACGGCAGCGCGGGCGCCGTGCTGCACAACCTCGAGGACGTGCTGCTCACCGCCTCGGGCGTGAACCCGGCCTACACCAACGCCGCAGGCGGCTTCGTCATGCCGGGCGTGAACAGCAGCAAGTCGGTCACGGCCCAGCTCGAGGGGCAGTGGTCCAAGGTCGTCAACGCCGCCGGCGGCAGCGCGTCGGTGACGCTCACGCTCGCGCCCGGCGCGCCGCAGACCTTCACCTTCAACACGGGCGTCAGCGAGCAGCAGACGGCCGAGGTCAACGCGCACACCTTCGTCGAGACCATGCGCGACTGGCTGCGCTCGATCGACCCCGGCGAGGACGCGCTCGACTTCCAGGTGCTCAGCTACGTGAACGAAGCTGACATCTGCAACGCCTTCTACGACGGCTTCTCGCTCAACTTCTTCCTCGCGGGCGGCGGCTGCCCGAACACGGCCTACCAGAGCGTGGTCTTCCACGAGGAGGGCCACTGGGCCAACGACCTGTTCAGCTCGTACAACGGGTCCGACGGCTTCGGCGAGGGCGCGGCCGACTGCTGGGCCATGTACATCGGCGACGACCCGGTCATCGGCCCCGACTTCCACGGCCCGGGCGCCGACCTGCGCACCGGCCTCAACACCGTTCCCTTCTGCGGCGACGAGAGCCCCGCCTGCTACGGCGAGGTCCACGACGACGGTCAGCCGCTCATGGGCGCGATCTGGAAGGTGCGCGCGCGGCTGAAGACCGCGCTCGGCGCCGGCCCGGGCGGCGACCTCGCCGACGCGCTCTTCGTGGGCTGGTTCCAGGCCTTCAACGACATGCAGATCAAGACGATCATCGAGGAGCACTGGCTGATCCTCGATGACAACGACGGCAACATCTACAACGGCACGCCGCACTTCGCGCAGATCGACGGCGGCTTCCAGGACCAGGGCTTCCCCGGCTACGTGCCGCCCTACTTCACGATCGCGCACACACCCGTCACGCTCGTGAACAGCGAGGGCCCGGTGCTCGTCCAGGCCAACGTGACCGAGATCACCGCCACGGTCGCCTCGGTCAAGGTCTTCTACAAGCTCGACGGCGCACCGAGCTTCAGCTCGGTGAACCTGACGCACGGCGCCGGCACCTCGTGGAGCGGGCTGATCCCGGGCGCCAACTCGCCGGCGATCGTCGACTACTACCTGCTCGCCTCGGATGCCTCGAGCCATGCGACGTCGCTGCCGGCGAAGGCGCCGACCGAGTTCTTCGCCTACGACGTCGGCACGATCACCGTGCACGCGGGCTTCGACTTCGAGGCCGGCGACGACCAGGGCTGGACGCACGTGGAGTACGCGACGCAGGACGACTGGATGCGCGGCGCGCCGACCGGCGTCTCGCCCTTCGACCCGCCGTCGGCGTGGTCGGGCAGCCAGGTCTGGGGCAACGACCTCGGGGTCGACGGCTTCGACGGCAACTACAAGCCCGACGTGCACAACGCGCTGCTCTCGCCGGTGCTGAACATGTCGGGCAAGACCGGGCTGCGGCTGCGCTTCAAGCGCTGGCTGTCGGTCGAGAAGGGCATCTACGACCAGGCGTCTCTGTACCTGAACAACGCGCAGCTCTACACCAACCCGTCGAGCACCGACGTCATCGACCAGTCGTGGAAGGCGCAGGACTACGACGTCTCGTCGCTGGCCGACAACAACCCGTCGGTGCAGCTCACGTTCGAGCTCATCTCGGATCCGGGCCTCGAGTTCGGCGGCTGGAACATCGACGACGTGCAGCTCGTCACGCTCGGTCCGGTGACGGGCGGGCCCTTCAGCGAGTACGGCACGGGCACGAAGGGCACGGGCGGCGTCGCGCCGCACCTGGTCGGCAGCGGGCAGGCCACGCCGGGCGGGACGATCACGCTCACGCTGAGCGGCGCCAAGCCCAACGCGCCGGGCATGGCCTTCTTCGGCACGACGCAGGCGGCGATCCCGGCCTTCGGCGGCACCTTCCTCGTCGGCAACGTCTTCGTCACCGCGCTGATCCCGACCAACGGCGCGGGCGGCTTCACGCTGAACGGCAACCTGCCGAGCATCGCGTCGATCGTCGGCCTCACGGTGCGCCAGCAGTACTGGTGCGCCGACCCGCTGGGCCCCGCCGGCAAGGCCGGGAGCAACGGGCTCCAGTTCACGATCCAGTGACCGCGCTTCGGCTCTGAGTCGGGGGTGCTCCGCCCGACGCTGCGCCAAGACCGTCCGGCGCACCGTGTGCAGCAGCATCAGGCTGTTGCTGGCTTGCCGAGAGAGGCTGGCCCTGCGCGCCGCGGCCGATAAAGGCGCCGGACTGGCGCAGAAGGTCGGGCTGCGCACCACCCGACCTCAGCGCCTCGCGCGGGAGCTGCTTCAAGCGATGAGTTCACTGAGAGCTTCCGGCGGCGGCCGCGAGCGAGTGAGAGTGGAAGGCCTCGGCCTTCCACGCTCACGAGCGAGCCTCATTCAGGAGCGGTGACGATCTGCGCCGTCGGCCACGGCGAGGCGCCGAGGGGGTCGAGCGCACACTCTGCAGCGCCCTCGGCGCCCAGTCTCCGCCAGCATGCCCACCACGCCTTCCGCCGAGGGCGCGAAGCCGTGCGCGAGCGCCCCCTGGCGTCTGGCCGGGCCGACACCCCAGACCGCCAACGCGACTACTTGGTGATGGGCCGCCGGTCCGTGATGGTCAGCCCGACCTTCCAGGCATCCTCGCTGGGCTGCGCCTTGGTCGAGCGGTCGAGCTTGATGCGCGTGGCCTTCATGCGCGTCGTGTTCCCCTCGATGTAGAGCAGGAACATGCCGACCTCCTCGCGCGTGAAGCTGTCGCGGCCCTGCGGCGGCTGCGTGAGCGGGTAGCTCGTGTCCTGGTAGCCCTCGCTCTCGTGCTTGTCCTCGTGGGGCGCGTTGATCGAGAAGCTGTTCTTCCCGATGCGCACCGCGACCTCCTGCTGCTCGATGTAGGCGTAGGAGTCGAGCTTGCCGCTGGCCACCGAGTCCTTGGCCATCTCGTCCTGCAGGCTGCGCACCTCGTCGGTGAGCACGCCGATCGACGCGAGCTGGCGCTCGGCGCCCGACAGGCCGGACTTCAGCTCGTCCGCCACGCGGCGCTCGTACCAGATGAAGCCCAGGCCCACGACGATGAGCAGGAGCATGCCGGCCAGCACCGAGCGTTCGATGTCCCACTGACCGGGCATCAGCTCTTCTCCTTGGCCGGGGCGTCGGAGGCCGGGAGCTTGAGCGTGATCACGAGGTCGGAGAAGCGCACGCCGTCGCCGACCGGCTGCGTGCTGCCCGGGTCGACGCTCACGAACATGGGCCGCTCGCGCAGGATGGACTGGAAGGTGGCGAAGTGCGTCAGGTCCTCGACCTGGCCCTCGAGCTTGATCTGCGGCGGGCGGCCGAGCACGTCGATGTCGATGCGCTGCAGCGCGAGCCGGCCGATGGAGGCCTCGTTGGCGAAGATCGCGTTCGCGAGCTCGATCCAGACCTCCAGCGCCGACGGCAGGTCGGGGATGCCGTGGCTGCGGCCGAGCTTCTGCGCGATCTCCTCGCGCAGGCCCTTGACCGCGTCGAGCACCGCCTTGACGCGCGCCGGGCCGGGCTCGGCGTGCTCCCACTTCGCGCGCGAGGCGGACGCGTCGCCCATGATCTGCCCGAGGTACGAGTCGCCCTGCGTGACGATGCGCTCGTACTCGGTCTTGAGCTTGCCCGCCTCCATGAAGGCGTCGAGCCCGAGGAAGGCCACGACGAGGAAGGCCAGGAACGAGAGCACGATGAGCGGCGTCTTGACCTGGTCGAACTTGTGCGTGTACGCGGCCTCGTCGCGCCGGAAGTCGGTGCGCGAGACGTCCTCGCCGTTCAGCTTGAAGGCCATGCCCAGCGCGACGCCGAGCTGGGGACCCCAGACGCGGGCCTCCTCGTCGGAGAGGTCGTGCGTGACGCGGTCGAGCAGGTCGAGCGGCTGGGGCTCGCGGCCGAGCACCTCGGCGACGGCCGCCGCGAAGCCCGGCACCGCGCCACCCGGACCGGTGACGTAGAGCTCGTCGACCGGCAGCACGTCGGGCAGGGTCGAGGTCGTGCGGCGGATCTCGCGCGTCAGCCGCGTGAGGTACTCGTGCGTGCGCGCCGTGTCGAGCGCCGCGGCCTCGGCGCCGGCGCCGACCGCGGCCGCTTCGCCGCCCGCCCCGGCTCCATCCGCTCCGCCACCGGCGGCCGCCGCGCCCGCGTCCGCGCCGCCCGCCGCATGGCCGGCGCCGCGCGTGCCGATGCGGATCGAGCGCACCGCGAAGAGCTTGCCGCCCTCGATGAAGAGCAGGCTCGTGCTGTGCTCCTGCGCGTTGATCACCGCGATGCGCGGGTGCTCGGCGGCGACGCCCGTCGCGACGAGCGCGTTGTGCAGCGCGAGGTCGTCGATGTCGACGAGCATGGGGTCGAGGCCGCTCTCCTCGAGGATGTCGAGCCGGTCGAGCAGCTCGTCCTTCTTGACCGCGATGACCAGGATGTGGCTCTTGTCGCGCGTCTTGCGCAGCACCTGGTACTGCAGGACGTAGTCGTCGATGTCGCCCGGCACGTGGCTCTCGGACTCGAACTTGACGACCTTGCCGATCTGGTCGTCGCTCGTGAACGGCAGATCGAACTCGCGGAACATCGCGTTGCTGGCGTCGAAGGCCATCGCGCAGGGGTCGTTCGTGAACCCCGCCGCTCGCAGCGCCTTGCGGATCGCCGCGGCCTGCGCGTCCCCGGCCTCGGCGGCCTCCTCGCCCTCGGTCACCACCCCGTCGAGCGGCACGTCGGTCACGCCGAGCACGCGCAGCTTCTTGCCGCTGCCGTCGAACTCCATCAGCCGGACGCGGTGCCCGCCGTAGTCGATGATCGTCTGCCTGGGCATCGTGCTCCGCTCGCGGCCGGCTCAGCGCGCCGGCGACATGAGCCGGTCGTACCGTTCGCGCTGCTCCTGGTCCAGCACGGCGAGGAGCTCGGTCTCGGTGCGCTGGCGGCGCTCGGCGACCCGCTCGCGCAGGCCGGCCAGGCTCTCCTCGAGCCAGAGGTCGAGGTCGCGGTCCTCGTTCGAGAGGATCGACTCGATCGCGGCCGTCTGCTCGGGCCGCAGCGACAGCGCAGCGTCGAGCTGCTCGAGGTAGGTCGGGGGATGGCCGGCGTGCCGGCTCCAGGCGACGCCCCCCACCGCGCCGGCCGCGGCCGCGAGCAGCACGGACACGACCAGCCAGACGCGCAGGGTCACCGCCGGCCTCCGGGGCGCGCGCCGAACTCGGCGTCGGCCAGCCGGGCGCGCAGGCCCGCCGCGATGTCGTCGGCCGCGAAGGGGCTGGCGCGGAAGCCGTCGACCGCGTGGCGGTGTCGCGCGATGGCGGCGTCGGCGCGCAGCTCGGCGGGCCGCGCGAGCGTGACGAAGAGGCTCAGCAGCAGCGCGATGCCCGCGGCGAGCGCGAGCTGCCGCGCGAAGGGCCGCAGCGTCTCGATCGGCGCGGGCGCGAGGCCCGCGAGGGCCGGCGCCGCGGCGCCGGCGGCGGCGACCGTCTCGCGCAGCACGCCCTGCCGCGCGGCGGCGGCCAGCACGCGCCCGGTGAAGCCGGCGCTGGCCGTGAGCGGCGGCTGCTCGGACAGCGCGCGCGACTGGCGGCGCCAGTCCTCGATCGCGCGCTCGCACTCGGGATGGCTCGCGGCCCAGTCGCGGGCCGCGCGCTCGAGCGCCGGATCGACCGGCCGGCCGTCGAGGAGCAGCGAGAAGACGAACAGGCAGCGCGCCTCGTCCATCGGCTCGGGGCGCGTCTCGTGCGCCGGACGCTCGTCGCGCTCAGCGCTCATGCGGCACCTCCCGGGCGCACGCCCTGCTGCTCGAGGAGCGCGCGCAGCTTGGCCCGCGCGCGGAACAGCCGCGACTCGACCGTGCCGATCGAGATGCCCAGGATGTCGGCCACCTCTTCGTAGCTGTGTCCTTCCATCTCGCGCAGGATGAGCGTGGTGCGGAACGGCTCGGGCAGCCGCTCGAGCGCGGCGCGCACGGCGGCGCGCAGCTCGCTGCGCTCGGCCGCCTCGGAGGGCAGCGCGCCGGTGTCGGCCGGCTCGGCCGGCCCGCCGTGCGGACCCTCGAGCGGCACGACCGGCCGCCGGCGACGGTAGTCGACCCAGTCGCGCGCGGTGTTGACCGCGATGCGGTAGATCCAGGTGAAGAGCGCGGAGCGCCCGTCGAAGCGGTCGAGCGCGGCGAAGGCCTTGAGGAAAGCGTCCTGGGCCAGGTCCTCGGCGTCGGCGCCGGGGCCCGCCACGCGGGCCACGACGGTGATGATCCGATCGCGGTAGGCATCGACGATCTCGCGGTAGGCGTCCTGGTCGCCCGCGCGGAGCCGGGCCACGAGGGGGCGTTCGTCGTCCCGCATGCGGCCCTCCGTCCGGGCAGCGCTTGGACGGCCCCCGCGCTCCGGGCCTTCCCGCCCAGGCCCCCGGGCCCGGGCGCTCAGGACGGGCCGGCCCCGGGCGGGAGGCCGTCGTCCGGGCGCGTCGGCCGCGGGATGCCCGGCAGCTCGAGGTCGTGGCCGAGCTTGTCGCGCTTGGTGGCCAGGTAGCCCTGGTTGTGCTCGTCGGCGGCCACCTGCAGGGGCACGCGCTCGGTGATCTGCAGACCGTAGCCGCGCATCGCGTGGTACTTGCTGGGGTTGTTCGTGAGCAGGCGCATCTCGCGCACGCCGAGGTCGCGCAGGATCTGCGCGCCTACGCCGTAGTCGCGGATGTCGGCGGGCAGCCCGAGGGCCTTGTTCGCGTCGACCGTGTCGAGGCCCTGCGTCTGCTGCAGGTGGTAGGCCTTCATCTTGTTGGCCAGCCCGATGCCGCGGCCCTCCTGCTGGCGCATGTAGAGCACGACGCCCTCGCCCTCGGCGGCCACGCGCTCCATCGCGGCCGCGAGCTGGCTGCCGCAGTCGCAGCGCAGCGAGCCGAGCACGTCGCCGGTCAGGCACTCGCTGTGCACGCGCACGAGCACCGGCCGGCTCAGCCCGTCCTGCAGGCCCGGCGCCGGCTCGCCCACGGTCAGCGCGATGTGCTCGCTCTGGTCGACCGTCGAGCGGTACAGGTGCGCGCGGTAGCGGCCGTGCCGCGTGGGCAGGTCGATCGAGACGATGAGCTCGATGAGCCGCTCGGTGCGGCGGCGGAAGCTGATCAGGTCGGCGACCGACACGATGAGCAGCCCGTGGCGGTGCGCGAAGGCCACCAGGTCGGGCATGCGCGCCATCGTCCCGTCCTCGTTCATGATCTCGCAGATCACGGCCATCGGACGGGCGCCGGCGAGGCGCGCCAGGTCGACGGCGCCCTCGGTCTGGCCCGCGCGGCGCAGCACGCCGCCCGGCATCGCGCGCAGCGGGAAGACGTGGCCCGGGCGCACGAGGTCCTCGGGCCGGCACTTCGGATCGGAGGCGACCTTGATCGTGCGCGCGCGGTCGGCGGCCGAGATGCCGGTGGTCACGCCGGTGCGCGCCTCGATCGACACGGTGAAGGCCGTGCCCAGGCGCGACTGGTTGCGCTCGACCTGCAGCGGCAGGTCGAGCTCGTCCGCGATGCCCTTCTCCATGGGCAGGCAGATCAGGCCGCGCGCGTGGCGCGCCATGAAGTTGATGATCTCGGGCGTCACGGCCTCGGCCAGGCAGACCAGGTCGCCCTCGTTCTCGCGGTCCTCGTCGTCGACGAGGATCGCCAGGCGGCCGGCCTTGAGCCGCTCGATGGCCTCGGGCACCGTCGCGGTGATGCGCGGCTCGCTCATGGCGCGCCGTCCTCTCCGCCGTCGCTTCCTCCGCCGCCGCCCGGATCTCCGCCACGGGAGTCTCCGTCGCCGGAATCGCCGCCGCTGTCGCCGGCGTCGCCGTCGTCGGGAGCGGGCCCGACCGCGCCGGCGGGCACGTCGACCTCGGCGCTCGCGGCCGGCGCGAGCGGCGCGGCCGAGGCCACGGCGTCGCCCTCCTGCAGCGTGATCAGCCGCACGCCCTGCGTGCCGCGCCCGATCTTGCTGATGTCGGAGGCCGGCGTGCGCACGACCTGCCCGCCCGCCGTGATGTAGATGACGTCCTCGTCGTCGCCCACCGCGGAGAGCGTGACGACCGGGCCGTTGCGCTCGTGCGTCTTGATGTTCATCACGCCCTGGCCGCCGCGACCCTGCACGGGGTACTCGTCGAAGTCGGTGCGCTTGCCGTAGCCGTTCTGGCACACCGTGAGCAGCGAGGCGCCGCCGCGCACGAGCGCCATGCCGCACACGCGGTCGTCGCCGAGCAGCTTGAGGCCGCGCACGCCGAAGGCCGGGCGGCCCATCGTGCGCACGTCGGCGGCCTTGAAGCGGATCGCCTTGCCGTTGCGCGTGCCGAGGATCACGTGGTCCTCGTCCGTGCCCACGCGCACGGCGATGACGCGGTCGCCCTCCTCGAGCCCCAGCGCGATGATGCCGCCCGCCTTGGGCCGGCTGTACTCGCTGAGCGCGGTGCGCTTGATCGTGCCGTTGGCCGTGGCGAAGAGCAGCGTGCCCTGCTCGAAGTCGCGCACAGGGATCACGGCCTGGATCACGTCCTCGGCCGGGAAGCCGGGGATCAGGCTGACCGCGGTGCGCCCGATGGCCGTGCGGTTGAGCAGCGGCAGCCGGAAGACCTTGAGCTGGTGGACCCGGCCGCTGCCCGTGAAGAACAGGAGCGCGTCCTTGTTGTTGGCCAGGAAGAGCTGCTCGATGAAGTCGCCGTCGCGCGCGTCGCCGCCGCGGATGCCCGAGCCGCCGCGGCGCTGGCTGCGGTACTGGTCGAGCGTCATGCGCTTGACGTAGCCCTGGCGGCTGATCGTGACGGCCACCGACTCGTCGGTGACGAGGTCCTCGTCGTCGAGGCCCTCGACCGGCGGGCCGATCTCGGTGCGGCGCGGCGACTTGAAGTCGCGCGCCATCTGCTGCAGGTCCTCGCCGATGATCGCGTCGATGAGCAGCTTGTCGGCCAGGATGCCCTGCAGCCTCGCGATCTCGGCGGTCAGCTCGCGCCACTCGGCCTCGAGCTTCTCGACCTCGAGGCCGGTCAGCGCGCGCAGGCGCATGTTCACGATCGCCTCGGCCTGGATCGGCGAGAGCTGGAAGCGGAGCTGCAGCTCGGCGATGGCCGCCGCGGCGTCGGCGGCGGCGCGGATCGCGGCGATGACCTCCTCGATGTGCGCCTGCGCGATGCGCAGGCCCTCGACGATGTGCAGCCGCGCCTGCGCGACCTTGAGCAGGTACTGCGTGCGCCGGCGGATGACGACGCGCCGGTGGTCGAGGAAGGCGCGCATGAGCGCGGCGAGCGGCAGCGTGCGCGGCCGGCTGTCGACGAGCGCGATGTTGATGATCGAGACCGTCATCTGGAGCTGCGAGAACTTGTAGAGCTGGTTGAGCGTGACCTGCGGGTCCTCGCCCTTCTTCAGCTCGATGACGATCTCCATGCCCTCGCGGTCGCTGTGGTCGTTGATGTCGTGGATCGACGTCATGCGCCCGTCCTTGACGAGCTGCGCCATCGACTCGATCAGGCTGGCCTTGTTGACCTGGTAGGGGATCTCGGTGATCACGATCCGCGCGCGCTTGCCCTTCTCCTCCGGCCGGCACTCGGCGCGGCAGCGCAGCAGCGCGTTGCCGCGGCCGGTGTAGTAGGCGTGCCGCACGCCGGTCTGGCCGCAGAGGATGCCGCCCGTCGGGAAGTCGGGGCCGGGCACGAGGCGCATGATCTCGTCCACGCTCGCGTCGGGCTTCTCGAGCAGCAGCTGGAGCGCCGCGCAGATCTCGCCCGGGTTGTGCGGCGGGATGCTCGTGGCCATGCCGACCGCGATGCCGCTGCTGCCGTTGATGAGGAGGTTCGGAAACTTGCCCGGCAGGACGACGGGCTCGACGCGCGAGCCGTCGTAGTTGGGCACGAAGTCGACGGTCTCCTTGTCGAGGTCGTCGAGCATCGCCGCCGCGGAGGTCGTCAGGCGCGCCTCCGTGTAGCGCATGGCGGCCGGCGGATCGCCGTCGACCGAGCCGAAGTTGCCCTGCCCGTCCACCAGCGGGACGCGCATGTTGAAGTCCTGAGCCAGGCGCACGAGGGTCGGGTAGACCACGCCCTCGCCGTGCGGGTGGTAGTTGCCCGAGGTGTCGCCGGCGATCTTGGCGCACTTCTTGAACTTGGCCCGGGGCCCCAGGTTGAGGTCGTTCATCGCGACCATGACCCGGCGCTGGCTGGGCTTGAGCCCGTCGCGCACGTCCGGGAGGGCGCGCGCCACGATCACGCTCATCGCGTAGCTCAAGTAGCTGTCCTTCATCTCCTTCTCGATGAGGACAGGCGCGTCGCGCGGGATGATCGGGTCGGGCATGCGAACGGTCCGGTGGTCTCGGCAGGGGGGCGCGGACCTCCCCGGGGGTCCGCGAGACGAAGGCGCATATGATCGCCCGTTGGGCGCGCTATTTCAACGCGGGTGGCGCCATGTAAGATCCTGTCCCGCCGAGGGTTAGGCTCGCGTTCATGGGCCGCTCCCCGCTTCTCGCGACCGCGCCGTGAACCCCCAAGAGCAAGAGCTGCTGAGCCAGGTCTTCGCGCACGAGTCGGGCGCCTTCGAGGCCCTGCTCGAGCGCTATCGCGCGCTCATCTACTCGGTCTTCTGGTCGTCGGGCTTCGACTTCCCGCGCGACTACCACGACGACCTCTTCCAGGGCTTCGTGATCAAGCTCGCGGCCAACGACTACCACAAGCTGCGCGCCTTCGAGGGCCGCAACGCCTGCTCGCTGGCGACCTTCCTGCAGGTCGTGGCCACGCGCTTCGCCCTCGACGAGCGCCGCCGCTGGAAGCGCCAGCCGCGGGCCGCCGGCCGGGGCGGCCGCGACGAGGACGAGCCCGCCTTCGAGCATGCCGACCCCGCCGCGCCCCTCCCCGAGGCCCCCAGCCTCGACCGCGAGAAGGCCGACGCCTTCCACAACCTGCTCTTCTCGCTCGACTGGAAGCGGGTCTCGGCCGTCCTGTGGGTCTTCCGCGAGGTGACCCGCGAGCAGATCGCCGAGGTCATGGGGACCTCGCGCGCCAACATCGACGCGCTCTACAAGCGGGCCAAGGACCAGATGACCCTGCTCTACTCGCAGGGCAGCTACCGCCGGCGGGCGCGCGAGCTCGACCCCCTCGTGCTGACCCCCCCGGTCGAGGCCCGCCTGCGGGCCCTGCTGGCCACCCCGTCCAGGACGCTGTTCCAGGCCATCCTCCAGCCCGGGGCGAAGCGCCGGGCCCTGCTGGCCCTGGTGCTCCTCGACTACCCCCGCTACCGCTGCACCCAGCCCGAGCTGGCCCGCCTGGCGAAGGTGCGCCCCGCGGAGGTCGAGGCCACCTGCCTGGAGGTCCTCGACGAGCTGGCCTCCCGGCTGGGAAATCAGGGCTTGGAATGATCTGCAAGCCGCTTCGCCGACCTGCTCTGTCAGACCGGATGCGAAGGCGGTCGTCTGTGTCGCGTCGTTCTCGGGAGTCGAGGGCTGCGTCATGATGGATCAACTCATCGAAGTCGGTTTTGCGACCCGGGGCCTCCCGTCCCGGTCCTTTGACCCCGCCCCCGGCTGCCCGACGGACGAGACCTTCGCGGGTTACGTCGCCGCCCTCCTCCCCCCGGCTGAGCGTCCGACCCTCGAGAGTCACGTGCTGCGCTGCGCGGACTGCCACGAGCTGCTCAGAGCCGTCACGGACGTGCTCGCGTTCCCGAGGCCCCTGGCCGTGCGCCCCGCCGCGATCCCGACCACCCGCCTGGTCGCGCGGCTGCTCGCCCGAGGTCTGGCCCTGGTCGATCAGGTCCAGGCCTCGGTCACGGGCCTCGCCTCGCCGCCGCTGCAGCCGGCCCTCGGCGGCCTGCGGCGCAGCTCCGCCGCCGAGCCGGCGACGGGCAGCGAGCTGCTCAAGATCAAGGGGCCGGGCCGCGGCCTCGACGCGCTCGAGCTCCAGCTGCAGGCCGACGGCACGCTGCGCCTCGTCGTCTCGGGCCATCTGCCCGCCGATCGGCGCGCGGGCGAGATCCTCTCGCTCGTGCTCGACCACGACGGCGAGTCGCGCGAGCAGCGTCCCTTCGACGGCCGGCCGGTGCGCTTCGCGCCGATCGGCGCGGGCCACTGGCGCGTGCGCCTCGTGGGCCGCATCCCGGGCGAGGGCCCGCGCGAGCTCGCGCACGCCGAGCTCGAGCTCCAGCGGTAGCCCGCACGCGCTGGCGGTGAGTCGGAGGCGCGCGGCCCGACGTTGCGCCCCGACCGCCCGGCGCAACGTGGACACGTCCACCGGGCCGTAGCTGCCCCGCCGAATGTGGCTGGCGCGCACGCCAGTCGCTGCCGAGTGCGCCGTGCAAGCCGCCGACGCTGCGGCTCGCCGCCGAGTTGAGCCTCGCTGCCTTGCCTTCCCCGTCAGCAGCACGCTGACGTCGCGGTGGCGAGAGGGCGCGGCGCGGCCGGGGGTCGGCGCAGGCCCTCCCGGTCGCGGCTCCACGCGTCCGTTCTGCTGCGATCGGCTGCGCAGGCCGCGGGCTTCGTCCTCGGGACGAATCCGTCCTCAGCGGCCTCACGAGGCC
>Ga0111539_10007867_pt1 | contig 13614 bp, 8 predicted proteins | sample RhiMethybrSRZTD1_FD_79667 | JGI IMG/M metagenome (GOLD analysis project Ga0111539, IMG submission 79667) | Populus rhizosphere microbial communities from Tennessee, USA - Rhizosphere MetaG P. TD hybrid SRZTD1 (version 2) (version 2) | ecosystem: Host-associated > Plants > Roots > Rhizosphere >...
ACCGTCGGTCCCGCGAGCTGCACCCAGGTGAACGTGATGGGATCGCCCATCGGGTCGGAGCTTGCCGACGCGTCGAGCGTCACGAGCTGACCCCCGATGACGGTCTGATCAGCGCCTGCGTTGGCATTGGGAATACCGTTGCAATCGGCGGCGTCTTTGACGACGACGGGGAAAGGCTTGTTCGTAACGCCCGTCACCTTGATATCGTCAATCTGCCAGCCGAAGTCCCCCGCGCCGGAGTCGGTCGCGACGCGGAAACGCAGCCTGACGGTCTTGCCGGCGAGTTTAGTCCCGAAATCGAGCTTCAGCGCCGTGGTATTCGGATAGCCGCTGCTCTGGTTCACGAAACCGCTGCGCCCCTTCAAGGGGTTGTCGCTTTCCGGGTACGTCCCGATCGTGCCGTTGTAGCCGGGGGTGGCGAGGGTGCTGACGTCAGCCCACGTCGCACCGCCGTCTTGGCTCACCTCGATGACGGCGCCGTCCCAGTAGTAGACTGGCGTCGTCGCGGGGGGCACGGCGCCCGTCTCGAACTTGAACTTGTGCGTGAGATCGACGACGAAGCTCCCCGTCGCGGCTACGGCGAGATCCGGCGATTCCAGGCTTTCGTCGGCATTCGTTCCGACGTCGACGCCGTGCCAGAAGTGGCTCGCGTCGTCGCGCGGCGTGACCGATTCGCGCGCCCACACCGGGACCTTGGTGGGACCTTGGCGAATGGTCCACGGCGTGTTCTTCGCTTCGACGTCGTCGGTCGTCGATGCGTTCGGCGTCTCGTCGTGGTTGAAGCGGGGCTTCAGCACCGTATCGAACGTCGGCGTGAACGCATCGACATCGGCGAGCGTTACCGTGAGGGGCAAGGTGCCCATGTCCATGAACGACGCATCGAGCTGCACGTCGACCGTCACCTTGGTGCTCGCGAGCCCTTCGAGCGCCGGAACTTGCACGACGCCACCGTTTCCGAACGTGACACCGGCGGTCGTCGTCTTCACCGTCGCGGTGGTCTTGCTGAGCGGCATAACGCCGGTGTTCTTCAGCTCGATGGTGACTTTGCCCGACTCGGTCGCATCGAGGTTGCCATCGTTGTCGCAGCTCTTCACGCTGTCGTCGATCGTCGCCGAGATGAACCCGAGGTCGCCTTTGACGACGAAGCTCTCGATGACGCCGGCGTTGTTCGTCGAAGTCGATGCGGGCGATTTGGCGCCCGTCCCGAATCCGCGCTTGGCGTACGCCGTCGCGAGCACCAGCATGTCGGCGCGATCGCTCGCCGCGGCGGCCGCGAGGATCGCGTCGCGCTGCTCGATGAAGGTCGGCTCCACGGGCGTGCCGAGCATGCCGGCCACGACGTAGTCGGCCATACGGCGCTTGGCCTCGGCGAACGTGTAGCGCGCGGGGACTTTCTTCGTCTCTTTGAGGAGCGCGACGTATCCCTCGTGCAGCATCGTCGTCCACACTTCGCCGGCGTTGTGCACTTCGGCATTGTCGCCACCGGCCGTCGATCCAGCGGGCAGCGACTGCCCGGTCATCACGTGCTTGAACGTGAGACCGTCCTTCGCCATCGTGACCGAGTACGGCTGACGGCGGATGCCGCGATAGAACGTATCGGTGGCGTACGCGGCGAGCGCGTAGGTGTTGTCCCAATTGTCGTTCTCACGGATGACCATGTGGAGCGCGATCCAGTCGCCCCAACCTTCGCTCATGGCGCCGCACATCGTTCCGCCGCACTTCACGAGCCGGTGATGGAAGTAGTGCCCCCATTCGTGGGCGACGATCGTGTTGTCGATGGTACCGTCGCGCTGGGGCGTGCCGGTCCACACGTACATCTGCATGCGAGGCGACGCACCGTCGGCCGGCGTGCTCATGTTGGCGTTGTCGCTCTGCCCCGAATCGGCCGAGTCCTGCGCCTCGGCGTGCATGGCGTCGTTCTCGACGCCGCCGCGGCCGAAGTTGCTCTTTTGCGCGACACCCGCCTGCTCGTTGAAACCCGAGTCGTACCAGTAATCGTGCAGCCAATTGGTAGTGTAGAAGAGCTGCGTGACGGAGGCCTTGATCTGATCGGTCGACACGTTCGGCGCTTGCGCCGTGTTGTAGGTGCGATCGAAGGCGCGCGCGGCGGTGGTGTTGGCGCGGTAGTCGCCGGCGTTGTAGCCGTCGTTGACGATGCCGCCGTCGGCGAGCTCGCGGTTGTCGCGATCGCTGTACGCATCGACGTTGTTGCCGTTCGACTCGGTGGCGTTCGCGTCGAGCCACGGATCGAGCGCCCCCGCGGGGAGCTTCTTGAACGAGTCGGTCTCTACGAGGATCGGCATCGCGTAGGCCGGTTTGCTCGTGTCGGTCGAGTTGCCGGTCGGGTGCGGGGTGTAATCCCCGCGCGGCCCGTCCATGGGGATGTTCCCCGCGGTGGCATCGGCCCACACGCGGTACTTGAAGGCTTCGTACGCCGTTAGACTCTCGCGGTAGAGGAGCCGGCCATCGGACGCCGCGAACACGTACGCGTACGCGTCATTTCCTTTCAAGACCGTGCGACCGATGACCTCGGCGTAGTAAGCGGGGACGAGCTTGCCGCCGAGTGGAAAGAAGATCTTCTTGACCCGCGCGGGATCGAGAAAGCGAAAGCCCTGCGTGCCGGGGGCGGCGAGCGCGAACTTCTGATAGCCAGCCGCGTCTTTGCCGAGATCGTTCAGCGCGACCGACGAGGTGAGGCCGTAGAGATCGCCGAGCGCGCGCTGCAGCGCCTCTTCCGCCGGAAGCGCGAACGAGAGCGAGCGGAGGTAGTCGGGCGTTCCCGCGGGATGCAGTCCGCCCGAAATGGCGACGAGCTCGTGGCTCGGGTCGAGAAACACGCTCGTCTTGCTACGCCAGATTTCGACGTCTCCCTCGCGCTGGACGAGCGACACGACGCTACCGCCACCGGGGATGGCGTGAACGATGCTCACCGCGGCGGCATCGACGAGCGCCGCAGAAATGCCGTAAGCATCCGCGAAGCTGCGCACGTAGCTGCGCGCCGCTTGCTCGGCAGATGCGAATCGAACGAGGGCCGCGGATGGAGATTTCACGGCCCAAACGAACTTCGGCGTGCCGTGGGCGGCGTCTTCGGATGCGACGAACGTGAACGGGGCAGCTTGCGCGCTCGCCGTCGATCGCGCGCCGAACGGCGCCGTCGCGTTGGCGTCGAAGCTCGGCAGATCCTTCGCGTAACCCGGCAGTCCTGCCAACGTGAGCCCGGTCAAAGTCAAAACGCCCGTTCGAATACGCATTCGTCGACCTCCGAAAAACCGGGCCGGCAACCTGACGGCCCGCGGCGTCGCTAGCAGATTGCGTGCGAGGAAGAAAGATGAACCTGCAACGTTACGGCTTCGTCATTTGCGAACGATCGTGCGTGCAGGCACGGGATCGCCCGGGCGGGTACCCAGGGTTTCGGCACCGATCTTCGGGGAGTCGGCGTCGTCGTCTCGGCCGAAGAACCAGTGCTGCTCGATGACGCGAGTCTCGGGCGATTTCCGCTTCGCGAAACCGGATGAGTCGTCGCGCGCCGATGCGCGGCTGAGCCTCCTCCGTCGTCGTACCGACCTTCGGCTATGCTTGATCGCATGGGGCAAATCGTCACCGAGACCCACGCTTGGCCCCTCGTCGTCGTTCGCCTTTCTGATCAGCCGACCCCCATCCTCGACGAGGATTACCTCGCATTCTTCGAAGGGCAGCGCGATCTCCTCCGGCGAGGGAGCAAGTTTGCGACCGTCGTCGACGTGCAAATGCGCGCACCTGCCTCCGCCACACAACGACGCATGATGGCCGATTGGCTGAAGGAAGCGGATGCCCCGATGCGGCGATGGGCCGTCGGGCTCGGCGTCGTCACGCGATCGGCCGTGATCCGCGGCGGCCTTCGAGCGGTCTTGTGGATCAAGGAGCCCGCGGTTCCTACCAAGGTCGTGGCGTCCCTTTTCGAAGGGATCACCTATTGTCTCGCGCAGCTTCAGGCGCACGGCGTTGCCGGCCTCGACCCCGCCCGCAAGTTGCTCGACGAAGCCCGCCGTACGATGAAGTAGCGCACGAAACTCGCGTTGGCGGCCGTCATTCCTCCGCCGCGGTAGTAGACGACCAGGAGGATGTGCGGACGCTGGTGTCGCGGATGGCCCTGTTTTTCGCCCTCTTGACGAGTCACTCACATATGAGTTACGGTCCGTTCACTCGCCGGAAACAATCTCTGTCTCGCACGTCGCGCGCGCCCCCCACGGACGCTCGTCTACCTCGTGCCTCGTCTTGCCATCGAGGGAAGCATGCAGCGTACGGTGTCGTGCGGGGGGCTGATTGCGCAGGTAGTGCTGGCTCTGGCGCTCTCCGGGTGCGTTGGGGAATTCGGCGATGAAGCGGAGCCCCCCGCTGAAGCAGGGGCGCGCGAGGGTGGGGGCGATGGGCGAACGGGGCTCGTGCCCGATGGGTCGCGAGGCGCCTCGCCCGATGTCCACTCCATCGACGGCGAGACGATCGACGGCGGAGCGATTGCCGATACGGGCGCGCCGCCGAATTCCGACGGAGGCGCCCCCCCGGTCACCCCGCCGGATGCCGGCACTGCCGACGTCGTGAATCCCCCCGCAGGTTGTGCACCTCCGGCCCGTCAGCTCCGGCTTCTCACGCGGCGGGAGTATCGCAATACAGTACGGGATCTGTTTGGGCTCGCGGATCCTTCTTTGCCATGCGCGCCGCACACCTTCGTCTTTGACGCGGCCGGGAAAAAGCCGGCCAAGGTGCACGTGGCGGGTACTTTCAACAATTGGGCGAAGACGATCGCCGAAGGTGGATGGGCGCTCGAGTTTGCCGCGGACAAGCAGGTCTGGTCGCTCGTGCGCGCGCTTTCCGGCGGCGACTATGCTTACAAGTTCGTGATCGACGAGCGGGAATGGGTCGCCGATCCTTCCAATCCGCGCACGGCCGACGATGGCCAAGGCGGGAAAAACTCGCTGCTGACGATCGCCTGCGGCGGACCCGTGGACGCGGGACAGCCCTCGCTTCCGACCGATCTCACCGCGACGTTCCCCGTCGAATCGCGACCGCGCAAAGACAACTTGTCCGACCTTTTCCCCTTCGACGATGCGGCGGAAAAGCAGGTCGCCTCGCCGACGCACGTCGAAGAATATTGGCGGGCAGGCAAGGCGATCGCCGAGCGGCTAGCCGGCACGCTTGCCGCGCTCGTCCCCTGCGCTGGCAACGCCGACGCGGCTACGTGCGCCGACAAGTTCGTACGGCAATTCGGGCTGCGCACTTTCCGCCGGCCGCTCAGCGACGCGGAGATCGCGCGGTATACCAAGCTCGTGACGGCTTCGCCGAGCTACGCCGCGGGGCTCGGCACCGCCGTACGCGCCTTCCTTTCCTCTCCCTATTTTCTCTATCGCGCGGAAGGTGCGCAAATCGCGGCGGGAGCCGCTGGGCGCATCACCGCGTACGAAACGGCGAGCGCGATCTCTTATCTTCTTTGGGGATCGATGCCGGACAAAGAGCTGTTCGATGCGGCCGCCGCAGGCCAATTGGACACCCCGGCGGGGATCGAGCTGCAGGCGCGGCGGCTCCTCGGCGATCCGCGCAGTCGCGACACGGTGGGATCCTTCGCCGCGCAGTGGCTCGGGGCTGAGGAGATCCTCGTCGCCGACAAGGATGTGTCGCTCTTTCCTGCCGCGACGGCGACCGCTCGCGCGAGCATGGTGGAAGAAACGCGGCGATTCATGACGAACGTCGTGTTCGATGGGTCGCACACGTACGACGAGCTGTTGCGGGCCGATTACACCTTCGTCAACGCCGAGCTCGCGTCGATTTACGGAATCGCAGGCGTCGCGGGCAGCGCCTTGCAAAAGCAGAAATATGCGGACGGCTTTCGCACGGGATTCCTCGCGCACGCGAGCCTCCTCGGGACGTATGCGCGATCGGACCAAACGTCACCCATCAAACGCGGGCTGTTCGTCCGCCGTCGCCTTCTCTGTCAGGACTTACCTCCGCCCCCTGCCGACGTTCCGCCGGTGCCGGCCGTCGATCGCAACGCTACGACCCGCGAGCGATTCCGTCAGCACACGGCGAGCGCAGGTTGCGCCTCTTGTCATCGTTACATCGACGGCATCGGCTTCGGGTTCGAACGGTTCGACGCGATCGGCAAGCTTCGCGACAACGACAATGGCCATCCCATCGATTCGTCGGGCGATATGAACGACGTCGAAGGACTGCAGACCAACACCTCCGGCCCTTACACCGACATTCGGGGCCTCGCCGACATCCTCGTCGCCAGCAAGGCCGCCAAGAGCTGTCTTGTCACGCAGTATTACCGCTTCGCGCGGGGTGCCTTCGAGACGAGCGACAGCAGCTGTGCGATCGACCAAATCCAATCGCGCTTCCGTGAGCGCGGCTACGACATCCAAGAGCTTTTGATCGCGCTCACGCAAACGAGCGATTTCGTGACCCGCCGGTGAATCGAGTGAAGACGATGCCCCCTACCCGCCTAGGTCGACGATCTCTTCTGCAGGCCCTCGTCGGTGCGGTCGCGGCCGCGCCGCTCACGGCGCTGCCCCGGCGTGTCGCATCGGAGGCGAAGGCGAATGTCGCGCGCCGGGTGATTTTCTTCTATTTCCCGGACGGCGTGCCCGCCACGAGCCAGTCCGGGGAACCGAGCCTTTGGCACGCCACCGGCTCAGGCATGAATTTTCAACTCTCCGACATTCACACTTCGCTATTGCCATTCAAAGACAAGTGCGTCTTTTTGAACGGGCTCACGATGGGCCCCACCGATGCCGGCAGTCACCCCGGCGGGGCGCAGAAGCTCCTCACCGCGGTGGACCATGCCGGGGGCGCATCGATCGATCAAGTGTTGGCGCGATCGCTCGGCGTTCCACTGCTCTACCTCGGAGCCATGGCCACCGAGGGGATCTCGTATCCCGCCGCCGGGACGGCCCCCGCGGCCCCCGAAAACAATCCGCGGGCGGCTTTCGATCGACTCTTTCCGGGGGGTGCGACGCCGAACCCCACCACCCCTCCGGGCGCCTCCGATGCAGACGGGGCGAGCATTCTCGATACCGTGCTCGCCGACATGAACGAGATGAGCCGCGCTTGGGGGCCCGTCGAAAAGACGAAGCTCGATCTCCACATGAGCGCGCTGCGCGATCTCGAACGCAAGGTCAAAGCCGTGCCCGGCGCCGACGCGGGCACCTCGACCCCCGTGTCCTGCGCGAATCCGCGTCTCGGCACTTACGATGTCAATGCGATGAATGCCCCCGCGAACTTCCCCGCCATCTTGCGTGCGCAAACCGATCTCATGGTGCAAGCGATGGCGTGCAATCTGACACGCGTGGGACTCGTGCAGTGCTCGGTGCATACCAGCGAGCTCAACATGGCAGCTTTCCCGAGCACCCCCATGTTCATTCCCAACTACTATCTCGGCAGCCACAAGGCGTCGCACTACGGCACGACGCACAACGAACAGGACGAGCTCTTTCGCGCCTTTCATCAACAGGTCCGCTGGTGGGTCGACCAATTCGCCTACCTGCTCCAGTCGCTCGCGAGCCGCCCCGAAGACGGCGGAACGATGCTCGATCATTCGCTCGTCCTGCTCTGCACGGAAGTGTGCGACGGCAATACGCACAACCACGACAACATGCCGTTCATCCTCGCCGGTGGGGGCAGCGGCACCGTTCGCACGGGGCAGCTGCTTCAGTCGACCGATGCGCCGCACGCTGCGGTCTATGCCGCGATCGCGCAGGCCATGGGCAAACCGATGAAGTTCGGCCAAGCGAACGCCGATCCGCTGGCTGGCTTGCTGACATAAGCCCGTTGCGCACACGCGCACGGGCACCGGTAAGAGCACGTGGCGCGTCTCGTCGGACAGATCCGAAGTAGTTAGTTGAAATCCCCGAGCAGAATTTCTTCCACTTCGTATCGCAGTAGGCGTTCGGCACGCACTCCGTGCCTGTGCACGCACCACCAACCGGCACGCGCGCAACGCACACGCTCCCCAAGTCCGTCGAGCAACGCGCTCCGTCATCGCTCGCTTACACAAGCCACGAATGGTCCGCGTTGTTGACGCTCAAAGCAGCAGCGCGCCGCGGGCTCTTCCCACACAGCACGCATGCCTCCCACATCGGCAACGTGAGTAGACATGAGCGCTGTCGACAGCGCGCTGTGCGATAAACGACCGCCGCGCCGATGTCAGAAACAACGCCGCGCGCAGCGCTCGACGTTGCCTCACGCTACGATCCATCTCATGCGGGCTTTCTTTGGTTATCTGGTCGCTGCGTGTGTCGTCTGTGCATGTGGAAGCAACGATGATGGCGGTCCGAGCAGCGGCGTCGACGCCTCGCGGTCCGACGTTGGGACGCCGAACGACGACGCGCCTGCGCCCACGAACGACGCAGGTCAGGACACGACGCAAGGCAACGACGCACGCAATGACGGCAATGGGTCGACCGACGCTCGTGCCGATTCCCCAGCGCCAACGGACTCCCCGGCGCCCCAAGACACCGTCACGGGTGACGCGACAACCGATCGCCGCGACGCAGTAACGAGCGACGTTGGTTCCGCGAACGATGGCTCGACGGGCGACACCGCCGGCGATCGCGACGACGGCGCGACTCCCGTTGACGCATCGGGCATGCCCGATTCGAACACCGACGCGCCGGCGGTTTCCGACGCACCTCCCGACACAGCGACGCCCCCCGACGGCTCGGTGGCCACCGTCACGAAGAGCTTTCAGCAAGGGGTGGACAACTACGCGGGGACCAAGTCCGTCGGCATCTCGACGTACGGCGGTCTCGGCAACGTCGGTGAGTGGAACGCCAACGGCACGACGTTCGGCGACGGAGCCAACGATTGGTGCACCGGCGTCGACATTCCGCCGTCTCCGTATTCCGAGGTTTGGTTGCTTCGCTTCGAGGATCTCGGCATCGCTGCGAGCGCGCACGTCGTCGACGCGACGCTCACCGTTTACGCGTACGGCAACGATACCGACGGCAATCTGTTCTTGGACGGTCGCTATCTCGCGGCGGCATGGAACGCCGACGTCAATTGCGCGGGTTGCTCCAACGCGGCCGTCGGGTGGCGCTACCGTGACGGCGTCAGTGCCCCCTGGGGCGGGCTCGGTGCGACGGCCTCCGGCACCGACCAAGTCGCCGGCAAATCGTTTCGGCTCCCAGAGAGTGGGTTCGTCGGCCTAGGGCACAATCCCCTGCCTTACACGTCGCAAATCGATGCGGCGGTCGTGCAAGGATGGCTCGGTGGAGCGAACTACGGCGTGCGCATTCTCACCGGCGTGACGGGGGTCCATATGGGCTATGTGCAGCCGCAAAGAAACGCCAACGCACGCGCCGTCACGCTGAGGCCCAAGCTGACGATCACGTACGAGCCGTAGCGCTCGCCGTCTCGATCCCTCGGGCTCGTTGGTTCGTACTTCGGCAGCGTAACACCTGCCGCAAAGGAGAACGAAGGGTCATGTCCCCGAACCGCGCCATCCAAGCTGTCCTTCTTACGACTCTACTCGCCGCGTGCAGCAGCGAGGACCCGGAGCCGGTCTATCCTCCGTACGATGCCGGCTCGGGTAAGGCAGATGCTCCGGACGGCGACGACGGCGACAGGTCCGTGGCCGGGTGCCCATCGTGCACGTTGCTGGTACGCAACCAAGGGGGCGAGGGGCTCGCGGTCGACAGCCAATACGTCTACTGGACCCGAGACGGCATGATCAACGGTGCGATCAACAGGGCCCCCCTCGCTGGGGGACCGACCACGGTTCTCGTGCCCGATTTGGACATGCCCGTGGACATCGTGTCGCATCCCACTGGGCTCTATTGGGTCGCCATGGCCACCCACCATACGATCAACAACGGCAGCATTTCCTGGCTGTCGCACGGAGGCTCGTCGCCAACGATCCTCGCCGAGCATCAATGGGACCCGCTCCGTATGGCGCTCGACGACGCGTCGATCTTTTGGACGAACTCGAAGGGCGACGCGATCATGAAGGTGCCGATCGATCGGAGCTTCGTCGCGGTGACGTTCGCCAAAGACGATCAGCACCCGTACGGCATTGCCGTCGATGATGCGAACGTGTACTGGACGGCCACCGGGAAGGTTTCGATCGAGCCAGGAAGCACCAGCGCGCCGCCTCCCGCTGGCTTCGTGATGCGCGCACCGAAGAGCGGTGGCGAGCCGACCACGGTGGCCTCCGGTCAAGCCTATCCCCTAAGCATCGCCGCCCACGGCGATCATGTCTATTGGGTCAACGTCGGATTGTTCGGCAACTACGACACGCCGGGCACGGGCTCGGTGATGAAGGCGCCCATCGATGGCGGCCCCCCGGTCGTCGTGGTCCCCAACCTCAACGCCGCGTGGGACCTCGCCGTCGATGACGCCAACATCTACTACGCCACCATCGGTACCAAAGCGAACCGGCGCTGCGATGGCACGATCGAGAAAGTGCCGCTCGGCGGCGGGGCGCCTACCGTCATAGCCAGCCAGCAGTGCTGGCCCTCGCGGGTGGCGATCGATGCCACCCACGTCTACTTCGCGACGGCATCGAGCACCATTTCCCCGGATCCGCCGAGGCTACGCAAAGACGCGGGTATCATCAGAGCGCCCAAGTGATACCTTCGCCGCGGGAGCTCACCTTCGCGAGCTCGTGGGCTCATGTCGTCCTATTCCTCCGAACGAATCATCATGGTGCGCGCCGCAAAGCTCGCGGGGCAAAGTCTCCTTGCCGACTTCGCGCGCCTTTCTCGTCTTCCAATCTCCGAAAAAGGTCCGAGCGATTTCGTGTCGAGCGCCGACATCGACGCGCAGAACGTGCTTCGTACGGAGCTCGCATCTGCCTTTCCGAGCTACGGCTTTCTCCTCGAGGAAGCGGTCGGCGGCGACGCAGCGACGTCCGCGCAAGCACCGTCGGACGCGCGCTTCATCATTGATCCGCTCGACGGAACGACCAACTTCTTGCATGGGATTCCGCACTTCGCGGTGTCCGTGGCATTCGAGCTACAGGGTGAAGTCGTCGCAGGAGTCGTGCTCAATCCGACGACGTCCGAGGTCTTTTGGGCGGAACGCGGCGGCGGGAGTTGGCTCGGCGAGCAGAGGCTGCACGTCTCGACGAACGCAGACATCGCGCGCGCCGTCGTCGGCACCGGGATTCCTCATCTGGGCCGCCCGATGCACGACAAGTTTTTGACGGCGCTCGCGAAGATCATGCCCCAGGTGGCGGGCGTTCGTCGGCTCGGTTCCGCGGCGCTCGATCTCGCGTACGTCGCCGCGGGTCGATTCGACATGTTCTGGGAGATCGGCCTATCTCCTTGGGACATCGCCGCAGGAACGCTGCTCGTTCAAGAAGCGGGGGGCATCGTCACGGCTTGCAGCGGCGAGCCGCTCGGGCTCGGTGGTCCGGACATCCTCGCCGCGAGCTCGACAAAGGTGCACGAGAGGGCGCTCGTTTGGCTCGCAGACGTCGCGGCCCCATGACGGTTGCGCGGTAGGCCCGAACATTTCCGGTAGTGCCATCCCATCGGCGTCAAAAATCGTCCGGTTATCGCTTCGGAATGACAGATTCTGTTGCGGTGGCGGAGCTGTAGTGCAATGTAGGCACACGTGTCCCGGGGGTGCGTAGGAGCCGAGACATGCAAGCAAAGTTCGTCCACCGACCGCGAGTGGAAAAAGGTCGATCGAGGCGCACACTGCTGGCCATGCGCATTTGCGCGCTGGCGCTCGGATTCGCTGCATCTGCGCGAGCGCAGGCATTCGATTCGCGGGCCCCGCAAAGTCCGGCTCATCGCGACAGTCCTCGCCGCGCGCGCACGATACGCCCCGATCGACTCGACGCGGTGAAGAGCGCCGAACGCGATTACGCCGTCGCCCTCGAGGCGACCGCGAACCTCGACGGGCAGGTCGATACGGCGGTGATCGAAGCGCGCATTCGCGATTTATCGGCCAAGGTCCACGAGCTCAGCGCTCTTTTGCAACGACAGAAAGAGGCGAGCGAGCCCGTTCGCTTCGCGCCGCGGCCGATGCGCTACACGCTTCTCGAGCAGCACCGCGCTCCACGGATTGCGAAAACGTACGGCGACGCGCTCGGCGTGGTGGCGCGCGAGCGCGCGCGCCAGCTCAAAGCGATGCTGAGCGACGCCGACGAGCGACCGCGACTCGCCATCGACCCCGAGCCGGCGGAGGTGCGTCGTTTGCTCGAACCCGTCGACGCGTGGCTGGCCACCTCGGGGACCCCCGCCGAAAAAGCGTATGCGCACCTTCAGGCGCTCGTCTACACGACGCTCCTCGAGGCACGCGCGCGAATCGAGCCACCGGAGCCGCTGCCCGCCGACTACAAGCTGCTGCGCGATCTGCACCTCGATCGGCGGGCTTTGGCCGAGCATCTTCGCCGCGGCTTTCTGCTGGACGAACCGCCGCTCGGCCGCAGCCTCCATGCCGTGCTCGCGGCGACGGCGATGACGTATCCCGAGCCGTCCGCCATGCGCGAATTCCTGACGTGGATCGCCGACGGTCTGGGCTCGGATTTGAAAGACGATCTGCTGAGAAAAGCGGTCTACCCCTATCGCAGCGATCCCGTAGGACAATTCGAAGCCGCCGCCGAGAACGCCATGAACGACAACGGCGATGTCCTCAAGCTGCAGGTCGAGCTCCAGCGCATGCTCGTCGAAGCAAAAGCTTTGCCCGCCGCGCATCAGGTCAACGAAGCGACGGCAGGCGCGTGGCAGCACCGTTTGCTGCACGCCGAGCGCGAGCTCGATCGTTTGCTCCGCTCGGCGGACAGCGAACGCGAAGCGGTGATGACGCTGGCGCGGCGCGCGCCCATCGAACGCGATATCGACGCCGCGGTGGAGCCGTCACTCGACTCGATACCGATCGAGCCCGTCGAAGAAGTGGCATCGGACAGCCTCACCACGCAGCACTGATCGCACGAACGATGGGGCGCACCGCCCTCGCCGCATAGACCGTTCGTCAGGCGTGCGCGGTCTTCTGATTCTCGACCAAGCGCAGCGCTTCGCGAACGAACGCCTCGATGTCGTCCGGCTTGCGGCTCGTGATCAGGTTGCGATCGACCACGACGTCCTTGTCGACCACCTTGGCGCCGGCATTGCGGAGATCGACTTGAACCGTCTTCCAAGCGGTGATCGTGCGATCGCGGACCAAGTCCGCCGTGATGAGCAGCTGCGGTCCGTGACAGATGGCGAAGATGGGCTTGTCGCGGAAGCGCCGCACGAAGTCCACCGCGCGATCGTCGGCGCGCAAATGGTCGGGCGAGTAGCCGCCGGGGATGAATAGCGCGTCGAATTGATCGGGGCGGGCATCGCCGAGCTCGAGCTCGACCTGTGCGCGCTCGCGGCCTTTGGCACCGCTGAGCGTCTCGCCCTTCTTCATCCCCACGATGACCACCTCGTGCCCTGCTTTTTTGAAGCGGTCGTAGGGCGTACGAAATTCCGAATCCTCGAAGCCAGGTCCGACCAAGGCTGCAATCCGCATGGGTTCCTCCGTTGGAGTAAAAGGGAGGCGGTGTCTTCGCGCCGCGCGCCGCAAGTCGCAACGAACGGAAGATCCGGGACCTTTGGCCTAATGGGCCGCAGCGATCAAGCAGCGTGCCGCCGCACGTTCTTCTTCGCATTG
>Ga0111539_10007869_pt1 | contig 13610 bp, 17 predicted proteins | sample RhiMethybrSRZTD1_FD_79667 | JGI IMG/M metagenome (GOLD analysis project Ga0111539, IMG submission 79667) | Populus rhizosphere microbial communities from Tennessee, USA - Rhizosphere MetaG P. TD hybrid SRZTD1 (version 2) (version 2) | ecosystem: Host-associated > Plants > Roots > Rhizosphere >...
CAAGAACGAGAACGGAACGCTCGTCGTCGAGATCCCCGAGCTCGCCGTCTACGGCGTCCTCGTCGTGACGCCGAAGAGCGCAAGCGCGGTGTAGGTTCGAGGCGACGATCAGCGCTCGGCAGAAGAGCCCTCGTCGTCGACCGGGCTCTTGGGCGAATCGCGCTGAGCCCAGGCTCGTGCCTCCGCGAGCGTCTCGAACATCGGTATCTCATCTGCCATGCCGACCACGTCGAACGCACGCCGGGGCTGGGAGTCCGACGGGAGGACCGCCCCGAAGATCTGCCCACGGTCCTTCAGTTGCCGGGAGAGAAGGAAGAGAAGGTTCATGCCTGCGCTGTCGGCGTAGGTGACGCTCGTAAGGTCGACGAGCAATCCACGGTCCTCGTTGGTGATCCATCGCACGATCTCATCCCGAAGGTCTTCCGCGTTCGACAGGTCGATCTCGCCCGAAACCTCGGCGAGCACCATGTCTTGGCTGCGTCGCAGGGACAGGGGTGCGAACTCTCTCATCGCGACGGCAGCGTTCGGTGCATCGTCACGGTCGTACCGCCGTCTGATGTCTCGTACTCGACCGAGTCCATGAGAGCGCGCATGAGCCTCATACCTCGTCCGCGACCGGAGCTGCGTCTCCGCCAATGACCGCCGTCACGCACGACGACCTTGAGCGCCTTTCCTTCGAGGCTGCCCGTGACATCCAGCAAGCCCCCCTGCGGGCCGTACGCGTGCTCAACCGCATTCGCGGCGGCTTCTCCGGTCGCGGTCAGGACGTCGTCGCGGAGCCGTCCTCGCAGGTCGAGGTCGAAAAGCCATCGTCCGAAGCTCCTCCGCACCATCGCGAGTGCCGCGGTGTCGGCAGCCATCTGAACATGGACGCTGGTGCTCGGTGCTTCCAACTCCACCAGCAGGATCGCGATGTCGTCCGCCGCCTCCGAACCATCCAGGAGCGCATCGATCAGTGAGTCGAGAGCGACGCCGGGGCTCGGGCCCGCTCCGACACGGTGGGACTCGCCGAGCAGACGCTCGAAGCCTGCAGTCAGCGGTTCGTCGCGGCGCTCGACGAGGCCGTCTGTATACAGGAGGAGACGGCTGACGCCATCCAGCGAGACCACGTGGTCCCGGAATCGATGACGTCGACTCGTTCCGAGTGGAGGGTCCGCCAGGCCGTCGTCCGCGAGGAACGGGCCGTTGGATGAGATCACGAGCGGCGGGGGATGACCGGCTGAGACGAAGCGGAACTCGGTGAGGTCCGGATCGACGATCCCGAAGAGCAGCGTGACCATGCCGACGATGTCGAGCGTCTCCATCAGGCGATCCAGGCGGCCCACCACGTCCGCGGGACCCGGTTCCTCGAACGCACACACGCGAAGCGCGTTCCTGAGTCGGCCCATGGCAACGGCTGCCTCGACGCCGTGGCCGGCCACATCGCCCATCGCAAGGGCGACGGCACCCGACGGCAACGCGAGCACGTCGTACCAGTCGCCACCGATCCCCTCGGCAGGCTGGTACTTCGAGGTGAAGTGCATGCCCGGCACGCGAGGCAGGCTCACCGGGAGAAAGGCCTCCTGGAGCGCGTTCGTCAATCGTCGCTCGTGCTCGTACAGCCGAACGCTCAAGCCCAGCGCGACCCGTTCGGCAACCATCTGCAGGAGCTGCACGTCGGACTCGCTGAACTCCCGATAGGTGAGCGAACCGACGTGCAACACGCCGAGCACCTCCCCGCGCACGAGCAGCGGCACTCCCAGTAAGGAGATGATGCCCTTCTCGCTCAGGATCGGGTTCATCACGTTCCGGTGGTCGACCCGGCCGATCACCACCGGCGCGCGCTCGGCCGCGATCTTCCCCGCGAACCCTTTTCCTACGGGGATCCTGACCCCGGCCTCGACCTCTTCCTCGATCCCTTTGGCGGCAGTGGCCACGAGCTCGTTCGTCCGTTCATCGAGCAGGAGCACGGCTGCCGTGTCAGCTCCGAGGACCTCGCGGACCCGGATCAAGAGCTCGTCCAACAGATCGTCCGGTGACAGATGGGCGAGGGCGACGTCGGTGACTCGCAGCAGCCGGCGGAGGTGTTCCGCCGAATCTGCGACCCCTAGGTTCGTCGACGACACGGTCTTCCTCGCTCCTGGTTCGATCCCTGCTGGGCGGGAACCAGCCTAGATGCAGGCGTTCCCCGGCCGCCAGTGATCGCTCGAAGGTTCTCAGAGGTTGAGCCCACGGGTGGGCTACCCGTCTGGAGACTCTTCAGAAGGTGCAGCTCGTTCCCTGGCGGGCAGAAGCGGCTGCCCCGCCACGACGGCTTCCGCGACATCGACGAGCTTCGCCTGCGTCTTCCGCGCCTGGTCGCGCAGGAGATTGAAGGCCGCCTCCTCATCGATTCCGTGTCGCTCCATGAGGATGCCCTTGGCGCGCTCGGTGAGGGCTCGCCGACCGAACGCCCCCTCGAGGTTGTGGTACTCGGCGAATCGCTTGAGCACCACGTCGATGGCGCTTTGCAGCTCCTCGGGATCCCCGCCGTCCACCACGTAAGCGAAGATCCCTCGCTTCGCCGCCTCCTCGACGAACCCCCGGTCTTGAACGTGCAGGATCGCGATGACGGGGCAGGCCGCCTCGTGGACGATCTTGTCGATCATCTCCAAGGCGGGGCTCGAGCCCTGGCTCACGACGACCAACGCCACGTCGGGACGTTCGCTCGCCGTCAGGCGCGCGACCTCGGCTAGCGACGATTCCCTGGCGATCACCTCGTGGCCGAGCCCGACGACCGTCCTGGTGACGACCTCGAGCTGCTCGCCGATCCCGTCGGTGACCAGGATGCGGAGGGAAGGAGCCTCCCCCATGACCGAAGTGTGCCACACGCTCCGGCACGGGTCACATCGCGCTGCCGGAGGGTTATCTCCCTCTGGACACTGGGGGGTACACTCAAGGTCGCCGACCCTGGCCCCCGGTCCGGCGAGCGGGAGCCCCAACCCTTGGTTCACCGTCGATCGGCAGGAAGGCGCCGACGTGCAGAGGGGAGGCACCATGGGGTTCCATCCGGGTCCCCCGTTCCACATCCAGGACGATCGCCGGAACGGCATCGCCCGCTTGGCCCTTCGTGGCGAGCTCGACCTCGCAACCGCTCCGAGACTGGAAACGCACCTCACGCGGGTGGAGCAGGACGGCGTCGATGCGATCCTCCTGGATCTTCGCGATCTGACGTTCGTCGATTCGTTGGGGCTCCTCACCTTCCTCAAAGGCCGGAGCCGTGCCGTCGACAACGGCCATCGCTTCGCGCTGGTCGGCGCGAACGACCAGGTCAGGCGGCTCCTCCAGTTGACCGCCACCGAGGAGATCCTCGACGAGCACGAAAGCCTGCAGCTCCTCGACCGCTTCACGCAGCGCGCTCCGGATCCGGCTCAGGCGCCAACATCCGTCGTCTCCGACGGGAACCGGAATGGCTGATTGGCAGGCTCAGGAGGCCATCAACGAGACGATCTTCCGGGAGATGAACGAGTGGGCCGAGGATGAGGCCGATGGTCGCGCGGGGCTCGATCGCGCGATGGACACGTACCTGTGCGAATGCGGAGACGCGCGGTGCTCCGATCCGATCAGCCTCACCAGATCGGAGTACGAGGGTATCCGAAGCGGCCCCACCCGCTTCGCGCTCGCGCTGAATCACGAGAATCCCGAGATCGACACCGTGACGGCCGAGAACGACCGGTACGCCACGATCGAGAAGTCATTCGGGGCCGCCTCCCAGATCGCTCGCGCGTCCTATCCGCGTCGCTGAGCAGACCCCGGCGAACGTCACCGGGTTCGTAGCTCGAACCAGACGCCCTTGTCGCCGTCGATCGAAAAGCCCCACTGGTCGGCCAGGGCGTCCACGACGACCAGGCCGTAATGCCCGCCGGACCGAGCGTCGAAGGCGGGCTCATCCAGGTCCATGTGCGGTCCCCCATCCCTGACGATCACCCGAGCGACACCGGCCTCACGCTCGATGTCCAGGACGATGCTGCCGTCGGCTTCAGGCGGGGCATGACGGAAGGCATTGGAGACCAGTTCCGTCACCATGAGTCGGGCATCGTCGACGCGCGGTGGGTCCAAGACCGACGTCAGCTCGTCCTGGATCCTGGACCGCGCCATCGCCGCCGCCGTCGGGGCGTGCGGCAGGCGGTACTCAGCCATCGGCGATCCATTCGGGTATCGGGTCAATCCTCCTCTACCCGGTCGAGCCGCCGTGGAACGCCGCAGGGCGAGGATTCACATCGATCCGCGCCTCCGCCACGTGACCTGGATGGGGTCACGCCGATCCGAGGGATCTGCCGGCCGGATCGTTACGGCCGCTTGGGCGAGAGGCCACGCTTGGGAGCGACGGAGTCGTGGAGCCAACAGTACAGCGCTGGATTGTAGATCGAGAGCCTGGTGGAGCAGCCATCGAACAAACAGGAACGCTTCTCGGGGTGCGTTGCGACGATCTTCCCCTTCTGGGGTGAGCCGTAGGTGTACGTGCTCCCGGTGGTCGCCATCGTGCTCCTTCCTTCGGTCGTCGATCCGTAGGGAACAAGGGCCGACGACAGGTGCGCGATGGTCATCGACGGTCGCTCGATGCGAACCAGGGGACTCTACGCACCACTCTAACAGGAGGGGCTGTCGTCCAGGAACGGTCCGATACGTGGGACCGATCGCGCAGATGGAGCCGGAGAGGGGACTCGAACCCCTGACCCCCTCCTTACCATGGAGGTGCTCTGCCGACTGAGCTACTCCGGCCTGACCGAGCGCCCATGATACCGAGGCTCCGGGTCGGAACGGCCCGTGGGAGCATGGCCCGATGCGGAGCGCCGTGGTCCTCGTCCTGCTGTTCGCGGCGGCGTGCGGTTCGTCGCAGGAGCCAAGCACCAGCGAGCCCGGCTCGGCCACGCTCCAGATCCGAACCGCCGACGGCGTCCGGTCGTTCGACGTCGAGGTCGCGGACACGACGGCCGAACGCCGGACGGGCCTCATGGGCCGGGAGACCTTGTCCCCCTTCGACGGCATGGCGTTCCTGTGGACCGATCCGGTCCAGTCCTCGTTCTGGATGAAGGACACGCTGATCCCGCTCTCGATCGCGTTCTGGGACCAGGACGGGCGGATCGTCTCCATCATGGACATGGAGCCGTGCCTGGCGGACCCCTGTCCTACCTATGGGCCCGATGCCCCGTACGTCGGGGCCGTCGAGGTCACCCAGGGCGAGCTCGAGCGCCAGGGCGTCGGCGTGGGCGACACCGTCGACCTCACCCGGGACGCATGAGCGATCCCGACTGCCTCCTCTGCAAGGCCGAGCACGTCACGCCGTGGCACTTCGAGGACGAGGAGTGCTGGGTAACCGACTGCCTGGTCTGCCGAACGCCGATGATCGTCTGGCGCCCACACGGCCTGCCCGAACCCGACCTGGAGACCCGCCTGCTCGAACGGCTCGAGTGGATCGCGACCGACCGGTACCCGGACGGCTACTGGATCGACCCCGAACGCCGCCGGATCCCCGATCACTGGCACGCGCACGCGAGGCCGCACGGCGGCTTCTTCGATCCGGCGAGCGAGCTCTACGGGCGCTACGGATGACCCGCTACCCGGCCGAGCGCTGCGCCTCCCAGCTGCCCGAGTTCGGGGGCGGACAGGTGCCCGCGTCGTAGGTTCCCGTCATCCGGTCTCCCGAGATGGTGCCGGTGAACGTCACCGGCTCCTCGGCGTGAACGAGCCCCACCGTGATCTGGTCGCCGTCGAGCGAGACGTCCACGCTTCCGTTCGAGATGCAGGAGGTGCCCTGGACGTCGATCGTTCCCTTGAAACCGTTCGGCGTGACCTCGATCACCCATGTGAAGGTCCCGTTGACCTGCGGGACGTCGGTGTCCCAGGTGCCGTTCCACGTGCCGGCGAGACTCACCTCTCCGGTGGAACCGGTGGGACCCGTCGTTCCGGTGGCATCGGTCGGCCCGGAGGGCGCGGTCTCGACGCGGCCGCTCGATCCGCCCGAGACCTTCGTCGAGCCCAACTCGCAGGCCGGCACGAGAAGGACGAGCAATCCGAGCATGGCGGTGCCGAGCGACCGCGTGATCCGGTTCCGCACGTCCGATCCCCTTCCGCGACCGACGCGGGGCGAGTATAGGCCCCCTCCCGCATACTTCGGACTCGACGAGCCCGAGGGGAAGCCTTGTCCAAGCAGCTGCTGAACGAGCGGACGTTCTCGACCGAGTCGGTGTCGACGTTCACCCGCGGCGAACCGGTGACCCGGACGATGACCTACTCGGGCACGATCGTCCGCTCGGCGCTGTTCGTCCTGATCACGATCGGGTTCGCGACGGTGGGGTGGCAGTTGGCGGCGGACGTCGTGACCTCGTCCGGCCTGTGGTTCTTCCTCGGCTACCTCCTGCTGATCGGGCTCTCGATCGCCGCCGCGTCGAATCCGCGGCTCGCGATCGGCGCCGGGCTCCTGTACGCGGTCCTGATGGGCACGTGGATGGGTGCGATCTCGCGGATCTACGAGGCCTACTACGACGGCATCGTCGGGCAGGCGCTCCTGGCCTCCGTCGCGACCTTCGTGGCCTGCCTGCTCCTGTACATGTTCCGGGCGGTCCGCGTGACCGGGAGGTTCGTCCGGGTCGTGGTGATCGCGACGTTCGGCGTGGCGATCATGTACTTCGCCGGCTGGATCTTCTCCCTGTTCGGCGTCGACCTTCTCTTCTGGACGCATCCGTCCTCGGTAGGCATCGTCATCAGCATCGCGATCTGCATCGTCGCGGCGCTGAACCTGATCCTGGACTTCGCGGTGATCGAGCGGGGCGTCGAGTCCGGTGCGCCCGCCGCGATGGAGTGGTACGCCGCGTTCGGCCTGCTCACGACCCTCGTGTGGCTCTACCTGGAGATCCTGTACCTGCTCGTCCGTGCTCGGGCGGCCTCGCAGTAGCCGGGCCGGCTAGGTCAGCACGCGCTTGCTGAAGCCCTGGATCCCCCACGCCCCCAGCAGGACCGTGAACAGGATCAGCCCGCCGTAGATGCCCCATAGCGACATGTGCTGCACCCACGGCGTCAGCGAGACCCGCATGCCTTCGCTCATGTAGACGAGCGGGTTCAAGAGCACGATCGTCTGCAGCCAGGGGAGGCTGCTGAGCGACGCCCACGGGTAGTAGGTGGCGCCCAGGAACGTGATCGGGATCACGACGACGCCGAAGATCAGCGGGACCCGGCGTGGATCCGCCCGGGTGCCGATCGCGAGCCCGAGCGCGGCACCCAGCACCGAGGCAAGTGGAAGGATCGTGAGCAGCCGGAGCCACTTGATCTGCAGATGAACCGGGGTGATCGGGATCCAGTGCGCGAGCGGGAAGACGATCGCGGCCGCGATCAGCCCCTGCACCGCCCCGGCGAGCAGCTTGCCGACCGCGACCGCCCACACGGGGAGCGGGGCCATGACGCGGTCCTCGATCTCGCGGGTGTATCCGAACTCCTGGACCAGCGGCAACGCCACGGCCTGGATCCCCTGGAAGATGCACGCGATCGCGATCACGCCGGCCACCAGGATGCTCGCGAACTCGGCCTGGCCCGCGGCGCCGCCCACGCCCTGGCCGATCTGCGGGAACACGTAGGTGAACACGAAGACGAACAGCAGCGGCTGCATCACGGTTCGGAGCACGAACTCGACGAAGTTCTTCTTCAACACGGTGAGGTCGCGCAGCATGAGCGCGCCGAACGCGATCCACGCCGTGCTCCGGTACGGCGCCACCCTGGGCAGCGCAACGGTCCGTTCCTGCGCGACGGCGCTCATTCGCGCAGCTCCTTCCCGGTGAGGTTGATGAAGACGGTCTCGAGCGTGGGCTCGTCGATCGACACGTCCTGGACCTGGAAGCCGCCGGCCTCGGCGGCGTCGATGACACGCGGCAGGAGCCCGTCGGAGCGAACGGCGGTGAGCTGCGCGACGTCCCCGACGACCGTGGAGCCCGTGATCCCATCGAGGTCGCGCAGGTGTGCGGCGACGCGGTCGGGCTCGGACCCCGCCCGCACGCGCACGATGAGGTCGCCCCCGACCGTGCGCTTCAGCGCCTCAGGCGTGTCGAGCGCGAGGAGCTTCCCGTGGTCCATGATCGCCAGGCGCTCGCACAGGCGGTCGGCCTCCTCCATGTAGTGGGTGGTGAGGACGACCGTCTGCCCCTCGGCGTGGATCTGGCCGATGATCTCCCACAGCGCGATCCGCGACTGCGGGTCGAGCCCCGAGGTCGGCTCGTCCAGGAACAGGATCCGCGGCCGGTGCACGATGCTGCGCGCGACCATGAGGCGCTGCGCCATCCCGCCCGACAGCGTGGCGACGTTCGCCTTCGCGCGGTCGGTGAGCCGGAACACGTCGAGGAGATCGGTCGCGACGCGCTTGGAGTCCTTGGCGCCCATCCCGAAGTAGCGGCCGTGGTAGTACAGGTTCTCCCAGACGTTCAGACTCCGGTCGAGCGTGTTCGTCTGCGAGACGACGCCGATCAGCCGCTTCGCCTCCGAGGGGTGCGCGACCACGTCGACGCCGGCCAGCGAAGCCCGGCCCTCGGTCGGGATCACGCGGGTCGTGAGCATGCCCACGGTCGTCGTCTTGCCGGCGCCGTTCGGGCCGAGCAGGCCGAAGATCTCGCCCTCGCTCACATCCAGGTTCAGGTCGATCACCGCCCGGATGTCGCCTGGGTAGACCTTCGTGAGGCCCTCGGTTCGGATCACGGCCTCGGTCGCCGTGCTCACGTCTTCGATCCGCTCGGCAGTGTCGATGTCCATTCGTCACCTCCCACGTTCGTTCGGATCCGGGCGAGCACGCGCTCGAGGTCGGATCGGTCTCGTTCGGTTAGGCCTTCGCACACGCGTTCGTCCACGCGTCGCGCGACGGCGCGGAGCCGGCGATGCAGCAGCTTGCCGGCCGGCGTCAGCCGCACGGAGATCTGCCGTCGATCGTCCGGATCGCGCGAGCGCGCGACCAGGCCCTGGCGCTCGAGGCGGTCCAGGTGGCGGGTCACGGTGGCGCCCTCGATCCGGAGCTTCTTCGCGAGCCCCGACTGGCTCGCCCACCGGCCGCGTTCGACGCCGTTGAGCACGACCCAGGTGGCGAGCGTGGCGCCCTCCATCGCGAGCGCGTCCTCGAACTGCGCCTTGATGGCCTTGGCCGACATCACGATCTGGCGGGTCAGGGGTTCATCGTCCATCGTTTCGTCCCTAATGATTAGGTATGCAATGAAATGTACGGGGGCGACCCCGTCGCGTCAACCGAGCTCCGGCCCGCGAGGGAGCCGCGCTGGATCAGCGGTCCGGCTTCTGCCCCTGGAGCTCCGCGATCTGGGCGCGAGCAGCGGCGATGAGCTCCTCGTTCGTGTTCGCGTGACCCGCCAATCCCCAGCCGCCGTCGGTTGCCTCGGTCAGCAGGACCCAGGTGCGATCGGTGAGCGAAGGATCGCCGGCGGCGTCGGCGACGATGCCGGTGAGCCGTTCGACGACCGCGAGCTGCTTGTCGCGATCGAGGGCGCCCGCGTTGGTCAGGACCTGGACGCGAACGTAGGTGCTGTCGCCGTCCACGTTCGACAGGCTCGAGGACGGCATCTGGTGCACGAAGGCCGCGGTGTTCTTGCGGAACATCGGGATGTCCGGAACCTGCTCGATCGACATGAGCTCGGTGGCGAGGGCCTGAGCCAGGGCGTGCGGGTCGCCGAAGGTCCCGTCGGCGGCGTACACATCGATCATGGGCATTGCATGCTCCTTTCGAGAGTGCGCCTAGGAGATCCGGCGCGCCAGCTGGGTGCGCGACGTCACGTCCAACTTCCTGAACACCTTCCGAAGGTGGTACTCGACGGTGCTCGGGCTGATGAAGAGCTGTGCGGCGATCTCGCGATTCGTGTATCCGCGGGCGACGAGGCGCGAGATCCGCGCCTCCTGTGGGGTGAGCTCGTCGACGGTGTCCACGGTCCGTTGACGGGCATGCTCGCCGGTTGCCTGGAGCTCGACCCGGGCTCGCTCGGCGAACGCCGACATCCCGCGGTCGGAGAAGAAGTCATATGCCGCACGCAGCTCGCCCCGTGCGTCGACCCGCCGGCGCTCGCGTCGCAGCCACTCTCCGTAGAGCAGGTGCGCGCGAGCGCGGTCGACGAGGAGGCGTGTCGGTTCGAGATGGTCGATCGCCTCGCGGTAGAGCTTCTCGGCATCGTCGCCGTGAGCCAGCAGGGCGCGTGATCGGGCCTCGACACCGAGGGCCCACGGCGTGCCGCTCGAGCTCGTCGATGCGGCGAGAACCTCCAGCGCTTCCGTGGCCCGCTCTGCCCGGTCCGTACGGCTCGCCGCCTCGATCAGCTCGACCAGCGCGAAGGTTGAGAACCACAGCTCGCGTGGATCCTCGGTCGCCTGCTCGGCAGCCGTGAACGCATCCTCGTACCGCGCCAGGGCGTTGCAGAGCAGGGCGGTCGCCCACAGCGACACGGTGAGACCCATCCCCTCACCTCGCCTGAGGAAGTCCTCGGTCGCCGTCGCGAGGGATCGAGTGAGCTCGTCCTCACGACCGCGGAACGCCGCGACCGTGAGCAGGCCGTACGGCGGCACGATGCGACCGTCTGTCGCCTCGGCTAGCGCGCTCGATTCCTCGTTGAGCGATACGGCCCCGGCGATGTCGCCGCCGAACAGGCACACACCCACGCGGGTGCTGAGGGCGAACGGGAGTTCGGCGAGCGCTCCCGCCTCGCGCGCGGCCCGGACCTGGCGCATCGTCAGTGAGTCCCACGTCTCGTAGTCCCAGATGAAACCGGCGGCCCGGCCCGCAAGCCACCCCCACCAGCGCCGACCTTCGTCGGCTCCGATGTCCCGACCCTCGAAGGCACGCAGTGCCTCCCGCAGGGCCGGCGTACCGTTGCCGGGGCCTTCCGTGATCATCAGTGCCAATCCGTCGAGGAGCGGGTCCGTCGAGGCGGGTGGTGTCCCAGGTTCGGGCAGGGCCCGCACCGCGGCGGCGACCTCTCGCGCGCCACACGGACCCGCAAGGCGACCGGCGAACACAGCCGCGGAGAGCGCGTCGAGGTAGATCTCCCGAGCTCGACGAGGATCCAGCGGTTCGAAGGCCTTGGCGGCGGCGAGCAGCCGTCCCGGCGCATCGCTCCCGCGATCGGCGGCGAACGAGATCTTGGCCCGAAGGAGATCGACCTCGGCCTGGCGTGAGGGATCGCGTGGGCCGTCCTCGGCATCCGAGGACAGCCTGAGCGCGTCGTCGAACGCCCCCGCCTGCTGCTTCGCCTGGGCCGCGGCGAGCGCCCGAGACGCGCGGCGCGCGGGATCGAGCGTCAACACCGATGCCCGCTCGAGGAAGGCGGCGGCGGCCGCGGATCCGCCGCGGCCCCGCGCTCGTGCTGCCGAACGCTCGAGCTCCGCCGCAACGTCCTCGTCGGGCATCGACGTGGCCTGCGCGCGGTGCCAGGCGCGGCGATCAGGATCGAGTTCGGGATCGGTCGCGTCGGCGAGGGCTCCGTGAACCTCGGCCCGTTCGTCGGCGGTGGATGCCCCGTACACGGCCGAACGGGCCAACGGATGGCGGAACACGACCCCCCCACTGAGATCGAGCAGCCCGTCCGATCTGAGGGTTCGCGGCGCCGACTCCGGGATCCGGAGGCGTTCGGCCGCCCGGGACACGAGCGCGAGGTCGCCCGTCGGGTCGGCCGCCGCCAGGAGCAACCACCGGCGAGCATCGACCGGCAGCGTCTCCAGCCGGCGCGCGAAGTGTTCCTCGATCTGCGCGGACAGCGGCAGCGCTGCCGGCAGGCCGAAACCTCCCGCGAGCTCCGCCGGTGTCATCCCGCGGGGCAGCTCCAGGAGCGCGAGCGGATTCCCACGGGTCTCGGCAACGATCCGTTCGAGTACCCGCTCGTCGACCCGAGCGGGCAGCTCGGACTCCAGCAGGGCTCGGGCATCACGCTGTCCCAGGGGCCGGAGCTGGATCTCGGGGAAACCGCCGAGCGCGGCTCCTCGTTCGCGGGTCGCAAACACGAGCGCGATCCTCTCGGCAAGGAGCCGGCGCGCGAGGAACGCCAGCGCGCGAGCCGACGCGTCGTCCAGCCAGTGCGCGTCGTCGACCAGACAGAGCAACGGGCGCTCCTCCGCCGACTCCGACAACAGGCCGAGGACCGCGAGCCCGACGAGGAACGGGTCTGGCGCCGGTCCGGCGCTCAGTCCGAACGCGACGACGAGCGCGTCGCGTTGCGGATCCGGGAGGCGCTCGGTCAGGTCGAGGATCGGTGCGCACAACCGCTGCAACGCCGCGTACGGAAGCTCCGTCTCCCCCTCGACCCCTGCGGTGCGGACGACCCGGAGATCGCCTGCCGCCTCGGCGGCGTCGTCCAGCAGAGCGGTCTTGCCGACGCCCGGATCCCCGTGAACGACCAACACGCCGCCGTGCCCCTCCCGCGCCCCCTCCAACAGCCGTCCGAGCACCTCACGCTCGCGGTCCCGGCCGAGCAGGCGCGGTTCGACAAGCCTCGTGGCCATCACCATGCACGATAGCCGCGCCCGGCGCGTGCGTCGCAGGCACGCGCCGCTCGGGCCGACTGGGGCCTGACTACGGCTTTCCGGGATTCGATCGGCCCTCGCCGCGAGCGACGATCGCTTCAACAGGCCGACCCGGCCGAACGAGAAGGAGGAGAAGCAGCATGAGCCAGACATTCACCACCGACCAGCGGGTCGAGATCCCTCGGAAGTTCGTCGCGCAGGTCTTCAACGGGAAGGACCCCGAGCGGGCGCGCGAGTTCTTCACCGAGGATGCCCGCTGGCACGGCCCGTCGATCGCAGATGTGACCGGCGTGGACAACATCGTCGGGCTCCTGGGCGCGTTCATCGGCGCGCTGTCGGACATCAGGGCCGAGGAGCAGGACGTCATCGCGAGCGGCGACCTGGTCGCGATGCGACTCGTCGTCAGCGCCACCCAGACCGGCGACATGCTTGGGATCCCCTCGAGCGGCCGCCAGGTCCGGTGGGACGCCGTCGACATCTATCGCATCGACGACGACGGCAGGATCAGCGAGCAGTGGGCGTTCGAGGACATGGCGGCGATCGGCAGTCAACTCGGCGCCTTCTCCCTCCCCTGGGCGAACTGACCACCTCGAACGAAGGAGTGATCGATGAGCACCTCAGATACGACAACGCCCGCAAGGCCGGGACCGGCCGACGCCATGCCCGACTACGCGCCCGTGCCGAAGTCGTCGGTCGGCCCTGCAGTCAACGAGCAGGGGTACCACGTCGGGCGCGTGGAGCGGAACCTCTACTGGGTCACCGATGGCGTCTATCAGGCCGCATTCCTGACGACGCAGGACGGCGTCGTCCTGTTCGATGCCCCGCCGAGCCTCGGGCACAACCTCCAGCGAGCCATCGACGAGATCGCGCAAGCCAACGGTGTGAGCAACAAGGTGACCTTCCTGGTTCACACCCACCACCACGCGGACCACGGCGGCGCATCCTCGCTGTTCGGCACGGACGTCGTGCGGATCGGGCACGAGGAGACCCGGCGGCTCCTGCTCCGGGACGACGACCCAGGCCGACCGGCACCGGAGGAGACGTTCAGCGAGCGCCGGACCCTGGAGATCGGCGGCGAGCGGATCGAGCTCGCATGGCACGGCGCC
>Ga0111539_10007870_pt1 | contig 13606 bp, 12 predicted proteins | sample RhiMethybrSRZTD1_FD_79667 | JGI IMG/M metagenome (GOLD analysis project Ga0111539, IMG submission 79667) | Populus rhizosphere microbial communities from Tennessee, USA - Rhizosphere MetaG P. TD hybrid SRZTD1 (version 2) (version 2) | ecosystem: Host-associated > Plants > Roots > Rhizosphere >...
CAGAGATCTATCGGTTCCTCACGCGCAACCAGGTCGATACGACCCAGGTGACGCTGCAGGATTTTGGCGTAGTTGACGCGCTGGCCAATGAGTACCGGCAACCCGGAATGACGAGCAATCGATACATCATCAAACTGGCCATGGTCGTGCGCTCCGATGCACCGGCGCGCGTCATGGCCGCGAGCCAGCGCGTGGGCGAACTGGTGGACGCAGGTGTCGTCCTCTCGTCAGGCGGCGAATATGGCATGGGCGGGCCGACGTTCATCTTCCGGGGACTCAATGATCTCAAGCCCCAGATGATCGCGGAAGCCACGGCGCGCGCCCGTGAGGGTGCGGAAAAGTTCGCGGCGGATTCGCGGAGCGCGCTGGGCGGCATCCGGCGCGCGAGCCAGGGCGTCTTCGAGATCCTTCCGCGTGACCAGGCGCAGGGGATCAGCGAGGGGAGCCAGGTCGCCAAGGTCGTGCGCGTTGTATCAACTGTGGACTACATTCTGAAATAGTGATGAGGGATGAGGGCAAGGGATGATCGTTTTTCATCCCTCGCCCGTATCGCTAACCGAGCGAGGCATCGCGCATGACCAGGTACCGCGGGCGTCTTCTGGCGGCGGTGGGTTGGATCTTCGTGTTGGCGTCGGCTCCGGTCGCGCCTGCGCAGGCGCAGTCTGTGAGCGTCTCGGCTACGATCGTAGACCGGCTCCCCACGCGGCTGAGCGATGCCGACTTCTGGGCGCTCGTCGATTCGATCTCGGAGCCCGGCGGCACGTTCCGCATCGCGGACAATTTCACGTCGAACGAGCGGGAAATCGGCCAGCTCTTCACCATGCTGCGCGAACGCGGAACGAGCGGCGGCGTGTACATGGGCGTCGGTCCGGAGCAGAACCTCACATACATCGCGGCGATCCGGCCGCAGATGGCCTTCATCGTCGACATCCGGCGCCAGGCCGTCATGCAGCACCTGATGTTCAAGGCGGTTTTCGAGATGTCTCGCGATCGCGCCGACTTCATCTCGATTCTCTTCTCCAAGCCGCGCCCGGCGGGCCTCGACTCGGCAACCACCATCCAGAACATCTGGGAGGCGTTCGCGCCCATCGCCTCGGACAGCGGGATGTGGCGGACCAACTATTCGCGCATTGTCGATCTCCTGACGCGCGCGCACGGGTTTCGGTTCACTGAGGAGGAGTCGGGCCAGCTCAAATGGGTCTTCGACAATTTCTGGGCGTACGGTCCGGGGATCACGACGCGCGCCGGCTCGGGGGGCGGAGGGGGCTTCGGCGGTGGCATGAACCAGACCACATTCGCCGACCTGACGGGATACTCGAATGACGCGTCAGGAAATCCGCGCAGCTTCCTCTCGAGTGAGGAGAACTTCCAGTACGTGAAGGACCTGCACCGTCGCAACCTCATCGTGGCGGTGTCCGGCGACTTTGCCGGGCCGAAGGCGATCCGGGCGATCGGCGCATGGCTGCACTCCCATGGCGCCGTGTTGAGCGCGTTCTACGTCTCGAATGTCGAGCAGTACCTGTTCCAGGACGGCAAGGATCGAGCCTTCTACGACAACGTGGCGACGCTGCCCGTGAACGAGGCGAGCGTGTTCATCCGGCCGTATTCCCTGCGACGCGTCTACACCAGCATCCAGTCGCTCTGCCCGATCGGGCTGTTCCTCGACGCTGTACGAGCCTCCCAGGTGACGAGCAACAACGCGGCGCTGGCCTGTCCTCGTTAGGTCATGCCGCAGACGTACGTCGCGCTGCTCCGCGGGATCAACGTCGGCACGGCGAAACGCGTGGCCATGGCCGACCTGCGCAGCGTCATTGAATCGCTCGGCTATGGCGACGCGCGCACGCTGCTGAACAGCGGGAACGCCGTTTTCACGTCAGGCAGGGCGCTGAAGAAGACTGCTGCCGAGGAGTTCCGCGCCGCGCTCGAGAAGAAGACCGGTGTCTCGTCGAAGGTCACGTTTCGCTCCGCGGATGAGCTGCATCAGGTCGTGGAGTCGAATCCGTTGCTCGACGTCGCCAAGGACCACACGCGACTCTTCACCGCGTTCCTGACGGATCCGGCCGACCTGTCGAAGGTGAAGCCGTTGCTCAAGCAGCAGTGGAAGCCGGAGGTCATCGCCGCAGGCCCGGGCGTTGTGTACGTCTGGTGCCCGAACGGATTGCTCGAGAGCAAGGCGTCTCTTGCAGTGAGCAAGGCGCTAGGCGATGGGCATACCGTACGCAATTGGGCGACGGTTATGAAGTTGAGCGCTCTGGCGCGTGGCGATTAGCGATTGGAAGAAAGCGAGCAGCAAGCGGTTAGCGAACAGGAATGGGCGGACAGCAAGCGATCAGCGACGAGCAGCTAGCCGCTGACCGCTTGCTGCTCGCTTCCTCCTGTTCGCCGCTCGCTTGCTGCTCGCTCCCTGCTAATCGCCGCTCGCTGGCAGTTATTGCGCCGGCCCCCCCACGCGCCCCGTCCCGGTGCGAATCTCATAGCCCGCCGGCGGCTCCTTGTCCAATAGCCAGCGCACGAAGTAATCCCAACGGCGGCGCATCATGTAGTTCCCCGCGTTGGCATAGCCGTGCGCCGCGTTAGGTATCATCAACAGGTCGAAGTCCTTGTTGGCCTTGATCAGCGCGTCCACCACCAGCTCGGTGTTCCCCGGCGGGACGTTGTTGTCCAGCGTTCCATGCGCCAGCAGCAGCTTCCCCTTCAGGTTTTTCGCCTGGAGTTGGTTGGCCTCCGGAGCATAACTGTCGGTGCCGTCTTCATTGCGAACGAGGAGGCCCTGATATCGCTCGCCCCAGTCGTCCTCGTAGTTCCGCTGGTCATGGTTCCCCGATTCGGCGATGCCGACCTTGAAGAAATCGGGGAAGCGGAACATCGCGTCGGCGGTGATGAATCCGCCGCCCGAGTGTCCCCACATCGCCGCTTTGTCGATGTCGATCCACGAATAGCGACGCGCGAGGTCCTGCATGCCTGCCACCTGGTCCGGGACCGTGTTGTCGCGGCCCATCTTGCCGTAGTAGTAGTCGTGGAATGACTTCGAGCGCCCCGGCGTGCCGCGACCGTCGATCGTGACGACGATGAAGCCGAGTTCCGCCAGTGCCTGACGATCGCCCCGCGCTGCGGTGAAGGCGCGGCTGCCCGTGCTGCCACTCTGTGGGCCTGGGTACGCGTTGTTGATGATCGGGTACTTCTTCGTCGAATCGAAGTTGGAGGGCCGGAACATCAGCCCGTAGAGATCCGTCTTGCCGTCGGCCGCCTTCACCTTGATCGGGATGGGCGGCTTCCAGCCGGCCGCGACGAGCGGTGCGATGTCCGCCTTTTCGAGGGGCAGGACAAGTTTCCCCGCCGCGTCGCGCACAGCGACCGCCGGCGGCACCTGGGGCCTCGAGTACGTGTCGACGAGATACTTCCCGTCGGGCGAGAGCTGCATGTCGTGCATGCCGTCGTCAGGCGTGAGCGAGACGGCGTTCTTCCCATCGAGCCCGACTCGATAGTAATGGCGGAAATACGGATCCTGTCCCGGCTCGCGCCCGTTCGCGCCGTACCAGAGCGTGCGGCTCTTTTCGTCAATGCGCACGATGTCGGTCACGGGTCCCTCACCACTCGTGACCTGGTTCTTGAGCGCACCGGTGTTGAGGTCGTAGAGGTAGAGCTGGCCCCAGTCGTCGCGCTGCGAATACCAGAGGACCTCGTTGGTGGCCCAGAGCACGCGCCAGCCCGTCCGCGCCTCATAGTGCGTCGCGACCGTTTCGGTCATGATGGTCCGGACGGCGCCGGTGGCGGCGTCGGCCACCTTGAGCGTCGCCGCCTTGTGGTCCCGCGGTGTCGACACCAGCGCGAGCCGCGATCCGTCGGGACTCCAGTTGTAGTCGTTCACGGTGATGTTGTCGCCTAACGTCGCGCGATGAAAGTCAGGCGGCATCTGGAGCCTCACGACGCGGCCCGTCTCCACGTCGATGACGACGCGATGGATCATCGCGACGATGCTGTCGCCGGGCAGCGGGTACTTCCACGAGCGGAGCACCGGGTGGCCGACCGCGGTCGTCACCAGGTGCATCTCGCCGACCAGTCGCTCGTCCTGCTGCTGCGTCGCGATCTTCTTCGAGTCCGGCGACCAGAGCACGATGGCGCGATTGCTGGAGGCCCAGCCCGCGTTGTCGGTGGCGTAGCCGAAATCCTTCACGCCGTCCGTGGTGAGCTGGCGCTCCCGGCCCGTCGCGACATCACGGATCCACAGGTTCCAATCCTTGATGAAAGCGCCACTCCGGCCATCGGGTGACATGACCACGGGAGGTGCGGCATTGCCACGCCCACCGCCGCCACCTTCGCCGCCGGCGCGGCCACCTCGACCTCCACCCCGACCACCCCGACCACCGAGCGCGGTACCGGCAGCGATACATGCATGGCCGGCCGCATCGCACCGGAATCGGCGCTGGCCAAGATCGACCGAAACGCTGTCCATGCGCGCGTTGAAATCGATCTGGTCGAACGGCAGCTGGACGGCATTCACCGCCGTGCCCGAGGCGTTGCTCAGGGCCGTCGCGAGGCGCGGATGATTGAACGCAGGCGCGACGCGCTTCGAAGCGGGCGAGACGAGCCTGAACTCGCTACCCGTCGCTGTTTGAGCGCGATACCAGAAGCGCCCATCGGGTAGCCAGTTCGGGGTAACCGTGCCGCCAATCACAAGCCCGGTGAGGTTGGGGCCCAGCATATTGACCGCACGGTCATAATCGGCGGCGGTCATGCGGCCCGATTGGCCGTTGGCCACGGTGGACAAGGCGAACCACGCCAATATCGTGGTACGAGCGAGGAGTCTGTTCATCGTCTTGTTATTGTAGGTCAGCCAAACCAGCACCAGCACCAGCACCAGCACCAGCAACCAGCACCAGCATCAAGCTCCAGCATCCAGCACCCAGCGTGCAGCAACCAGCAACCAGCTACGAACGTATCCGTCCTCCCACTCGGGAGCCATCGAAGTGGACCTCCTGATCCTTCTCATGATCTACGCGGTTCCCATCGCATCCGTGGTAACGGTGGTGCGGTATGGGCCGGTCAGGAGCCGCTGGTGGCGTCACGAAAACCCGATCGGTTTCGGCCTCTTCGTCGGCACGATTTCGTTCCTGGCTGGTTTTGTCGGCCCGATGATTGTCGCGCCGGACGCGAACCAGGGCCCACTCCTCGGCATCCTCTACACCGGTCCGATCGGAGTGCTCGTGGGGATCGCGTGGGGGATGCTGCGGGCGTGGCGGCGGAAGTCCGGTTGATGCGAGCGTGAAGGTCGTCCTGTTTGGTGCGACCGGCATGGTAGGCGCCGGCGTGCTTCACGAGTGTCTCCGCGACGACCGCGTTCGGGAAGTGCTGGCAGTACAGCGAACAGCGACCAGCACCAGACACGCAAAACTGCGCGAGCTCATCCGAACGAACTTCTACGACTACGAAGATGCGCGCGACGCCTTCCGGGGCGCGGATGCCTGCTTCTTCTGCCTGGGCGTGACGGCGGTCGGAAAATCCGAGGCCGAATACCATCGACTCACTTTCGATCTTACGCTCGCCGCGGCACGCGTGCTCGCCGACATCAACCCGGGCATGACGTTCTGCTATGTCTCGGGGCAGGGCACGGACAGCACGGAACGGGGCCGCGTTATGTGGGCGCGTGTAAAAGGAAAAACGGAGAACGCCCTGCTCGCCCTCCCGTTGCGGTCGTACATGCTGCGTCCCGGATACATCCAGCCGATGGGCGGGATCCAGTCGAAAACGCGCGTCTATCGGTTGTTCTACCAGGTCATGACGCCGCTGTATCCGGTGCTTCGCCGCCTAACGCCAAACCTGGTCACGACGAACGAAACGGTGGGGCGGGCGATGATCGCGTTGGCGCTCGACGGCTATCCGACCCGTATCCTCGAGGTCCGCGACATCAACACTGTTGGGCGCGCCTAGAACGGGTAAACGGGCAAACGGGCACGCGGGTCGCGTGTTCACATCGTTTGCCCGTCTGCCCGCGTTTTAGTTCTTCCGATCCTCCACCACCCACCCATCCCGCAGGGTGATGACGCGGCCTCCGACCGCCGCATTCTCTTCCGAGTGCGTCACCTGCACGATCGTCGTCCCCGCCTGGTTCAGCTGGCGGAACAGATCCATGATCTCGCGCGCCTGCGACGAGTGGAGGTTGCCGGTCGGCTCGTCGGCGAGAAGCAGTGCCGGACGCGCGATCACTGCGCGCGCCACGCCGACCAGCTGCTGCTGACCGCCGGATAACTGTCGCGGATAGAGGTCCTTCTTCCCGACGATCTGGAAGCGATCGAGCGTGTCCGCGACGATCGCGGCGCGCTGGTCCTTCGGGACGTTCCGATACGACAACGGCACGTCGAGATTTTCGGCAACCGTGAGGTCGTCCAGCAGATGGTATTGCTGGAATACGAACCCGATGTGGCGGCGGTTCAGCGCCAGTCGCGCCTTGTTGTCGAGCCGATGAACGGGGTGTCCGCGAAAGTGATACTCGCCCGTCCACGCGCCATCGAACATGCCGAGGATCGCGAGCAGCGTGGATTTCCCCGCGCCCGATGGACCCATGATGGTGATGAATTCACCCGGCGCGACGTCGAACGTGACCCGGCGAAGGAGGAAGATCCGTCCCGCCGGCGACTCGATGACCTTCTCCATGCCGCGCAGGGAAACGAGCGGGCCGGCTGGCGGCGCTTCGTTAGGCTCGGCGAGGGTGGATGTCTTGAAAGGCCACATAACCTGGATGTCGGAGGTCGGATGTCAGATGTCGTAGAAACTGCGCGCCGATCTCTGCAGATGCCGATTGGAAATACATCGTTCCAATCAACTCCGCGATATCAGAACGCGCAGTTTATCCGACTTCCGACCTCTGACAACCCTTAGTGCGTCACTACTGCGTCGTCCGCCACCTTGCCGTCGAACAGGTGGATCGACCGGTCAGCGTGCGCGGCGTACCGCGGATCGTGCGTCACCATGCAGATCGTGGCGCCACCCTTGTGGAGCTCCTGCAGGAGACCCATCACGGCTTCGCCGTTCACCGAGTCGAGGTTACCAGTCGGCTCGTCGGCCAGGAGGATCGCGGGATCACCGGCAACGGCGCGCGCAACTGCGACGCGCTGCTGCTGACCGCCTGAGAGCTGCGACGGATAGTGCTTCATGCGGTGCCCCATCTGCACGCGCTCGAGCGCATCGGACACGCGCTTCCGGCGCTCCTGCGACGACATCCCGCGATACGTGAGCGGAAGCTCCACGTTCTCGTACACGGTCAGGTCGCCGATCAGGTTGAACGCCTGGAAGATGAATCCGATCTGGCGATTGCGGATTCGCGCGCGGTCAGCCGCCGAAAGCTTCGCGACATGTTCACCGCTCAACGAGTACTGCCCTTCGGTCGGCGTATCGAGCAGGCCGAGGATCGAGAGGAGCGTCGTCTTGCCGCACCCCGAAGGGCCGGCGATGGCGATGTATTCGCCCGGATGGATTTCCATGTGCACGTCGGCGAGCGCGTGCGTTTCAACTTCATCCGTGTAAAACACCTTCTTGATGCCTTCCATCCGGATAAGCGGTTCCATCGTTTGCTCCGACGGTTGGAGTCTGAAAAGAGTGAAAGTCCAAGGCCAAGTACCAAAGGCCCACGTTCCTGGCCACCAGCCGATTGGCAGCCTTCTTTTTTTGCTTCTGCGCTTCGTTCCCTGACCTTGGACCTAGTTGATTCTCACGCGATTGACCGTGTCGTACTGACCCATGTCCGAGATCAGGATCTTGTCACCCACCTGCAGCCCGGCCTGGACTTCGATCAGGTTCACCGACGCCTTACCGAACTTCACGTTCGTCCTTACGGCTGTCTTTCCGTCCGGTTCCAGCTTGAATAATCCGACAGTCTGATCGGGCTGAGAGTTGCCAGGACGTTGCACAAAGAGGCAATCCGGGATCCGGTCGATCTCGATGGTGCCATCCACGCTCAGGTCCGACCGGGCACCCTGGGGCATCTCCCCCTCCAGCGAGACTTCGACCTCCACCGTCGCGTTCTGGGAGGTTGGGTCGACGCGCATCACGCGGCCCTTCACGGCGTCACCCTGGTGAAGGTCGACGTCGACCTTCTGGCCGACCACGACATCCTTGGCCTGGGACTCGGGCACACGAAGCACCGCCTTGAATCGACCCGGTTGAGCAACACGCGCCAGCTCGGTGCCCGAGTTGATCCATTGACCCAATTCGAGGTTCAGGCTCTGGAGCTGACCATCGATACCGGCTTTCACGTACAGACCCGCGATGCGTTCGCGACGCAGCTGGAGGACGGCCTTTGTGCTGTTCACCGTCGCCTCCGCGCCCGCGATCTGCTCCTTCATTGCGTCTTCAGCGAGCTTGAGGCGGTCTTCCTCGATCTTGATGCGCGTCGTCAGCTCGACCACAAGCTCGCGAGCCGCCTTCAACTCGTTGTCGGAGGCCAGACCTTTGCGCGACGAGTCGAGGGCCTCGAAGGTCGCCTTGTTCCGCTGGGCCTGGGACATCTGAGTGCGCAGTTGCGCGATCGTGGATCTCTGTCCCAGCAGGCTGCTCTCGAGACTCGATCGCAGCGTCACGAGACTCTGCTCGGCCTGTGCCAGGGACTGATTTGCAGTCAGGAGCAACAACTGCTCGTCCGGATTGCTCAGGACCAGGATCACGGTGTTCGCTGTGACCATGGCGCCCGGACGCAGCGGCCTGTCCTCGACGCGCCCGCTCACCACCGCGGCCACATAACGAATGTTCTCGGGGACGAGCGTGCCCGGCGCGCGTACGGCTCGTACCAATTCACCGCGCTGCACCGAGTCGATGATCACCTCGGCGCGCGAGATGGAAGGCGGCCTCGCCTCGAGCTGGCTGAGGAAAACCGTCAACATCACCGCGCCGAGGACGCCGCCGGCGATGAGGATGTTGCGCTTGGTTTTCTTGGGGGGATCTCGCTTGATATCCACGAAACGGGGCTCTTCGGTTCGGAGTTCGACACCTAGTACGGCGGGACCGTTGAAAAGGAGTCAACTCCGGTCGCGGTCCGCCACCAGTCCTAAACGTAGTGCTAGAGGGACTTTCGGACCCCCCCACTGGGGCGAACCGAGGCGGCAGCAGGGTGAGACGGTCAGTTCCAAGTGCGGGGCTCCAGAACTCTCCTGACCACTCGAAGCAACGCAAGTGACGAGTCCGGTCCTGGAAAAAGGTGGGATAGAAATGGGTGGGATCGAGACCGGTGGGATGAGAAGGGTGGCCGACCCTGCATTACCTCACCCTTCGGTAACCCACCCTGCTGTATCCCACCCAGCCTTATCCCACCCTGCCTTATCCCACCCTACTTGATCTCCCGGATCTTGATGTTCCGGAACTCCGCGCGGCCGCCGTGCTCCTGAAGGCCGATGTGGCCCTTCATTGATTTTCCATAGGTCGGCCAGGCCTTGAACTTGGAGGCGGCAACGCGCGCGGCCCAATCCGCGCTCCCCTGCTCGTACTCGACGACTTTCTGGCCGTTCATCCAGTGCTCGACGTGCGTGCCCTTCGCTACCACGCGCGAGGTATTCCACTCACCCGCGGGCTTCACGACACCCCGTGGAGGAGCGTACACACTGTGGACGGATCCCGCGGAAGTGAGCGGATTCTTCCCGTCGCTGTGGCGTTCATCGTCGAGCAGCGCGTATTCCGGCGCGCCATGATAAATCCACTCGAGGCCTTCCACCGCTCGGTAAAAAAGCCCGCTATTTCCCCCCGGCTCGAGCTTCCAGTCGAGTGTCACCTCGAAGTCGCCGAACTGATCCTTCGTGATGATGTCGGCGGCGCGGGATACCCGCGTGAGGATCCCGTCGACGACCTGCCAACCCGACGGCATGGTGTCGGCATTGTAGGCTCTCCAGCCCGCGGTTGTCTTCCCGTCGAATAGCAATCGCCAGCCGGCAGTCTTCTCAGCGGGCGACAACGTGTTCAGTGCAGGGGCCATGGAGGCGGACGTCGCTGCGGCGGATGCCGGGGAATTGTGGTTTCCCGAGCACGCCCAGGTGAACGTCGCAGCGACGAGCGACATCCACCGAGTTGATTCACGCATACGAATTCCCCGCATCAGAGTGCCCAGCCTGCGCGATACTCGCGCGTCAGCCACTGGTTTGCTTCCGGAACGTTCTTCACCGACATGTTGGCTGCGTCGTATTCGATACGCCGATTCTGTCCCGCGCGCAGTGCCACGATGCCAAGGAGCATGACCTCCGTAAGCGCCGCCGCGTATTCGAACGGGCTGCTCGCCTTCACCTCGCCCTTGCAGGCCTGTGCCCAGTTCACCTCGTGACCGGTTTCGACTCGCGCGAATGTCTTAGGTACCCTTTCCGCCTCGGCGGCCAACGTAGCCGGGAAGATCTGCGGGTTGTCGCCGTACGTCTGGTGTGTCAGGTAGCCCTTCTCGCCGACGAGAATCGCGCCGCCGCCGTCGCCTGCTGGTGCCGGGACATCGGCAAGGAGCATCGGTGAGAGACCGCCGTCATACCAGTACATCGAGACCGGCGGCTTGCTGCCGCGCGCCGCGAACTCGTACTTCGTCGTCATCGCGAGCGGATACGACGCCGGGTTGTTCGCGGGACCGCCCCAGGGCGTGGAGTGCGACACGATCGTCGTCGGCAAGCCGAGGCCTAACGACCAGTACGACTGGTCGATGAGGTGCGCGCCCATGTCACCGATCGCGCTCACACCGAACGGCACCCAGCCACGCCAGCTGAACGGGTGATACGCCGGGTGATACGGGATGTCCTGGGCCGCGGGCCCGAGGAAGAGTTCCCAGTTGAGCCCCGGCGGCAGGTCGCGCGGGTTCGCCGCCATTGCCGAGAGGATCGCCCGTTCGACGGTCCGGATGTTCCAGCTTGGCGGTGCGGGTGGTAGCACCGGTTGTCCGGCCGGAGGTGCTGCCGGAGCAGTAGCAGGAGCCGTTTGCGGAGCAGGAATGTTGGTCGGGCCTGGGATTCCCTGCGCCCAATACCGCTGAGGCCGGTCGGTCCAGATGTGCACTTCGCGAACCGGGCCAATCACGCCCGCGTTGATCCAGTCGTGGATGCGACGCGTCCCCTCGCGCGAGTGCCCCTGGTTTCCCATCTGGGTCGCGACTTTCGTTTCTCTTGCAACGCGCGCCAGAAGGCGCGCTTCGTACACCGAATACGTGAGTGGCTTCTGAACGTAGACGTGTTTGCCGGCGCGCATCGCAGCTACGGCGATCGTCGCGTGCAGGTGGTCGGGTGTCGCAATGATCACCGCCTCGATGTCCTTCTGCTTGTCGAGCATCTCGCGGAAGTCTGAATACTTCGCGGCCTTGGCGTACGCGTCGCGCAGCTTGATGGCCGATTGCGAGACGACACCTTCGCGATTGGGGCGAAGCCTCCCGGCCAGTTGCCGTTCCACATAACCGGGGTCGATGTCGCAGATCGCGACCAGGTTCTCACCCGCGTCGACCAGCTCGGACGTGTTGTTCATGCCCATGCCACCGAATCCCACGATGGCGAAGTTGAGCGTGTCCGAGGGAGCCCTCTTGAATCGCGTAGCGCCGAGGACATGCCGGGGGATGATCATCGCGCCGAGCGCGAGCTTCGCGCCGTCGGCCACGAAGTCCCTGCGAGTGAGGTCGGTCATTGGAGGATTCTGGCGGTGGCCGAGGGGGGTCCGGTAGAGCCGTAGGATACAACTTTGGCATGCCAATCCGGGTTTTGCGAGACTACGATTTCCGCCGCACAGCCTTGAACGCGGACTTCGTGGGCTGCGCACGCCGATTTGCGCAGATACTGCTGGGTGAAAGCCCGGACCAGAGGGGCCAGTACCAAAGCAAATGGCCTTCGCCGTGGTCCGGGCTTTCACCCATGAAGTTCTGCGCCGATCGGTGCGATCCGTGGAGTCTGTGTTCAAAGCTTCCGGTGCAAATCGCCGTAAGAATCCCAGTTACCATATGTGTCCCACTTGCTATGCATGAGATCGGGGGTCAAAGTGTGGCAGGAGCGCACCCCGCTCCGTCGATAGCGCGCTACGAACTCAAGTCCCCCGTGACGTGTTACTGGAGACCACGAGCCCGAGCAACGACGAAGAAGATGCTGCCGGCGTGAGACTTCGCACTCCGCCCGGCGGGACGCAGCCTGTCGATGACGGGACCGACCCGCTTGCCCCGTTGCGTCGCGAGATCGTGACGGACGTGGGCTGCATCAAGCTGCTTGGCGAGGCTCTCAGTGACCATTCGGCGGCTTTCCAGGTCGTCACCGCGGACATCGCCTGGATGCTGTCGACGGGCACGGCCAGCACGTTAGGCAAGTCGACCCTCGTGATCGGGCCGGTGCTCGCCAACGGCATGGCGGCGGCCGAAGCCGTCGAGCAGTTGCGCGCGCTCGTCCCGCACGTTGGCGTGTACGTCGTGGCGCGCGAGACCGCGGAAGTGGCACGGGTGCTGCCCAAGCTGGCCGCGGCCGGCGTGGACGAGGTGTTCTGTCTCGACTCGCGGTCCGACATGGACGCGCTCGAGGAGACGTTGCGGCTTCGCCTGTCGGCGCCGCCGCCGGAGACGGAAATCCGGCTCCTGTGGAAGTGGTTCCGTGAGTCGCCGGAACGGTCACTCGTTATGCACTGCGTGCGCAACGGCTACCGGCTCGACGTCTGGTCGATACGGTCGCGCGTGTTCAACGCCTGCCGCAAGACGCTGCAGAATCGCATGACGGTGATGGGGCTGCCGAGTCCCGGGATCCTGTCGCGTTGCGGGCGCGTCCTGCATGCGCAGGAGCTCGAGCGTCGCGGCGTTCGGCCAACGGCCAAGGTGGCCGACATCCTCGGCTTCCCCTCGTCGGGCGCGATGCAGCGCGCTCGCCGCCGCCTGCGGAAGGCGCTCATGACACGCGGGCGTCAGGCTCTCGTTTTCGCGTCGCTGCTGAAGTAGGCTGGCAGGGGTGGAGGAGGGTGGTCAGGGTGGGCTGAGGCCCACCCTTTTTCTTTCCACCCTCTTCCACCCTGTTCCACCCTTTTTCACCCTGCGACTCGTCCTCGCCAGCGAACGCACGGCGCCATATCGTAGGGCCGTTCGCCCCGGCTTTTTTGGCGTCTGCCAACGTTCCCGCCAGGAGAATCGCTCCATGCCGCCCGCTGCACTTTCGCGCACCCTCCGCTACTCGATCGCGCTGGGTAGCCTGACCCTCCTCTTCGCCTCTCCCTCGGGAGCACAACGACAGGCGAACGACCGACCAGCCGCCAACTGGGACCTCTCGAACAAGTTCACGACGCAGGCGCTGCAGCGCGTCACCTACAGCAGCACGCTCCAGCCGCGATGGATCGGCAAGACCGATTCGATGTGGTACAACTGGCGCGACCGCGCCGGTGCCACGTTCTACCTCGTCTATCCGCCGACCAAGACCAGGCGTCCGCTGTTCGACCACGTGAAGCTGGCGGCGGCGCTGGCGACCGCGCACCACAAGCCATACGAACCGGGCGCCCTGCCTTTCACGGCGCTCAACTTCACCAAGGACCACAAGGCGATCCGCTTCACCGTCGATTCGACGCGCTACTAGTGGAGCCTGGCCGCGGAGACGATCCGCAGCATGGGGCGGCCGCCACGCGGCGATTCGGTGCCGCCTGACGAGGAGCG
>Ga0111539_10007871_pt1 | contig 13603 bp, 9 predicted proteins | sample RhiMethybrSRZTD1_FD_79667 | JGI IMG/M metagenome (GOLD analysis project Ga0111539, IMG submission 79667) | Populus rhizosphere microbial communities from Tennessee, USA - Rhizosphere MetaG P. TD hybrid SRZTD1 (version 2) (version 2) | ecosystem: Host-associated > Plants > Roots > Rhizosphere >...
GGCTTCTACTTCGACTACGCGTCACTCGAAGAAGCGTTCCTCGGCACCTCGGGCCAGTCGGCGGAAATGCCGAACCCCGGCGTGCAGTCGCAGTTCATCGCGCGCAGCGGTTCCAACCAGTTCCAGGGTGAGTATCACCTCGACTGGTACAACAACTCGCTGCAGGGTTCGAACATTCCGGACTCGTACACGGTGCCGACGGCGTTCAACAATTCGCCGATCCGCGTGCACAGCAACGAGATCACGAAGTACTACGATCACGACATCAACGGCGGCGGTCCGATCAAGAAGGACAAGGCGTGGATATTCGGCACCTATCGCGAGCAGTTCAACGCCGTGGCGCAGCCGAACTTCCAGTTCGACAAGACCTTCAACACCAAGCTGTGGAACCCGGTAGTGAAGGCGACCTATCAGATGAACCAGAAGAACAAGCTGATTGGTTACTTCCAGTGGGGCCAGAAGGAACAGCCGAACCGCTTGCCGGAGTCGACTTACACCTACGCGTCGCCTGAGCAGACCTGGACGCAGGACTCGGGCAGCTGGGTCTACAAGGGTGAGTGGAACAGCACGATCAGCGACAAGCTGTATCTCGAAGCGCGCTACGGCGACTTCGGCTACTACTTCCCGCTGTTCACCAACAGCCCTGAGAACTACTTCTTCCGCGACACCGGGGCGCTCTACATGCTTGGCGCGCACCAGAAGCAGCAGCTCGATCGCGATCGCAAGCAGTACAACCTCGCGACCACCTACTTCCTCGACACCGGCGCCGGCAGCCACACGTTCAAGATGGGCGCCGAAGTGCTGAAGGAGCAGTCGTGGGAAGGCTACGAGTCGCGCCGCGGCGGCTCGAGCGGCATCGAGCACATCTACAACAACGGCGTCTCGACGCAGGTGATCTTCGGCCTGCCGACGGCCTCGTGCGCGGTCGCCAGCCTGGCGGCGCATGACTGCCTGACGTCGCGTTCGGCGCTCGATCAGCAGAGCGCGTTCCTCAACGACACCTGGTCAAAGGGCAAGGTGACGGTCAACGCCGGCATCCGCTACGACCGCTACCACGGCTGGCTGCCCGAGCAGCAGCAGATCGCCGCGACCATCGGCCGCGCCAGCGTGCCTGCGGTGACCTTCCCCGAGACCCACTTCTACACGTGGAACGTCTTCGCGCCGCGCATCGGCGTGGTCTTCGATCTCACCGGCGACGGCAAGACGGTGTTGAAGGGCAACTACGGTCTCTACTACCACAACCCCGGCGTCGGCACCGGTTCGGGCGCCAATCCAAATTCGGCGAGCAAGCAGGAGACCTACACCTGGAACGACCAGGCCGGCTGCGCCGGTTGCATCAACGGCGACAAGAAGTGGCAGCCCGGTGAGGAAAGCGCCACGTTCACGTCGGCGTCGCTGCGTGGCGCCGTCGAAATGGATCCGAACCTCAAGGCCCCGTACTCGCACGAGGCGAGCGTGTGGGTCGAGCGTCAGCTCAGCGACACGATGGGCATTCGCACCGGCTTCGTCTACAAGACCGCCGACGATCTGATCTCGACGTATCAGAAGTTCCGTGGTCCGGAGACCTACACCGTGCCGTACACGTTCGTCGACATCGGCGTCGACGGGCTGCGCGGCACCGCCGACGATGCGAACCTGACGTTCTACGGGTTCCCGACGGCCAACTCCGCGCAGTATCCGGCAACCAGCGTCACCACCAACGTGCCCGAGTTCCAGCGCTATAAGACCTTCGAGGTCTCGATGAACAAGCGCTACGGCAACAAGTGGTCGGCGTCGGCGGGTGGCGGCTACACCATGCTCCACGACTTCCCGAACGGCTATCCGCAGAACCCGAACCAGCCGGGTGTGGATGATCGCTCGACGTGGAACTTCAAGGCGTCGGGCTCGTACGACGCGAAGTACGGCATCCGCATTTCGCCGGTGCTCCGCCACCAGTCGGGCGTGAACTTCGCGCGCACGGTCACCGTCTCGGTGCCGGGCGGCTCGCCGTTCAGCGCCAGCGGCACGCACTACGTGGAGCCGTCGAACTCGAACCGCGAAGACAACATCTGGGTGTTCGACGTTCGCGCCGAGAAGAGCCTCAACTTCGGTTCGCGGGTCCGCCTGCGCCTGATGTTCGATGCCTTCAACCTGACCAACAGCCACGCGTCGGAAACGATCGCGCGCGCCACGGGTCCGCAGTACTTGAAGCCGACAGCCATCCTCGCGCCGAGAACGGCACGGGTGGGCTTCCGGTTCATCTTCTGATACTTTCGGGATCGTACTTCCCGACGGGACACACAATCCCGTCGGGAGACGAATCCCGACGGGAGTTCACCTCCCGACAGTATCCGCAAGCTCGACTCCTGTGGGGGAGTCGTTAGGTGGGGAGGCGCTACGCCGGCGCCCCCCGCCATTTTTTTTGGTTCCACGGATGACCATCCACGGATTACACGGATTACACGGATGGTCAGTACACTTGCTGGATGTCGCAAGATCAGTCCGTCACGTACGGAACGTATCTCGCCGTCGATGAGTTGCTTGCACTCCAGCGCCCCCGCTCGGAAGGACCTGAGCACGACGAGATGCTCTTCATCGTCATTCACCAGGTCTACGAGTTGTGGTTCAAGCAGGTGCTGCACGAAGTCGATCACGTGATCGCGCTGCTCGAATCGCGTGACGCCTATCGCGCGCAGCATTCGTTGAAGCGCATCCTGACGATCCTCAAGGTCCTGGTCGCGCAGCTTGACATTCTCGAGACCATGACACCGCTCGAGTTCCAGTCATTTCGCCAGCGGCTCGAGGCCGCCAGCGGATTTCAATCGGATCAGTTTCGCCAGCTCGAATTCGTGCTCGGCAGCAAGTCGCAGGCCGCCATCGAGCGCTTTGCACCGGACAGCCGCGCCCGCAAGGCCCTTCAGCTGCGTTTCGGATCGCCGACGTTGTGGGATGCGTTCCTGAAATACTTGTCGCGCGAAGGTTATGCGATTCCGCCGTCGTCGCTGTCGCGCGATGTGACTTCACGGATCGAGCCGTCGGCCGACGTGCAGTCGACTCTGATCGATTTGTATCGAAGAGACCCGAAGCACGCGGAGATGTGCGAGCGCCTCGTCGATCTCGATGAAGGCCTGCAGGAGTGGCGTTATCGCCACGTCAAGATGGTGCAACGCACGATCGGCGCGAAGATCGGCACCGGCGGATCGAGCGGCGCACAATATCTCGCGACCACGTTGATGACGCCAATCTTTCCTGACTTGTGGGAAATCAGATCGAGACTCTGATAACCAAAAAGCCGAAGCCGCGATTTTCAACGGCTTGGATTTCAAGCCCCGAACGGTGCTGGCCACGAGATTTCAGGCCGGTTTCTGATGTGCAAATCCGGCACGTCGCTTGCTCTAAGAAGGGGTCAGAGTTGGCTTGTCCCGCCGAAGCCGGTTGGCGGAGGGGGACTAACCCCACAGGAGTCAGCACAGGTTTTGAGCCAGGCTGACTAGGCCGCTGGCTCAAGGGGCCCCAAGATTAGGGCCCCTTTATTTTTGTACACTCGGGCGATGTCTGCCGGGTCCAAAGCCATCGTCGCCGCGTGTGTCGTGCTGGCGCTCACGATCGTGCTTGGCGCGAACGAGCACTCCGCACCTCCGGCACCCCAGGCACCTCAGGCACCCAAGGCACCGACGGCGAGCGCAGGCGACTATCTGGGCTCAGGCGCCTGCGCGCGCTGCCACGACGTCGAGCACACGCAGTGGAAGAACTCGCTGCACATCAAGATGACCAAGCCAATCGCCGAAGCCACCGTCGTCGGTGACTTCCGCGAGGGGACCAAGTTCGCCGATCACGATCGCTCCTACACGTTCGGCACGAAGGATGGCAAGCCGTATGTGTCCGTCTCCTTCGGCGGGCGCGTGCCGGAAACGTTCAGCGTCGACTACACGCTCGGCGCGAAGCGCTATCAAGGATATCTTTCGACGCTGCCCGAAGGCCGCGTCTACGTGCTGCCGGTGTTCTGGCACATCGCGAGCAAGCGGTGGATCGACTGGAAGGAGATCACGCCGATTCCGGACGGCGCACATGACATCCGGCAGATCTGGAACGTGAACTGTTTCAACTGCCACGGCACGAACATCGTGCAGGGCTACGACGTCGCCGCAAAAAAGTACCAATCGACGTGGACCGAGATGGGCATCGGCTGCGAAGCGTGCCACGGGCCCGGCCGCGAGCACGTGGCGCTGATGGACGCGTGGGAAAAGGATCCCGCGTCGAAGCCGAAGTACGACAACAGCTCGAAGAACCGGCAGTTGAGCGACATTCTCAAGATCCTGTCCGTCAAGAGCTCCGAGCCGCGGCGCATCTACGACACGTGCGCGTACTGTCACGGCAACAAGCGCAACGTGTTCGTCGGCTTCAAGGGCGGCGATCGCTATGCCGACTACGCGATGCCGTTTCTCATCAGCGATCCGATTCCCGATAACGATCTGCAGGGCGAGTTCTGGCCCGACGGCCGGCCGAATCGCTTCAACCGGCCGCAGGCGCTGACGCTGAGCGGCTGCTTCAAGGCCGGCGCGATCGCCTGCACGAACTGCCACGTCGCGCACGGATCGCGCAACGAATTCTCGCTGAAGGTGAACATCAACCAGGGCCGCAACGGCGACGCGCTCTGCACCCAATGCCATACGAGTCCCAAGTCCCAAGCCCCAAGTCCCAAGCCCCTGTCATTCACGGGACCCGGTTTGGAGGGCCATACCTTTCACAAGCCCGACTCCGCCGGGTCCCGCTGCATCTCCTGCCACATGAGCGACGTGAACTGGCGCCTGCTGATTCGCCGCCGCGATCACACGTTCCAGCCGCCGGTGCCCGAGAACACCGCGCAGTTCGGCATCCCGAACGCGTGCACGACGTGTCACGACAATCGATCTCCCGAATGGGCCGCGAAGCAGATGAACGAGTGGTGGGGCGATGCCGATCGCCGCGCGACGGCGGTGTCCCTTGCCGACACCATGTATCGCGCGGGCTCCGGTGATACGACCACGCTGCCGGCGCTCGCGAAGCTCGCCGTCGATCGCTCGCAAGGTCTTCTGGTCCGCGCCAGCGCGGCAGACTTCATTGGGCGGCTGGTTGCGGAATGGCGGAGCGGCGGCAGCACGCGCGCCAATTTGCCGACACAAACTTCATTCGACAAGGGTTCGTCCGTCGCACGATCGCAGAACGATCGTCGAATGGCGGCAGAACGTCCTGCGCCCGACGTGACGCCGGCGATTATCAATTCCCTGATTGGAGCGGCGTCAGATCCTGAGCCTGCCGTGCGCGCGTCCGCGGTCTCATCGCTTGGATCGATCGGCGATCGCGATCGTTCGATCGTGCCGATCGTCGCGAGGCTCACCGATCAGGCGCGCGTGGTGCGCGCCAAGGCCGCCGAAGTGCTCGTGGCGTTCGGCATCATCGAATTGCCCGGGCCCGCCGGCGAGGCGCTGCGCAAGGCGCAGGACGAATACATTCTCAGCCTCGACATGTTCCCGGACTCGGCGTCGAATCACGCCGCCAAGGGCTGGCTCGAAGCCGAACGCGGCAACGTGATCGTGGCGCGCGATGCGTTGAACAAGGCGACGTCGGTCGAACCGAATTACGCGTTTCCGTGGGTGGTGAAGGGTGTGCTGGCGGCGAGGGAAGGAAAGTTCGCCGAGGCGGTGGAGCTGTGGAAGAAGGCCCGATCGCTCGAGCCTTCTTACCCAAACATCGATCAGCTCATTGCGGAAGCTGAGAAGCGGAAGGGCAATTAGCCCTTCTTCAACTGTTCGATCAATCCCTTGGCTTGCGCGGCCTCGGCCGAGTTCGGATCGGCCGCGATGACCTTGTTCATGTATTCGATCGCGCCGGCGGTGTCGGCCTTCTGCAGCTTCGCGAGACCGAGCTTGAAGAGCGGCTTGCCCCAGGTGGCGTCCATGTCGGTCGCGCGCTGGTAATACTTCACCGCTTCATCCGTTTCGCCCTTCGCGAACTTCACCTCGCCGAGGTTGTAGAACACTTCGCGGCTCGCGTTGACGGAGCTGGCGACTTCCATCAGCGACTTCTCGGCGTTCGTGAAGTCGCCCTTCTCGAGATAGGTCATGCCGATCTCGATCTTCGCCTTGTCGTTGTTCGGATCGGCGGCGATGACCTTCTGATACGAGGCGATCGCGCCGTCGTAATCCTTCTTCAGGCGCTTCACCTGGGCGATCTGCCCGTTGATCATCGTCAGCGCGGGCGTCTTGACCAGGATCGCTTCATAGGCGGCGATCGCGGCGTCGTGCTGGCCCGAGTTCGCGAGGTCGATGGCCTTCTGCAGCTCGCCCTGGAGCTCCTTGGTGTTCACGCCGGCGAGCGCGCCCGCGGGACCTGACGAGCCGGCAGCCAGCGCGAAGTCGACCGGCGGCATCGGCGCGCCGAGGCTGCGCACGGGCACCTGGCCCGACGAGGCCTGGAAGCCGGGCGCGACAGCGGTCACCTTCCAAGTGCCGGTCTTGAGGCCGATGATCGAGTAACGGCCCTTGTCGTCGGTCGTCGCGGTAAACGACGAGGGCGACGCCTGCGGGTTTTCCGCGGTAATCGTGGCGCCCTTGAGGGGCTGGCCACTCTGGGCGTCCTTGACCTGCCCGCCGATGCGGCCGGTCTGGGCCGCCGCCGGAAGGGCCGACACGACCAAAGCGGCGACGAGCGCCGCCGCCGAAAGGAACGTCTTCGAATCACGCATTGCCTGTATCTCCCTTTAATGGAACCTAAACCGAATCAGTATATTAGCCTCATGAGCCGAGCGCTACTGGCCGCGATATTTGCAGCGGTTTTCACCGCATTTCCCGAAGCAAACCAGGCGAATTCCGGCGCGCTCGCCCGCGTCGACGACCTCGTTCGGGAGGCGATGGCCGCAAAGCTCACCCCCGGCGCGGTCGTCGTCGTCGGCCGCGGCGATCAAACGGTTTATGAGAAGGCGTTCGGTTTCCGCGCCACGGTGCCCGCGGAAGAGCCGATGACCCTTGATACGGTTTTCGATCTCGCTTCGTTGACGAAGGTGGTCGGCACGACCACTGCAGTAATGACGCTCATCGAAGAGGGGCGGCTGCGTCTCAACGACACTGTCGCGTCACACATCCCGGGATTCGAGCGCTACGGAAAAGGTGGCATCACCATCCGGCATTTGATGACGCACGTCTCGGGGCTGCGTCCGGATGTCGACCTGCATCCGTGGACCGGATACGACGCCGCGATCGCCCTCGCGATCGACGAAGTGCCAACATCTGCTCCTGGCGAAAACTTCGTTTACAGCGACATCAACTTCTTTCTGCTCGGCGACATCGTCAAGCGCGTGACCGGGCAGTCGCTCGATGCGTATCTGCGGGCGCGCGTGTTCGAGCCGCTCGGCATGACCGAGACGGGCTTCCTGCCGCCGAAGCCGCTGCTGCCGCGCATTGCGCCGACCGAGCGCTGCGCCGATCAGGATGCGTGGCCGTGCAAGCGTCCGGACTCGATGCCGTTGCGCGGCGTCGTGCACGATCCGACGGCGCGCCGCATGGGCGGCATCGCCGGACACGCGGGGCTGTTCAGCACCGCTCGCGATTTGAAGCTCTTCGCGCGCATGCTGCTCGGCAAGGGGCGACTGGGAACCACGCGCGTGTTGTCGGCGGCAAGCGTGACGGCGATGACCTCGCCGCAGACACCGGCCGGCATGACCAGCATCCGCGGACTTGGATGGGACATCGACACGTCCTACTCGAGCAACCGCGGCGATCTATTTCCGGTCGGCACGTCATACGGTCACACAGGATTCACCGGCACGAGCTTGTGGATCGATCCGGGATCGAACTCATACGTGATCTTTCTGTCGAGCCGATTGCATCCCGATGGAACGGGAGATGTTGGCGTGTTGCGCAGCCGCATCGCCACGGTTGCAGCGGCGGCAGTGACATCGGATGGAACAATCAAGTCAGGAACAATCGATGGAGCATCCGGCTTTAGCCGGATTGTTCCGGCGGTGACGGCACCCAAACCTGCTGCCCCTGTTCTAACTGGAATTGATGTTCTTGCGCGCGACGGGTTCAAGCAGCTTCGCGGCAAGAAAATCGGATTGATCACGAATCACACCGGCCGATCGAAAGACGGCACGTCGACGATCGATCTGCTGCACTCCGCGCCGGGCGTCACGCTCGTGTCGCTGTTCAGCCCCGAGCACGGCATTCGCGGCATTCTCGATTCGAACGTGCCCGCCGAGCGTGATGAGAAGACCGGCCTCACCATCCATTCGCTCTATGGAGAAACGCGGCGTCCGACCGACGCGATGCTGGCGGGCATCGATACGTTCGTCATCGATCTCCAGGATGTCGGCGTTCGTTTCTACACCTACCACACGGCGATGGCCTACGTGATGGAGGAGGCGGCGAAGCGAAAACTGTCGGTCGTCGTTCTCGACCGCCCCAATCCGATCAACGGCTGGCAGATCGAGGGCCCGACGTCGGAACCGTCGAAGGAATACATCTCATATTTCCAGATGCCCGTGCGTCACGGCATGACGATGGGCGAGCTGGCGAAGCTGTTCAACGAGGAAAACAAGATCAACGTCGATCTGTCGGTGATTCCGCTGGAGAACTGGCGCCGCGACTACTGGTACGACGACACCGGTCTTTCGTGGATCAACCCGTCGCCGAACATGCGCAATCTCAACCAGGCGACGCTTTATCCCGGCATCGGTGCGATCGAATACTCGAACGTGTCGGTCGGGCGTGGCACCAATCAGCCGTTCGAACAATTCGGCGCGCCGTGGATCGACGGGCCGCGGCTGTCGGCGGCGTTGAACGCGCGGAAGCTGCCGGGCATCCGCTTTTATCCGATCACGTTCACGCCGAAGTCGAGCAAGTACGCGAACGAAGAATGCCAGGGCGTGTTCATGGTGATCACGAATCGATCGGCGCTGCAGCCCGTGCGCCTTGGACTCGAGATCGCCGCCGCGCTGTCGACGATGTTCGGTGAGAAGTACGATTTCGCCACCACGTGGCGACTGTTCGGGACGGCTGATCCGCTGGAGCGCGTGAAGCGCGGAGAGGATCCGTCCGCGGTCGCGGCTCGCTGGACCGCCGACGAAGCGCGCTGGCGCCGCCTGCGCGCGAAGTATCTGTTGTATCGCTAACTGGGAACTGGGAACTGGGAACGGCGAGCTTAAGAGGCCAGCGCTCGCTTCCGCCTGTACATTTCGCGGTCAGCCTGATCGATCAGCGGATCGAAGTCCTTCGTATCTTCCGGGACCGCGACCACACCGATGCTGACGTCGACGCCGTCGGGCAGGTTGCCGACGATCGCGGATTCGAGGAACGCCCGCCGGATCTGATTGGCCTTGTTCTTCGCGTCCGCCTCGGCGGCCGACAGCAGCACGACGAATTCATCGCCGCCCCATCGGAACACGTAGTCGGCCTGCCGCGTCAGCTCGCGCAGGATCGCGCCCATCGTGATCAGGACTTCGTCTCCGGTGTGATGGCCGCGCGTGTCGTTGATCGCCTTGAAGTGATCGATGTCGATGTAGAGGATCGAGAGCGGCTGGTTGAAGCGGCGATGCTGCTCGAGCTCGTGCTCGGCGATCTCGTAGAGCAGGCGGCGGTTGTAGCAGCGCGTCAGCGGATCGGTCACCGCCATCGCCTTCATCTCGTCGCGGCTCTTGGCGAGCTCGCCCGCGGCGGCGCGCAGCTCCTCGATCAGGTCCTCGAAGATCAGCAGGTGCATGCCAAGGATCAGCAGCGCCGAGGCCAGGAAATTCAGATACGCGACGTTGGCGGCGGCCGGTCCGATGCCGCGATTGGCGATCACGACGACGGCGGCACTGGTGTTGACGACCGCAACACCGAGGACGCCGATGCCCGCCATGGCGGCACCAACGAAGCGATGTTGCCGCACGATCTTCAGGTAGCCATACGCGCTGATCACATGCCACGTCGTCATCAGCAGGAACGCGGGCACCAGAATTCCACCTGGCCGCGGCAGCAGCGCCGCTCCGAAGATCACCCACGCGGTGCCGGCGACGGTCGCCCAGAACATCGTGCGCGGAATCGTCGCGGGCGCGCGGAACCAACCGCTGGCGAGCCGGAGCGCGGCGCCGAAAATCAGCGCCGCGAACGACCATGCGCCAATGCCCATGCGCCCCACGGTGATCGTGTTGGGATCCTCGCTGCCGGCAGCGCCGGAATCGTAGCTGAGGACGAGCAGCATCATGCTTCCCGCCGCCCACGCAAACGCGCCGGCGAGCACGTATGGCCGTTGCCTGAACAGATACAGAAGGAACAGCGTGCCCGCGGGCACGAGCATCACGAAGCCGACGACCTTGCGGATGTGCAGCTCGACGACGGGCGTCGGCCGCACCAGCGCCCACTCGGCGTTCTGCAGCCGCTCGGATGGCGTGGTCGGGTTAGCGGCGGGTTGGGAAAATGCGGATGCGGCCGGTAGCAGCAGCCACAGGATCAGCAGCGTCGAGCGTAAACGCGTTCGAGCTGTCTCTGTCATTCGTTCGCGAGGCGGACTGACCTGCAGGTAAGGATAAGCGAAATGCGCCGCGATGGCCATCAGGTGTGAGAAAAGGTGCGGGCAGGGTATGGCCCGCGAAACTAACCGATCGTCATCACAGCCCGGCGAGGATGCCGACCAGTTGATTGAGCAGGTTCACCAGCTGCGTGCCGAGGCTGCCCGCATCAAGTAACCCGGTGATGGCGCACAACAGATTGCCGAGCAGATCTCCGGCGCCTGTCGTTCCCGTGATGTTGAGCACGACCTGGTTCAAATCAATCACCAGGCCGAGTAGATCGAGGTGCAGTGGACCGAGCACCAGATTGAGGATGTCGCAGGCCGCGACTGCGTCGGCCGTGCCTCCGCAACTCTGTTCGGCGGCGCCGCCGCCGGTCGCGTTGGCAACCGGCATCGCGATTTGCGTGACGATTGTGCGGACGACGACGCCCGTCGTGTCCGTGACCGTGGCTGTCAACGCGCCGATCGCGACGAGTTGATTCTCTTGCATGGCAAAGCGGCTGATGGCAAACGTGCCCGCCACCGTTCCGACACCGGCGGCCGTGCCGGTAATCGGCACCTCCAGCCTGTTACGATTTGGATTGTTCTGTTGCGCGTTCGCCGTGGCGGCTGGCATTGTGACCAGTGCTGCGGTGAGGGCGCCGAGTAATGCCCAGCCGGTAAAACTCTTCAACATCTTGCCAATCTCCTCTTTGTTGCAGCGTCATTGCTACGCCGAGAGAGACTGCAGAATCGGATCCAGACAGACCTCGCCTGTGATGTTTTATTTTTCGTTACTCCCGGCGTGCGCACGGGTGAGGCACGCTGGTGGCTGGAATGGGACTTTTAGAGTCGAGCTTACCGTCGACTTACAGACGATAGAGCATCAGGTACACAATCACGCCGGTCACCGACACATACAACCAAAGTGGTAGTGTCCACCGCGCGATGCGGCGATGCTTGTCGTACTTCGCCGACAGCGCGCGCGACACCGTGATCAACACCGGCGGCACGATCGCCGCCGCCAGAATCACGTGAGGAATGAGCACCGCGAAGTAGAGCGTGCGGATCCAGCCGGTGCCCTTGAACGGCACCGATCCTACTTGCGCGTGATAGATCACGTACGACGTCAGGAACATCGCGGACGTCGTCAGCGCCGCGATCATGCACGCCTTGTGTTTCCTGCGATCGCCGCGGCGGATGAACACGTAGCCGGTGACGAGCAGTAGCGTTGAGATCGCGTTGAGCGTGGCATTGAGGGCTGGGAGATCAGTAACGCTCATTCAACAGGTCCCAAGCCCCAAGCCGCAAGTCCCTAGTGCGCGCGATGATCGAAGACCAGCAGCGCCCAGAGGATCGGCAGGTACAGAATCGAGCTGAAAAACAGGCGGCGCGCGGCGGCGACGCTGCGCTTCGCCGCGAAGTCGAGGCTCATCACCATCAGGATGGCGCCGAGCACGAGCGCGCCCACGAGGTACCACGAAGTGGCAAGACCAACGCCGGTCGGCATCATGCTGAGCGGAATCAACGCTGCGGTGTAGAGCACCGCCTGCCGGCCCGTCGAGCGGCCGTCGGGCTCGATCACCGGCAACAGCGGCATGCCGGCCCGCGCGTACTCGTCGCGATACAGCCACGCGATCGCCAGGAAGTGCGGCATCTGCCACATGAACACGATGCCGAACAGCACCCAGCCTTCGATCGACAGCGTGTTGGTGGCCGCGGCCCAGCCGATCACCGCGGGCAGCGCGCCCGGCAACGCGCCGGCGAGCGTCGACAGCGAGGTGCGCAGCTTGAGCGGCGTGTAGAAGAGGACGTAGCTGGCCGTCGTCAGCAGCGCGACGATCGCCGACAGCGGGTTGATGAAATAGGCGAGCTCGGCGATGCCGGCGATCGTGAGCAGCAGGCCGAAGGAAATGCCCAGCGAGACCGTCATGCGCATGTCGGCCATCGGCCGGTTCTGCGTGCGCCGCATCAGGCGATCGGTCTGGCGCTCCCACACCTGGTTGAGCGCCGCCGCGCCGGCCGCGACCAGGAACGTACCGAGCAGCGTGTGCACGAGATCGAGCAGCGTCGAGCCGGGACCCGCGCCCAGCGAATACGCCGCCGCCACCGTCAGCAGGACGAGGAAATTCAGCCGCGGCTTCATCAGCGTGATGAAGTCGCCCGTTCGCGAATACGATTTCGCGGCCACGGCGGGGGCGGCGTCAGCGTGTGAAGGCGAAGCTGACATCCTTCGATTCCTTGGCGGCGATGGTGACCTGTTGCGTCCTGGTGCCCAGCAGCTCGTGCCAGGCTTCGATCGTGTAGGTGCCCGGCGGCAGGTTGCCGAGCACGACCTTGCCGTCGGGTGCGGTGGTGCCGAAGTACGGATGATCGAGCACGCCGACATACGCGCTCATCCAGCCGTGCACGTCGCACTTGAACGGCACCATGACTTCCTTCGTCGCGAACGTGTGATTGAAGCTGACGCCTTCGAGCGGCGTCGACTTGTTGAAGGCCTGGTTGATCACGCCGTTCGATCGCACGTTGTGGAGCAGCGGATCGCTATTGCGGACCTGCAGCGGTTGGCCAACGCGCACGCCGACGACCCGCGGTATGTATCGGCACTTGTCCTGGTCGAGGACGACCGGCTCGGTGGGAATCGGAAAGCCGAAACTGCCAAGTCCATCTTTCACGTAGACGAACACGTTCTGCATCGCCTGGTTCTCGCCAATCACAAGGCGCTCCGACGGGGTCTGCGGCGCGCCGTTCTCGCTGACGCATTTCGGATCGCCGGTGATGGTGATCATTTCCGGCGCGGGCGGCTGGCCTTCGAACTTCACGATCGCGGTGATGGTTCCGGCGGTTGCCGGATCGACGGACGGTCCCGCCGGCGCGGCCGGCGGCGCCGAGGTGTTACCGCCGCACGCCAATGACACCGCGAGTAAGGCAGTAGGAACGAGGAACCCGAACGACCGCATCCCCCCATTATGTCCCGGTGGCGGGCCTTGCCGTGGCGGGGCGTGGCTGGATACAATCAGAAGTTCGTAGTCCCCAGCGCCGGTATCGTCTAGGGGTTAGGACACAAGGTTCTCAACCTTGGAACCGGGGTTCGAATCCCCGTACCGGTACCATTCGA
>Ga0111539_10007873_pt1 | contig 13602 bp, 13 predicted proteins | sample RhiMethybrSRZTD1_FD_79667 | JGI IMG/M metagenome (GOLD analysis project Ga0111539, IMG submission 79667) | Populus rhizosphere microbial communities from Tennessee, USA - Rhizosphere MetaG P. TD hybrid SRZTD1 (version 2) (version 2) | ecosystem: Host-associated > Plants > Roots > Rhizosphere >...
ATCGGCACGGTGCGTATCCTTGGAGGACGCGCCATCGCGGCAGATCCGTACCCGGTCAATCGCGCCACCGGCAGCTTCATCCTCATCGACGAGTCGACGAACGACACCGTCGGTGCGGGGATGGTGCTGTAGCGCTCGGTCTAGGCTCCGCCAGGTGGATCCCGCCCTCGTAGCGTTCGGCCTCGGAGTCGGCACCCTCGTCGGCATGACGGGCATCGGCGGCGGGTCGCTGATGACGCCGATGCTGATCCTCGTCTTCGGCGTGACGCCCACGACCGCCATCGGCACGGATCTCGCGTACGCGGCCGTCACCAAGACCGTCGGCGGCTACAAGCACTGGAAGCAGCGCACCGTGGACCTCGAGCTGTCCATGTGGATGGGCTTCGGATCGGTGCCGGCGGCGGTCTTCGGCGTGTATGTGCTCACGCTGCTGGAGGACTGGCTCGGGAGCGACTTCGACGATGCGGTGATCGTGCTCCTGGCCGGAGCGCTGCTCCTGACCGGCACGGCGACGCTCGTGCGGGCGCTGCTCAAGCGGATGCAGGAGCGCGAGCGGGACACGATCGACATGGAGCGGCGCCACAAGGTGGCCGCCGTCGCCCTCGGCGTGTCGGTCGGGTTCGTGCTGGGCGTGACCTCGGCGGGCAGCGGGGCGCTGATCGCCGTCGGGCTGATCCTTCTCTTCAGGCTGTCCCCGCAGCGCGTGGTGGGCACTGACGTCTTCCACGCCGCGATCCTCCTGTGGGCCGCCGGGCTGTCGCACGTCGTGGCCGGGAACGTGGACTTCGGCCTGGCCGGGAACATCCTGCTCGGGTCCGTGCCCGGCGTGTGGCTCGGCAGCCACTGGTCCGTGCGCGTGGACCCCGCGGTGCTCCGGATCACGCTCGCCGTGGTGCTCATCGGCGCCGGTCTGGCGCTGCTGATCAAGGCCGGCCTCGGCATTCCGATCGGCGTGATCGTCCCGTTCCCGGTGGCGGTGATCGCCCTCCTCGTCGTGACAATGATCCGCTCGCGGAGGGCGGCGCGCGCGGAGGTGGGCGCATGATGGTCGTGATGACGCCGGAGGCGACTCCGGCGCAGATCGAGGCGGTGGTGGAGCGCCTGCAGGCCGGCGGCGTTCACGCAAAGGTGATGCCGGGCGAGCTGACCACCGCCATCGGCGCGATCGGCGATCCCGAGGGCGTGCGCGAGATGGGCCTCGAGGGCCTGCCCGGCGTGGACCGGGTCATACCGATCTCGCGTCCCTACAAGCTCGCGTCGAGCGAGCTGTCGCACCACGAGCCCACCGTCTTCGACATAGGCGGTCACAGCATCGGCGCCCCGACGACGTTCTCGCTGATCGCCGGCCCGTGCACGGTGGAGTCGCGGGACCAGACGCTGACCGTGGCGCGCGCCGTGGCGTCGGCGGGCGCCTCGATGCTGCGCGGCGGCGCCTACAAGCCGCGCACGTCTCCGTTCGCGTTCCAGGGGCTCGGTGTCGAGGGGCTCGGGATCCTGCGCGAGGCACGCGAGCAGACCGGGCTGCCGATCGTGAGCGAGATGACCTCGTCCAACCTCGCGGACCAGTTCGAGGAGGCGGTCGACGTGATCCAGGTCGGCGCGCGCAACATGCAGAACTACGGGCTCCTCGAGGTCGTCGGGAAGCTCGGCAAGCCGGTGCTCCTGAAGCGCGGCCTCTCCTCCACGCTCGACGAGCTGCTCCAGGCGGCCGACTACATCCTCAAGGAGGGCAACGAGCGCGTGATCCTGTGCGAGCGCGGGATCCGGACGTTCGACAACGCCATGCGCTTCACGCTCGACCTGGGCGCGGTGCCGTGGCTGAAGCTGCACACGCACCTGCCTGTGATCGTGGACCCGTCGCACGCGTCGGGCGACCGCCGCCTGGTCGGGCCGCTGTCACGCGCCGCCGCCGCGGTGGGTGCGGACGGGATCATCGTGGAGGTGGCGGAGGACCCCGAGCAGGCCCTCTGCGACGGACCTCAGCAGCTGTATGCGGCGGACTTCGCGCAGTTCGCTAGCGAAGTGGCCGCGCACGCGGGGCTTGCCGGGCGAGCGCTCGCCTGAGCGCACCGAGGCGGGCCAGCGGCGTGTCCGCGATGTCGTGGACCGCAGATGCCGTCACGGTGACCGGCGATCTCAGGTTTCCGCGCACGCGGCGGCCGGCCAAGCGGCCGGTGATCCGGAAGCCGCGGATCCGCAACACGCCGTGCGGCGCGGACCTGCCGCCGATCCGAACCCGCCCGTGCTCGCGACGGGTCAGAAACCGCTCGATCCGGCCCGTGACGGTCACCCCGGGCAGGTACGCGACCCCGTCGAGCTCCGCCGCGTTGTCCGAGCCGATCCGGTAGCGCCCGGCGCGCAGGCCGCCGCCGCGGGCGCGGTCGGTCTCCCCGGCGCCGAACACGAGCGTCGTGAGCGAGTCCTCGAAGACGTCGAGCAGCGTCAGCTTCGTCGCCGCCAGCGTCCGTCCCCGATTGCCGCGTGTGCCACGCAGGGGCAGCACCGCCGATAGCCGCCTCGGCGGTGGCGGCGTCGCTTGGAACGCGTGCGCCCTGCGCGGGCAGCCGCGCGGAACCTTGCGGCGCTGGATGAAGCGCGCGAACGCTCGCTGCGTGCAGCCGTAGAAATCCGAGCCGATGGCGGAGTGGCCCGTGTCCGGAGCGACCACGAGCTGCGCGCGCGGGAAGGGCTGGGCCGCATGCTCGGCGTTCCCAACCGGCGTGCGCAGGTCGTCGGCGCCCTCCACGAGCAGCACGGGCACGTCGGGGAACGGCCCGGAGCCGAGATCCGGCGCCACCGGCGCGGCGGGCCAGCTCTCGCACAGCTCGAGCGTGTCGCTCGCGAGCGCCGTGGCGCGATCGAACGGCTCGAACGCGGAATCGGGGATGGTCGCCGCGTCTGCCGCCGCGAGCCGGTGCCGCTCGGCCGCGTCTGGCGGCGCGGCGCGCGGCCACGGCATCGGGATCTCCTCGCACGACGTGGCGGCGTACACCGCGGAGCTGAGCTGGCGCGGCGGCGGGGGCTCGGCGTCGATCTGGATCGCGCGCCGCCGCAGGCGGAGCATCGGCGTCACGTCGCCGCCGAGCGCCGCGTCGACCGCGCCGGGGAAGGCCGCTCGCAGCGTGGGGTCGAAGTCGCCGGCCAGCAGGATCGAGAAGAGGTCGACGCGGGTGAGCCGGGCGCGCCTGTGGCGACCGCGGGCGTCCACCACAGACCCGCGGAGGGAGCCGCCGCGGCCGCCGATCCGCCGAACCAGCCGGTTCAGGTCGGCCACCGGGTCGGGGGTCCACCCGCACAGATGACCGCACAGCGAGCGAAGCACCCGCGGCACGGCCGCCGTGCTGTCGCGGTAGTAGGGATCCGGGCCGTCGAGCGGTGCGACCGAGTCGAGCACGAGCCGCTCGACGCGGTCGGGGTAGCGCAATGAATAGGACAGGGCGACCTTGGTGCCGTACGACGTGCCCCAGAGGGCGATGCGCTCGGCGCCGAGGGCCTGGCGCAGCGCGTCGATGTCGTCGTCCGTGTCACGCGTTGTATAGAAGGCGCGCCGCGCGCCGAGCTTCCGGGCGCACTCGCCCGCCGGCGGTCCCGCGTCGAACAGGTTCGCCCGCTCCAGGCGGCGGCACCGCAGGAGCCCCGATCGGCCGGTGCCGCGCTGGTCGAAGATGATCACGTCGCGCTTCCAGTAGGCCGGGTAGAGCACGCTCAGCCCCTGCCCGCCGAAGGCGTCCGTCGCGGACTGGCCGGGCCCGCCGGCGAGCACGACGAGCGGCGGCTGGGTGGCGCCGCCCCGCTGGCGCGCCCTGATGCGCTCGACGAACAGGCGCACGCGGCCGGGCACGTTCCCGCTCCGGTCAAGCGGCACGCTCATCCGCGCGCAGGCGAGCCCGAAACTGCCGCAGCGCTTGAACGGGAGGGCGGCGTGCGCGGGCGCGGCGAGGACGAGCCCGGCCACGATCAGAGGGATGAGGAGGGCCGCCCGCCTTATGGGAGCAACGGTAGCGCCGTGGGGCCGTCCGCCCCCAGTAACCTCCCCGCCCGCGAATGTTCGAGAAGGTTTTGGTCGCAAACCGGGGTGAGATCGCCATCCGCGTCATGCGGACGCTCGAGGAGCTGGGTATCGGGAGCGTGGCGGTCTACTCCGAGCCGGATCGCGACGCGCCGCACGCCCGGCGCGCCGGCGAGGCGTACCTGATCGGTCCCGGACCCGCCAGCGAGAGCTACCTCGTCGTGGAGAAGCTGATCGAGGTGGCGCAGCAGTCCGGCGCCCAGGCGGTGCACCCGGGGTACGGCTTCCTCGCCGAGAACGCCGCCTTCGCGCGCGCCTGCGAGGAGGCCGGGATCGTGTTCATCGGCCCGCCCCCGAGCGCGATCGACGCCATGGGCTCGAAGACGCGCGCCCGCGAGATCATGCAGGAGGCCGGCGTGCCGATCGTGCCCGGCACGACCGACCCCGTGGAGACCGTCGAGGACGCCCGCAAGGTGATCGCGGACTCGGTCGGCTATCCGGTGGCCATCAAGGCCGCGGGAGGCGGCGGCGGCAAGGGATTCCGCGTCGCCGAGTCGGAGGACGAGCTCGAGAAGGCGTTCGAGGGCGCGTCACGCGAGGGCGAGAAGTTCTTCTCCGATCCCACCGTGTACGTGGAGCGGTACCTGCCGGACCCGCGCCACGTCGAGGTCCAGGTGCTTGCCGACGACCACGACAACGTCATCCACCTGTTCGAGCGCGACTGCTCCGTCCAGCGCCGCCACCAGAAGCTGATCGAGGAGTCGCCGGCCCCCGCGGTCGACCCCGAGCTGCGCGAGAAGATCGGCAAGATCGGCACCGACGCGGCACGCGCGGTGGGCTACCGCTCCGCCGGCACGATCGAAGGCCTCCTCCAGGACGGCGAGTACTTCTTCCTCGAGATGAACACGCGCGTGCAGGTCGAGCACTGCGTGACCGAGATGGTCACCGGGATCGACATCGTTCGCGAGCAGATCAAGATCGCCGCCGGCGAGCCGCTCGGCTACTCGCAGGAGGACGTCGTCGTGCGCGGGCACGCGATCGAGTGCCGCATCAACGCGGAGGACGCGTCGAAGAACTTCGCCCCCGCGCCCGGCCGTGTGGGCTCGTACCGCGAGCCGGCCGGCCCCTTCGTCCGCGTGGACTCGGGCGCTGAGGAGGGCTACGAGGTCCTGCCGCTGTACGACCCGATGATCGCCAAGCTGATCGTCTGGGACGTGGACCGCGAGGCGTCGACCAAGCGCATGCTGCGCGCGCTCGGCGAATACGAGATCGGCGGCCTCAAGACGCTCATCCCCTTCCACACCGCGCTGCTCGCCACCGAGCAGTGGGCGAACGCCGAGACATGCCGCGACCTCGTCGAGGACAAGGACTGGCTCAAGCAGCTCGCGTTCCCGGCACCTGAGAAGCCGGCCGAAGACGACGAGACCGAGAAGGTGTCGCGCGAGTACGCGGTCGAGGTCTCCGGCCGGCGCTTCGACGTGACCGTGATCGGCGAGGCGCTCGCCGCGAACGGAGCGGGGCCGGCCAAGCAGGCGCCACGCCGTGAGCGCAAGAGCGGCGGCGGGGGCGGCGCTCCCGGCGAGCTCGTGTCACCCATCCAGGGAACCGTTCTCAAGGTCGCCGTGGAGAAGGGCGCCGAGGTGGACGAGGGCGCGCTCATCTGCGTGATCGAGGCGATGAAGATGGAGAACGAGATCACGGCTCCGAGCGCCGGAACGGTGGAGGAGCTGAGCGTTTCCGAGGGCGGCTCGGTGGCAACCGGGGACACGATCGCCGTCATCAAGTGACGACGTTCGTCCCGCCCGCCCGCCACCTCCTCAAAGCCAAGGACCTCGCCGACGCTCGCTACTTCGAGCAGCTCGACGTGGAGGACCTGGCGCACGCCGCGGGGCTGTCGCGCGCGCACTTCAGCCGCGAGTTCAGGGCCGCGTTCGGCGAGTCGCCGCACAGCTATCTGCTGACCCGCCGCATGGAGCGGGCCGCGGCGCTCCTGCGCACGACGGACCGGTCGGTCGCCGACGTGTGCTTCTCGGTCGGCCTCCAGAGCGTCGGCTCCTTCACGAGCAGCTTCAAGCGCACGTACGGAGTGACGCCGACCGCGTACCGCGCCGCGTACCCGCCGGCGGCGGCCAGCGCCATGGTGCCCGGGTGCATCGCGCGCTTCTTCGGACGCCCGCGGCACAACAGCACAAATGAAGAAGACAGCCCTTCGGCCGAGGCGTAGCTTGCTTCCCATGATGAGAATCGCAAACGCACAGGTATGGGTCCACAACCAGGACGAGGCGCTCGCCTTCTACACCGACAAGCTCGGCATGGAGGTTCGCTCCGACGTGACGCTGCCGGAGATGGGCGACTTCCGCTGGCTCACGGTCGGCCCGCCCGGGCAGGAGGACTTCGGCATCGTTCTGATGGCCATCCCCGGCGCGCCCGTGATGGATGAGCAGACCGGGGCCGAGGTGCGCAACCTCATGTCGAAGGGCTTCGCCGGCACCGTCTTCCTGACCACCGACAACGTCCAGGGCGACTACGAGGAGCTCAAGGGCCGCGGTGTCGAGTTCACCGACGACCCGGAGGAGCGTCCGTACGGCGTCGACTGCGGCTTCCGCGATCCGTCCGGCAACTCGTTCCGGCTGACGCAGGTGAACGAGGCCGTCGTCAACCAGCGCTGAACCTGCGCGGGAACGCCACCGGGCCTGTAGCTTGCGGCCCGGTGGTGAACCCGCTCGGAATCGTCTCGGCGCCAGGAGAGCTGGCCGCCTCTCTCCGCACACTGCCCGAGCTGCTCGAGGCCCTGCGGAAGGTCGCCGACGACACGCGCCGGATGGCCGACAACACCGCGGAGTTGCCAGACGTGCGGGCTCAGCTCGAGCAGGTGGCCGAGACCACGAGCGTGCTGCCGCAGATGGACCGGCGCATGGCCACGATCGAGGAGGCCATGCCCGTGCTGGTGGAGGTGCAGCAGCACCTGGCGCGCCTGCCGGAGACGATCGAGGGCCTGAACCGCGGCATCGCCGAGCTGGTGGGCCTCATGGACGGGCTCCAGGCCTCACTCGGCCAGCTCCACGAGTCGCTCGAGCCACTCGGCCGCCTGGCCGACCGCATCCCCGGCGGCTCGCGCCGCTAGGGACGGTTGCGACACTGCGCGCATGACCTTCACCGCGATCGTGCCGGACGAGCTCGACTGGATCACCCGCCCCCACGAAGCGGGCGAGCCCGCCCGCCACGTCGCCGAGCTGAGTGATGTGGCCGGCTTCGCCCACGCGCGCGGGAATCTCTGGCTCTACGAGCCGGGCGCCCGCGGCCGCAGGCACCGGCACCCCGCGCAGGAGGAGACCTTCGTGGTCATTCGCGGGATGCTCTCCATGTATCTCGGCGAGCCGCCCGAGCGCCGCGACGTACCGGTCGGCGGGCTCGTCCACGTGGGCCCCGGCACGCCGCTCCAGACGGTGAACCACGGCGACGAGGACCTGCTCGTGTACGCCTACGGGTACCCGCCGGAGGCAGAGCACGCCGAGATCCTCGAGTCCGCGCTCAGCGACTGGTGACGACCAGCTCGTGGGTGCCCGAGGTGGGCGCGTTCACCAGCACCTCGACGCCCCGGTTGCTCGCCACCGTGGTGTACGAGACGGGGCTCCCGTCGAGCGTTGCCCGCGCCACCTGAGCGCCGCTCGGGAGCGTGTGGCCGATCGTGAAGCGGGAGAGCGGCACTCCGAGGGTCACGCGCGTCGTGTACGTGCTCCCCGAGTGCGAGGCCGTCACGTCCACCGCGCCTCCGGCCAGCCTGATGTTCGATCCCGCCACGCTCGACTGCCCGCCCGGCACCTGCGGAGTGACCTCCAGCGCGCGCCGGCCCATGTCCGGCCGGACGCCCAGCTGCTGGTGCACCACGGGCCACAGCGTCCCGTACGTGCCCCAGGCCTGGAGGACCATCGACCGGTCGTAGAACGGCCGGTCGATGTTGCGCCCGAAGTCGGGTGACGGTGCGATCTCCGGCATCGCGCCCGGCTGCTCGTCCGGATCCGGCAGCTGCAGGCGCCGGTTCGCGGCGGTGTAGCGCTGCTGCTGGTTCGCGCCGAGCCGTCCGTAGTTGCCCTCGCCCACCGCCATCACCGCGGTGTTGAGGCTGAAGATCGAGCGCTCGCCGGTGCCGGCCGGGCCGTTGTCGCATCCCGGCACGCCGGTGTGGAAGAGCCCGAAGTCGGTGCTGAAGCACTGGCTCTCGCGCACGTCGAGGGCCGCGTTCCCGTGATCCTTTGCCGCGAGCCCGGGGCTCACGCGACCGTCCTTCGCCAGCTCGATCTCCATCGGCGTCACGCCGATCCAGTGGCGCTGGTACTTCTGCAGGTTGTTCGGCTCGTCGAGCGAGTCGGCGTATCCCGGCACGCCGGGCATCCACCACGCCGCCTCGAATGCCGTCTCCATCTTGCGGGCCTGTCCGCGTGCCCACGCGCGGGTCGACGCATCGCCCTTCGAGTCGGCGAGGTCTGCAAGGTCGTACAGACCGCGGATCGTGGCCGTGGTCACGTCGAGCTTCTCCTTGCCCATGCCGGTCCGCTCCACGTTGCCGAGGCCCTCCGGCCAGCCGTCGTGGTCGGCGTCCATCTGGTCGACGACCCAGTGCATGCCGCGCACCGCGAACGGATACAGCTGGTCGCGCAGGCCGCTGTCGCCGCTCCAGCGCCACGCCAGCGCGAGCGCGCTCGGGAACTTGGCGGTCTCGTCGGTGTTCCCGGCGGACGAGTCGGCGCCGTAGTAGACGCTGCCGTCCGTGACGACCTCGTGCACCACCTTGCCGGAGGTCGGGTTGACGATGACGCTCACGTCACGCAGCGCCCGGAGGTGGTCGGCCACCGTCTCGAACTGGCCCGCCGCCACAGCGGCGAAGGACGTGAACTCCCCGTCGGTGGCGAACAGCCAGGGGTAGTCGGGGAAGCCCGCTCCGAAGAAGCGCACGTGCGGGACGGTGCCGGCGGGCGGCGGGTATTGCTTGCCCTCGTCGGTGAAGCGGACCTTCAGGTCGTCAGCCGCCTGCACCGAGTCCGCCAGGTTCTGCTTGCTCCACTCGATCCCCTGCTCGAGGAGCCTGTCGCCCGGCAGATCGACCTTCGTCCGGCTCGCGACCTGATCGCGGCTCGCCATCTTCGCCTGGAGAGCGCCGTCCGGGTCCGACAGCGCCGCGTTCAGCTCGGACGTCGCGGCGGCCTGGCCGGCCTCGGAGCCCGCTACCGCGATCCACAGCGTCGCGGTGCCTCCCGGCGGGATGTCGAGCTGGTAGCGCAGCCGGCCGCCTGCGCCCTTCCCAGCCGCGCTGTCGTCACAGCGAGCGGGCGCCGGGCCATCCGACGGGCAGATGACCGGCGGCTCCTGCGGTCCGCGGAAGCCCGTGCCGGTCGCGGTGTCGATCGGCTGCTCGCGGGCTCCCACCATCGCGGTCCAGCCGCGCTCCTCCGAGAAGACAAGCCGGCCGCCGGAGGCCGTGGCCGAATCCGCCTGGTTGAACGCCGTGGCGTTCGGCGTCGTCCAGCCCCACGGGTAGGCGCTCATCAGCTCCGAGTGCGCGTCCACGCTGATCACCGGGCGCTGCCGGCCGCCGGTGGAGCGGAGGGTTAGCCCGAAGAGCGCCGCGCGGCGCCCGTCTGGCACGAAGTCGGTGCGCTGCACGGTGAGCCCCCTGGGGCCCGGCAGATCCATGCGCGCGAAGCCGGATCCGGAGGTGAACCGCGTGGCCGGCCCGATCCACTGGCCGTCGATCCCGAACCAGATCCCGTCGAGCAGCTTGAGCGGCGGCGTCCACACGCCGCCCATCTCGCCGCGGATGTGCCAGCCGGAGGCCGGGAAGCGGCCCGCCTCGCTGCCGACCACGTAGCCGCGCGACCCTGACTCGACGTAGCGCCGGTCGTCGAGCCGGTTGGAGGTGGAGAGGGAGGGAGCGGCCTGGGCGGTCGTCGCGCCGAGGAGCGCGAGGCAGGTCACGGCAATGAGCGTCCGGCGCATCAATGAGGCGATGCCCGGGCCCCGGTGAGGGCAAACGCTCCGGCCTAGCCGGCGCGCAAACGCTTCAGGTTCTCGGTGTGGATCTTGCGCTGCTCGCCCGAATCGCGGCCGGCGGGGAGCTTCAGCCGATCCTCGCCCCGCTCCAGCGCGTCGAGATAGTCCACGTCCTCGTCGAGGATGCGGAGCGCCTCCGCCCGGGTGTGGGGCGAGCCGTGGCCCGGCACGACCGTCTCCGCCGCCTCCACGAGGGGAGCCAGGCGTGCCAGTGTCGCCCGGTAGTCGCCGAGGCCCGCCTCCACCATCGGGATCTCCACGTTCGAGAGGTAGTCCCCCACGCACAGCACCCCGCACCAGCGCGCCATCACGGCCATGCCGTCGGAGGTGTGGCCGTCCGCCGGGTGCAGCTCGAGCTCCTCGGGACCGAGCTCGATGCTCCCCGGCACCGGCAGCGCCTGCACGTGGCCGAGCGCCAGCGGCCGGTCACGCTCCACGTACAGCTCGGCGTCCTTGTCCCGCAGCTCCCGCTGCGCCGCGCCGGGCTCCTGGTGCAGCCGCGTCACGCTCGGCTCGCCCATTCCGAGCGCGAGCTCCGGGAAGGCGACCCGGCCGAGCAGGTGGTCGTAGTCCGCGTGGGTGGCCACGAGCGCGTCCGGCTCGAAGCCCGCGCCCGCGAGCAGGCCCGGGAGCGCCTCGAGCTCGTCCGGGAAGTACGGCGAGTCGATCAGCATCGCCTCCTCGCCCGCGCGCATGGCGACCGCGTTGGTCTGCCACATCCGGCTGGTGATGACGAGTACGTCGGGGTGAGCCGAGACGGCTCTCAAGCGGCGTTGAGAAGCTTGCCGGCGTCGCGGAAGGTCTTGACCTCGGCGTCCGGCTTCTTGCGGCCGTCCAGGTCCTCCCCGTGGCGGTTCACCCAGATCACCGGGATCTTCGACTTGAGGCAGGGCTCCACGTCGGTCGGATAGCCCGAGGCGATGTGCACCCAGTTCTTCTTCAGCTTCTCGATCCGGCGCGCGCACTCCTTGAAGTGGGCGGGATCGGGCTTGTAGCTGCGCACCTGCTGCGCGGTGACCACGAGGTCGAAGTCCACCCGGAAGTGCCGCCGTGTCGCCCCGAGCAGCTTGTCGTCGATGTTCGCGAGGATCCCGAGCTCGTACTTCTTCGAGAAGCGCTCGAGCTGCGCGTTCGTCTCACGGAACGGCGCCCACGCCGGGACGCTGTTCGGCAGGAAGTTGGAGCGCGACGGCTCTAGCTCCCAGCCCAGCTCTGACGCCACCCGGACCGCCGTACGGCGCAGCACCTCGGCGTACAGCTCGTACGAGCCACGCTGGATATCGCGCTGGATATCGATGAAACGGGGGATCAGGACGTCCCGGTCGATAGTGAAGCCGTCCCGGTCGGCCTCGTTCTGGAATGCCTCGTACACCCCCGTCTCCCAATCGATGAGGGTGCCGTAGCAGTCGAACGTGACGAATTTGACGTCTTTCGGTAGAGCCATGAGGAGGGTGTTCGGTAGGGTCCTGCCCCGCTGAAGAAGGTGCCCCGCGCGGCGCTGGATAGTACCTACCCTCGATGGACCTCCTCGAATACCAGGGAAAGCAGCTGTTCCAAAAGCACGGCGTGCCCGTGCCTGACGGGCGTCCCGCGACCTCCGTTCCGGAGGCCGTGGAGGCCGCTGAGGAGCTCGGCTACCCCGTGGTTATAAAGGCGCAGGTCCAGATCGGCGGCCGCGGCAAGGCCGGCGGCATCAAGCTGGCGAAGGACCGCGCGGAGGCCGAGGAGAACGCCACGGCGATCCTCGGCATGGACATCCGCGGCTTCACCGTGCACGAGCTGTACGTGGAGAAGGCGTCCGAGATCGACGAGGAGTACTACGCGGCGATCGTGTTCGACCGCGCCGCCAAGAAGCCGATGGCGATGCTCTCGAAGATGGGCGGCATGGACGTGGAGGAGGTCGCCGAGACCGACCCCGAGGCCATGCGGATGCTCCACGTGGACCCGCTGCTCGGGCTCCAGGACTTCCAGGGCCGCCGGCTGGCGTTCGAGTCCGGCATCGCGGAGGACGTGATCCGGCCGGTGGGCGCGATGCTGGCGAAGCTCTACGACGTGTTCGTGCGCGAGGACGCCACGCTGGTCGAGGTGAACCCGCTGCTGATCACGAAGAGCCGCGAGGTGGTGGCGCTCGACGCGAAGGTCACGGTCGACGACAACGCGCTGTTCCGCCATCCCGACGTGGCCGAGATGCGCGACCTGTCCGCCGAGGACCCGCAGGAGCGGATGGCGAAGGAGCGCGGGCTCACCTACGTGAAGCTCGACGGCAACGTGGGGATCCTCGGCAACGGCGCCGGCCTCGTGATGTCAACGCTCGACGTGGTGGCTCAGGCGGGCGGGAGCCCCGCGAACTTCCTCGACGCCGGCGGCGGCTCGAAGGCCGAGGCGATCACGAGCGCGGTCGAGGTGATCCTCTCCGACGAGAAGGTGAAGGCGGTGCTGTTCAACATCTTCGGCGGGATCACGCGCTGCGACGAGGTCGCGCGCGGCCTGATCGAGGCGTTCGAGCAGATCAAGCCGGATGTGCCCTTCGTGGTCCGGCTCGACGGGACGAACGACAAGGAGGGGCGCGCGCTGCTCGCCGAGGCGAACCTGCCCAACGTGCACACCGAGTCGACCATGCTCGGCGCCGCCGAGAAGGTCGTGGAGCTGGCTGCCTGATGGCGATCCTGGTGGACAGGGACACCCGTCTGGTCGTCTCAGGCATAACGGGCCGCGAGGGCACCTTCCACAGCCTGCGCAACCGCGATTACGGCACCAACGTCGTCGCCGGGGTGACGCCCGGCAAGGGCGGCCAGGACGTGGACGGCATCCCCGTCTTCAACACGTTCCACGACGCGGTGGAGAAGACCGGCGCCAACACCGCGATGGTGTTCGTGCCGCCGCGATTCGCGGCCGACTCGATCCTCGAGGCCGAGGACGCCGGCATCGCCCTGATCATCACGATCACCGAGGGCATCCCGGCCCACGACGAGCTGCGCGTCTACAACCACCTGAAGCGCGGCTCGTCGCGCCTGGTCGGGCCGAACTGCCCGGGCATCCTGTCGCCGGGCAAGGCGAACGTGGGGATCATCCCGGCGCAGTTCTTCAAGGAGGGCAACGTCGGGCTCGTGTCGCGCTCCGGCACGCTGACCTACCAGATCGGCAACGAGCTGGCCCAGCGCGGCTTTGGCAACTCGTCGATCGTGGGCATCGGCGGCGACCCCGTGCCGGGCTCGAGCTTCATCGACATGCTCGAGCTGTTCGAGGCCGACACGGAGACCGAGCTGATCGTGATGTGCGGCGAGATCGGCGGCAGCGCCGAGGAGGAGGCCGCCGACTACATAGCCGAGAGCGTCTCGAAGCCCGTGCTGGCCTACATCGCCGGCTTCACGGCGCCGCCGGGCAAGACGATGGGCCACGCCGGAGCCATCGTGTCGGGCTCGAAGGGAACTGCTGCGGCCAAGGCCGAGGCTCTCGAGGCCAAGGGCGTCAGGGTTGGACGCAACCCGACGCAGGTTTCCGAGATAGCAGTGGAGATACTGGGCACCCGGGTGTAACGGGTGGCC
>Ga0111539_10007874_pt1 | contig 13602 bp, 10 predicted proteins | sample RhiMethybrSRZTD1_FD_79667 | JGI IMG/M metagenome (GOLD analysis project Ga0111539, IMG submission 79667) | Populus rhizosphere microbial communities from Tennessee, USA - Rhizosphere MetaG P. TD hybrid SRZTD1 (version 2) (version 2) | ecosystem: Host-associated > Plants > Roots > Rhizosphere >...
TGGGTGCACGAGGCCGCGTGTGAGCACGTTGACGCGGACCTTGCCCTGCTCTGCGGTTTCCACGATGAACGGGCCCGAGCCGAGCGGCGGCACCGGAAGGCCGAACAAACGTGGTTGCTGGCCGTGTGTCGACGCGACAGCGAGGACGCCGACGATGACGCCGACGATGAGCACCGGCAACAGGCGGGCTGACCGGCTGAGAACCATACAAAACCTCCGCGAGAACGGCGTGGCCGTGGGTGCCATAACTATAAAGCGTGCGAGGTAGCTCTTGTGGCCGCTCCGGCCGCCTTGACACCAGGGGGAGCGGGGAGTAGAACCACGACGTTCTCAAGCGGGAAACGCGTCGGCGTAGGCTCGAGGAGGTCAGTTATGAGAGTCCGTCTGTTGCTTCTGATGCTGTCCATGGCCGTCTTCGCTCAGGTGGCCTATGGACAACAGCCCGCCGCGTCGACTCAGGCACCGGCTGTCGGAGGCTTGGCCAACGTGAAGTCGCCGGAAGTGGCCGCCGATCGGGCCGTCACATTCCGCCTGGTTGCCCCGAAGGCGAGCGCCGTGTCGGTCGTCTGCGAGTGTCTGACGCTCGAGGAGATCGGAAAGCTCAAACAGCAACAGGCCCAGCTCGGCCAGCGCCCGGAAACAGACCCCGAGATGGTTCGCCTCAACAAGGCGATCGCCGAGATCCGCTCAGGGCAGGGTGAGCGCGCGCTCGCGAAAGATGCGACCGGCACCTGGACGTTGACGTTACCGGCAGTCGACGCCGACTTGTACGAGTATCACTTCAAGGTCGACGGGTTCGACATGCTCGATCCGCGCAATCCGGTGGTGAAGTACAACAGCCGGCCGAACCTGATCGAGAGCGTGCTCGAAGTACCCGGGGCGTCGCCGATGTTCTATGACGTGCGCACCGTTCCGCACGGCAGCGTCGATCTCAGATTGTACGATTCGAAGGCCACCGGCACGACGCGCCGGGCCTATGTCTACACACCGCCCGGGTACGACACGTCGAATGCCCGGCTGCCGGTGCTGTATCTGCTGCACGGCGGCGACGGCGACGAGACGGTATGGACGCAGTTCGGCCGCATGAACCTCATCCTCGACAACCTGATTGCCGACAAGAAGGCGGCGCCGATGATCATCGTTTCACCCGCGGCGTATGCCTATCCGCCGATTACCGGCGTGCCGACCGAGAAGCAGCGCGTCGACTTCGAAAAGGATCTGCTGGGCGATCTGATTCCGTTCGTGCAGGCCAACTACCGCGTCGCGGCCGACCGCGATCATCGAGCGCTCGCGGGTCTATCCATGGGGGGAGGCTTGACGCTGAGCATCGGACCGCGACACCTGGATACGTTCAGCCGTCTCGGGGTCTTCAGTGCCGGCGGCGGCGCCAATCCGCAGGAGTCGATGAAGGATCTGGCGGCGAACACCAAGACGATCAACTCACAGCTCAAGCTGTTCTGGATGGGAATCGGCACCGACGATCCCGGATTCGCCAACGCCAAGAAGACGTCGGATTATCTCGAGTCGATCGGGGTGAAGCACACGTTCAAAACCACCGCCGGCGCACATACGTGGATCGTGTGGCGGCGGTTCTTGAACGAGGTCGCTCCGCAACTCTGGGGAGGCCCATCATCGACCAACTGACCCACTGACGCTTGTCTACACCCGTGTCAGTTCCGCGGTTCTCCGGTTCTGGGTCCTGGGGTTCGACCCAGAGCCGAGAACCGTAGAACGCGGAACCGACAGGTCTTCAGACAGTAATAAGCAACTGCTGCGCGTAAGTGGCAGCGCCCAGCAGCCCCGCTTCGTGGTTCAGGATGACGCTGACGGGCACATGCGTGAGCAGTTCGCGCATCGGATCTTTACTGAGAAACGCGCGCAGGAAGCGCCCGTCGGTGAGCGCCGGCAGGATTTTCGGGGCGATGCCGCCGCCGACGAAGAGCCCACCGGTCGAGAGCGATCGAATCGCCAGATTACCGGCTTCCGCTCCGTACGACTCGACGAATATCTCGAGTGTCTCGATGCACCCCGGACAGCGGTGTTGAAGCGCCGCCGTGGTGATGGCCGCCGGTGCATTGCCCGCCGCCAGGCACGGCGTCGTTCCGTGCACGAGGCGATGGATGTTGACGAGGCCCATTCCTGAGACGACCTGCTCGACCTCAGCGCGACCGAAGCGCTCCGTCAAATCCCTCAGCAGCACGATCTCGCGCTCGGTCCGCGCCGCGTAATCGGCATGGCCGGCTTCTGACGGAAACGGCACGAGACGTCCGTCGACACGATGGAGCATGGCCTGTCCGAGTCCGGTGCCGGCAGCGATGAGCGCCATGTTTCCGTCACGGTTCGCCCGCCCGCTCTGGATGGAGTGGAGCTCGCGCGGTTCGAGGACGGGAACGGCGTAAGCCATCGCCTGCAGGTCGTTCAGCAGCACCGTCGGGCCGATGCCGAACGCCCGCTTGAGCTCAGAGGTGTCGACGGTCCATGGAACGTTGGTCAGCCGGGCGGTATTTCCGACGACCGGGCCGGCGACTCCGAAGCACGCGGCCTCGAGCGGTGCGCCGTTCACCTCGGGAGCGACGCTGAACGCGCGCACCATGTCAGCCAATCCCGTGAAGTCGAGCGTCGTCACAGTACGCACGAGACGTGGCCGAGGTCGAACGGGCGCGGGCTCGAAGAGGCCGAGCCGCGTCGACGTGCCGCCGATGTCGCCGGCGAGGATCATGCGTCGCTCACTTTGCAATTGACTTCGCCTTCATTCTCCATCATCTTGGGGCACCGTCCGACTCTCGACTGATCCCGAGTGGAGGCCGAGTGTCCGCTGGCTCGCCAACATCTGCTGTGCCCCACGTCCTTTCAGGACAAATCGTCGCGTTTGCCGGCAAGCTGACACTGCTCGGTCGCAAGGAAGCGAGGGAGCTGGTCGAACGCCTGGGCGGGACGACGGCCGATGACGTGACCGCAAAAACGACGATGCTCGTCGTCGGCGAAGAGCTCGCCGGTCAGGCCGAGCCGAACGGCGCGGCCCGCGACAGGAACCCGAAGATTCGCCGGGCCGAAGACCTCAACACGAGCCAGGCGGGCATCATCGACATCATCAGCGAAGACGCGTTCTGCCGGTTGACCGGCGTACCGGCGCCGGCAGATTTGCGGCAGCACTATCACGGGACCCGCGAACTGCTCGCGCGCTACCGCGCGCTGCGCGAAGACCACCTGCGGTATCTCGTGAAGTGTGGCGCCATCAAACCGGCCCTACGCGGCAATACCGAGATCTTCTTCGCCTTTCAAGACCTCGGCCTCATCAAGCAGGCGCACGACGAGCTCGCGCGCGGGTCGACCTTTCGCAGCATCGTCAAATCGCTGCTGGCCGAGCAGGAAGGGCAGCTGTCGTTCGACTTCCGCCTCGACGCCGAACCGGCGCGGATCATCTCGCTCGAAAGTCGTCCGGCGAAGGCGCCAACCGCATCGGTGTCGACGATCGTCGCCCCGCGCATCCAGCACCGGGCCGAGATGGCCGAGGAATATTTCAGAACGGCGGCCGCGCTCGACAACGGCGACGAGCAATCGCTCGCAGATGCGGCGGCCGCTTACCGCAAGGCGATCGAGCTCGATCCGTATCTCGTCGCGGCGATTATCAACCTGGCGAACATTCATTACGGGCGGGACGAGCTCATCGAGGCGCAGGCGCTCTACGAACAGGCCATCGGCCTCGACAGCGAATACTTCGAGGCGCACTTCAACCTCGGCAACATCCACCACGATCTCGGCCGCTTTCCCGAGGCCCAGCGCTGCTACGGCGAGGCGCTGCGGCTCAACCCGACTTACGCGGACGCCCACTTCTACCTGGCGGTCACCTTCGAGAAGATGGGCCTCTCGCAGGAAGCCCGGCCACACTGGACGGCCTACCGGCAGCTCGCGCCGAAGGGCGAGTGGGTCGAGCTCGCGAAAGAATTCTCTGATTGAACCTGAAGCCCGGAGCCTGAAGCCTGACTAGTATCGATAATCGTCCGGATTGCGCTTCTTCGGAGTCCGACGCAGCTTGAAAAACGCGCAATCGGGACACCAGGCTTCCGGGTTGAAGCTCGTCCCCGCAATCGGCAGCACGTCGCGGTGTCCGCAGCACTCCGGGCCGTCCTCGGGTGGACGGCGCCAGCGACACGACTTGAACTTCAGGACCGCCTCCGAGACCGCGGGCGACTCGACCGCCGTAGGTGCGTCCGGCGCGTTCTCTTCAGACATTTCCACTCGATTCTAAACGAACGCCAACGGACTTTTCCAGGTTGGCCAGGGCGTGGCGCTCTTCCGGAGACACGAGCGTGATGGCGTGGCCCGTCTCGTCGGCGCGACCCGTGCGCCCGACGCGATGCACGTAAGCGTCTGGTGAATCCGGGACTTCGAAGTTGATGACCGTATGAATGCCGTCGATATCGAGGCCGCGCGCCGCGATGTCGGTGGCGACGAGCACCTTGTACTTGCCGCCGCGGAAGCCTTCCACCGCCGCCCGCCGCTGCTCCATCGTGCGGTCGGCGTGCAGCGCCGTACAGCGGATGCCTGCCGCCGCGAGCTTGCGGGCGAGCCGTTCCGCGCCAATCTTCGTGCGTGAGAACACGAGCACCGGACCATCGGGCTGCTTGAGATGCTCGATGAGCCAGTCCAGTTTGCCAGAGGCGGGCAGCCGCTCCGCGCGATGCGTGATCGAGCTCGGCGGTTTGCTGCGGCGGCCCACCTGCACGAACCTCGGCTCGCGAACGATCTCCAGCGCGAACCGCACGACCTCGTCGGGCATCGTCGCGGAGAAGAGCAGCGTCTGCCGCTCGGTAGGCAGGGCGGCGATGATGCGGCGCACATCAGGCCAGAAACCCATGTCCATCATGCGGTCGGCTTCGTCGAGCACCAACAGCTCGATGGCCCCGAGGTCAGCGTTCTGCTGGCGCATGTGATCGATGAGCCGACCTGGCGTGGCGACGATGATGTCGACGCCGGCTTTCAGCGCACGCTCCTGACCGCCCATTTCCACGCCGCCGAAAATGGCCGCGCTGGTGATCGTCGTGTGATACGAAAGCCCGTGGATTTCGTCTTCGATCTGGACGGCCAGTTCGCGCGTCGGGGCCAGAATCAAGACCCGGCTCCGTTTCGATCCCGCATCGGGCTGTTCGCTCTGGGCCGCGAGGCGCGCCGCGTCGGTCAACAGCCGCTGGACGATGGGGACGACGAATGCGCAGGTCTTGCCCGTGCCGGTTTCCGCGCAGGCAATGACGTCGTGTCCGCCGAGCGCTAGCGGCAGCACGGCGCTCTGAATGGGCCGGGTCTCCTTGAACCCGAGATCTTTGACTCCCTCCAGCAGACGCGAATCGAGGCCGAGCGACACGAAAGGCAGGGGCGTCGTGTCGACGGGCGCCGGCTCGAGGGTGATCGTGGGCGTATGTGACGGTCGCGGCGTCTGGGTAGCAGCGCCCCTCCGGGGACCTCTCCGCGAGGAGAACCGGGAGCGTCTGCCGGGATGTCGTCTGCCGCTGGAATCAGGGCTCAAAACTGGGTAGTGCTAGCGGGCACGGAACGTGATGATGCCCCGGACAGGATCGTACGGGGAAACGCCGACCGTGACGCGATCTCCAGGGACAACCTTGATGCGGAAGCGGCGCATGCGCCCGCTCAACTGAGCGAGCACCTCGTGGCCGGCGTCACACTGCACGCGGTAGAGACCGCCGCTGTGAACCGCCACCACGGTGCCTTGCATGTCAATCAAATCGTCCTTGCTCAATCGGGCTAGCTGTCCTTTCTTCTGTTGATATCTGACCGATTCTTGCCAGATTTTTCAGCCCTTCATTGTGTCACAGGCGAGCTGGGCTGACAAACCTGCGGCGCCCACAGAGACAAAGACGCTCGGCCGGGAGCGGTGGATCCGGCCATGGGGCGGTTACGCTTGCAGTGCCCGGACCGCATCCTCGACCCGCTGGGCGAGCGCCTGGTAGTCGTCTCCTGAGAGGAAGAGCGGGGCGCCAAATGCCACGCGCACCCGTCCGGGCCGGGCCATTCTCCACGTCGGGTGGAGCACCTTGTCGAGTCCATCCAGGCGGACAGGCACGACGGGCACGTTCAGCCGCGAGGCGATCATGCCGATGCCCGGCTTGAAGTGCTCCATTTCGGCGGTATGCGTGCGCCGGCCTTCCGGAAAGATGAGCACAGAGTAGCCGTCCTCGAGCACTTCACCGATGTAGCGGAGCGTCTGACGGGCGCCCGCTTCGCGCTGCGGCAACGGGAAGGCGTTGAAGAAGAGGGAGGCAAGGTAATAGTTGAGGCTGTTGGTGAACCAGGCCCCGCGGCCGTACTGCTCCGGGAAGAAGTGCGCCTTGAAGAATTCCTTCGCCATGGCGATCGCCGTGCGGTAGCGGAAACGCCGGGGCAGGGCGGCCAGAATCACTGGCGCGTCCATATGGCTTTGGTGATTGGCCGCGAACATCACCGGCCCGTTGAGGCTGGTCAGGTGGTCGAGTCCGTCGACGCGGATCCAGGCGAACACACGGGCCAGCGGCAGAATCCACGTCGGCAAGCTGAGGCGGCGAATCAACCACGCCGGGCCCGATCGGTTCCACGATGGGAAGTCGACCGGTTCGGAGGGCGCGCTGTCGCTCGTCGCCGCCTGGTCGATGAGTGCCCGCAGCTGCGCGACGTCCTTGGCGCCGGCGAATGCCCCCTCGTCGATTCGTGTCTGAAACGTATCTTCGAGCGCGACCATGAGCTCGACACGCTCGAGCGAGCTGAGGCCGAGCTCGTCGAGCGTCGTGCCGGCGGCGATGTCCGGCCGCCCGGCGTATTTCCCGATGAGCGCGGCGAGTTGATCCGTTCCGCCGCGCGTCGTTGGCGGCGGGCCTCCGTTCTTCGCCCACTCTCGAATCAGCGCCCGCTTCAACTTCCGGGTGCCTTCCGTGCGCGGAAGCGAGGCCTCCGGCCAGACGAGCGCGCGCCGAATCTTCTGATGATCGGCCAGGTGCAGGTTCGCCTCGCGGGCGACCGCATCCGCGTCGACGCCGGGGGCCGTGACGAGAACGCCGTACACGCGCTCGCCGCCGCTGACGGCGGTCGCTCCGCCACCGGTCACGCCGACGACTGCCGACTCGACGACGCCAGGCACATCGTTGAGCACGCGCTCGACGTCTTCCGGAAAGACGTTCAGTCCTTCCGGCGTGACGATCATTTCCTTCTTGCGGCCACGGATGAACAGCTGGCCATCGGCGCCCACCTCGCCGATGTCGCCGGTATGGAACCATCCGTCCTCGAACGCCTTCGCGGTTTCGTCGGCAGCGTTGAAGTAGCCCTGGGTGACGTTGTCGCCCCGTACCAGGATTTCACCGTCGTCGGCGATCTTCACGTCGACGCCGGCAATGGCCTTGCCGACCGAGCCGCGCTTGGTGCCGAACGGATGATTCAGCGTGACGATCGGCGCCGTCTCGGTCAACCCGTAGCCCTGAATCACCGCGAAGCCCAGCTCGCCCCAGAACGCCTCGAGGGCGTCGTCGAGCGGCGCGGCGCCGACGACGAAGCTCCAGAACTTGAAGCCGAACAGCCGATGAACGCGCCGGTACCGCCACCATCGCTTGACGAAGTGCTGCTTCGGTCCGGGCTGGGCGACGGCGGGCGCGAGCCGGACCAGGTAGTCGCGCAGGACGTCGAGAATCTTCGGCACCGACACCAGGACCGACACCCGGTGCCGCTTGATTCGCTCGACGATCTCGCCCGGGTTGTAGCCGCGAATGAACAGGACGACGCCCGGCAGCATCGGCGGCACGAAGGTCGCCATCGCCTGACCGAACATGTGGCTGAGCGGCAGAAGATTCAGGAACCGAATCGGGAAAAACGGCCGTCCCCATTTCCGGTACTTCAACACTTCGCGCTCGACGGGGACGATGTTCGCGAGCACGTTGCGATGCGTGATGACGACGCCCTTTGGTTCTGCGGTCGCGCCGGACGTGAAGATGATTTCCGCGACATCGTCTCGAGTGAGCGTCAGCGTCGGCGGCGTACCGTCGTCCCAGGTCAGATCCTGCAGGCGCCACACGGGTATCTCTGTCTCATCGCCGATTGGCGGAACATCCTGGCCGATGAGCACGAGCCTGGCGTTGACGATGCGGCTGACGCGGGCGAGAAAGGCTGAAGCACTGCGGTAATCGATCGGCACGACCACGACACCGGAGAGCACGCAACCCCAGAACGCCACGATCCACTCGGGGCGGTTCTCCGAGAAGAACACGACGGCGTCGCCCTGGCGAAGACCGGTGGCATGGAGTCGGGCGGCGAAGCCGCGCGCAGCTCGACCGACGTCCTGGTACGAGAAGCGCCGCTCGCGGAATCCATCGTGATGGATGAGGAAGGGACCGTCGGCGCGGGAGAGGTCCTGAAAGAAGTCGAGCAGCGTATCGCGCGCCACGGCCGAATTGTATGATGTAACCGAAAGGTGCTCATGATGCTGACCTCCCGCATGCCGCTTGCGATGCCGGCCCTGGCGTTCTCGCTGGCGTTGAGCGTGACCGCGCCCGCCACGGCGCAGGACGCGCCGCAGCCGGGCCCGGTGTGGCCGAAGCTCTCGGCCGCCGACCGTGATCAGGTCATGAAGTTTGGCGACGACTTCAAGCAGTTCATCGGCGGCGCCAAGAGCGCGCTGACGTTCGTCGGCGACGCGACGAAAATCGTCGAGGCCGCGGGCTTCAAGCCGTGGCCGAAAGCGCCGGCGAAAGCCGATGTGCGGCCGGGCTCGCGCTGGTATGCCGTCAACCGCGACCGGACGATCGTGGCGTTCGTCATCGGCCGTGAACCGCTGACCGCCGGTGCCCGCATCGTCAACACGCACAACGACTCGGTATTTCTCGGGTTGAAGCCGAAGCCGTTCCGCGAGAGCTTCGACATCGCGCTGCTCGATACCATCGTCCACGGCGGCATCAAGAACTATCAGTGGGTGAACCGGCCGCTCGCGATCATCGGACGCGTGACCAAGACTGACGGGACGGTCGTCACCATCGACGTCGGGCATGCGCCCGGTGATCCGGTGCTCCTCATCCCGGATCTGGCGCCGCACGTCGACCGCGACTTTCTCGAGCGACGAAACCGGGACGTGATTCAGACCGAGGAACTCGATCCCGTTCTGGCGTCCACATCCGCGGCCGCTACGCAGATCCTGAAGGACAAGTACGGACTCACCGCCGACGACTTCCTGTCGGCGGACATCCAGATCGTCCCGGCCCAGATGCCGGTCGATATCGGCCTCGATCGGCAGTTGACGGGGGCCTTCGGCCACGACGACCGTTCGAACGGCTACGCGTCGTTCCGGGCGATCGTCGAGGTGACCAATCCGCAGCGCACGGCCATCGCCTACGGCGTCAACAACGAAGAAGTCAGCTCGTGGACGACCGGCGTCGAGTCTGAATGGTTCCGGACGCTGCTGGCCGAGATCATCGCGGCGCAGGAGCCCGCGTACAACGATCTGATGCTGCGGCATGCGCTGCGCGCGTCGCAGGTGCTCGTCTCGGACTGCACGACCGCGCTCGATCCCAATTTCCCGCAGCCGTACCTGCCGAACGGGTCGGCGCGTCTCGGCTGGGGCCTGGTGTTCAAGGAGTACGGTGAGGGTCGCGAGGCCGACGCCGAGTTTTTCGCCCGCGTGCGGCGCATCTTCAACGACGCCGGCGTCCGCTGGCAAACGCACGCCTACCGTGCGGGCTACGGCGGCGGCACCATCGCGCAGTGGTTCGCCAACTCGGACATCGACGCGATTGACGTCGGCATCGGCATCCTGAGCATGCATTCGCCGATGGATGTCTCCTCCAAGGTGGACTTGTGGGAGCTCTATCGCGGGTTCAAGGCATTCCTGGGTGCCGGGCCGGCGACTTCCGCGACGTCCTCGCGCTGACGCGAATCACGACATTCGTGAACAGGCCGTAGTGAGCGCGCGGACCGTAAACGTCCGTAGTAAGCTAGCGCTCCCCCCATGCGGATCTTCCTGACCGGCGCCACCGGTTATGTCGGTGCTGCTGTCCTCGATGCACTCGTGAAGCATGGGCATGACGTCACGGCGCTGGTGCGCGATCACGAGAAAGCGGCGCGCCTCGCGTCGCGCGGTGCGCGTCCGGTGGTCGGCAATCTCGGTGAACCCGAATCGTACCGGGCCGCCGCGGACGCGCAAGACGGATACATCCACACCGCATCAGACGCCGTGCGCGATCGTCGTCCGGTGACCGATCGCATCGCGCTCGACACGATTCTCGCGGCGGCGAAGCGACCGCGCCCGGTCGGATCGCAGTCGCCTGCGATCCGATTTGTGATCTACACCTCCGCGGTGTCGGTGCTCGGCCGCGCGTCCGAACCCGCCGCCGAAGACGCGCCGCTCAACCCGGTGCCACATGTCGCCTGGCGCCCGGCAAACGAAGAGCTCGTGCTCGGCGCGGCGTCAAACTGCTTGCGGACGATTGTCGTCCGGCCCGGTGTGGTGTACGGGGGCGGCAGAGGGCTGGTGAGCGATCTCTTCAAGGCGGCCAACAACGGATTGGTCCGCGTGATCGGCGACGGCAACAACCACTGGCCGCTGGTCTACGACCGCGACCTGGCCGATCTCTATGCCCGCCTTGCTGGTCGCGAAGATACGGGCGGCGTCTACCACGCCAACGACGAAGGCGACGAGCGGGTCAACGACATCGTGTCGGCGATCAGCCCGTACCTGTCCGTCCGGGCGGACGTCCGCCACGTGCCGATCGACGAGGCACGGCACAAGATGGGCCCCGACGCCGACGCCCTCTCGCTCGATCAGCGGATTCGCAGTCCGCGTGCCCGTGCGCTCGGCTGGACGCCGAGTCTGCGTTCCGTCGCCGGCAACGCCGCGCGGCTGCTCGAGGAGTGGCGGGCGTCGCGCAACTGACGGTCCTAAGTCCCAGGTCTTATGTCTCAGGCGGCCTAAGACCTAAGACCTAAGACCTAAGACATAGGACCGTCCTTCTAGTCCGCGAAGTTCCTGACATCTTCCTCGTCCGCCCCTGGCAGCAGATCGAAGAACGCGTCGAGGCTTCGATCGAGCGACCGTCGCAGCTGTGGAATGGTTCCGTCGAAGGTGTGCAGGGTCAGCCCGGCGGTTGAGCCGTCGGCGAGCTTGAGCGTCGCCTCGTCCAGCCCCTTCAGCGAGCCTTCGGGGATGAGGCGAACACCGTAAACGAGCGTATAGCGAGCCATGCATCGATCGTATCGCAGGCCTATCGCCCGCTCCCGTCCTCGAGCCTCGAGCGACGAGCCCCCCAACTCCCGCTCACTCCCCATCCCCAGCCCCCAGGCCCCCAGTCCCGAGCCCCCAGCCCCCAGTTAGAATGTGTCGATGAGGAACGCTATGAGAGTGAAGACGATCGCGCGTGTGTGGGCGCTGGCGGCTGGGCTGGTGTGGCTCGCGGCGTGCGGCGGCGGAACCGAGACCGGCTCGGGTCAGTCGGCGAGTAGCCAGCCCGACATTCCCAAGATTGAATTCGAAAAATACGCGCTGCCGAACGGTCTGGACGTGATTCTGTCGGAGGATCACCGCCTGCCGCTCGTTGCGGTGAATCTCTGGTATCACGTCGGACCGGCCAACGAAGAACCGGGGCGTACCGGCTTTGCTCATCTCTTCGAGCACATGATGTTCCAGGGCTCGAAGCATGTGCCCGGCGACACGCATTTCAAGTCGCTCGAAGGCGCCGGCGCGAGCAGCATCAACGGCACGACCGACTTCGATCGCACGAACTATTTCGAGACCGTTCCCGCCGATCGTCTTGAGCTGGCGCTCTGGCTCGAGTCCGATCGCATGGGCTATCTGCTCGACAAGGTCGATCAGGCCAACCTCTCGAATCAGCAGGACGTCGTCCGCAACGAGCGCCGGCAGAGCGTCGAGAACCAGCCGTACGGCATCGTCGAGGAGGCGCTGTTCCATCAGCTTTTCCCGAGCGCCCACCCGTACTATGCGTCGGTCATCGGATCGCACGCCGACATTCAGGCGGCGAAGCTCGAGGACGTCAAGAACTTCTTCAAGCTGTACTACGCGCCGAACAATGCCAGCCTCGCCATCGTCGGCGACATCGACAAGGCGGCGACGAAGGCCCTCGTCGAGAAGTATTTCGGCACGCTGAAACAAGGAAGCCCGGTCCCGAAACCGTCCCTCGAGACGCCGAAGATCACGGCGGAACGTCGCGCCGTCGTGAAGGATCGCGTCGAGCTGCCGCGCGTGTACATGGCGTGGGTCACGTCGCCGATTTACAAGCCGGGTGACGCCGACGGCGACATCGTGTCATCGGTGCTCGGTGGGGGCCGCTCCAGCCGGCTGTACAAGAAGCTCGTTTACGAAAAGCAGATCGCGCAGGACGTCACGGCGCAGCAGTATTCGCTGATTCTCGGATCGGTCTTTCAGATCCAGGCGACGGCTCGCCCCGGTCACTCGGCGGAGGAGATCGAGAAGGCGATCGACGAAGAGCTCGCGGCCTTCCGCCAGTCCGGCCCCGATCAGGCCGAGGTCGAACGCGCCCGCAACGTCATCGAAACGCGGATCATCCAGGGCCTCGAAACGCTTGGTGGTTTCGGTGGCGTGGCGGATCGCCTCAACAACTACAACCATTTCCTCGGCAATCCCGGCTACCTGCCGGACGACATTCAACGCTATCGCGCGGTGACCCCGGCGTCGGTCAAGACGTTCGTCGAGCAGCAGCTGCCGTCGACCGCCCGCGTCGTCGTGCACGGCGTGCCCGGGCCGCAGGAGCTTGGCGCCTCGGTTCCGACGCCCAAGGCTCCGGCGTCCGCCGCCGGAACGGGGGCGGAATCGATCAATCCCGATGAGCCGTGGCGCAACGACGCCCCGAAGCCTGGTCAGGCCCGCGCGCTCCAGGTTCCGGTCCCGGCGTCGTTCGAGCTGCCCAACGGCCTCACCGTCCTCGTCAACGAACGGAAGGGCCTCCCGATTGTCTCCGCGAGCCTCGTCGTCAAGACCGGCAGTGGGGCGAATCCCGTCGACCAGCCGGGGCTCGCGAATTTCACGGCGGCAATGCTCGACGAGGGCACGGCCTCACGCAATGCGTTACAGCTGGCCGATGAGGTCGCGCGCCTTGGCGGATCGTTGACGACGCAGTCCACCATGGACGCGACGCAGGTGTCGGCCAGCTCGTTGCGCCGCACGTTTCCGGAACTTCTCGACATCATGGCCGATGTCACCCGTCATCCAGCGTTTCCAGCGGAAGAAATCGACCGTCAGCGGGCGAGTCGTCTCGCGAGTCTGGTGCAGCAGCGGGAGAATCCGAATGCGGTGGCCGCGACCGTGATGGCCGCGACCCTCTATGGCTCGGGTCATCCCTATGGCTTCACCGAGCTCGGAACCGAAGCCGCCAACAAGGCCATCAGCCACGACGACATGCAGAAGTTCTGGAGCCAGAACTTCGTCGCCAACAACGCCGCCCTCGTCGTCTCGGGACAGGTGAGCGTGGCCGAGTTGCGGCCGATGGTCGAGAAGGCCTTCGGCGACTGGCAGAAGGGGACGCCGGCGCAGCCGGCGCTCGGCAATCCCGGGACCACGGCCGCTCGCCTCGTTCTGGTCGACAAGCCGGGCGCGCCGCAGACACA
>Ga0111539_10007875_pt1 | contig 13601 bp, 12 predicted proteins | sample RhiMethybrSRZTD1_FD_79667 | JGI IMG/M metagenome (GOLD analysis project Ga0111539, IMG submission 79667) | Populus rhizosphere microbial communities from Tennessee, USA - Rhizosphere MetaG P. TD hybrid SRZTD1 (version 2) (version 2) | ecosystem: Host-associated > Plants > Roots > Rhizosphere >...
GACATCCGGCCGCTGGCGATGGAGACCACCGTGTCGTCCACGCCGTGGAAGCCCATGTACGCCACTTTCGTGGTGCCGCTGACGCAGCCGGAGGTCGCGTTGCCCGCCATCGGCGCGACGGCCCGGGCCAACCCGGAGCAGGCGACGGCGTTGGACATCATGCCGCCGAAGCTGAAGCCCGTGGAGAAGATCCGGCTCTCGTCGATGCACATCTCGCTCTTGAAGCGCTCGAGCATCGCGCGCAGGAACGCGATGTCCTGGCCGTTGGTGTTCCCCCAGCCGAGGCCGTTGCCACCGAAGTCGAGACCTTCGGGCGAGACGAGGATCGCCTGGTTGTTGGAGGCGCCCTTGAGCCCGTAGTAGCCGCTGTTGCCGGTTCCGGCCACCTGCATGGCGGAGCCGCCCCAGGGGTGCCAGCCGAAGATCAACCGATACGGCGTGTTCGGGTTGTAGTTGCTCGGCACGGAGAGGATGTACTCGCGCGACATGCCACCGACGTCGATCGTGTATCGCATGCTCGCGGGCGGCGTCTTGCCGCAGCCGCTGCTGGGCGTCGCGCCGCCGGTGCCGGTTGCGCCGCCACCCGATCCGGCCGCGCCGGTGGTGCCCGCCGCGCCGCCGCCGGCCCCGCCGCGTCCGGCCGCATTTCCGGAGCCACCGCGGCCCGCCGCGCCGCCACCCGATCCGCCGCGGGCGGACGCGCCGCCACTGCCGCCGCCGACTGAACCCGCGGCACCGGTCGTGCCCCCGCGGCCCGCGCTGCCGGTCGTCCCCGCGACGCCCGTCGTGCCCGCCGTGCCGGTCGTTCCCGCGTTGCCGGTCGTTCCCGCGTTGCCGGTCGTTCCCGCTGTCCCTGTCGTTCCACCGTCGCCCGTCGTACCGCCAGCGCCCGTCGTTCCGGCGCCGCCCGTCGTGCCGGCCGATCCGGGCCCTCCCCCCGTGCCGGTCGGCGTGGATTCCGATCCGACACAGGACACGACGAACGCGAAGCCCATCAGGGCAACAACAGACGAACGACGCTGGAGCTTCATGGGAGGCCTCCCTTTAGCGAGCGGTCCTCACCTGGACGGCGCGTCCAGGTGAGACCGGAATGACGACGCGCATGAGATACGACTTGGGCGTACACGAGACGCCCATTAGTGCGCAGTCGCGGTGATCCCGAAAACAGGTCCAGAAAAATGCAGCGCTCCGGCGCCGGGGAAATCCTCTCTATTTTCATGAGGTTAGGCGCGCTGTCGCCCCGCGCGCGGCGCTTCTCGCGTGGCCTTTCATCCGGCCGGGCTGAGTCGACGGGCCCTGGGCGGGCATTCCTTTTTTGGCGTATGCAGAGCCGGTTTCATGTTATCAGGTAGCCTGAAACTCGGGCCGGTCAGCGGGAGTCGTCCCGCGAGGCTCTCAACCGATGATGATGGCGGGGGTGTTTTCATGGGATCCATGACGCGACGGACGTTCAGCGCGGCGGTCGGCACGCTGGCGCTATCTGGGCTGCCGGCGCGGGCGAAAGCAGACGGCGCCAATGCGAAGCTCAAGATCGGTGTTTTGCTGCCCCGCTCGGGACTGCAGGCGTTGATCGGGCAGTCGTGCCAAAAAGGAGCCGACATCGCCCCCGATCTCATCAGGCAGCGGCTCGGCGTCGAGATCGAGATCATGAACGCCGACACCGAGTCCAACGTGGACACGGCCCGCAGCCGCGCCGAGCGTCTCATCGGCGAGGGCGCGCACGTTCTCGTCGGCGCGTTCGATTCCGGGCATACCGCCGCGATCGCGCAGGTGGCGGAGCAGCATGGCGTTCCGCACATCGTCAACATCGCCGCGGCGCCCCAGATCACCGAACAGGGCTACAAGTTCGTGTTCCGCAACTTTCCGCCCGCGCCGGAGATCGGCAAGAACGGCCTGGTCCTGCTCAAGGACATATTCGCCGACGCGAAGGCCGCGCCGAAGACCGCCGTGTTCATGCACGTCAACGACACCTTCGGGCAATCGATGGCGAAGGGTGTCGCGGCGCTCCTGCCCACCCTGTCCATGCCGTTCAAGCTGGTCGAGACGATCTCTTACGATCCGGCGGCCAAAGATCTCACGGTCGAGGTTTCGAAGGCGAAGGCGACCGGCGCGGAGCTCCTGCTGCTCGTCTGTCGGCTCAACGACGCGATCGTCTTGCGGCGCGAGATGGTCAAACAGCGGTGGAGCCCGATGGGCGTGGTCAGTCCCGGTTCGCCCGGGCTGTACGAGGAGCAATTCGCGAAAGTGCTGGGGAAACACGCCCAGTACTGCCTCTCGAACACGGTCTGGTTCAATCCCAAGAACGGCATCACCCAGTCCTTTGCCGCGGCTTTCAAGAAGCGGTTCGCGAAGGACGAGCTCGCGTTTCACGGGATCAACGCGACGTACACTTTCGACGCGATCTTGATCGCCGCGGACGCGTTCAAACGCGCGAAGACCACCCAGCCGAAAGCGCTGGCGGACGCGATTCGGCAGACCAACATCGCCGCAACCGACCGCGTCACCTTTGGCGGACCGATCAAGTTCAACGGCAAGGGTCAGGTCGAGGGGAACCGGTCGGTCGTGCTCCAGAACCTGGACGGCAGGCCCACCGTCGTTCTGCCCAAGGAGTATGCCGAGGCGAAGCTCGTTTTTCCCGCCCTCAAACTGGGGTGAGCGGCATCGCGCACACGGCGGCGGGTTGGGGAGGCCGCCGCCGGTGCGCGGCGTCGCCGATGTTAGAGTCGAAAAAAACTCGCTCGCCGCGTGCGAGCCCAGCATGCCAACATTGCCGCAGCTCGCGAACGTCATCATCTCCGGCGCCTTGACCGGGACGGTTTACGGCCTGATGGCCCTTGGCCTGTCTGCCATCTTCGGGGTGATCCGCCTGGTCAACTTCGCGCACGGCGAGCTCATGACGCTGGCGATGTACACGGCGGTCGTAGCCTTTCAGGGGCTCGCGCTGGATCCCTTCGTGACCATGGTGGGCGCGGCCGCCGCGTTCGCGGGTATCGGCTACGTGATTCAGCGCGCGTTCATCAACCGCTTCGTTCACCGCCCCGAGCACGCGCAGATGCTGCTCATGATCGCGCTCTCGATGATCATCGCCAACCTGTTGCTGCTCGGCTTCGGGCCGGATGCGAGGAACGTGCAGACGAGCTATCAACTCGATTCATTCGAGCTGGGGACGATCCTGCTCGACAAGGCGCGCGTCTACGCCGCGGCGGCCGCGGTGCTCGCGACGGCGGTGTTGGCCGCGTTCTTTCGCTTCACGCTCACCGGCAAAGCGATTCGCGCCTGCGCCGACAATCCGCTCGGCGCCCGCGTCGCGGGCCTACCTGTCGCGCATCTCTACGCCGTGACCTTCGGTGTCGGCGCCGCCTGCGTCGCCGTGGCCGGGTGCGCCATGGTCTCGCTCATCGACGTCACCCCCACGCTCGGCCCGTCTTACACCCTGCTCGCGTTCGTGATCGTGATCGTGGGCGGGCTCGGTTCGATGGTCGGCGCGCTCCTGGGGGGGCTGCTCATCGGGGTTTCGGAGGCGCTCGCGGGCGTGCTCATCACCCCTTCGGCCAAGAGCATGGTGAGCTTCGGTCTGCTGATCCTCGTGCTGCTGGCCAGGCCTCAGGGCCTCATGGGAGGCGGCCGGAGATGACCCCCGATCGGAGGCGATGGGCGGGGATCGTGGCGGCCGGGATCGTGCTCATCGCGCTGCCGTTCGTCGCGGGCAACTATCTGCTCTCGGTCGCGACCCTGATCCTCTACCTCGCGTACGTCGGACAGGCGTGGAACGTCATGATGGGATTCGCCGGGCAGCTCTCGCTCGGGCACTCGCTTTACGTCGGGCTCGGCGCCTACGCGGCGGCGGGGCTGTTCGTTCATTACGGCCTCGGTCCCTGGGCGGGCGTCTGGCTCGCGATCGTGTTGTGCGCGGCGGTGGGAGCGATCATCGGCTTTCTCGCCTTCCGGCTCCGCATCTCGGGTGTTCACCTCTCGCTGCTCACCATCGCATTCGCGGAGCTCGTGCGAATCGCCTTCGACCACATCGACGGGCTGGGCGGCCCGGGAGGACTCTTCTTGCGGGTCGCCGCGCGCGACCGCATCGATCTGCGCGCGTTTCGTGGTCCCCCCGCGATGTACTACTACACGATGCTCGGGCTGGCGGCCGGCGCCCTCGCTCTCTGCGCGTGGCTGTTGCGGCGGCGGGCCGGCTACTACTGGCGCGCCATCCGCGAGGACGAAGTCGCCGCGCAGGCGGTGGGGATCGATACCTTTTGGTGGAAGATGCGCGCCGTCGTGCTCAGCGCGGTGATGACCTCGATCGCGGGGGTCTTCTATGCCTTCTATTACAACAGCCTTTTCCCCGAGCAGATCTTCAGCTTCACGCGATCGATCGAGATCATCCTGGGCCCGGTGGTCGGCGGTCTCGGCACCCTGTTCGGCCCGATCATCGGGGCCGCAGCGCTCGTGGTGCTCGGCGACGGCACCACGGAGGTACTGGCCAAGGCGGGCCTCGACATACCAGGCGTGAAACAGGTGGTCTACGGCGTGGTGTTGTTGCTGGTGACCATTTTCCTGCCGAATGGGATCTGGCCGCCGCTCGCGCGCAGGCTCGGCTTCGAACCTCGAAAGCTGTGACATGCCGTCCTTGCAGCTCGAAGACGTCAGCAAATCGTTTCGGGGCCTCCGCGCCGTTTCGGGCGCGACCTTCGTGGTCGACGCGGGGACCATCGTGGCGCTCATCGGGCCGAATGGCGCCGGAAAAACCACGATCTTCAACCTGATTGCGGGGGTGCACAGGCCGGACCGCGGCGACATTCGGCTGGACGGTCGGTCGATCGCGGGCCTGCGGCCGGACGCTGTCTGCGCGGCCGGCATCGGCCGCACGTTTCAGCTGGTCAAGCCGTTCGCGGGCCTGTCCGTCCTGGAGAACGCCATGGTGGGCGCGCTTCACAAGGAACGCACGATCGCAGGGGCGCGCGCGCGCGCGACGGCCGTGCTCGAACGCCTCGGCTTGGCCGGCAAGGCGACCGTGGCCGCCGCGCGCCTGACGCTCGCCGATCGCCGGCGCCTGGAGGTCGCCCGGGCGCTCGCCACGCGCCCATCCCTGCTGTTGCTCGACGAGGTGATGGCGGGGCTGCGGCCCGCGGAGATCGACGAGCTGGTGGTGGTGCTGCGCGACATCCAGCGCGACGAAGCCGTGACGATCCTCCTCACCGAGCACGTGATGCGGGCGGTGATGGCGCTTTCGGACCAGATCGTCGTGCTTCACCATGGTGAGGTCGTCGCGCGGGGCGCCCCGGCCGTCGTGGTGCGGGATCCCGCCGTGCTCGCGTGTTATCTGGGCGAGGAGACGCCGCTGTGATGCTCTCCGTGAGCGACCTCGATCTGTTTTACGGCGACGCGCAGGCGCTGGCCGGCATCTCCCTGGAGGTGCCGAGCGGGGAGCTCGTCGCGCTCATCGGCGCGAACGGCGCCGGCAAGTCGTCGCTGATTCGCGCCATCGCGGGGATGGAGAGGCCGCGCGCCGGCAAGATAAAGTTTCGCGGCCAGGACATCACCGGCAGCGACTCGCACGTCACCGCCGGCCTCGGCATCGGCCAGGTCGCCGAAGGGCGGCAGATCTTTCCAAGCCTGACCGTCCAGGAGAACCTCGAGGTCGGCGCTCTGCTTGCGCGCGCGCGCGGCCACGCCAAGCAGTCGATGCAGGAAGTATTCGCGCTGTTTCCGCGCCTCGCCGAGCGGCGGCGGCAGACCGCCGGCACGATGTCCGGCGGCGAGCAGCAGATGCTCGCCATCGGCCGCTGCCTGATGTCCCGTCCCGAGCTGATCCTCTTCGACGAGCCGTCGCTGGGGCTCGCGCCCCGCGTGGTGCAGGAGGTGTTTCACGCGATCCGGCTGCTCAACGAGGACAGGCGCATCACGGTGCTGCTGGTGGAGCAGAACGTCGCGGCATCCCTCAGGCTGGCCAAACACGCCTACGTTCTCGAGAACGGGCGCATCGTCATGCAGGGGCGCGGCGAGGACCTGCTTCACGACGACCGCGTCCGCGAGGCCTACCTCGGTCTTTAGTCGCTCCGCGCGGGAGCGGCTAACGTCGTTCTCGAGCGAGCCCGCGGAGCGTGGCGGGGTCGATGTCGCGCTTCGATACCTTCCCGGTCGGCCCCTTCGGCAGCTCCTTCACGATGACGACGTGGCGCGGATACTTGTACGCGGCCAGCCGCTCGCGCGCGAACGCCTTCACCGTCTCGGCATCGAGGCCGTCCTGGGCGGGCACGACGAGCGCAACCACCTCTTCGCCGTGCTCCTCGTCGGGGATCCCGACGACCGCCGCCTCGAGCACGCCCGGGCACGAGAACAGCACCTCTTCGATTTCGCCCGGGTAGACGTTGTAACCGGAACGGATGATGAGGTCCTTTTTCCGGTCGACGAGGAAGAGATAGCCATCGTGGTCGACGTATCCAATGTCGCCCGTGGAAAGCCACCCGTCGCGATCGACGACCGCGCTGGTTCCTTCCTCGTCCGCGCGGTATCCGCGCATGACGCTTGGACTCCTGACCTGAACCTCGCCGCGTTCACCGACGGGTAGCGCTGCGCGTGTCGCGAGGTCGACGATTCTGACCTCGCTGCCCGGAAACGCGGGTCCGACCGATTGCGGCTTTCGCGGGCTCGTCACGGACGCGCCCGCGATGCCACCGCCGACCTCACTCATGCCATACCCTTCGCGCAGCGCGCACTGGAACGTCTCTTCCATCGCGCGCGCGACCTCGGTCGCCAGCGCGGCGCCGCCCGCCATGGCGAAACGCAACCGCGGCGCAGACCCTGCCTTCAGCGCCTCGCGCAGCAGCGCGACGAACATCGGCGGCGCCCCCACCACGCCGCTGATACCCGCGGACGCGAGCAACGAGAACGCGGCGGAGGCCTCGAACCGCTCCATGAGCGCAATGGCACCGCCGGTCAGGAGGCTCGCGTTCATCACGCCCGTCATCCCGAGCACGTGGGACAGCGGCGCGGCGGCCAGCTGGACGTCGTCGGCCGTCAGCGCGAATGCGTCAGCGATGACGCGGGCGTTCCACGCGATGCCACCATGGGTCAGCTCGGCCGCCCTGGCGTCGCCTGTGGTCCCGGACGTGAAGATGAGAACGGCGACATCGGTCTCCCTGCGCGCGACCACGGCCGGCGCTGCGGACCCCCCGTCGACGCCGAGGCCGGCCGGATCCACCGCGAGCACACGCAGGCCCGGGTCACCGAGGCTGCTGGCGAGCGCCGGCGTGGCGACCAGGACCGCGGCTCCCGCCGCCTCGAGCCGATGCCTCACCTCCCGCGGTGTCAGCAGAATGCCGAGCGGGGCCGCGACCGCCCCGAGCCTCAGGGTGGCGACGTACGCCGCCACGAACGCGGGGCTGTTCGGCAGCCAAAGCGCAACGCACCGTCCGGTCGCGGCGCCGGCGGCCTGCAAGGCCACCACCCACGCGTCAATCTCCCGGCCGAGATCGCGATACGAGATCCATCGATCTCGGTGGAACAGCGCGGGCCGCTCCGGCAGACGTTCGCACGTCGCTTCGACGAGACGCGCGAAGTTTCCGTTTGTGTGCTGCATGCGCGCCCGGCGCAAGGCGACGGGCGCCCGGCGCCTCGCCCTCGTCGATATCAGCTTACCTGAAACCTGCATCGGCGCGGCGCGCGCTGTCAAGCGCGAACTCGGGCCGACGTCGTGATAGGGGAGGCACCCGAGGTCGCCAAATTCGTCCGTTCCGGGCGGCCGTCGCCGTGGCACGATGCCCGGATGGACGACGTCGATCGTGAGGCACCCGCGACCGCCGAGCCGGGGATCTCCTATGCCATCGCGCGGCTGCAGCAGCTGGTTCTCGGCGCGGTCAGCGACGTGGCCGCTCGGCACGGCCTCACCGCCCTTCAGTTCACCACCTTGAGCGTCCTCAATCGCCATGGCACGCCCCTTTCCAGCTCGCAGCTGGCGCGCCGTTCGTTCATGAAGGCGCAGTCGATGTATGAGGTCACCCACTGGCTCGAACAGGCCGGGCTGATCAAGCGCAACCCGCACCCCAATCACCGGCGAAAGCTGCCCGCGAGCCTGACCGCAAAGGGGCGGCGCGTGGTGGCCGCCTGCGAGTCCGCCGTCGCCGATTTCGAGGCGCGGATGTTGCGTGGGTTCAGCCGGGCGGAGCGGGCCAGGTTCCTCGCGATGATCAAGTCCGCCGTTCGCAACCTCGGCGGCGGCTTCCACGACGCCGCCCGACCCGCCGCGGGCGATGATGGCCCCGCGCGCGCCAGGCCCCGGCGCGCCCCGTCAAAGCGCGCCGCCTAGTCGCTCCGCGCCGCAGGCGCGGTGTGCGACTACTGCTTTTTCAGGTAGCCGCAACCCGCGCTTCGCGCGGGACGGCTAGCCGCTCCGCCCAGGCCTTCTTGTTCAGCGCCGGATGCACTAGTATCAGGCAACCTGATAACAAGGCGCGCCAAGGAGGCGCACGACGCATGCCTGCCGTAACTGCGACCAGCGCTCTGATCACGACGATCGCCGATCTCCCCCGCCACGCGGGGCGGAAGCTCGGGCCGACGGAATGGCAACCGATGACGCAAGACTCGGTGAACCGGTTTGCCGACCTGACCAACGACCACAACTTCATCCACGTCGATCCGGAACGGGCGCGCCAGACGCCGTTCCGCGGAACGATCGCCCACGGGTTCCTGACCCTGTCCATGCTGGGGCCGATCTCGCAGCAGCTCGTGGTGGTCGAGGACGCCGCGACCTCGATCAATTACGGGTTGAACAAGGTGCGCTTCCCTTCGGCCATGCCGGTGGGCGCGGAGTTTCGCGGTCACGGTGAGGTCGTCGACGTGACCGAGATCGACGGGGGCGTTCAGCTCACCGCCGCGTTCACGATCGAGGTGAAGGGCGCGGGCAGGCCCGCGGTCGCCGCCGAGTGCCTGTTCAGGTATTACCGATGAGCGCCTCCGATCTCGAGGGCAAGGTGGCGGTCGTCACCGGCGCCGGCCAGGGCCTTGGGCGCGCGTACGCGGTCGCGCTCGCGCGCGCGGGAGCCGCGGTCGTCGTCAACGATCTGGACTTGCGCGCTGCCGAAGAGACCGCGGCGCTCGCCGGCGGCCGTACAACCGCGGTCGGGGGCGACGTCGGCGAGCGGGCGGCGGCTGACGCGTTGGTCGTACGCGCCGTCGAGGCGTTCGGTCGTCTCGACGTCATGGTCACCAACGCGGGCGTCTTGCGCGATGCCGTGCTCTGGAAGATGACCGACGAGGACTTCGATCTCGTGGTTCGCACGCACCTGCGCGGGACCTTCCTGTGCGCGCGCGCGGCGGCGATCCGGATGCGCGAGCAGGGGCAGGGCGGACGCATCATCGTCGTCGGCTCCCCGGCGGGCCAATACGGGAACTTCGGCCAGACGAACTACGCGGCTGCCAAGGCAGGCATCGTCGGGTTCGCGCGCACCTGGGCGCTCGAGCTCGCCCGAGCGGAGATCACCGTGAACGCGATCGTGCCGACGGCGTGGACGGCGATGACCGCGACGATCCCGATCTACAAGCCCCTCGTGCCGCGCGTCGCCGCCGGCGAGCCGCTGCCGGCCGCCGTGCGCCGCGAGCACGCGATCGGCATGCCCGAGGACTGCGCGGGCCTGGTTGTCTTTCTGGCGTCCGGCGCCGCGGCCGGGATCACCGGGCAGGCGATCGGGATTGGCGGCGACCGCCTCTGTCTCTACGGGCACCCGGCGGAGATCGCGACGGAGCTTCGCGACGGCGGCTGGGACGCCGAAGCGATCGCGGCGATCTGGCAGGCGCGTTTCGCACCCCAGCTTCAGCCCAGCGGCATTCGGCTGCCGAAGTTGGAGCTCGAATGAGCATCGACGTCGGGGCTGTTCGCGCCATCGACGTGCACACCCACGCCCAGGTGCCGCTGCATGGCGAGCCCGACCCGCGGACGACGCAGATCCTCGACGCCGCGGCCAAGCACTTTCGCTCGAACTTCCCGCGCCCGAACGTGCAGGAGGTCGCCGACTACTACCGCGCGCGGTCGATGGCCGCGGTGATTTTTTGCGTCGACAATCAACACAACACGGGCGAGGTACCGGTCTCCAACGACGAGATCCTCGAGGTCGCCGCCGCGAACAGCGACGTTCTCATCCCGTTCGTGTCGGTCGATCCGCACCGCGGCAACGCTGTCGAGGAGGCCCGCCGGCTCATCGCGAAGGGGGCGCGCGGGTTCAAGTTCCACCCCAACCTGCAGGGCTTCTTCCCGAACGACAAGCTCGCATACCCGCTCTACGAAACCATCGCCGGCGCGCGTCTGCCGGCGGTGTTCCACACCGGTCACTCGGGGATGGGCTCAGGCCTGCCGGGCGGGGGCGGCATCCGCCTCAAGTACTCGAACCCGATCCACGTCGACGACGTCGCCGCCGATTTTCCCGCGATGCCGATCATCCTCGCGCACCCTTCGTTCCCCTGGCAGGAGGAGGCGTTGAGCGTCGCGATGCACAAAGCGCAGGTGTACATCGACCTGTCCGGCTGGGCGCCCAAGCTGTTCCCTCCCATCTTGGTCCAGTACGTCAACGGGCCGTTGCGTCGCAAGACGCTGTTCGGGTCGGACTATCCCGTCCTCACGCCCGAGCGGTGGTTGGCCGAGTTTGCCGAGCTGCCGATTCGTGACGACGTGCGGCCGCTCGTGCTGAAGCAGAACGCGATCGACCTGCTGGGGCTTGCGTGATGTCCCTCCGACGATCGCGAATGCTCCAGCGCCAGGGCGGGTCACGACCTCGTCGGAGATGAGCGCATGACACCGCCGATCACCGGTATCTCGTCGATGGCGACCCGGGCGGTACTGGCCGACCTGGTGCGCGCCTACGAGCTCGGATCGGGGCGAACAGCGGTCATCGAATCGGTCGGCGGGGTCGACGCCTCCGCGCGCGCGCAGGCGGGTGAGCCGTTCGACGTCGTCGTGCTCGCGTCCGAAGCGGTCGACAAGCTGCTGACCGCGGGTCACGTGGTCGCGGGCAGCAAGGTCGACCTCGCCCGCTGCGGCGTCGCGGTCGCGGTGCGCTCGGGCGCGCCGCGCCCGGACATCGGCAGCGACGAGGCGCTCCGGCGCGCCGTGCTGGCCGCGCGCACGATCGGGACCTCGACCGGCCCGAGCGGCCTGGAGCTCGGCCGGTTGTTCGAGCGCTGGGGGATCGCTGAACGGATCCGCGATCGGATCGTCACGCCGCCGCCCGGAATGCCGGTCGGCGCGCTGGTGGCGCGCGGCGACGTGGAGCTGGGGTTCCAGCAGCGGTCCGAGCTGATTCACGTCGAAGGCATCGATGTGCTCGGGCCGCTGCCGGCGTCGATCCAGATCGTCACGACCTTCTCGGCGGCGGTCGGCGCGCGCACGCGCCAGCCCGAAGCGGCGCGGGCGCTGCTCGACTTCATGGCCTCGCCGGCGGCGGCGGCGGCGAAGCGGCGCCACGGGATGGACCCGCCATGACCGCCCAGACACCGTCGCAACGTCGAACCCAGGTCGCCATCATCGGCGCCGGCCCGTCGGGCCTGCTGCTCGGCCAGTTGCTGGCCAAGGCCGGCATCGACGCCGTGATCCTCGAGCGTCAGACCGGCGAGCACGTGTTGGGCCGCATCCGGGCCGGCGTGCTCGAGCAGGTCTGCGTCGATCTCCTGGACGAGGCCGGCGTCGGGGCGCGGATGCACCGGGAGGGCCTGAAACACGGCGGGTTCGAGATGCTCTGGCGCGGACAGCGCCGCCGCATCGACATGCACAAGCTGACCGCCGGCAAGAGCGTGACGGTCTATGGTCAGACGGAGCTGACGCGCGATCTGATGGAGACGCGCCGCGCCGCGGACCTGCCCACGGTGTACGAAGCCGCGGACGTCGCGGTGCACGACTTCGACGGCGCGCGGCCGCGCGTCAGTTACGTGGCCGACGGGAGGGCGCATGAGATCGCGTGCGATTTCATCGCCGGCTGCGATGGCTTCCACGGCGTGTGCCGGGCCAGCGTTCCGGCCGCCGCGATCACCGAATACGAAAAGGTCTACCCGTTCGGCTGGCTCGGCTTGCTGTCAGACACGCCGCCGGTGTCGCACGAGCTGATCTACGTCAACAGCCCGCGCGGGTTCGCGCTCTGCTCGATGCGCAGCCATACGCGCAGCCGCTACTACCTGCAGGTGCCGCTGAGCGAAAAGGTCGAGAACTGGTCCGATGAGGCGTTCTGGCAGGAGCTGCGCCTCCGCCTCGACGACGACGGGCGCGCGGCGCTGGTCACGGGCCCGTCGCTCGAGAAGAGCATCGCGCCGCTGCGCAGCTTCGTATGCGAGCCGCTCCGCTTCGGGCGCCTGTTCTTGGCCGGCGACGCGGGCCACATCGTGCCGCCCACGGGCGCGAAGGGGCTGAACCTCGCCGCGACCGACGTGAAGTATCTGTCGACCGCGCTGATCGAACACTACGGCGAGAAGAACGACGCCGGCCTCGACGCCTACTCGGCGCGTTGCCTGCGCCGGGTCTGGAGGGCCGAACGCTTCTCCTGGTGGTTCACGTCGCTCATGCACCGCTTCCCGGACGGCGGACCGATCGGCGCCAAGCTGCAGGACGCCGAGCTGGACTACCTGTTCCACTCCGAACACGCCGCGCGGACCATCGCCGAGAACTACGTCGGCCTCCCGCTCGACTTCGGCGACGGAGGTCCGGCGTGATCATCGACGTCCACGGCCATTACACGACCGCGCCCAGGGCGCTGGAGGCGTGGCGCAACCAGCAGATCGCCGGCATCGACGATCCGGCGGCCAGGCCCAGGGTGTCCGCCCTGAAGATCTCGGACGACGAGATCCGCGAGACGATCGAGAGCAACCAGCTCAAGCAGATGAGGTCGCGTGGGTCGGACCTCACGATCTTCAGCCCGCGCGCGAGCTTCATGGCCCACCACATCGGCGACTTCCAGGTGTCGTCGACCTGGGCCGCGATCTGCAACGAGCTGTGCGCCCGGGTGAGCCGCCTGTTCCCCGATCACTTCATCCCGGCGGCGATGCTGCCGCAGAGCCCGGGCGCCGCGCCCGAGACCTGCCTCCCCGAGCTGCGAAGGTGCGTCGAGCAATACGGCGCCGTGGCGGTCAACCTGAACCCCGATCCGTCGGGCGGACACTGGACGTCGCCGCCGCTGACCGACCGGCAGTGGTACCCGATCTACGAGGCGCTGGTCGAATACGACATCCCGGCGATGATTCACGTGAGCACCAGCTGCAACGCGTGCTTCCACACCACCGGCGCCCACTACATCAACGCCGACACCACGGCGTTCATGCAGCTGATTCAGGGCGACCTGTTCAAGGACTTCCCGACCCTGCGCTTCGTGATCCCACACGGCGGCGGCGCCGCGCCCTACCACTGGGGCCGTTACCGGGGCCTCGCGCAGGAGCTGAAGAAGCCACCGCTCCGGGACCACCTGCTCGGCAACGTCTTCTTCGACACCTGCGTCTATCACCAGCCGGGAATCGACCTCCTCACCACGGTCGTGCCGGTCGAGAACGTCCTGTTCGCCAGCGAGATGATCGGCGCCGTGCGCGGCATCGATCCGGAGACCAACCATCACTATGACGACACGAGGCGCTAC
>Ga0111539_10007877_pt1 | contig 13600 bp, 10 predicted proteins | sample RhiMethybrSRZTD1_FD_79667 | JGI IMG/M metagenome (GOLD analysis project Ga0111539, IMG submission 79667) | Populus rhizosphere microbial communities from Tennessee, USA - Rhizosphere MetaG P. TD hybrid SRZTD1 (version 2) (version 2) | ecosystem: Host-associated > Plants > Roots > Rhizosphere >...
GTCACCAGCTCGAACGCCCCCGCCGCGGCCATCAGCCCGCCGCCGAGCGCGAGCGATTCCAGCGCCTCGGTCTCGACCACGCGCCCGAGCAGCTGGCCGATGCCCTCCGCGCGCGTCGACTCGGTGTCCAGGGCCAGCAGGCCGTGCAGCAGCCGGTCGCGCAGGACGCGGCCGCCGTCGATCGCCAGCCGGCCCGCGATCCACGACGACAGCAGCCGCACACCGACCAGCGCCGCGATGATCCCGGCGATGAGCGCGATCGAGCTGCCCGGTGCGTCAGCCGCCGCCACCGCGCGCGCGCCCACCGTCCACCACAAGCCGGCCACCAGCGCGAGCTGCGCCAGGTAACCCGCCAGCGCGGCCGCCAGGCGCCCCCGGATCCCCGCGTCCCGCAGCGCCGCCCACATCGAATGACGCGCGGCGCGCAGGCGCTCCCCTTCGGCGACCCGCTCGGCGCCCAGCGACGCGCGCAGCAGCGCATCGGCGACGGCCGGCCGTCGCGCCGCCTCGACGCCGGCGCGCGCGACGGTCGCCTCGATGCCGGCGCGCGCCTCCGCTTCGGCGGGCGCGCGCAGGAGAGCGGCCAGCGCCGCCGCGTCGCACACCGCAGGGCTGCCGTCACGTCCGACGACGCGCACGCCGCCGTCGACGTGCGCGATGATGCCGAGCAGCGCCCCCGCCCCCGCGCCCACGCGCATCACGACCGGCGCCGCCGCGCAGGCCCGCGCGCTCAGCGCCGGCGCGACGTCGGCGTAGCTCCACTCGAAGCGTTCGGCGGGGCCGAGCACGCCGACGCCCGCGGCGCCCGCGACGATCGCCGTCAGCTCGTCGCGCCGGTCGAGCGGCCACAGGCAGCTCTCGATGGACGCCGCCGCCGTCACGCCCCGCCCTCCCGCAGGCGGCCGCGCTCGAGACGCAGCCGCCGCCACGCCGCCGCGGACCACGACGACGCACGCACGCGTTGTTCGGCGGCGAGCAGCGCCGCGTAGCGCGATCCGGGGCGGGCGCGCAGCACGTCGGGCGCGCCGTCCTCGACGATCTGCCCGTCCGCGACGACCAGCACGCGCGCGAAGCGCTCGGTCTCGCCGATGTCATGGGTCACGCACAGCAGCGTCGCGTCCGACCAGCGCCGGCGCGCCCGCGCCAGCAGCGCCGCCCGCTGGTCCCGCGCCAGGCCGCGGAACGGCTCGTCGAGGATCACCAGCGCCGGATTCCGCCGCAGCACCCCGCGGCCGAAGCGCACCCTCTGCCCCTCGCCCCCCGACAGCAGGCCACCCGCCTCGCCGAGCGGCGTCTCCGCCCCGTCCGGCAACCGGCGCGTCACGTCCTCGAGATCGGCTTCGCCGATCGCGGGCGCGAGATCCGGGACCGGCGGCGCCAGGCCGAAGCCGAGATTCGCAGCGAGCGATCGGTTCCACAGATACACCGTCGGATCGACCCACACCGTCCGCTGCCGCAACGCCTCGAGCTCCCCGAGGCCGAGCGCGCGGCCGTCGATGGTGACCGTCCCCGACGCGGGCCGGTGCCAGCCCAGCAGCAGCGCCACCAGGCTGGACTTGCCCGCGCCCGACGCGCCCACGATCGCGACGTGTTCCCCCGGGCCGATCGCCAGCGCCGCGACGTCGAGGATCTGGTGCCCCGCCGCGACCACCCGGACCTCCTGCATGTGGATCGACACGGCGTCGCCGCCCGCCAGCGCGGCCGCGGCCGACCGGGTCAACGCGGGATCGCCGTCGTCGCGTTCCTCGGGCGCGCCCAGGGGCTCGACCACGCGCAGGGTGAGGCTGCGTTGCGCGGGAACCTGCTGCACGTACAGCGCCAGCTCGTAGCCGAGCATCGGCAGCGACAGCGCCCAGTACACGGCGAGCAGCGCCGCCCCCGCGTCGTGCGCGCCGGTACGCGCGAAGTGATCCCCGAGCAGCCAGGTCGCGAGGCCGAAGCCGACCAGCGCCTGCACCGCCTCGGCCCCCAGCGCCGCCCGTACCGCCGCGCGGGCCGCGCTCACCCACTCGCGCAGCCGATCCTCGTGCTCGCGCGCCAGCGCCGGCTCCGCGCCGTGCGTCCGCACGGCCACCAGGCCCTGCAGCGCATCGAGGTAATAGCGCCCGAGCGCGCCCGCGTGGTTGCGCATCCGGAGATCGCGCTCCGCGATCGCGGGTTGCGCCGCCAGCGGGATCAGCAGCATCGCCGCCGCGAGCGCCACCGCCAGCGGGGCGGCGCGCGGGTCCAGCACGACCAGCGCCGCCGTGACGATGACGATGGTCAGCACCGTGCGCAGGATGTCGCCCGCCAGCGTGGGCAGCGACCGCAGCTTGTGTACCAGGTGAGCGCGCTCGGCCATGTCGGACACGGGGCGGCTCTGGAAATAGCGGTCGCCGAGGCGTGGGATCTTGCGCATGAACAGATCGCGGAACCGTTCCTCGATCGCCGCCCCGGCGCGCCGCAGGCCCCACGCGACCGGCAGCTCGAGCAACAGCAGCGACGCCAGCAGCGCCAGCAGCGGGATGACGACCGCGAACATGGCCAGGCCTGCGGCGTCGAACAGGGCGCGAAACAGCACCGCCTCGATGACCGTGCCGACCGCCGCGAGCACCACGCCGACCGCCAGCCGGCGCCACGGCACCCGCGCTTCGCGCAGCAAGCGCCACAGCGCCGCGCCTGCCCGCACGCGGGGCTCATCGACCGCCGCCCGCAGCTCGACGGGCAGCTCCGCGCGCTTCGCGTCGTCGAGGAGCGTCGCGCCGCCCACGCGCAGCAGCACCGCGCCCCGCACCGTGACCTGCTCGCTGCCGTCGGCGGCGGGCGGCGCCGCCGTCGCCGTCGCCGTCGCGTGAGCCGAAGCGCCCGGCTCGTCCGCCCGCCCGTCGCCGTCCGGCGCCGCCGCGAGCGCATCCACCAGCCGGCGGGCCTCCCCGCCGCGCGAGACGGCGCCGGCGACCGCCAGCTCCTCGACGGCGCGCACCGCGCGATCCAGCGCCGCGATCGGACGCCAGCCGGGATCCGCGAGCGCGCGCGCGATCAGCCCGCCGCCGCTGCCGCCGTCGTCGATGCCGAGCGCCCGCATCCGCCGCGCGAGCGGCGCCGTGAACCCGTCGCTGCCCGCCCATTCGCGAAACGCCGCCGCCGGGAGGGCGAGCGAATGCGTGTAGACGTCGCGCAGGAAGCTCGCGCGCCGTGCCCAGCGGCGCCCCCGCCCCGGGTCCATCACCTGCACCCAGTCGCCGTGCACCCGCCAGACGACCACGAAATGCGTGATCCCGGACGGCAACCGCACGACGACGAGGGCGGGCAGCGCCTCCGATTCCTCGATCAGCAGATGATCGACCGGCATCATCACCTGCTCCGCGTCCAGGCCCAGGCTCAGCGCCACGCTTTCCAGCGCATCGATCGACGTGCCGTCGACCGACGTCTGGCACGCTTCGCGCAGGCGGCCGTAGCTGACGCTGACGCCGAAACCTTCGAGCAGGCACTTGAGCGCCGCGGGCCCGCAGTCGAGCGCGGAGGTCTGGATCACCTCGGGCGCGAAGAAGCGGCGACCTCCTGAAACGGACCGGCGCGTGCGCGGCGACATCCCGGTGCGAGACGGTACAATGCCCGCCCGGAGGCAGCCATCCCCCCACATCGTAACGACGCCCGCAGCGACGCCGGTGACGACGACCCGCTGATTCCGGCCATCCGGGCCCACGAGCGGGCGATCGCGCTGCGCGCCGACGGGCGCTTCGCCGCCGCCGAGCGTTCCTGCCGCGCCGCGATCGCCGGCTATCAGGCGATCGAGGGTCCCCGGCACGCGGACGTCGCGAACGCGCTGGTCGAGCTCGGGCTGGTGCTGGAGGCGCGCGATCGCCTGCGCGAGGCGGCCCGCTGCCAGCGGCAGGCGCTGCGCATCCTCACCAGCCGGTCGCACGTGCGTGCGGGCGATCCGGACATCGCGCGGCTCGCGATCCGCGCGCGCACCGCGCTGGCGGGCATCGATCGGACGCTGGGTGCATACGCGGCCGCCGATCGCGGTTACCGGACCGCCTTCGCCGACATCCGCCGTCGCTTCGGCCCGCGCGATCGCTACATCGCCGGCGTGCTCAACGACTTCGGCGTCCTGCGCAAGGCGCAGGGGCGGTATGCCGAGGCGCTCGCCTTCTATCGCCGCGCGCTGCCCCTGGTGCCGCGTACCGATCGTGACGCGCACGCGACGCTGGCCCACAACCTGGGCGGCATCGAGCACGCGCGCGGCAACTACGCGCGCGCCGAGCCGTACGCGCGCCGGTCCGTCCGCCTGCGCACCACGCTGGTCGGGGCGGCCCACCCGGCGGTCGCCGCCGACGTGGCGGCGCTGGCCGCCATCGTCGAGGCGCGGGGCCGCCTGCGCGAGGCCGCCGCCCTTTACCGGCGGGCGCTGGCGGTGTTCGCGCGGGTGCTGGGCCCGCGCAGCCTGGAGGTCGGCCTCAACCTGGCGTGCCTGGCGGCCGTCGAGCAGCGTCGCCACGCGCGCGGACGCGCCCGCGCGCTGTACGCGCGGGCGCTCGCCATCCAGGAACGCGTGCTCGGCCGGCACCACGCCGACGTCGCCATGACCGTCAACAATCTGGCGGTCCTCGAGCGCGACGACGGCAACCTGGACCGCGCCGCCGCCCTGTTCCGCCGCGCCCTCGTCAGCTTCGTCAGGACGCTGGGCGCCCGCCACCCCCACGCCGTGCTCGCGCGGGCCAACCGGCGCGCGGTCGAGCGCGAGCTGGCCGAGCGCGCGGTCCGGCGGGAGCACCGCCCGATCCTCCTCAAGAAACGCGGGCGAATCCGCCGATGAGTTAGGACCGCATGCGCGATCCCCAGCTCGACCTCGTCCTGCGCGGGGGTACGGTGGTTACGGCGGAGGGCCAGCGTCGAGCGGACGTCGGCATCCGGGACGGCCGCGTCGCGATCATCCAGGACGGCGACGAGGCGCTGACAGGCGCGCGCGACATCGACGCGACGGGCCGGCTGCTGCTGCCCGGGGGGGTCGACCCGCATGTGCACCTGCACACCGAGGGCTTCGACCCGGGCGAGCCCGCATGGGTCGACGACTACACCAGCGGATCGCAGGCCGCGCTGGCGGGGGGGATCACCAGCGTCGGCAACATGTCGTACGTGTTGCCGTGGGAGAGCATCGCGGATCGCGTGCGCGCGGAACAGGCAGTCGTCGCGCGGCAGGCGATCGCCGACGTCTTCTTCCACACCGTCATCGTCTCGCCCACCCCGGCCATCGTCGACGAGGTCGCCGGCGCGGTGCGCGGGGGCCAGCCGAGCATGAAGATCTTCATGTGCATGCCGACGTTCGAGGCCAACGTTCCCCAGTTCGCCCGCGTCATGAAGGCCGCGGGCGATGCCGGCGGCATCACGCTGGTGCACTGCGAGGATCTGGCCACCATCGAATGCTGTACGACCATGCTCACCGACCGCGCGCACGGCGATCTCGGCCACTTCGCTGACAGCCGCCCGGTCGAGGCGGAGACGGTCGCCACCGACCGCGCGATCGCGATGTGCCGGGCGACCGGCGCGGCGACCTACATCGTTCACCTGTCGTCGGCGCGGGCGCTCGCCGCCTGCGCGGCGGCGCGCGCGGAGGGGCTGCCCGTGTTCGTCGAGACGCGGCCGCTCTACCTGCACATGACCGCCGAGCGCTACCGCGGGCACGAGGGCGCGCTCTACGTCGCGCAGCCGCCGCTGCGCGAGCGCGCCGATCAGGAGGCGCTGTGGCGCGGGCTGGCCAACGGCTCCATCGATACGATCGCCAGCGACCACGCCCCGTGGACGCGCGAGCTGAAGCTCGATCCCAAGCTCAACGTGGTGCACTGCCGGTCCGGGGTCGCCGAGCTCGACACCATGCTGCCCCTGCTGTACACGGAGGGCGTCGCGACCGGCCGGCTGTCGGTGGAACGGTTCGTCGCGCTGACCTCGACCAATGCCGCCCGGCTGTTCGGCATGTACCCGCGCAAGGGGACGATCGCGGTCGGGTCCGACGCCGACATCGTCATCTGGGAGACGCGCGAGCGGCGGGTGGTGCGCGACGGCGACCTGTTTTCCCGCGCTCGTCACAGCGTCTATGCGGGCCGCGAGCTACGCGCCTGGCCCCACGCCACCATCCGGCGCGGCGAGCTGGTGTTCGAGAACGGCAAGATCCTGGGGCAGGCGGGCAGCGGCCGTCCGATCGACCGGGGCGCGACGGCGCCGCCAGCCACGACGGCGCCGCCGGCCACCACGACGGCGCCGCCGGCCACCACGACGGCGCCGCCAGCCGCCACGATGCCCGGGACGTCCGCGAAGCCAAGCCCAACGTCAGCCGGCGCCTGAGTTCGCCGCCACCGGGCGGGATCGGCCCACGAGGTGGCCCGGTTGGTATACATTGGCGCGGACAGGGACTGTCTCCCCCGCTTTTGCCATGTCCGCCAGTGACGACGAAAACGAGGTCAGTCGAACAGTTCCGCGCCGTGGGCTGGCGCGCGAGACGCCGCGCGTCGGCATCGTCATCGTGGTCGGCAGCGGCACCGCGTCGGACGGGCTGCGCACGCCGCGCATCGTCCCGATGGAGCAACTGACACTGCAGATCGGCCGACGGCCGTACACGACGCCAACGCCGACCGTGAGCGTCCCGGCGTCGCTGACGATCCCGGACCCGACCGTCTCCAGCGTGCACGCGCGCATCCAGCGCGCCTCGAGCGGAGCCGACCTGTTCATCGTGCAGGATCTCGAGAGCACGAACGGCACCTACGTCGATGGCAAGCGGTCGCAGGGGCCGGCGCCTCTGCGAGACGGCGCCGTGCTGTTCCTGGGCTCGCAGGTGCTGGTGTTTCGCATCGTCACCGCGGCGGAGCTCGAGGCGATGCAGGAAGACGCGGCGACACCGTTCGCGCCGCTCGCGACCTGCGCGCCCGATCTGGCCGTCACCTGCGGCAAGCTGCGGCGGCTCGCGCGCACGCAATCCGAGATCCTGCTGGTCGGTGAAACCGGCGTCGGCAAGGATGTGTTCGCGAACGCGATCCACGCCCACAGCGGCCGCACCGGCAAGCTGGTCGCCATCAACTGCGCGGCGATCCCCCGCGAGCTGGTCGAGAGCGAGCTCTTCGGCTACGAAAAAGGGGCGCATTCGACCGCCCAGGGACGCAAGGTCGGCCTCGTCGAGCTGGCCGACAAGGGCACGCTGTTCCTCGACGAGATCGGCGACATGCCGTCCGAGCTGCAATCGAAGCTGCTGCGCTTCCTGCAGGATCGCCGCTTCACGCCGCTGGGATCCACGCGCGTCGTCGAGGCCGACGTGCGCATCGTCGCCGCCACCAGCCGCATCGGTCTGGAGACGGGCCCCAAGGTGCAGGAGGCGGTGCTGGGCCGGCTGGGGGCGCAACCGATCGTGCTGCCGCCGCTGCGTGATCGGATCGAGGACATCGGCCGGCTGGTCGCGCATTTCCTCCGCAACATGCGCGACGGCCGCGCGTTCGAACCGGAGGCGTTCCACGCGCTCTGCCTGCACGGGTGGCCGTTGAACGTGCGCGAGCTGTCGAAGGTGATCGAGGAGGCGGAGGCGCTGAGCCGGGGCGCGGCCACCATCGGCCTCGAACACCTGCCCGACGCGGTGACCGCGACGCTGCAACTGGACGTGGAAGACGACTTCGAGACGACGGACGTCGATCCGGCCCCGCCGCCGGTCGATGGCGCCGACGACGCCAGCCTGACGCGCGCCGCGGCGCCGGCGACGCGCACGCGCAGGCCCGCCCCCACGCGGGAGGAGCTGACGTCGCTGCTCGCGCAGGCGAACGGCAGCGTCGCCGAAGTTGCGCGTCGGCTCAACCGACAATACGCGGTAATCTGGCGCTGCGTGCAACGCTACGGGATCGACACCAGCCGCTTTCGCGCGGGGAGCGAATGACCGCCCCCGCGCACAACCCCGCAGGCGAGGCCCGCGTGATCCTCCGCAAGGGACGGGCCCGGCCGCTCTGGTACGGCCATCCCTGGGTTTACGCGAACGCGATCGGCTCGATCGAGGGCAAGCCGGCGCCGGGCGACGTCGTGTCGCTGACCGATCACGACGGGCGTTTCATCGGCAAGGGCTTCTACAACGCGCGCTCGCAGATTCCGGTGCGCCTGTGCACGCGTAGCGACGAGGCGATCGACGCCGCCTTCCTGCGCCGGCGGATCGAACGCGCGCGCGCGACGCGGGCCCGCCTCGGGCTGCCGTCCGCGGAGACCAACGCGTATCGCCTGGTGAACAGCGAGGGCGACGATCTGCCGGGGCTGGTGATCGACATCTACGCCGACGCCGCGGTGGTTCAGATCACGACGCTCGCGATGTCGATGCGGCGCAACGACATCTACGACGCGCTGGAGGCGGAGCTGGGCGTGAAGACGATCTTCGAGCTCGCGCCCGCCTCCTACGCGGAGCTGGAGGGGTACGCGGCCGGCTCGCGGGTGGCGCGCGGCGCCTCGCGCGCGGCGGTGTCGGTGCTCGAAAACGGCGTCGCGCTTGAGGTCGAGCCGCTGTCCGGGCAGAAGACCGGCATGTTCATCGATCAGCGCGAGACGCGGGCGCGCGTCGCGCAGCTGGCGCGCGGCGCGCGGGTGCTGGACGTCTACGCGTACGCGGGCGGGTTCGGGCTCGCGGCGGCGCGCGCGGGCGCGAAGGCCGTCACGGCGGTCGACAGCTCGGCGCGCGCCGTCGCGCGCATCACCGCCCACGCCGCGGCCAACGGCGTCGCCGTCGAGGCGATCGAAGCCGACGCGTTCCGCTACCTGGAGACGGCGACACCGCGCGCGTTCGATCTGGTCGTGATCGATCCGCCGAAGTTCGCGCGCGCGCGCAAGGACCTGGAAGCCGCCCGCAAGGGCTACGAGCGCCTCAACGCGCTCGCGCTGCAGGCCGTCGCCGCCGGGGGAATCCTCGTGACCTGCTCGTGTTCGCAGAACGTCGACGCCGAGACCTTCGAACGGATCGTCGCCGCCGGCGCCAAGCAGGCCGGGCGCGAGGTGCGCGTGTTCGAGCGCCGCGGCCCCGCCGCCGATCACCTACTGCCGCCCGGGTTCACCGAGGGCCAGTATCTGAAGGTCCTCCTCTGCTACGTGGCGTAGCGTTCGGTCAAACGCCCAGGGGCGGCGGCGGCGCGGGCGGACTGCACCCGGCGCGGCAAGCGGCGGTGTGATCCTCGACGGATGACGGGCAGACCGGATCGCTCCCCGCATCCCGGGCGTTCCCGCATACGGCCGCGTACTGGGTGGCGGCCGTTTCGCACTGCGTGAAGCAGAGCGCCTGGTCGACGCACCTCGGGATGCAACGCAGCTCGTAGCAGCTCTGCGACAGGTCGCCCGCGTCCGCGGGCGCTTCCCCGCGGGACAGCAGGAAATAGCGTGTCGTATCCTCCAGCGCGTCGCAGTAGTTCCGGCACATCCTCTCGTAGTCGATCGCGGGATCCGGAGTGACCGCGCGGCACGGCGGGGCCGGCGGCAGGTCCGCGGAGGCGTCCTGGGCCACCGACGCGTCGTGCGACGTCACGGGCGGCACCTCCTGGAGCTGCCGCTCGGTATCGAAAAACGCGTCGCAACCGGTCCCGAGCAAGGACAGGGCGGCGAAGATGGAAACGCGGGTCGGCGTGTTCATGTCATCCCGGGCGTTCAGCAAAGTGTATGCCCGGGCCCAGCCCCGGGGAAGGCCGCCAGCACCCGGTCGGCGGCGCCGCCCGGCGTCGAAAAGCTAACGCCCCGTCAGGGCGTCGGGCGCAGGCCGCCCGGCGACCCGTGCATCATCGCGATGTAGTAGACGAGCATCGCGATGATGGTCCCCAGCGACACCCACTCGAACGGGATCCGCCCGAACAGCTTCCAGCGCGGCCTGAAGAACCGCCCCTGCGAGCGTTTGTAGATCTGCTGCTTGATGTCGCCGAGGAAGCTCGGGGGCGCCGCCTGCTTGAGCCGCCCCAACGAGCCGACCGTCTTGCGAAACCCGGTCAGCTCGGTGCGGCACTGGATGCACGCCGCCAGGTGCTGGTCGACCTCGCTCCGCTGCCGTTCCGGCAAGGAGCCGTCGACGTAGTCGGAAAAGCTGCTTTGCGCCTGCTCGTGGTCCATCGTTCGTTTCGTCAGGCTACCGCGTGTGCCTATCCAACCACTCCTTTACTGCCATGCGCGCGCGGTGCAAGCGCGATTTTATCGTGCCTTCGGGCAGACCCGTAATCTCCTCGATCTCCTGGTAGGAAAGCTCTTCCACGTCGCGCAGGACGACCAGCAGGCGCTGGTCCTCGGGAAGGTTGGCGATCGCCTCCTGTATCAGACGTTCGCTCTCGACGGCTTCCAGCAGCTTGTCCGGGCTCTCGATCCGCGACTGCACGGGCGGGCCGGGCCGATCGTTCGAGACCTTCACCTGGGAGACGTCGTCGGGGTCGACCCCTTCGGTCGGCCGGCGCGCCAGGTGCTTGATGCGGTTCTTGGCGTGATTGGCGGCGATGCGCAGCAGCCAGGTCGAGAACTTCGCCTCGCCCCGGAAGCTGTCGATCGTCTTGAACACGGTGATGAAGACATCCTGGGCGACGTCCTCCGCCTCCTGGCGGTTGCCCAGCATCCGGTAGATCAAGCTGAAAACCTTGTCGCCGTACTGGCGGACGATCTCGCCGAATGCCTGCTCGTCGCGCTCGATCAGACGCGCGATCAGGAGCCGCTCGGCCAGGCTCATCGTGTAGGGCGTCCGCTGCCCCAGCGCGCGGGCGCGGGCGCGGGCGAGCCGCTTGGACGGCGCCGGGCTCTGCGGCGCGGAGTCCGTCGCCGCCGCCGGAGGATCCGTGACGGTTCCCCTCCAGCGCAGTGTGGCCTCCACACTGTCTCGGACAACGCGCCGGTCATAAGGTTCCCGGCGGCTGTAACGACGGCTGCTGCGCCGGAATGAACAGACGAAGGCTGATGGCCACGATCGTGGCACGCGGAAAACTGCCATACACGAAGACATCCTGGCGGATCGCCCCGTCGATGGCGCCGATCTCCGACACCGCGGACAGCCCCGCGGCCGCATACCCGTTCTGGGTCGCGGAGTCGTAACCGCCCCCGGCCCGCACGCCAAACTTCCCCCCCAGTGTGAGGTCGCCACCCACCATCACGTTCGTCCCCTTGCGCTGGGTATAGTTGTCCGACGTCAGCCGCGTCCAGCCGTCGGCGGCGATCACCAGGTCCGGTATCGGGATCACCGCCACGCCGTAGCCGACCCCCTGCGTCGCGTTGCTGTTGTGCAGGTTGCGCAGGTTGGTGCCGACGACCGCGACCGACAGCTTGGGTATCAGGCTGACAGTCGCCCCGACGTCGAACGTGACGCCGCCACTGCCGCGGCCCACGGGCACATCGATTCCCGACAGGCTGTAGTACTTGACCGTGCCGCCCAGCGTGGCGCGGCTGGCGATCGGGACGGAGAGCGCCAGACCGGCCTCGTGCCCGTGGCCGCTGACGCCGCCGCCGGGCTCGGCGACGTGATAGTTGTAGTAGAGCCCGCCGGCGATGCCGAACCCGGACGTGTTGTCGACCATGGAGGCATGCAACGTGTGGGCGGACAGGCGGCTCGAGTAGCCGTAGCTCCCCTCGAGCACCTGGAAGTTCTTCACCAGAGACATCCCTGACGGGTTCAACATCGGTCCGCTGTCCCCGACTGCAAACGCCCGTCCGGTGTCGCCCATGCCGAGCGCGCGCGTGCCCGGGAACTCGTCGGTCGCTCGGGCCCGGGCGGACGGCAGAATCAAAGCGAGGGCGAGCGCGGCGGGTAATCCGAGTCTAGGTCGCGACACGGCGGGGATTGTAGCCGCCTATCCTGGATCTATCTCCAATTCCGCTCGGCCAGGCTGACGAAGCCCTCCCACCCCACGACCACGTGATCGAGCACGGGAATGCCGACGAGATCGCCGACGTCGCGGAGGCGCCCGGTCAGCTCGACGTCCGCGCGCGAGGGGGCGGGATCGCCGGAGGGGTGGTTGTGGCAGAAGATGACGGCGGCGGTCCCCTGGCGGATCAGCGGACGGAACACGTCGCGCGGGTGGATCTCGACGCCCGTCAGCGATCCGCGCGCGAGGCAGCTCTCGCTCTGAACGCGATGGCGCACGTCCAGGCCGATCGCCCAGAACTCCTCCACCGAAAGCGGCGCCAGCCGACCGCGAAAATACGTCCAGACCTCGGACGCGCCCGCCAGTCGCTGGCCGCGGATCGGCCGCCCGGCGGCGGCGCGGCGGCCGAGCTCCAGCGCCGCGATCACGAGCGTGGCGCGCACGGCTCCGATACCCGCATACGCCGCGAGCTCGACCGGCGTCGCGCGGAGCAGGCCCGCCATGCCGCCAACCCCGCGCAGCACGGCCGCGGCCACGTCGACCGCGCTCGCGCCGCGGGTCCCGGCCCCGAGCACGATCGCCAGCAGCTCGCCGTCGGTCAGCTGCTCGGCGCCGCGCGCGGTGAGCCGCTCGCGCGGCCGGGCGTCCGGTTCCAGGGCCGCTATAGTCGCCATCCCTTCGTTCACGGCAACGCGTGTGCCAAGGTCGAGCTTGACGGCGTGGAAAGGAAGCGTGGACACCGCCGGGGGTGCGTGCTAGGGTGGCTTTCGACGCTCGTGGTTTGCGGGTTTTTTGGGCCCGCACCGGCGGTCGATGGGTCGGTTGGGGTCGCGGTTCTTACGCGACGACCCCCCGGCAATTTACAGCTTTGCAACAGGTGCACGTTGGCATGTGGCAACGAGGGAATGACGAGGGATAGGTGGCGGTTGAGCCGCAGCGTGACGTACGTGCCCGATTTAACAGGAGTTGAGCCTGAGTTCCGACGACGAAGCCCGGGCCCCTGCAGGCCTCGGCAGTACTGATACCGTTCCTGCATCGGCCGAGTCCCAATCTGCCGGCGCAAACGCCGCCGATGATGGCGTACCAACGATCGTGATCCGGCGTGACTACCCACGTCAGCTGGCCGACGACGATCCGCATGCGTCGACTGACCTGACGCCGCCATCGCTGACAGCCAGCGCGCCGACCATCGTGGCGGCGCCCACCACGCCGCCCTCGCCCGCCCTGCAGCGGGCGCTGGAGAAGCTGCGGGAGGTGTTCCACCTCCGCGAGCTGCGCCCGGGCCAGGCGGAGATCATGGAAGCGGTGCTGGCCGGCCGCGACACGCTGGCGATCATGCCGACCGGCAGCGGCAAGTCGCTGACCTATCAGCTTCCCGCCCTGGTGATGGACGGACCCACGCTGGTCGTCTCGCCGCTGCTCGCGCTGATCGAGGACCAGTACCTCAAGTTGAAGGCGGCGGGCGTCGCGGTCGTGCGCATCGATTCGACGCGCACCGCGAAGGAGCGCGCCGCCGATCTCGCCGCCGTCCGCGAGGGCAGCATCAAGCTGGTGATGATCACGCCCGAGTCGGTCAACACGCCGACGACGCAGGAGGCGCTGGCGGGTGTGAAGTTCTCGCTGTTCTGCGTGGACGAGGCGCACTGCGTGTCGCAGTGGGGCCACGACTTCCGCCCGTCCTACCTCGGGCTGCGACGCGCGGCGCAGGTGCTGGGGCGGCCGCCGATCCTCGGCCTGACCGCGACGGCCACGCCGGCCATCTCGGACGACGTCCTGGTGCAGCTCGGGATGAA
>Ga0111539_10007880_pt1 | contig 13597 bp, 11 predicted proteins | sample RhiMethybrSRZTD1_FD_79667 | JGI IMG/M metagenome (GOLD analysis project Ga0111539, IMG submission 79667) | Populus rhizosphere microbial communities from Tennessee, USA - Rhizosphere MetaG P. TD hybrid SRZTD1 (version 2) (version 2) | ecosystem: Host-associated > Plants > Roots > Rhizosphere >...
AGAAGTTGTTCACTGAAACTGAAACTGCAACTGCCAACTGGACAACTGAACTGTCAACTGCCAACCGTCAACTGCCAACTACCACCTGAGGACCCTTCTCCCTCTCCAGATGGGTCCTTCTTCCACATATCGCCACTCGGGATTCTGGTGCGGATCCCGCAGCGCGTTCAGCACGTGATCGAACACGGGCAGTGATTCATCGTCGCATTCGAAGTAGGTGACGAAATCGAACTCGCCCTGGCGCTCGTAACCATCGGGGTTGTGATACACCCGGCGGAAGAGCGACGGAATGCCCTTCTCCGCCGCTTGCGCGTGACCCTTTACCGGCGTCGCGCTCGCGTGATCGACGTGCGGATAAAAATATGAATGGCGTTCGAGCGTGCTCTTCTGCCACCACTCCGGCGTTTTGCGAATCGGCACGACGATCGCGTTCTTGCTGAGACGGCCCGAGCGCCGCGGCGGTGCGCCCTTGTTCGAGTAGTTCACCATCTCCGGGCTCGAGTAGCGCGGATTGCGAAACGCGCCCTCGAGCGTGAGGATCTCCGCCGCATCGCCGATGCGGCGGCGCAGCTCTTCGTCGATCTCCTGCAGGCGCGGGCGGTACTTGCTCGACACCTGCACCATGTGACGCGCTTTCTGGATGCACGGGCTCGGGCAGGATTCGGGATCGGGCGCATCGCCTTCGCGCACGTAGAACTGGATGGTTTCGAACCGCTGCGTCGGCATTTCGCGCGCGTCGTCGATGTCGAAGTCGTTGAAGAAGCCGCGCGCCAGGTTGCCACCGGCGTTCCTGAGCCGCGCGCCATGGGCGTCGTCGTCCGCCCGCGCGATCACGAACAGAAACTTGGTGAACGCCAGGTTGGTCGTAACGGGATTCCCGTTCGCCGTACCCTGGCCGCATCCGCTTCCCATAGACTCACCGGCTATCGGTATCACCTGAGGCGGACTGTATGACTGTGCGCAGAAGCGTGCAGAAGTGGCGAAGGGCAACCTGATAAAGTAGAAAGGTTATGAACCCGTGGGACCAGTTTTCAGGGGCCAACGCGGGGTATGTCTACGAGTTGTTCGAGCGCTACCAGCGCGATCCCTCGTCGGTGGACGAGGCGACCCGCCGGGCGTTTGCTACCTGGACGCCCTCCGAACCCGTTGCACTTCAGGCACCTGAGGCACCTCAGGCACCCTTGCAAGGCGCGATCGCCGCGTTCAATCTCGCCGAGTCGATCCGCCGCTTCGGGCATCTCGCCGCGACGCTTGACCCGCTCGGCTTCCACGATCCGATCGGCGATCCGTCGCTCGCTCCGCAATCGCACGGCCTCACCACCGAAACGCTGAAGCAGTTACCCGCGACGATCGTGTCCGGCCCGGCCGCCACCGGCGCCGCCAATGCGTTCGAGGCGATTGCGAAGCTGCGCCAGATCTATTGTTCGACGACCGGCCACGACTACAATCACGTGTTCGTGCCGGACGAGCGCGTGTGGCTGCGTCACGCGGTCGAGTCGGGCCAGTTCCGCCCGCCCAACGATCCGATCGACGGCAAGGAGCTGCTCGATCGCATCACCCAGGTCGAGACGTTCGAGCGCTTCCTGCATCGCACGTTCCCCGGCAAGACGCGCTTTTCGATCGAGGGCCTCGACATGATGGTCCCGATCCTCGACGAGATCGTCCACGACGCCGCCGAGGGTGGCGTGCAGCACGTGATGATTGCGATGGCGCATCGCGGCCGGCTGAACGTGCTCGCGCACATCCTGCAGAAGCCGTACTCGCAGATCCTCGCGGAGTTCAAGGATCCGATGGTGGCCAAACGGCTGCGCGTCGATCTTGGCTGGATGGGCGACGTCAAATACCACGCCGGCGCGCGCGTCACGGCGACCCCCGACGGTCTACCCAAGCAAGTGATCATTTCCATGCCGCCGAACCCCAGCCACCTCGAAGCGGTGGATCCGGTGCTCAACGGCATGGCGCGCGCCGCGGCCACCTCGACCGACGCGCCGGGAGCGCCGATCGTCGACAAGGGCAAGGTGCTCGCGATCCTGATTCACGGCGATGCCGCGTTCCCTGGCCAGGGCATCGTCGCCGAGACGTTGAACCTCTCGCGGCTCGACGGCTACGACGTCGGCGGCATCATTCACATCATCGCCAACAATCAGCTCGGCTTCACGACCGATCCCGAAGAGTCGTTCAGCACGAGCTATGCGAGCGGCCTCGCGCGCGGCTTCAAGATCCCGATCACGCACGTCAATGCCGACGATGCGGTCGCGTGCATCGAAGCGGCGCGACTGGCGATCGCCTACCGCCAGCGCTTCAAGCTCGATTACCTGATCGATCTCGTCGGCTACCGCCGCTACGGGCACAACGAGGGCGACGAGCCGGCGTTCACGCAGCCGCAGATCTATCAGATCGTCACCGCGCACCCGACGGTGCGGGAGAAATACGCGAAGACGCTCGTCGAATCGGGCGTCGTCACACAGGACGCCGCCGACGCGCTCGTCAAAGCGCGCATGGCGGAGCTCGAGGGCGCGTATGCCTCGGTGAAGCCCGAGCAGGATTACATCCCGACGGTCCCCGAGGTTCCGCCGAGCGGCGCCGCGAAAAAAGCCCGCACCGCGGTGGCCATTGACGCGCTGAAGTCGATCAACGAAGAGTTGATGAAGGTGCCGGAAGGCTTCACCGTCCATCGCAAGCTCGAGCGCGGCCGCGAGCGCCGCAAGGCGATGTTCGCGTCGCCGTCGGAGCGCTCGATCGACTGGGCCGCCGCCGAGGAGCTCGCGCTCGCGACGATCCTCGCCGATGCGGTGCCGATCCGGTTCACCGGCGAGGATGTCGAGCGCGGCACCTTCAGCCATCGCCACGCCGTCTATCACGATGCCGTGACCGGCGAGAAGCACATCCCGCTGCAGCGCATGTCCCAGGCGAAGGCGTCGTTCGAGATCCGCAACAGCCCGCTGTCGGAATATGCGTGCGTGGGTTTCGAGCTGGGCTACAACCTCCAGGAGCCGGCGCGGCTGGTGCTGTGGGAAGCGCAATATGGCGACTTCATCAACGGCGCGCAGATCATCCTCGACGAGTACTTGACCTCGGGCCGCGCGAAGTGGGCGATGGCGCCGTCGCTGGTGCTGCTGCTCCCCCATGGCTACGAAGGCCAGGGGCCCGATCATTCGAGCGCGCGCCTCGAGCGTTTCCTGAACGCCGCGGCCGATACCAACATGCGGATCGCCAACTGCACCACGGCCGCGCAGTATTTCCATTTGCTGCGCCGGCAGGGATTGCTGCTCAGGACCGATCCGCTGCCGCTCGTCGTCATGACCCCGAAGAGCCTGCTGCGGCATCCGTTCACCGCGTCAACGCCGGCCGAGCTCGCCGAGGGCTCGTTCCATTCGGTGATCGACGACCCTTCGACAAGCTCAGGGTCGTCCCGAGCGGAGTCGAGGGGCAACGAGACGGCCTCAGCGGAGGCGGCGAAGGTTCGCCGCCTTGCTTTCTGCAGCGGCAAGGTCGCGGTCGATCTGCTGACGAGCGAGCGCCGCAAAGACAATCCGAATGTCGCGGTGGTGCGCGTCGAACAGCTGTATCCGTTCCCCGAGGACGCGATCCGAAAAGTGATTGACGGCTATTCGAACGTCCGCGAAGTGTGCTGGGTCCAGGAAGAGCCCGAGAACATGGGCGCCTGGGAGTTCGCGCGGCCGCTCCTCGAATCGATCGTCGACGGCAGGCATCCGCTGCGCTACATCGGCCGCTCGCGCAACTCGAGTCCTTCGGAAGGATCGTCGAGCTGGCACGCCGCCAACCAGCGCGCGATTGTCGACCAGGTTTTCGAAGCGAAGACGGAGACGCGTGAAATGGATCGCGTCTTGTCCAAGCAAGTGTAACGACCAGCCGGCCGCTCCGTTGTCGCGGCCGCCGTAGCAAGGTAAAGGCATTTTCACGGATATGTCGACGAACATCGTTGTCCCCGAACTTGGTGAGTCCGTCGTCGAAGCGCGTGTCGCGAAGTGGCTGAAGAAGCCGGGCGACTCCGTCAATGCGGGCGATCCGCTCGTCGAGCTCGAGACCGAGAAGATCGATCTTGAAGTCAGCGCCGATCGCGCGGGCATTCTCTCGGACATCAAACATGCCGAGGGCGCCGATGTAAAAGTTGGCGAAGTGCTCGCGGTCCTTCAGGACGCCAGCGGTAACGGCGACCAACGCAAAGCAGCTGCGCCGGTTCCAGAGGTTCCAAAGGTTCCAGAGGTTCCAAAGGGTCAGGTTCAGAAGGCTGTTCCGGGCGCCTCGGAAAAGAAAGCGACGCCGACTGCCAAGAACGTTGCAAAAGATCAGAAGGTTGATCTGGGCAACGTCGAGGGCTCAGGAACGGGCGGGCGCGTCACCAAGGGTGATGTGTTAAAGGCCGCGAGTCCCGCGCCCGCGCAGGTCGCAAAGCCCCAAGCCCCAAGTCCCAAGCCGCAAGTCCCCTCCGCGGAGCGCAGCGAACGCCGCGAACGCATGACCAAGCGCCGCGCCACCATCGCGCGTCGCCTCGTCGAGGCGCAGCACACCGCCGCCATGCTCACTACCTTCAACGAGGTGGACATGAGCGCGGTGATGGCGCTGCGCGAGCGCCGCAAGGAAGCGTTCACCAAGAAATACGGCGTCGGTGTCGGCATCGCCTCGTTCTTCGTGAAGGCGGCGATCGGCGCGCTCAAGGCGTTTCCGCAAATCAACGCGGAGATCCAGGGCGACGAAATCGTGTTCAAGAACTTCTACGACATCGGCATGGCCGTTGGCGCCGAGGGCGGGCTGGTCGTGCCGGTGATCCGGGACGCCGATCGCCTGAGTTTTGCCGACATCGAGCTGTCGATTCGCGACCTCGCGAAGCGCGCCCAGGACGGGTCGCTGACGCTCGAGGATCTCAAGGGCGGCACGTTCACCATCACCAACGGCGGCGTGTTCGGATCGCTGATGAGCACGCCGATCCTGAATCCGCCGCAGGTCGGCATTCTCGGCCTTCACAAGATCGCCGACCGGGCCGTCGCCGTGAATGGACAGGTCGTGATCCGGCCTATGATGTATGTCGCCCTCAGCTACGATCACCGCATTGTCGATGGCCGCGAGGCGGTGCAGTTCCTGGTGAAGATCAAGGACTACATCGAGGATCCGGCCTGGATGCTGCTCGAAGGCTGAGCGGGCGCGCCCCCACGCATGCCGCGGACCCCAACGCCGAAACAGCTGCGCAGGCTCATCGCCGAGCGCGAAGAGTCGCGCGGCCTGCTGATCGCCTTCGAAGGTCCGGACGGCTCTGGAAAAACCACGCAGCGGAAACTCCTGAAGCGCTGGCTGGAGAGCCGCAACCACGACGTCGTCTCGACGCGGTGGGCCTCGTCGGCGCTCGTGAAGCCGATGTTGAAGGTGCGAAAGAAGATTCGCACGCTGTCGATCGAAGAGTATTCGCTGTTGCACGCGGTTGATTTCAGGCACCGCGTCGAAACGTCGATCCTGCCGGCGCTGTGGGCCGGCAAAACGGTGCTCGCCGACCGGTATTTGTTCACCGCGCTGGCGCGTGATGCCGCGCGCGGCCTCGATCTCGACTGGCTGCTGCATGCCTACTCGCCGCTGCTGTGGCCCGACCTGGTGATTTACTTTTCGATGACGCCCGAGGACTCGCGCCGCCGCATTGCGTCGACGCGCGCGCCGCACTTCTACGAGGCCGGCCAGGACGTCACCGGCATCGACGATCCGCTCGCCAGTTACGGCCGCTTCATCGACCGCGTCGTCACCGAATACAAGAACCTGTCGGTCGTCTTCCAGTTCGTCACCGTGGACGCCGGCGACGCGGTCTATCGCCAGCACACGCGCGTACGCGAGCTCGTCGAAAAAGCGGAACGCCGTCCGTGGTCCACCTTCAGCAAGGAAGCTGTCCAGGAATGGCTGATCAAGGCAAATATCCAGGGCGCCTGATCGCCGTCGACGGCTCGCGCGGCAAGGACGTGACCGTCGCGGCCGGCGATATCCTCGCCGCGCTCAAGCGCGACGGGATCGAGTGCGCCGTCAGCCGGTGGGACGCGTCGGGTCTGTTCACCGACCTGGCGGCGGGCGGCCGCGGCGATCGCAACGTGTCGATCAGGACGCTGTCGCTCGTTTATGCGGCCGACCTCGCGTTCCGCCTGCGATGGGAGATTCGTCCGGTCCTCGAGGCCGGCGGCGTCGTCATCGCCGCTCCCTACATCGAGACCGCGTCTGCCTTCGGCACAATCTGCGGCCTCGACGAAGAGTGGCTGCGGCTGCTGATGCGCTTTGCGCCGGCGGCGGATTTCCGCGGCCTCGCACAGGAGCGCAAGATCCACCAGCCGTGGAAGCGGCGCACCGATCGCGGCTACGCGGAATATGGCGCGGTGATGCTGGAGACAACGGCGCCGAAGAGCGTGTCGAAGGCGGCGCGGCGGCGCATGATGGAGCAGCTCGAAAGCTCGAGCGGCCGCAAAGTCTTCCACTTGTCGAACAAGGGAATCGGCTTGCTGCAGAAGGCGCTTATTGACAGCCGGAAGGACGCGTCGCGCCGGTCATCTTCGCGACCTCGCAACGGACGTAAGTGATCCGCGCGTCCGGAAACGCCAGCAGCGTTTCGCGGGCAGCTTGGTATTCGGCATTCGAATAGTCCTTGACCGGGTCCGCCAGCATCGCCTCGTTGATCATGTCGAACTGCCGCTGCATCTCCTGCCGCAACCAGCCCGATGCCGAGCCCGACGCTTCCGACAGCACGCTGAGATACTGCGAGGCGTACGCCGGCAGCTCCAGCGTCTTGCGCGTCAGGACGTTTTCGCCGAGGCGCGCGGTAATGCCGTAATCCGCCTGCGAGAACGCGATGTCCTCGTCCCACGCGATGAACACGTGGCTCGTGCTCTTCTCGAGCCGGTAAAGGTAGAAATTGTTCATCCCGTCGTAGCCGTTGAAGCCGTCTTCCTGGGAGATGAAATTCTGCGCGGCAATGTAGCGCACGAACGCGCCCAGATCGAGCCGCGGCCCCACCGTCTGCTCGAACAGCGTTGACGACGTGTCGTTGACGAGGCGCACGAGCTCCTCGATCGGCCCCCAGATTGTCGATTCCGCGTGGCTCTCGTTGGTCTTGATGTCGAAGCGCGCCTTGTACGGCGTCAGCGCGGAGCCCTCATACGTAAATCGCCAGGGGCTGCCGAGTATGTAGTTGTACTCGAACAGGTAACCGTCGTTCTGCACGTCGTCGCCGATGCTGCCGAAGACGCGTCCCATCATCGTCTTGTCGACCGATTCGACCAGGCCGTAGAGCCCCGCGTACTGGCCGCGGATATACAGCCGCGCGTGGGTCTCGCGCGGCGCCGGAATGCCGCCGAGGCGCGTGAAGAATCGCATCGCCGACGTTTCCCGGATTCCGGTGCGGTCCTGCGACAGGTTGTCGAGCACGAATGACTTCAGGCCGAGAAACTGCTGGCCCTTGTTGTAGTGATCGAAATCAACGCGCAGACCAGGCTTGGCGCTTCGGCGCGATCCGAGGCCGCGCGAGCGGATGCCGACGTTGTAGACGGTGATCCCGTTCCACGTCATGTCGGCCGGGTAATACGTGTTCTCCTGGAACGCGGCCTTCAGCTTCGCCCAGTCCGAATCGTTCAGCCAGAGATCGATCCGCTGCATCGCTTCAGGATTGAAGAAATCATCGGACGTCTGGGCGGCGAGCGGACGGCTGACCGCCAGGGCGAATGCGACGAGCAGAACGCCGGTGCGGATCAGCTGCCTCAAGTTCATTCCTTATCAGAACACGATGTTGAGCCGAACCAAGCCCGACCAGAACGACGTGGTGCCGGGAATCGGGGTCCGGTTTGCATCCTCGAAGTCTTCGTGAATGGCGTTGACGATCACGCGCGTCCAACGCGTCGTGATCCAATTCACGCCGAACGTGAACACGCTGTCGCTGTTCGGCGTCTGAAACTCGGCGCGCGGGTTCGTGAAAGAGGTGCCCTGCTTGCTGGCGCTCTCGAAACCCAGCCGTTCGTATCGAACCGCCAGCTCGATCGCCCCGGGACCGCCCTTCAGCAGCGGCCGCTTCGGATTGACGTTGTCGTCCTTGTCCTCGCCGGTCACGAACCACGTGCCCGCCACGTACCACGCGTTGGCAATGAAATCCGAGAGGTCCTCGTTGCGGTTGCTCTGCTCGTTGCGCTGTTCGCGCGACTGCATCCACTCCGCCTTGATCGACGTCGGGCCGGGCGACCAGTCGAACTGCGCGCCGAGGCGCTGCCGGCGGCCCTTGACGTAGACGCGCTCGAAGAAGTCTTCAGTGCCCCAGAAGCTCTCGCCGCGAAGGCTGTTCAGCCCTTCCGGCACATCCGAGTTGGTGTAGGCGATGCCGACGTTGGCGCTGCGAAGCCGGCCGCTGCCCGGGATGGCGCGGAACAGATCGCCGGCGATGCGAACCGCGAACGACGGCCCGACGTTTTCGAGGTCCTGCCCTTCCTGGACAAACTGGATCTCGCTCGACTCGGCGTTGTCGCCGTCATCGTCGAAGACGCCGGCTTCGTAGACGAGCCGGCCGAGCTCGCCGCTCACCATCACGCCGGTGTCGCGTCCCGGCGCGATGGTCCGCGAGCCAAGCGCGCGATACGCGAAGTCGAGCTCGCTGACGCCGGTGTTCTGCTCCAGCCCGAACGGCATCTTGAAGCGGCCGGCCTTGACGCGCGCGGCATCGAACGTTCGCCACCGCACGAAGACGTCTTTCCAGTCGCCGAACTCGATCCGGCTCTGATCTTCCTCGAGGTTGCCGGCGCCGATCTCGCGCTCGATTTCCCAGTCGATGTGCTTCGTGAGATCGCCCTTGAGGCCGATCCGCGCGGCACGCAGCGCGAACAGGTCCTCGCCGATGTCGGGATCGAACCAGCGCCACTCGACCAGCGCCCGTCCGGTGACGGCGATGTTGACGTCCTCGCCGAACACGATCGTCGGGCGATCGTCCCAGACGAAGCCGCGCTTGCCTTTGTTCTGCGCGGCGGCAGGAATAGCGAAGAACGCGATCACGATCGCGATCATCAGGGGGCGCTTCATGCGATTCGGTCTCCCGGCAAGTGCGTGGCCGCGGTGCCGGCCTTCGCGCTCAACTGTTGATACGACATATTCAGCTGTTTGACCAGCGCCGGCTCGTGGATGACCACCGAGACCTCGCGCCGGAAGTCGAGGCTCAGCGTCGATAGCGCGGTGCTGCCCAGAACTGCACGCGCTTCGTCGATGATCATCATCTTGCCGTGCGGCAGGACGCCGCCCATCGGGTGCTTGCCGAGCACCGACACCGTGATGCCCTCGGCGCGCCGATCGCGCAGCACGGCCACGATGTCCGGATCCGACAGCTTGTGATCGAGGATCCGGATGCTGTGCTTGGCGCTCGCGATCAAGGCGCGAATCTCCGGGCGCGAGCGCTCCGGCCCGACGATCAGCCGCCGCCCGAGCGGACGGCGCGACGGCAGCGGCACGCCCGCCGCATCGGCCTTGAACAACGTCAGCAGGCCCTTCACGACCGATGCATCCTGCGTGATCAACACCGCGTCCCACGTGCGGGTGAAACACTTCCGCGTCGGATTGAGCGTGGTGATGACCGCGATCTTGTCGTCGGCGACGAGATATTTCGCGTGATACTTGACCACCGGATCGGCGTAGCGCGTGACGACCGCGCCCATCTCCTCGAGCGCGCCCCACAACTTCTTCAACCGCTTCTTCCCGCCCTTGGCGCGCTTGGTCAACACCGCCTCGACCTGACAGCCGCGCTCGAGCGCCGCCGCCAGCGCGTCGAGCACCGAGAAGTCGTCGCACCGGAACAGCGACAGGATCAGCCGCCGTTTCGCCGCGCCGATGACGCCGAGGAGCGCGGATTTCCGTTCAGCCGGATCGAGCACGAGTCGTTCTACTACTTTGGCCGAGCCTTGCCGACCCGTGGCCGTGCGCGCAGTCTTCTTAACCACGCTTGGGCGGCGACCAGGAGACATTCTTGATGCCCTTCTTGCCGTCGCCCATCAGCTGCGCGCTCAAGTCTTCGAGCGAATCGGTCGGTTTGAGCGTCGTCAGGTATTTCGCGGTGGCTTCGTCGCCCTGCGAAACTTCGCGCGGCTCGAACAGGATGCCGTTCACCGCGAACACGTGATGGACGTGCGCCATCGGGAAGTCACGCTCCTCCGCGATGATCTCGACCATCATCTGCCGCGGCCGCTCGGAGCTGAACACGTTGAGGATCGGAATCATCGCGCACAGGAACAGCGTGCCGAGCCCGGCGACCGCGAGCGCGCCGAGGCCGGCGGCCATGCCGAGACCCATCAGGATGAAGAGGATGGTGATGTCGCGGGCGTCCTCGACGGGCGTGCGGAAGCGGATGATGCTGGCGGCGCCGGCGATGCCGAAGGCGCGCGCCACCGAATTGCCGATGATGATCATCATGATCGCGCCGGAGATGCACAGCAGCACCTGCGCCTGATCGAGCGCCGGGTTGGCGTTGCGCTCGTGACGGTACTGGCGATGCACCACCGTGACGAGCATGCCGATCACCGCGGAGGCGACGAGCTTCGCCAACTCGAAGAGCGGATTGGCGAGATAAAACCCGCTGTCGCCCTGGTCGGTGACGCCGGGAATCGCGTTCGGCGGGGCCGTCTGCGCCAGGCCAAGACCCGGCCACTTGATGCCGATGCCGACCAGCGCGAGGCCGACGATCGCGACCGCCACGCCCGCCCACACGCGATCCCACGCAACGGTTTTCGTTTTCGCTTCGACGAGCGAGTCGACGACTTCGAGCACACGCGTCAGCAGCGAAAGCTCGAGCAGCTCCTTCACTTTCGGGTTCGGCGAGACGAGCGTGAAGCGGCGATTCAATCGCTGCGCCGACGTGTGGCCCCGGACGAGCGCGCGAATGCCGGCGCTGTCGGCGTCCGGCACGCCGCGCAGATCGACCACGACATGTTCGTAGCCCCCCTTGAAGACGTCCTGGATCCGGCGCTCGAGCTCTTCGGCCGGGCCTCCGGCGACGAGCGGTTCCTGCGGCGACAGGAGTAACCGATCGGCCTTGCTGCCTTTGACGCTCACGGTCGGCATGTATGGACGGCGAAACGGTACCACGTATGCTTGAGCCGGGCAAAGGCCGATGCAAATCACTCGAACGCGTCACGCGGCGGCGATCTTCGCCGCGATCCTCCTGACGGCAGCATGCTCGAACGGGCCTTCAGGTCCGACGGGCGGTGGAGGGGGCGGCGGCGGGGTGGGCGGCGGCCCGACCGGAACGACCGTCACGATGTTGGGCGCCGGCGACATCGGCATGTGCGGACAACCCGAAGTCGCGGAGACCGCGCGCCTCGTCGCCGGTCTCGACGGCGACCTGTTGCTCGCCGGCGACATCGCCTACCCGCAGGGAACGGCGGCGAACTTCCGCGATTGCTTCAATCCGTCCTGGGGCGCGTTCCGATTCCGATGGCATCCGGTCCCCGGCAATCACGAGTACGAAAGCGCCGGCGCGGCGCCGTACTTCGCGTACTTCGGCGAGGCCGCGGGGCCGCCTGGCCTTGGCTATTACTCGTTCACCGCCGGAGACTGGCTGATCCTGATGCTCAATTCGAACATCGCGGCCACGCGTGGATCGCCGCAGTGGGAATTCGTGCGCGCCGAGCTCGATCGCCAGCGCACGCCGTGCACGATGGCCGTGTGGCATCACCCGCTGTTCACGTCGGGCCCGAACGGCAACAACACGTTCATGCGCGACATGTGGTCGCTGCTCGAAGCGGCGCGTGTCGAAGTGATCTTCAACGGCCACGATCACCTCTACGAGCGCTTCGCGCGGCAGACCGCCGACGGCAGTCCCGATCCCTTGAACGGGATCAGGCAATTCACCGCCGGCACCGGCGGCGCGGAGCTCTATCGCTTCGTGCGCGCCGCGCCCAACTCCGAAGAACGCATCACGAAGTTCGGCGTGGTGCGATTCACGTTGAGGCCCGCCCAAGTGGACTGGGAGTTCCTGGGCATCGACGGCTCAGTCTCCGATCGCGGCCTCGACACCTGCCGCTAGCCGACCGGAGGAAGGCCAAGAATAATTAGAATAGCGGGATGACAAGATTCGTCTTCGCCATCCTCGTGACCGTCGCGATTGGTGCGACCGTCGCCGCGCAACAGAAACCACCGGCCTTCACGCCCATCCCCGCGCCCGACAACGTCGCCAAGCCTCCAGCCGAAGCGTCGAAGACGGCCTCGGGACTTGCGTCGATCGTTCTGCAGCCCGGCACCGGAAAAACCAAGCCGCTGCCGACCGATCTCGTCACCGTCAACTACACGGGATGGACGACGGACGGGAAAATGTTCGACAGCTCGTTCGCGCACAACCCGCCGAACACGTTCCCGCTCAACCGCGTGATCAAGGGCTGGGGCGAAGGCGTGCAGCTGATGGTCGCCGGCGAAAAGCGCCGCTTCTGGATTCCGCAGGAAATTGCCTACAACGGCATGGCGGGCAGACCTGCCGGCATGCTGGTGTTCGACATCGAGCTCATCGACATGCAGCCCTCACCGGAGACGCCGCCGCCCGACGTCGCCGCGCCGCCGAAGGACGCCAAGCGCACCGCATCAGGTCTCGCCTACAAGTCGCTGCGCGAAGGCAAAGGCGGAGCGCACCCCACCAAAGCCAGCAGCGTCACGGTGCACTACACGGGGTGGACGACCGACGGAAAGATGTTCGACACCTCGGTCGACAAGGGCCAGCCGATCAGCTTTGGCCTCGGCGACGTGATCAGCGGATGGACCGAGGGACTTCAGTTGATGACGGTCGGCGAGAAAATGCGCTTCTGGATTCCGGAAAAACTGGCCTACAAAGGCGAGCGGCCACCCCGCGGGATGCTGGTATTCGACGTCGAACTCCTGGCGTTCAAGTAGGGTGAACAGTGTTCAAAGTGTTCCGTTTTCGGCTTCGAGCCGCAGGACGGAACACTTTGCCATTAAGTAGTTTGATATCAGTAGTTTAAGCCAATCAAGCGCAGCCATTGCCCGCGATGATGCGCTGGACTTGAACATCCGGCCAAATTCGTCATATCAATTACGCATTCGATATGACACTAAATACATTAAAGATCAGGCCTGATTTAATACAGTCATATGACTTTATATGACAGTTGATGCCTTGAAGATGCTTTTGGCCTGTTTATTGCTCTTGGATGGGGCATATGAATCTCCCGTCCGTCGTCAAGTCGAGGAAGAAAGCGGTGTGGGGCCGGAATACCCTGATCGCTTTCTTCATCGCATCATTCGCCGCGTTGTCGGCGCCTGCTGCGGCAGGCCCCGGCAACAGCGGTAAGTCTTCAACCAAGAAGCAGCATCCGAAGCTCGATCAGGCGTTGAATGCGGTCGTCGACGGCGTTGGTGAAACCGACGTCATCGTTGAATTCAACGATGACTCCGACAGCACGCTCCGCATCACCGCCAACGGCGGCCGCGCGGGGCGCAAGCTCGGCATCATCAAGGCTCGCGCGGCGCGCATTTCGAACGTGCTGCTCAAGCGGCTCGCCGATGATCCGAAGGTCAAGCGCGTGCACCTCGATCGCCAGGCCGAGGGCGAGATCGCCCGCACTGCGGCGACCGTCGGCGCGAA